>Ga0209751_10005098_pt1 | contig 12457 bp, 12 predicted proteins | sample RifCSP13_1_FD_184019 | JGI IMG/M metagenome (GOLD analysis project Ga0209751, IMG submission 184019) | Soil microbial communities from Rifle, Colorado - Rifle CSP2_sed 13_1 (SPAdes) (version 2) | ecosystem: Environmental > Terrestrial > Deep subsurface > Rock core/Sediment | place: Rifle... | reverse complement strand
TCGACGAGCGCTTCTCGAAGCTCTTGATCGGATTGACGATGTACAGGTGCTGGGTCGCCCGGTTGGCCACCTCGAGCACCTCGGGGTCGTCCGCGATGGTGCGCAGCGCCCGGGCCAGGCCGGTCGGGTTGCGGGTCAGCTCCACCCCGCTGACATCGGCAAGCGACTCGCGCCGGCGGTTGACCGCGGCCTGCACCAGGGCGCCGGCCAGCGGCGCCACGATCGCCAGCACGATGGCCAGCACGAAGATGACGAGTGCCAGTCCGCCTCCCCCCTTGTCCCGATTGCCCCCGCCACCGCGACGTCCGCCGCCCCAGAAGGTGAAGCGCAGGAACCAGTCGGCCAGCAGCGCGATGCTGCCAACCAGGACCCCTACCAGCAGCGTGAACCGGATGTCGTAGTTGCCGATGTGACTCATCTCGTGGGCGACCACGCCCTGGAGCTGCTCGCGATCCATCTTCTCCAGCAGGCCGGTCGTCACCGCCAGCGAGGCGTGCCCGGGATCCCGGCCGGTGGCGAACGCGTTCGGCGCCGAGTCATTGATGACGTAGACCCGCGGCATCGGCTGTCCGCCCGCCAGGCACATCTCGTTCACTACGTTGACCAGCTGGCGGTAGCCGTCGGGCGGCGCGTCACGCGGGACCTCCCGGGCCCCGCTGCTGGCCAGCACCAGCTTGTCGCCACCGTAGTACGAGCCCAGGCTCATCAGCGTGGCGACGACCACGGCGACCGTCACGCCGCCCCAGCCATAGCCGGACGCGTAGCCGATGGCGCCGCCCAGCACTCCGAGGATCAGGACCACCAGCCCGACGAGCACCCACGACCGTCGCCGGTTGCGGGCGATCTCGTGAAAGAAGGTGCTGGGTACCGGTGTCGCGGTCATGGCGCCACCCCGTGGCGCTGAATCAGCTGCGCAGTTTTACGGCGGGAACCGCGGCGTCGGCCTCTTCGATCTGGAAGTAGTCGCGCCCGCCAAACCCGAGCATGCCTGCCAGCAGGACGGCGGGGAAGGTCTGAACCGAGGTGTTGTACTGCCGGACGGTGCTGTTGTAGTGCTGCCGCGAGAATCCGATCTGGTTCTCCGTGGTGGTCAGCTCCTCCTGGAGCTGCAGCACGTTCTGGTTGGCCTTGAGGTCCGGGTAGTTCTCGCTCAACGCGAACAGCTGGCGCAGGGCGCCGGTCAGGAAGTTCTCGGCCTGGCCCGAGACCGCTGCTCCTGCCGCTCCGGCCTGGCTGGCCGTCACTGCGGCGGTGCGCGCCTCGATGACCCTGGTGAGCGTCTCCTGCTCGAAGTCCATGTAGCCCTTGACCGCCTCGACCAGGTTCGGGATCAGGTCATGTCGGCGCTTGAGCTGGACGCTGATCTGGTTCCACGCCTCGTCCACCAGGTTGCGGAGGCGTACCAGGCCGTTGTAGAGGAAGACCAGGAAGGCGGCGATCACCGCCACCACGATCACGACATACCAGATGGGGTCCATCGACGCACGCACTCCGTGCTGCGAACTGAAACGCGGCCATCCTAACAGGCGGGCTGGTGGGCGGTGAGGGGCTCGAACCCCCGACCTCCTCGGTGTAAACGAGGCGCTCTAACCGGCTGAGCTAACCGCCCGTCGCGGAACGGAGGATGCAGACCTGATCGGTCGGTGGGAGGGTGGTGCCCAGGCCGGGACTTGAACCCGGATGAGTTGCCTCATACGCCCCTCAAACGTACGCGTATACCAATTCCGCCACCTGGGCACGAGGGGTGGTACCGAGGGAGGGACTTGAACCCACACGACCGTAATGGTCACTAGGTCCTGAACCTAGCGCGTCTGCCTATTTCGCCACCTCGGCCCGTATCGGGAATCGGCCTTTTGGACCGATTCGCCGGCCGCCAGATCACATCCAGATCACGGAATGCGAAGCCGGCGGCCCGTCCAAGATTCTACACGCCGTCGCTCAGCCACGCGAATGCGGCGACCCCCGGGACCCGCTCTCAGGCGGTGGCCGGAATCAGGCTCAGGAGGCTGAAGACGACGAACAGGACCCCAAGCACGATGGTCAGTCGGAAGAGCGTGCGCTCGATCCCGCGGCGGCTGCGATAGGCCGTCACCTCGCCACCGAAGGCGCCACCCAACCCGGTCCCCCGCTGCTGGAGCAGGATCGAGGCGATGAGGGCCACGGCCAGGATGGTCTGGGCGACGACGAGTGGGGTCATGAGCCGGCGCAGTGTAGCAAAGGTCAGTCGATCAGCAATGAGCGCCCGGTCATCGACGGCGTGGGCGGGATCCCCAGCAGGGCGCACAACGTCGGGGCGACGTCGGCCAGGCTGCCGTCCCGCAGCCGCGCCGCGTGCCATCCCTCGGCCACCAGGACGACCGGGACCGGAGCCGTGGTGTGGCTGGTCAGCGGCGCGCCGGCGGCGTCGCGGATCTGCTCGATGTTGCCGTGATCGGCCGTGATCAGCAGCGCCCCACCAACCGCCAGGGTCGCCTCCACCAGGCGCGCCAGGCAGCCGTCGATGACCTCGGCGGCGCGAACTGCCGCGTCCCAGACGCCGGTGTGGCCGACCATGTCCGGGTTGGCGTAGTTGACAATGATGAAGTCCCATCCCCCGCCGGCGATGGCCTCGACCACCCGGTCGGTAATCGGCGCGGCGCTCATCTCCGGCGCCAGGTCGTAGGTCGGCACGTCGCGGCGCGATGGCACCAGCACGCGCTCCTCGCCGCGGAACGGCGCCTCGATCCCCCCGTTGAAGAAGTAGGTCACGTGGGCGTACTTCTCGGTCTCGGCCACGTGCAGCTGACGCAGGCCGAGGCGCGACAGGTGTGCCGCCAGCGAATCGATGACGAGTGGCGGAAACGCCACCTCGACCGGCAGTTCCGCCCGGGGCTGGTACTCGGTCAGCGTGGCGAGGTACAGGTCGGCCGGGCGCCTGCCCCGCTCGAAACCGTCGAATCGCTCGAGGACGAGGGCGGCGGTCAGCTGCCGCGCGCGATCAGCCCGGAAGTTGAGATGGACCACCGCGTCTCCGTCCTGCATGCCCGCGTAGTCGCCGATGACCGTCGGCACGATGAACTCGTCCCCCTCGTCGCGGGCGTAGGCCTCGGCCAGCGCGGCCCCGGCACCCGCGGCAGGTTGTCCGCGGCCGTGCACGATCGCCTCCCAGGCCCGAGCGGTGCGCTCCCAGCGATGGTCGCGGTCCATGGCGTAATAGCGCCCGATGACCGTGGCCGGGGTCGCCGGCAGGTCGCGCAGCAGCGCCGGCACGAACTCGGCGGCCGACCGTGGGGGCGTGTCACGCCCATCGGTGAAGGCGTGCAGCAGCACCCGATCGGGCGGCAGGCCACCGCGGGCGGCCAGTTCGGCCGCGGCGCGGATGTGCCCATCGGTGGCATGCACCCCGCCCGGACCGACCAGGCCCAGGAGGTGCAGCCGCGAGCCGTGTTGGAGGGCGTGTGCCACCGCGCCGCGCAGCGCCGGGTTCGCGAAGAAGCTCCCGTCGCCGATCGCCTCGCTGATGCGCGGCAGGTCCTGGATCACTCGGAACCCGGCTCCCAGGTTGAGGTGGCCCACCTCGGAGTTGCCCATCTGGCCCGGAGGGAGACCAACGGCGACCCCCGAAGCCTCGAGGCGGCAGGTCGGCCAGCGGGAGGTCAGGGCGGTCCAGGTCGGCATTCGCGCGGCGAGGAGCGGATTGCGGGCGGGGTCATCGCCGATCCCGAACCCATCCAGCACGCACAGCACCACCGGCCGCGGCCGGCGCGTCACCCGCGCTGCTCCGCGGCGGCTCGGACGATGGCGGCGAACCGACCCGCGTCCAGCGAGGCGCCCCCCACCAGCGCGCCATCGAGGTCGGGCTCGGCGAAGTACGCCGCGGCATTCTGCGGGGTCGTGCTGCCCCCGTACAGGATCCGCACCGTTTGGGCCGCCACCGGATCCAGCTCGGCCAGGATGGATCGCACCTGGTGGGCCGCGGCCTGCGCGTCGGCCGGAGACGCTGCATCCCCGGTGCCGATCGCCCACACCGGCTCGTAGGCGACGACCAGGCCGCTGCCCGACAGGGACGCCAGCCCCGACACGGCCGCCCGCAGCTGACGGTCGATCACGGCCAAGGTCTGACCGGAACGACGCTCGGCAGCGGTCTCGCCGATGGCGGCGATGGGCACCAGCCCGTGCGCCACGGCGGACGCCACCTTGGCCGCCACGTCGGCATCGGTCTCGCCGTTGAACTGGCGACGTTCCGAGTGCCCGATGATCACGCAGCGCACCAGTCCGGCCAGCATCAGCGGGGAGGTCTCGCCGGTGAAGGCGCCCGAATCGGCGAAATGCATGGCCTGGGCACCGAGCGCCACCTCGCCCGGCTCGAGCGCGCCTGGACCGTGGGCCGCCGCCACCGCAGACAGCCAGATCGTCGGCGGGCAGACCACCACGCTGACCTGCGCTCCCGCCACCAGCTCGCGCACGGAGTCGGCCAGCGCGACGGCAGCCGCAGCGGAGCTCGGCTGCATCTTCCAGTTGCCGGCCACCAGCGGCGGGCGAGTCGCGGCGGTCACGAGGCGGGGGCGGACTCGGCCGCGGCCAGCTTCACCAGGCGGCGCAGCCGATGGTTCACCGCGGACCGGCCGATGCCCAGCGCGCCGGCCAGGCGGTCCAGGTCGGCGTCCGGCTGAGCGCGACGCAGGGCCGCCACCTCGCGCAGCGGCGCCGCCAGCCGCGGCAGCGTCCCGTGCAGCTCGAGCACCTCGATCGCGCGCAGCTGGCGGTCCGCGGCACGCACCGTTCGGCCCAGGTTCGCCTCCTCGGCGTTGAGCAGTCGGTTGAGCCGATTGCGCACGTCGCGTCCCACCCGCCCGGTCTCGAAGTCGAGCAGCGATCGGTTGGCCCCGGTCAGCCGCAGCAGGCTGGCGATCTCCTCCTGGCCCTTCAGGTAGACGACGTGTCGCCCGCGTCGCTGGCTCAGGCCGCCGCGGACATCGCTGTCCGCCAGCCAGGCACGCAGCGCCTCGGCGCGGTTGCGGTCGCGAAACACGAATTCGAGGTGCGGGCCGCGGCCCACGAACGAGATCGAGGCGCTGCCCAACACCACGCCGCGCAGAAAGGCGCGCCGGTCATGGGTGGGGGCGGCCGCCCACACGAACGGGTCGGACTGCGACGCGCCGAGGGGCACGTGCAGGTGATGGCGCGCGGCCGTGTGCGGCTGACCGGCGGGCGCGCCGGTGACCGACAGGCCACCCTGTCCCCCTCCGAGCTCGACGGCGACCCGCGCGGTGGCGTGATCGAGCGTCCGGCCCCCTCCCCCATCCCGGTTTCCGAACAGGAGCCCGGTCAGCTCGGCGCGGCGACAGCAGAGTCGCGCGGGGTGGATCCGCGCCAGCTCCCCCTTGAGCTCGCTCGCCAGCAGCATCGGCGGCAGATCAGGACGCGACCGCGCGTGGGACGCCCCGTCGGCCGCGCTGGCGTTCGCCGCGCTCTTCCTGCTGGAGCCGCATCAGCGCGGCAGCCAGCTTGGCGGAATCGTGGCGGTGCGCGTTGGCGACGTCGATGAGATCCTCCTCGATGACCGTCACCGGCAGCAGTTCCAGCCGGCGAGCATCGACCAGCACCGGCTCGCCGAGCCAGCCTTCGGGCCGTCGCGCGCCGTGGTTGGAGTTGATCAGGACGTAATCAACCAGGTCGTCGCCGACGTGCGCGAAGAGCGCCTCGAGATGGGCGGCGGCGCTGAAGGCCCCGGTCTCTCCGGGCTGGGTGGCCACGTTGCAGACGTACACCCGCGTGCCGGTGGCGGCCGCCACCGCGTCGCGGATGTCGCTGATCAGCAGGTTGGGCAGGACCGAGGAGAAGAGGCTCCCTGGACCGATGACCACCAGGTCGGCCTCCAGGATCCGCTCCAGCGCTTCCGAGTTGGCACGGACCGCGGCCGGCTCGATCGAGACTCGCTCGATGGGCTCGTCGGCGTGGCTGATGGCCACCTGGCCGCGCAGCCGGCGCCCGGAGGCCAGGGTCGCCTCCAGGTTCAGTGGCACGCCGGTAGCGGGCAGGACCTGGCCACGGACGGCAAGCACCCGATTCGATTCGCGGACCGCCTCCTCGAAGTCGCCGGTGACGGCGGTCATGGCCGCGATGAACAGGTTGCCGAAGGCGTGGTCATCGAGGCCCGAGCCGGGTGGGAATCGGTACTGCATCAGCTGGGTCATCAGCGACTCGGCGTCGGCCAGCGCCGCGATGCAGTTGCGAATGTCGCCCGGCGGCGACATCCCGAGCTGCTGCCGCAGCCGGCCGCTGCTCCCACCGTCGTCAGCGACCGCGACGATGGCCGTGATGTTCGCCGAATAGCCCTTCAAGCCGCGCAGCAGGTTCGACTGGCCGGTCCCGCCCCCGATCGCCACGATCCGCGGGCCGCGGGCCAGGTAGCGCTTGGTGTAGAGCACCTCCAGCACCGAGTCACCGCGCGCCACGAAGGGCGAGACCACGCTGCGCATCAGGCCCCAGACTCCCAGTCCGGTGAGGGCCAGCCCGCCGAGCACCACCAGGGTGGCCCGGATCGGCCGGTCGAGCCCCGCGCCGGTCAGCCACAGGACCCAGGGCAGGTCGCCGGCCACGCGCCGATAGGCGTCCACCAGGAAGATGGCCGCCCCCAGGCCGAGGACCGTGACGCCGACGAACAGCAGCAGCAGCCAGCGCTTGAGGCGCATCCCGGGGTAGAGCCAGCGTGGCAGGCGCGGACGCCTCATCGCTCGAGCTCGCGATGGAAGACCGCCACCGAAACGTCGTCACGTCCGCGCAGCCGCTGGGCCAGCTCCTCGGCGAGCGCGGTGGAGCGGTGGTACCCGCCGGTGCAGCCGAGTGCGACGGTCAGCCGATCCTTGCCCTCGATCCGATAGGCGGGCAGGGTCAGGTCCATCAGCTCGATCACCAGCTCCAGGAACCGGGCCGCCGTGGGCTGGGCCATCACGTACTCGCGCACCGGCACCTGCAGCCCCGACAGCGACTTGAGGTCCGGCACCCAGTACGGGTTGGTCAGGAAGCGCACGTCGAAGACGAGGTCGGCCTCGAGCGGGATCCCAAACCGGAACCCGAAGGTGATGATGTCGACCGCCACCACGCCACTGACCGCATCGCGGCGCACGATCCCGAACAGCTGTTCCTTCAGCTGCCCGATCGAGAGGCTGCTGGTGTCGATCACGTGATCCGCCATCTGGCGCGTGGCGGCCAGCACACCGCGCTCGGCCACGATCCCGGCCTGCACGCCGCGTCGGGCCTGCAGCGGATGCCGGTGCCGGGTCTCGCTAAAGCGCGACACCAGGACCGGGTCGCTGGCCTCGAGGTAGATGACCACCGCCTCGCTGCCGCGGGACGCCAGTGCGGCGCGCGCCGCGGCGATGGCCGCCGCCGGGTCCCCCGCCCGGATGTCGAGCACCAGCGCGACCTGGGCATAGCGCTCCGGATCGGTGTCGCGGATCCGCAGGAACCCGTCCAGCAGGTCGGGCGGGAGGTTGTCGACGCAGTAGTAGCCCAGGTCCTCGAAGAGCTTGGTGGCCTGGCTCTTGCCCGCGCCCGACAGCCCGGTCAGGATCACGACCCGCCCGGTCGAGGCCTTGACCGCCGGCGGTAGCGGCGGGCTGGCCGACCGTGGAGGCGCGGGTTTCGTGCTGGCGCGGCTCATCGGATCGAGTATAGACCCGCAGCCGGGCCGGCCTGCCTATCGGCCACGCGGCCGGGCGTGGCGCAAGCCGAGCAGCAGGCTGCTCACGCTGGCGGCGGCGCTGGCGCGCAGCGCAGCGAGGTGGTATCCGCCCTCGAGGACGAGCGTGACCCCGCCCAGGCCCGCGGCAGTCGCCGTGACACCGGTCGCGCGCGCCACCTCGCCAAACCCGACCTCGGTCACCGCCAGCCCGGCGAGCGGGTCGAGGTGGTGAGCGTCGTACCCGGCCGACACCAGGATCGCCTCCGGCGCGAAGGCGGCCACGGCCGGCAGCAGCTGCGCGGTCCAGGCCAAGATGAACGCGTCGTCACCCGCGCCCGGTGGCAGCGGGTGGTTGTGCTTGGTGCCAACCGCCGCCCCGAGCCCGCGCTCGCGACGGTCGCCGCTTCCGGGATACAGCGGCGACTGGTGGGTGGACGCGTACAGCAGATCCGGATCCGCGTCGAAGATCGCCTGCGTCCCATCACCGTGGTGGACGTCCCAGTCCAGGACCGCGACTCGCCGGGCCAACCCCTCAGCCCGCAGCGCGGCGACGGCGAGCGCGACGTTGTTGAACACGCAGAAGCCTGCGGCGCGCTCCGCACCGGCATGATGCCCCGGTGGGCGGACGACCGCGAACGCGACTTCGACCTCCTCCCGCGCGACGGCCTGCGCCGCCGCGACGCTGGCCCCGGCTGCCAGCCGCGCGGCCAGCATCGAGCCGGGGCCGACGTAGGTGTCCGGGTCGAGCCAGCCTCCGCCCCGGGCCTCCAGCGCGTCGAGCGCGGCCACGTGCGCGGTCGGATGGACGAGGGTGAGGATCGGATCGCCGATCGGCTCGGCGGTCGCGGTCAGCAGCTCGACTGATGCCTCGCGCGCGCCGTCGGCGACGCCCGCGCTCACCGCGACCAGCCGCTCGGGGCGCTCGGGGTGACCGGGTGGCCGGTGACCGGCCATCGCCGGGTGGGTGACGACCAGGACCCGCGGCGTCCCCGCCCCGCCCATCGGTCAGCGACGAGAGGCGCGGATGACCAGCAGCGAGCCCTCGAAGAGCAGGTACATCACGCTCGACAGGATCAGCGGTGAGATGGGGTCACCGCCGGGGGTCAGGACGATGGCCAAGAGCACGATGACCAGCACTGCCCAGCGTCGCGACGCGGCCAGCCGCGCATAACTGAGGACGCCGACCCGCGCCAGGCCGATGAGCACGATCGGGAACTCGAGGATCACGCCGAACCCGAGCAGCATGGTGGTCACGAACCCGATATAGCCGTCGATGGTGAGCAGCGGCTCGAGCCCGGGCCGCGCGAAGCCGAGCAGGAAGGCGAGCGCATACGGGATCACCACGTACCCGACCGCGATCCCGGTCGCGAACAGCAGCACTGCGCCCAGCATCACCGGCCACACGAAGCGCCGCTCGTTAGCCAGCAGGCCCGGCGTCACGAAGCGCCACACCTGGAACAGGATCATCGGCATGGCCAGCGCGATCCCCCCGAAGCCGGCGATCTTGAGCTGGGCGGAGAAGGCATCGGCGGGGTTGGTGAAGTAGATGGTGGAGTACGCCTCCGGCAGCGGGGCACGCAGGATGTCGAGGATCGTGCCGGCGAAGAAGAGGCACAGCCCGGCACCACCCAGCACCGTCACCAGCACGATGATCAGTCGGCGGCGGAGCTCCTCGAGGTGCTCGATCAGGGTCATGGTCGGCGGCTCGTGGGTCACCGCCGTGATCGCTCCCCGCTTCACCTGGCAGGCGGCGCGCTGGCGCCGATCAGTTGACGGTGGAGTCGGTGTCGGAGGCTGGCGGCGCGGCCGGGGGCTCGGGGCTGGCGGCCGGGGGCTCGGGGCTGGCGGCCGACGGCCCGGGCTTGCGGCGCGTATCGCCGCGCAGCCCTTCCTCCAGGTCGTTGGAGGCCTTGCGGAACTCGCGGATGCCCTTCCCGATCGCGTTGCCGATGTCCGGCAGCTTGCCCGGGCCGAACAGGATCAGCACGATGAAGAGCAGGACGATCAGTTCAGGCCAACCGATGGGACCCATGACGATGTTGCTCTCCTGTGGAGGGCCCGCGTCCTCGCCGCGGGTCAGGCCGAGAGTGTAGCACCGGTCGCCGCCATCGCCGCCCGCCAGCCTTCCGCGGCGGAGGCGGCCGCCCGCTGCCAATCGGTGCTTCGAGACGCGCCGGTGATCGCGCGCGACAGGTTCACCAGCCCCGGCGCGGTGGCGCCGTGGCAGGCCCCGACCGCCGCACCCAGGTCGCCGCCCTGCGCCCCGACTCCGGGTACCAGGAAGGGCGGGCCGGGCACCCGTGCGCGCAGCTCGCGGAGCTGGGTGGCGGCGGTGGCTCCCACCACCAGCCCGACCCGGCCGTCGGGCCAGCGCTCGGCGGCCCAATCCGCCACCGCCAGCGCCAGGCTACGACCCCCAACGTCGAGGTCCTGGAGCCGGCCGGCGCTCGGGTTCGAGGTGCGGGTGAGCAGGTACACCAGGCGATCCGGGTGCGCCAGGAACGGCTCGATCGCATCCTCGCCGAGGTACGGCGAGAGGGTCACCGCGTCCGCCGCCAGCCGCCCGAGGAGCGCCTCGGCATAGCGTTCGGCACTGGTCCCGATGTCGCCGCGCTTCGCGTCCAGGATGACCACCACCTCGGCGGGGACCTCGCGGCGGATGCGCTCCAGGACGGCCCAGCCGGCCGACCCCCAGGCCTCGAAGAAGGCCAGGTTCAGCTTGATCGCCGCCGCGTGGAAAGCTGTTGCCTCGAGCACGCCGCGCGCAAAGCGCTCGATGCCCTGCACCGTCCGCGGCAGCTCGTCGGGAAGTGCGTCGGGGTGCGGGTCGATCCCCACGCACAGCGGTGCCCCGAGGGCCAGCACCCGGGTCCGCAGCCGCTCGAGCGGCGTCGGCCCACTCACCCGACCGCCACCCCGCCGGCCGCGGGCCGAGCTTGCTCACGCGCACGGAGCGGGCTGTCGGACGCCTCGGCCCAGTCCAGGGTCCGCAGCCGGAGCCGGGCCTGCCCGTTGAACCTGTCTCGCTGCAGGGTGCCCACCACGTCGAGCAGGCGGCCGGCCTCGGGCGGCGGACGCTCCGCGGGCGCGCCGAAGGCGATGGCGTCGAAGGCCTCCGCGCCGCGCTGCAACCGCATCGCCAGGTGCTGACCCTCCGCGCCGACGCGTCGCGCCTCGGCAAGCCGCAGGCCGGTCACCGCCAGGACCGGTTCGGGGTGGCCCGGGCCGAACGGGGCCAGTCGTTCCAGCTCGGCCTGCAGCGCCCAGCCCAGGTGGCGGGCGGGCAGCACCAGGTCGACGGCCAGCCGCCCCGGTCGGACCATCTCCCCTCCCCCGCCGCTCGGAAACGGGCGGGGCAAGGCGCCGAGCGCCTCCGTGAAAGCGGGCCAATCCGCCTCACGCAGGCTGAAGCCGCCGGCTGCGGCGTGCCCGCCGCGCCGGGTGAGCAGCGCGGCGCAGGCCTCCAGCGCGGCAGCGGCATGGAAGTCGGCCGGGGCCCGGATCGAGCCGCGGACCTCGTCGCCGACCAGGGTTGCGGCTGCCACGGGGCGCGCGAGGTCATCGGTCAGCCGGGATGCCACCAGCCCGACGAGGCCCGGCAGCCACTCGTCGTGACGCAGCGCCAGGGCGCATGTCCCGGGCGCGGCGGTGGCCAGCTGGCGGGCCCGCACCAACGCAGCCGCGGTCAACGCCTGCCGCGAGCGATGCGTGCCTTCGAGCGCGGTCAGCAACGCCGCGACCCGCTCGGCGTCGGTCTCGAGCAGGAGCGCGATGGCATCGTCGGCGTCTGCCAGCCGCCCGACCGCGTTCAGACGCGGAGCGACCCCGAAGGCGAGGTCGCGCGCGGTGGGGTGCGCGGGGTCCTCGACGGCTCGGACCAGCAGCGCTCTCAGGCCGGGACTGACCGCGTCGGGCATCTCGGCCAGTCCGAGCCGCACGATGGCCCGGCTCTCGCCGGTCATGGGCGCCATGTCAGCAACCGTGCCGATGGCCGCCAGCGCGGCCAGCCCGGCGACGGACGCGCCGCCCCGCTCCAGCAGGGCAGCCGCCAGTTTGTACGCGATCCCGGCGCCGGTCAGGTCGGCGTCCGGGTAGTGGCAGTCGGCGCGACGCGGGTCGACCACCGCCACCGCGCGTGGCAGGCGGGCGGGAGGAAGGTGGTGATCGGTGATCACGACGTCGAGCCCGAGCGCGCTGGCGGCGTCCACCTCGGCAGCGTTGCTGATCCCGCAGTCAACCGTAATGACCAGGTCGACTCCCTGCTGGCGCAGACGGGTGAGGCCGGTCACCGACAGCCCGTAGCCCTCGGCCAGGCGGGACGGGACAAAGCGCAGTGGGTCCGCACCCAACCGACGAAGGGCGCTGACCCAGATCGCGACCGCGGTCATCCCATCCGCGTCGTAGTCGCCCCAGATCGCGATGCGCTCGCCGCGGGCCACCGCGGCACCGACGCGCGTCAAGGCCGTGCCCGCATCGGTCATCAGCCCGACGTCGTGAAGCGATTCGTGACCAGCATCCAGGAAGGCTCGCAGGCCTGCGTCGTCGTGGAATCCGCGCCGGGCCAGCAGGGTCGCCACCGCGGCACCGAAGCCGGTCAGGACGGGGGGAGTCTGAACCGGTTCAGGGAGGAGCCATTCCAGGTGAGGCGGGGGCACCCGGCCATGGTAGCCGGGGGCGCTTATCCCCCGCTTCGCGTCCGGTTATCGACCGCCGCGGGCGGCCGTGGCGCGGCGTTCGCGGCGCGCGCTGTCCCATTCGTGCCAGGCCACCAGCAGCTGGCTGGCGTTGAAG
>Ga0209751_10005095_pt1 | contig 12460 bp, 8 predicted proteins | sample RifCSP13_1_FD_184019 | JGI IMG/M metagenome (GOLD analysis project Ga0209751, IMG submission 184019) | Soil microbial communities from Rifle, Colorado - Rifle CSP2_sed 13_1 (SPAdes) (version 2) | ecosystem: Environmental > Terrestrial > Deep subsurface > Rock core/Sediment | place: Rifle... | reverse complement strand
CGGGAGGAACAGGTGAAGGCCGGCGGCGTGGACGAGTTGATTCGCACGCTCGCGCGTTTCTACGACGAGCCGCTGGCGGATCCATCGACCATCCCGACGTACCTCCTGTGTTCGGCGGCCCGTCGTCATGTCACGGTCGCGGTCTCGGGGGATGGCGGCGATGAGTTGTTTGCGGGGTACGACTGGTACGGGCGCATGCTCGCGCCTCACTCCTCTTCAGACCTCGCGGCCGCCGTCGTCAACCGCCTGCGCGCGCTGCCACGGCTTGCCCGCCTGCAGCTCCTTCTACGTCGTCTCGAAACCGACGTGATCCGACGGTACCACCACCACGTCGGCCTGTTCGACGACTGGGAGCGCCGCCGGCTGGCCGGGCCGGCCCTTCAGCCGTTCCTCAGGGAGCAAGACCCGCTGTGGCTCTTCCGGAAGTTTTTCCGCAAGGATCTGCCGCTCCTCACGGCGTTGCAGTGGCTCGACCTGAAGACGTTCTTGGTCGATGATATTCTCGTCAAGATCGACCGGGCGAGCATGGCGCACTCGCTGGAAGTCCGTCCTCCGATTCTCGATCACGAGGTCGTCGAGCTTGCCTTTCGCATCCGAGCGGCGCAACAACGCGACGGACAAGGCCAACAGGGCGGCAAGGCATTCTTCAAGGCCGCCATGGCCGATCTTCTTCCACAGTCGGTGCTCGATCGCGGCAAACGCGGATTCAGCCCTCCCACAACAGACTGGTTCAAAGGGTCGCTCTGGCCGATTGCGCGCGAGCGCATCATCGGCGGTTTCGCCGTCCGCGACGGCTTGATCGACGGGAAGTTCGTGGACTGGATGGTCGCCAACTACACGGAGCGACGCTGGTACAAGGTGTGGTCCTTATGGTTTCTGGAAGAATGGTACCGCGCGTGGATTGTCGGTCATAAGCCGTAGTGCGAATCCATTACTTTCACAGCGCCAACGTGCTCATCCCGAGCGCGAACGCGGTTCAGACCATGCACATGTGCGAGGCGTTTGCCCGGCAGCGTGCGCACGTGGAGCTGTTCTATCCACGGTATCTGTGGGGAAACCTCGTTCCGCCGGCCGAGTGCTGCGCCTATTACGGCGTCGAGGATCTGTTCCGGCTTCGCCCGCTTCCCGCACCGTTCGCTCCGGCGTTGATGAAGCTGCCTGTATACCTGCCGGCGGCCAAGCTTCTGGCTTATCTCGCAGAGGCGATGCGCGACGGCATGTCTCCTTCGACCGAACGCTGTAATGTGATCTACACGCGCTGCGCGACGGCGGCCATGGCCATGCCCTTCTTGTACCGCCTGCTCCCGGGACCGCGCCCGCTGGTCGTCTTCGAGGCGCATGAATATCCGCGCGATCGGATGCGCGCAAAGGGGCTTCGCCATGTCGATGCGATCGTCGCCATCACGCGCGTGACGGCGGAGGAACTGCGCACCGAGCTCGGATTCCCTGCCGGTCGAATCTTCGTGGCGCCCGACGGCGTGCCGGATGCCTGGCTGGAGCCGATCGAAAAAGAAGACGCCCGTCGGCGATTGGGATTGCGGACCGAACGCCCGCTGGTCGTCTACACCGGAAGGCTGCACCCCGATGCGGTTCCGCTGCTGTTCGACACGGCGGAAGGGCTGCGCGACCGGGCCGATCTGGTCCTGGTTGGGGCCACGCCCGGTGAACCGGTGGAGTCCCGCGAAGCCCTGGAGCGGCTGCGCGCGCAGGCGGCCAGCCGTGGTCTTGTCGCGATGCGTTTCGTGGGCCCGGTTCGCGCTGAAGACGTCCGGCTGTACCAATCGGCCGCGGACGTCCTGATCGCTCCCTACTCCGGAACGCTGCGGTGGGCGCGCTACACCTCACCGTTGAAGATCTTCGAGTACATGGCGGCGGGCCGGCCGATGGTTGTGTCGGATCTGCCGGTTCTGCACGAAGTGCTGCAGCACGAAGGAACCGCGTGGTTTGTGCCCGCGGCTGACGGGGCGGCGATGGCCGAGGGCGTGAGGACGCTGCTCGACCGGCCCGATCTGGCCGCCCGGATCGGACGGCGCGCACGCGAGGACGCAGCGACGTACACCTGGAGCCGCAGGGCGGCAGCCGTTCTCGACTTCATCGATCATCGTCGGTGGGAGACGCGGCCGGCGGCACGGCAGGAGATTGAGCGTTGAGCGATCCGCAGGATTCCAGCCGCGACCAATCACGCGCCATTACCCGAGTGGCGATGTTTCATAACGAATACGCCGAGCCCGGCGGCGAAGATTTGTCGGCGTCGATGGACAGCACGCTCTTGCAGCAGCGGGGTATCGAGGTCTGTGAGTATCGAGTGAGCAATCGCGACGTCCTCGCCGGCTCGCGGTCCGAGGCCGCACTGACCTTGTGGCGCTCGCATTTCAACCGGCAGGTGTACCGCGCCGTGCGTCAGTTCTGTCGAGAGCAGAAACCGCAAGTGGCTCACGTGCAGAACTTCTGGTTTGCCCTCTCCCCGTCGGTTCATACCGCCTGCCACGACGAGGGAGTAGCCACCGTTCAAACGCTCAGAAACTACCGGCTGCTGTGCGTGAATGCTCTGCTGATGCGCAACGGCGGTCCTTGCGAGGACTGCGTGGGCAAGGCGCCGTGGCGAGGGATCGTGCACGCCTGTCATCGCGATTCCCGAATGTCCAGCGCTCTGGTCGCGAGGATGATTCAGTACAACCGCTGGAGGGGAACGTGGCACGACGATGTCGATGTGTTCATTGCGCTGACGCCGTTTGCCAGGGGCCGATACGTGGCGGGCGGTTTGCCCGCAGAGCGGATGGTCGTCAAGCCGAACAGCGTCAACGACCCCGGACCCACCGAGCCCACGGGCAAGGGCGCGGTCTTTGTTGGCAGGCTCTCACCCGAGAAAGGCGTCGATACGCTGCTGAAGGCATGGGAGACCTTGCCCGGCCTGCCGCTCACTATCCTGGGCGACGGACCTCTTCGCGCAGATGTGGAGCGCGCCGTGGCTCGATCCAGTCATGTGCGGTTTCTCGGCCACGTCTCCTCTCAGGAATGTTTCGAAGCCATTCGGCAATCTGCGCTTCTGGTGATGGCCAGCCGCTGGTACGAAGGATTTCCCCGTGTCATCGTCGAGGCTTTCGCGCTCGGGCGTCCAGTTGTGGCCCCGCGTCTCGGATCGATGGCCGATCTCGTGCGCGAAGGTGTGACGGGCCTTCTCTATGAGCCGGGTTCGCATCTCGATCTGGCGCGCGCGGCAAGACACGTCGCGGATCGACCTTCACTTGGCGCCGAGATGTCACGAGCGGCGCGTTCAGAGTATGAGTCGGCCTACGCACCGGAATCCAACGCCAGCCAGCTTCTCGACATCTACAGACAGGCCCAGCGGAGACGCGACTAAACGGCTGTCGTCTAGGTGTAGCGCAGGTCTTTAGACCTGCACGCATCTAGAAGCCGGGGTAGCGTCGCAACCCGGTCAGTTGCAGGATCACCTTGAAGATGAACAGCGGATTGTAGACAAGATAGCGGTACGCCAGCCGCCTGGGCTCCTGCAGCAGACGAAACAGCCATTCGAGGCCGCTGCGCCGCATCCATCGCGGCGCCTGCCGCAACAGGCCGGCGTGGAAATCGAAAGCCGCTCCGACGGCAATCAGCACGGGAGCCCGGAGCAGCGCGCGATGACGGGCCACCCAGTAGTCCTGTTTCGGCGTGCCGAGGCCGACCCAGACGATGTCCGCGGCAGCGGCATCGATCGCGGCAAGAACGTCCCGATCTTCTTCGGTGTCCGCGGGCCGGAATGGAGGCGAGCAGGTGCCTGCGACGACGAGGGACGGAAAGCGGGCCTGAAGCTTGCGGACGAGAAGATCGGCCACGCCCGGCGCGCCTCCGTAAAAGAAGTGCCGAGCGCCGGTGGTTTGAGAGCGATCGCAGAGTGCGAGCATCAGATCCGGCCCGTACACGCGCCCGACGTCCCGATATCCATGCAGCAGACTGAGCCAGACAAGCGGCATTCCGTCGGGGGTTGAAAGTCCACTGTTGTTGACGACCCAGCGCAGATGCGCGTCCTTCTGGCACTCCATCACGGTGTGCACGGTGCAGACGTTGACGTACTGTGCATCCCTGCTCGCGATCCATCGTTCGATCTCTCCAACCGCTTGTTGAAGATTGATCGCGCTGATGCCGACACCAAGGATGTTGACGCGAGGAAGCCTGCTCATGGGGTCACAACACCGGCTATTATGGGCCCCAGCCGCGCGCATCGCGGTGCTGGGGGCGGGCGACTTGTGCGCCCTGGTCGCCGCCGGTGCGTCGGCGTACATGCTCTGGGCTCTGCCGGCCAGGGGCCAGTCCCTCACGCTCTACCTGCAGATCGCACCGCTCATCTCCCTGTTCCTTTTCGGCTACGCGCAGGCGGGGCTCTACCCCGGCTTCGGCCTGGGTCCCGTGGAAACCTTCCGGCGTCTTTCCTACGTCACCGCCTTCGGCTTTCTCGTCCTCGCTGCGTTCTCCTTCGCGCTGAAGCTGCCGCCTCTGTATTCACGCGTGACGTTCACGCTCGCCTTCGCATTCAGCCTGGTCATGGTGCCTGTCGCCCGCGTGCTCATTTTCAACCTGGCCCGCCGATGGCCCTGGTGGAAGGAACCTGTCGCCGTGATCGGCACGGGCGATCGGGCGGCTCGGGCCATTCGAAGCATCCTCCGCGCCGGCGACTTCGGGTATCGGCCCGCCGCCGTCCTGGCGATCGAGACTCCGATCGACCCTGGAGTAGAACACCTGGAAGATGTCGAGGGCGTCCCGATCGTAGGCGGACTCGATCAGGCGTCCACTCTCGCGGCGCAAGGCATCCGTGTCGCGCTCCTCGAGAGTCGCCGTGCCGATCCATTTCGTGAGCGCGAGATGGTCGATCGCCTGCAGCGAGACTTCCGTCACGTGGTGCTGATCCGCGAATATGACGACCTTCCCGTGGAAGGGCTGCAGATCCGCAATCTCGGCAATCTGGTCGGCATCGAGTACACCAATAACCTGCTGCTGCATGGCAATCAGGTCATCAAACGCGGTTTGGATCTGATGTTGGCCGGCCTCGCGCTCATCGTCGCCGCGCCCGTCATCTTCTGCGCCGCGGCCCTCGTCAGGCTGCTCGATGGCGGTCCGGCATTCTTCATTCAGGATCGCGCCGGCCTCGACGGCCGGCGCATCGCGGTGCCGAAGATTCGGACCATGAAGCGCGACGCGGAACAGCGGCTCGAGGAGCATCTCGCGGCCAATCCGGAAATGCGCGAGGAGTGGGAGACCCGCTACAAACTACGGAACGATCCGCGGCTGATTCCCTTTGCGGGGCGCCTCTTTCGCCGCTTCAGCATCGACGAGCTGCCGCAGCTCTGGACGGTCCTTCAAGGCGACATGAGCCTGGTCGGCCCGCGGCCGTTCCCGGACTACCACATGAAGCACTTCTCGCCGGCCTTCCTCGATCTGCGGCGGCGGGTGCGGCCGGGCATCACCGGCCTGTGGCAGATCACGGTGCGCAGCGCGGGCAGCACCGACGAGCAGGAGAGCTGCGACAGCTACTACATTCGGAACTGGTCGGCGTGGCTCGATCTCTACATCTTGAGCCGGACGATTGCGGCCGTGGCCAGCGGCCGCGGCGCCTACTGACGTGCTTCGGCGACGAGCCGATCGGCCGTCGTAAACCGCGGCTCGATGTCGGTCGGCACGGCGAGCAGGCTGTCGAGCGCCTTCTGCACCGGCGGCCGGACGACGCCCATGCGATCGCGGAGATCCTTCGCGGCCGCGTAATTGCCTTCGGCCTCAATCGTCATGATGTCGTGCGTCAGGCCGGCCACCGCGTCTTTGGCCTTGACGGGGTCGACGGCAAATGTGCCGTCGGCGCTCACGGTCACGGCGCCCTTGTCCATCAGGTAATTCAGCTGAATGGCGATGCCCCGTCCGTGCGCTTCGTTGATGCCGAACCGGATCGACCGGAAGGTCGAAGCGAGGAACGTCGTATACAGCGGACGCTCGAGCGACTTCGGCATCACGCCTTTATCGATCATGTACTGAATCGCGAAGAGGCTGGAGATGTCCGCCTTGGCCTCTTCGATCGCGCTGTAGGTTTCCTTCAGCTCCTGCCGCACGGTCGTCTGCCGCCCGCCGACGGTGATGTTGTGCGGTCCCAGGCCGTGCATCAGCTCGTGGACGAGGATGTGCGTGAAAAACGCCTCAAAGGAAAGGTCTTTCTGATCGGCAGCAGCGAGGACGACCTTCGAGATCGGCGTCAGCGTCCTGGCGAACTTCGCGTCCTGCACGTTCTTCAACATGACGCGCTTGCTGCCCTTCTTGCTCACCACCCGCTCGTCGTTCGGCAGGTTGAACGCGGCCGTCTGCACGCCGCGGTTGGCGTCGCCGGCGGCGTAGATCTCGTTGACGACGACGATCGGCGCCGAGCTGCCAAGCTTCGGGTTTCTGAACTTCGGATCGATCGGCAGATGATTTTCGATATCCTGCAGCTCGCCTGCGAACTTCTGCAGCTTCGCGCTTTCCTCGTCGTCCAGGACGGTGATGAACGACTCGAAGGCCGCCTTCGCGTTGAACCACTCGTCTTCGTACACCTCATACGGCCCGATGGTGGGCTCGATCGTCCCTTTCAGATCCATCCACGCGACGTCGCTGTCGTAGTAGTCGTTCGACAGAAACGCGTCGGCGCGCTTCGTCAGGAACGTCTTGAGCGTCGGCTCGCTCGCGAGCGCCGCCGCCTCGCGAAGGAGCGCGGCCGCCTGCGCCAGCTCGTTCTGGTACTCGACGTTGTAGGGAACGAGCGTGAAGCCCTGGCCCGTGCGTCGAACCACGGTAAAGAATCCGTTGGCGCGCGCGCGTTCGGGTGCGGCGAGCGACGCGATCCAACGCTCGATCTCCGCCTTGGTCGCGCCATCCGGGTAAAAATTCGCGGCCTCGGGTTTGGCCGGCGCGCCGGGCACGAACACCTCGTTGTGGTCGAGGCGCGACCACGGACCTTTGTTCATCAGGAAGTAATGCAGCCGCGCGCGCCCTTCAGGCGTCTCGTCGCGGACCAGATCGAGCAGCATCGCCTCGTTCCCCGCCCACACCTGGCGCATGAACAGCGCGTCCATGATCTTCGACGCCTGCACGAGCTTGACGAGCACCTGGCGATCGGCAGGGGCCAGTCGCGAGACGTCGGCCGCAATCTCGGTCGGCTCGAAGCGCCCGGCCATCTTGTTCAGCCGCGCCGCCTCGTTCGACGCCGCTGACGGTGCTGCCTGGGTCTCAGTCGCGGTCTTGGACACCGGAGCCTCCTGGGTACACGCACAGATCGTCACCGACAGGGGCCATGCCACGATCAGCAACCAGTTCGAGCGCGCTTGCTTCATCCGCATAGTCTACAAAATACAAACGCTACCACGGAGGACACGGACACAAACGGAGGACATGGATCCAACTAAAACAACCGTGACCTCGGTTCGTGTTCTGTGCCCTCTGTGATGGGGCTTTTCGATATAGAAACGCTACCACGGAGGACACGGACGACAAACGGAGGACACGGATCCAACTAAAGAAGACCGTGACCTCGGTTCGTGTTCCGTGCCCTCTGTGGTGGGGCTTTTCGATTTAATGCACGCCGCGTGACATTTGCAGCGTCGCGGGATCGGCGCCGAGGCGTCTGATGGCTGTCTCCCACATGCGATCGGCCGGCGTCCTGAAAATCAGCTCGCGATCGACTTCGTCGATGAGCCACGCGGACGCATTCAGCTCCGCTTCGAGCTGGCCGGGGCCCCATCCGGCATAGCCGACGATCAACCGCGCGTTCACGGGCGGATCGGGCTCGAGCAGACGCTGGAGCAGGTCGGGCGACGTCGACAGCGATAAACCGTCGGCCACCCGCATCGCGGGAAGATCGTTGTACTCGTCGCCTCCGACGAGAATCCAGCTGCGTTCCGGCTCGACCGGGCCCCCGACCCAGACCTCGAGGTCGCGTCCGGTCGTCACGAGCGGCCGGTTGACGACCAGGCCGAACGCGCCTTCATCGCTGTGTTTGCAGAGCAGGATGACCGTCCGGCAGAAATTCTGGTCCAGCAGCTGCGGCATTGACAGCAGCAGGGACGGGGCGAGTGACGACACCATGAAACCTACCCTATAGTTACAACGCGCGCCATGCCTGGCGCAAGTCATCGATACAACGGTCGTCTCGCAGTGAGGCAGGACTCAAGTCCTGCGCTGCAACCGATTCGCGTTCTCGAGCGCGACCCGCAGGTTGCGACGGAGCCCCGTGACCTTCGTCCGCCTCATGGAGCTTCCGCGCATTGCGTTCCGCAGCTCCGCATCATCCAGCCGTGCCAGCGCCGACACGCTCGCGCGTGTCCACGCCGGCCGCCGCTGCCACGCCGGATCGCCGGAGCTCGGGGCCATCTGATTCCATGGACAGACTTCCTGGCACACGTCGCAACCGTAGACGTGCAATCCAACAGCCGTCGTGAGCTCGTCGGGAATGGGCCCGCGCTGCTCAATCGTCAGATACGAAATGCACCGCGTCGAGTCGAGGACGCCGGGCTCGACGAGCGCGCGCGTGGGACACGCCTCGATGCACAAGGCGCACGTGCCGCACTGGTCGAGGGCGGGCTCGTCCACCTCGAGCGGCAGGCTGCAGATGATTTCAGCGAGAAAGATCCACGAGCCGGCGCCGGGATTGATCACGCACGTGTTCTTCCCAATCCAGCCAATGCCGCTGTGCCGCGCGTACACGCGCTCCTGCACCGGACCGGTATCGACATAGGCGCGCGCGTCGAACCTCTGCGTGCTGTGTTCGCGCATCCACGCGAGGAGCGCGTCGAGCCTGGCGGCGATCACGTCGTGATAATCGTCGCCCCAGGCGTACCGCGCGATCTGCGCGCGCCCGGAATCGGCGCTCTCGGTGGAATACGGGACGTTGGTGTTGTAGATGGTCCCGGTGACGATCACCGATCGTGCGGATGGAAGGACGCGGCGGACATCCGCGCGCTCGCCGGCCGACCGATTGAGGTACGCCATCTCGCCCGCGTACCCGCGGCCGAGCCAGGTTTGGAAGAAAGTCAGCTCAGGAAGATCGGCGGCAGGGGCGACCCCGCAGAGATCGAAGCCGAGTTCGCGAGCCTTCAGCTTGATGTCGAGCGACGTCAATCTTTCCATCGATCACAAGCAGGACTAAAGTCCTGCGCCACAACAGCCACATTTGTAGCGCAGGTCTTTAGACCTGCCACTTGTCGCGCGCAGGTCTTCTTGACCAGCCGTAGCTTCGGCGAAGGCGGTTGGACCTGCCATTCTAGTTTTTTCCGACCAGCTGCCGCAGCACGTACGGAAGAATCCCGCCGTGTTTGAATGCGACAAGCTCCTCCGGTGTATCGATGCGGACGAGCGCCTCGAACTCGATCGCCTTGTCGTCTTCCCCGGCCGCGCGGACGGTCACGGTGCCCGCGGGCCGCAGCCCGTCGGCAATGCCAGTCAGCGCATAGAGCTCGTCTCCGGTGAGGCCCAGCGACGCCGCGGACTCGCCGGGCTGGTACTGCAGCGGCAGCACGCCCATGTTGACCAGGTTGCTGCGATGGATTCGTTCGAAGCTTTCGGCGATGACCGCCTTCACGCCGAGCAGCAGCGTGCCCTTGGCCGCCCAGTCGCGTGAAGAGCCCGAGCCATATTCCCTGCCCGCCAGCACCATCAGTGGAACGCCCGCCTCCTTGTACCGCATCGCCGCGTCGTAGATGGTCAGCACCGCGCCGCCGGGCTGATACGTCGTCCATCCGCCTTCCGTGCCTGGCGCCACCTGGTTGCGCAGCCGGATGTTGGCGAACGTGCCGCGCATCATCACTTCGTGATTGCCGCGGCGCGCGCCGTACGAATTGAAGTCGCGCGGATCGACGCCGTGGGCTATCAAATACTTGCCGGCGGGGCTGTCCTTCTTGATCGATCCCGCGGGCGAGATATGGTCGGTCGTGATGCTGTCGCCGAGCTTCGCGAGCACGCGCGCGCCCGTAATGTCTTTGAGCGGAGTCGTCTGCAGCGTGAGCCCTTCAAAAAACGGAGGGTTGCGGATGTAGGTCGAGTCGGGCTCCCAGGCGAACCGGTTGCCGGTCGGCACGCCGAGCGACTGCCATCGCTCGTCGCCGCTGAAGACATCGCCGTACGAAGCCCGGAACATCTCCGACGTCACAGCCGTCAGCATCGTGTCCTGAATCTCCCGCTCGGTCGGCCACAGCTCGCGGAGGAAGACCGGCGCGCCAGTCCGATCCGTGCCGATCGGCTCGGTGGTCAGATCGATCGTCATGCGTCCGGCGAGCGCGTACGCCACGACGAGCGGCGGCGACGCGAGATAGTTCGCGCGCACCTGCTGCTGAATGCGCCCCTCGAAGTTGCGGTTGCCGCTCAGCACCGAGACGACGACGAGGTTGCGCGATTCGACTTCGGCGCTGACTTCGTCGGGCAGCGGACCGCTGTTGCCGATGCAGGTCGTGCAGCCGTACCCCACGAGGTTGAAGCCAATCCGATCGAGGTACGTGTCAAGGCCCGCCCGCCGCAGATACTCGGTCACGACTTTCGAGCCGGGGGCCAGGCTCGTCTTCACCCACGGCTTGGACGACAACCCGCGCTCGACCGCCTTTTTCGCGACCAGCCCCGCGCCGATCATCACGCTCGGGTTCGACGTGTTCGTGCAGCTCGTGATCGCGGCGATGACCACCGCGCCGTGATCGATCAGGTGCGCCACAGGCGCCGCGAGGGGCGGCTCGGCCACGGCGACCCCGCCCTCGCTCGTCATCGCTGTCGCGGCGGCACCGCCGGCCGCCGACACCTGCGCCGACCCGCCGGCCTCGGCGCCTTTCTGCGTCGAAGACGCAGCGCCCAGCATCGACCCCAGCGCCGCCTGAAATCCGCTCCTGGCCTGCTTGAGCGACACGCGATCCTGCGGCCGCTTCGGCCCGGCGAGGCTCGGCTCGACCGTCGCGAGATCGATGTCGATCGTTTCGGAGTACGTCAGGTCGGGATCGCCGGGGTTGCGGAACATTCCCTGCGCCCTGGCGTACGCCTCGACCAGTTCGACGCGCGACGCGTCGCGCCCCGTCAGCCGCAGGTAATCGAGCGTCATCGCGTCGATCGGGAAGATGGCGATCGTCGCGCCGTACTCGGGACACATGTTGCCGAGCGTCACGCGATCCGCAATCGTCAGACGCTCGAGCCCGTCCCCGAAGAACTCGACGAACTTGCCGACGACTCCGTGCTTGCGCAGCGTCTCGGTGACGGTCAGGACGAGATCGGTCGCCGTCGTACCCTCGAGCATCGTGCCGGACAGGCGGACCCCAAGGACCTGCGGGATGAGCATCGAGATCGGCTGTCCGAGCATCGCCGCCTCCGCCTCGATCCCGCCGACGCCCCATCCCATCACCCCCAGGCCATTGACCATCGTCGTATGCGAGTCGGTGCCGACGAGGGTGTCGGGATACGCAAACGTGCCGTCAGGCCGGTTATCGGACACGACCACGCGCGCGAGGTATTCGATGTTCACCTGATGGACGATGCCCGTGTCGGGCGGGACGACGCGGAAGTTGCGGAAGGCGTTCTGCCCCCACCGCAGAAACGCGTAGCGTTCCTTGTTGCGCGAGAACTCGAGCTCGGCGTTCAACTGAAACGCGTCGGGCCGGCCGAAATAATCGACCTGCACGGAGTGATCGATGACAAGCTCCACGGGCTGCAGCGGATTCACGCGGTCCGGATCGCCGCCGAGCCGCGCGATGCCGTCGCGCATCGCCGCGAGATCGACGACCGCCGGCACGCCGGTAAAGTCCTGCAGGAGGACGCGCGAGGGGGCGAACGAGATTTCCCGCTGCGCCGCGCTCTTCAGATCCCACCGCGCCAGCGCCTCGATGTCGGCCTTCTTGACGAAGCGGCCGTCTTCCTGCCGCAACAGGTTCTCGAGCAGGATTTTCATCGAGTACGGCAGGCTGGCGATCTTGGGAAATCCGGCGGCTTGCAGGGCTGGCAGGCTGTAAATCTGGACGGTCGCGCCGGACCGGCCGCCGACCTGGAGGGCGGCCTGCGTACCAAAGCTGTTCACAGATGACATGAAGGAGATCCTCGCGAAAATTTCATCGTACCACAGTGGTTAGCGCCGCTTTTAGTAGTAACATCCGCCCGCCAGTTCCTGAACCACACGCCACGCCGTGTCTCAATATTTGAGGAGAGGGATTATGGACAGCCTCCGCCCACTGCTGATGGCGACACTTATGGCCGCCTGCGTGCCGGTGCTTCTACTCGCTCAGGGAAGCGACGCCGCGCCAGCGATCAACCAGGCGGACACGGCGTGGATGCTCACCTCCACCGCGCTCGTCCTGCTGATGACGCCCGCGCTGGCGTTCTTTTACGGAGGCCTCGTCGGCTCGAAGAACGTCCTGAACACGATGATGATGAGCTTTATCGCGCTCGCATTCGTCGGCGTTCTCTGGGCCATCCTCGGCTACTCGCTCGC
>Ga0209751_10005094_pt1 | contig 12460 bp, 13 predicted proteins | sample RifCSP13_1_FD_184019 | JGI IMG/M metagenome (GOLD analysis project Ga0209751, IMG submission 184019) | Soil microbial communities from Rifle, Colorado - Rifle CSP2_sed 13_1 (SPAdes) (version 2) | ecosystem: Environmental > Terrestrial > Deep subsurface > Rock core/Sediment | place: Rifle... | reverse complement strand
TTGACCAGTCCATTGAGCTGGATAGCCTGAATACCCTCCGCAACCTGTCAGAATTGGAAGCTACGCGAACAATCATTGAAACATTCAAGAAACATATCAATGACTTGACTGTTCAGGACAGGGGCAGTGCTGAAATTAGAGATTACATTAAACTCAGGAACACCAGACCGTTTGTGGCAAACGACCAGCAATTCCTGCCAGCCAGGAAAAGCGTATTCAATAAAATCATCGGGCATAGTCACCTTGAACTGGAATTTGCCAGCTTTCTGGAAAAATGTGACGACATTATATCTTACGCTAAGAACTATTTTGCGGTTGGCTTCAAGATCGACTACATAAACGCTGATGGGGATATTTCTAATTACATCCCTGACTTTTTCGTCAAGAAAGATAATAAGCACATCTTTATTATAGAAACCAAAGGGCAGGAAGAGCTGGATGTGCCTCTAAAGATGGAACGCTTGAAACAGTGGTGCGAAGACATTAACAGTGTTCAGGATGAATTTATTTTTGATTTTGTCTATGTCGACCAGGATAGTTTTGATAAATACTTACCCAAGAATTTTGTTCAGTTAATCACCAACTTCAGAGAGTATAAAGACTAATAACGATTTGCTTCGGGGGTTTTGAAATGCGCAATATCGATATTCAACCAGCTGTAACCGAAAACGTATCAGGCCTTTAATTGTGACCTGAGTTTTCAGTTTTAAAAATAAATGAATTTTACTTAAAATCAGTTATGTGAAATTTCAAAACCTGCGGCTTTTTGCAATCCAAAATCAATATACGTATTTAATTCTGGGCACCTTGTAAGAAAAGTTGATATTATAACTTAGGTAAATTAAATTTATTAACCATGCAGGAATTAGATAAGACACTAAAAGATATTTTGAATGAAAAGTTAGCAAAACTTGAGAAATCTTTTGATGCAGATGCTATTTTCTATTACGGAGAAATACACCCATCCTATGAAAAGGGTTTTAGAGACTTTATAGAACAAATAAAAGAGGATGAAGTAAAACGTAATAGATTAGTAATTATACTTAATTCACCTGGAGGGAGCGCGGAAACAGCCGAGAAAATGGTTGGAATGATAAGATACCATTATGAAGAAGTTTATTTTGTCGTCCCTGATTATGCGCTATCGGCAGGAACTATTTTTTGTATGTCAGGAGATAAAATATTTATGGATTATTCCTCTTCTTTAAGTCCAATAGACCCTCAAGTATACAATGGTACAAAATATGTTCCAGCTTTAGGCTATTTAGATAAGGTTTTTGAAATGATTGAAAAGTCTAAAAAAGGAGAACTTACTCAAGCTGAATACCTAATTCTGCAAAGTTTAGATTTGGCAGAATTAAGGTCATATGAGCAAGCAAGAGATTTGACGGTTTCATTACTAAAGGAATGGCTTTTAAAGTACAAATTTAAAAATTGGATTGTTCACCGAACCAATCCTGAAAAGAAAGGACAATCTGTGACACAAGAGGAGAAAGAGGCTAGGGCAGAGGAAATTGCAAAATTACTAGGTGACAACAAGATTTGGCATTCACATGGACGATTCATTGGTATAAGTACGATACAAAATGTGTTAAAATTAGAAATAGAAGATTACTCTCAGAATAAAGAACTTAGAAGTTTGATAAGAAGTTATAATGATTTAATATGTGAATATATTGTAAGGGTGGGTTATCCATTATTTCTACACTCAAGATTCTTTTTTTAAAAAGGAGGTGCGTTCATGTTAAAGATAGATGAGCAACTAGCGAAGATTATTGAAGATGAAAAGGCAAAATTTGAATCCGAGTCCGATTATCGTAATATAAGAGACTTCTTAAGAAAAGCTGAAGAAGCTGGTTTAATCCGAAAACATCCTTACTCCATTCCGCAACCAGATACTATAGGGAAAAAACTACGTGAGTCAATAAAGGTTAAAGTAGCAAAATGACCAAATCAAATATAACAATGGAAGATAATCAAAATAATATAAAACGACAACTTACCACGAACGCTCCCTTGAATTGTTATATAAGGCTAACAAACCACTCTCTGAAGAAGCTCAAAAAGGAAAATTGAGACTACAGAGGAAAGGGGCATTTCTTGACTTTGTACTAGCCTAATGCTTCGAGGATAAGTTTTCTCATTATGAAAACCTATTTGCTGAGTTCCAGAATGAAGCAAGAGAAAGCCACCAAGGCTTATATAGCGGAGGGTGAGATTCAAGATATATCATGAATCTTGCATCATGTATCATGCATCCTGATTTATCCTGCATCGTGCATCTCGCATCCTGTATCCTGTAATTGCAGAATGCAGCGAGGGAAAAATATCCTGTACGGTATTGTTCAGGACATTAAGAAGGAGATGAAATCATGAGCAAGGCAGGAAAAGAAATTATTACAGGTGCGCAGCAGGCTCTGGCTTATCTCAAAGGAGATAAAACCAAAGGGCGCGCCTACAAGGTACGCACCAGAGATATAGATGTCAAAGCAATTCGTAAAGGACTTCACATGACGCAGGAAGTTTTTTCCGAGACTTTTGCCATCCCTGTATCCACATTAAAAAAATGGGAAACCAATATCCGTGTGCCCGAAGGCCCGACCAAGGCTTATCTGACGGTCATTGAGAAAAACCCGCATGCGGTAAAAAAAGCCCTGCACAGTGCTGTTTGATAACAGACGGTATGAAAATGGATACTTTAAATTTATTTAGAAAAGTACAAAACCACTGTGATAGAATGAACCCATGGAAAGGCTGAACAGTTAAAATGACAGAAGTTACTAACGATCTAATATATTCAGTACTTAAAACAGTCCAGTCTGACATGTCCGTTCTAAAGGAGGCCGTCAGCCGGATTGATGCCCGCATTGCGTCCATGGATCACCACATGGCAGGTTTTTACAGTGAGCAGCGCTGGCAGAATGATGAGCTGGACAATCTCAAAGGCCGAATCGAAGCCTTGGAAGAAGATACAAACACCGACAATCAGCCCGAGTGATAACGTACAGTATGGTAAATCAATACTTTAGGTAAAATTATAAGATAAATAATATGGAAGCTTTCCGTATAATAAGTAGTTAGCTGTCTTGATTAGATGCGCCTCGTCATTGTTCCTAAGAAAAAGTTGTCTCACGAACAACGCCAGTACTTGGACGACAGACTTGCTGCGCCTGAACACCGATGTGACTACGGCCCACCGCGAGTCTGGCATAAATACCAAGCTTTCCTCTACGCGTTCATCCATAAAGAGTTGAAGGTGCCGATTGCAATTGCCGAAGCCGAGGTAAAGGCTTTTTTTGATAAATACGGCCGGCCCTCATGAAATTCAGATGGACACGCATTGCCCTGCAGGACTTGCGTCGCTTGCATGAGTATATCGCAGAGGACAATCCTTTAGCAGCAAGCCGCATGGTTGCGCGCATTCAGGATGCGACACAACGTTTAAAAAAGCATCCTCAAATGGGAAGACCGGGTCGGGTGCAAGGAACACGTGAACTGGTTATTGCCGGAACACCGTATATTGTCGTCTACCTTATCCAGGGTGACGAAATCCAGATTGTTGCTGTCATTCATAGCGCCATGAAATGGCCCGATAGTTTAAACACCTGAAACACTATTACTAAAATTGTAGGAAATTAAAGCTTTCTTGATGCGCAATTTTAATTAAGGGCTTAATTCAAGTGTCCACGCAGGGTGTACACAACTCTCATGCCGTATAAAGTACCGACGATTTACTTCATGTGCTGCAAACCACATCCATTGCGGTCTAGGGTTGTCACATTCTTTCTGTTCTGATTCTTTAGTCATGTAATGGCAACTATGACTGCCATCCGAGTCGCTCATACAAATCCCTCTTTTTTTACGATGATTGTTATTATTTTACATCTAGTACTGTATTCTTCAAATATAACCATGAAGAGTTATATAAAAAGAGCCAGATTCAGATTTTTAACTACAATTCTACGTAAAAAGTATTTCTATAAAGGCGCAGTCCGGTGTGCTCTTTTTATTACATTGTGAGAGCATAAACTTTCTGTTCAACTCGGAGCTAAATGGTTTGTTCAGCACTGCATTCGGTGTTTCTTAATTCTTCCCATACTTCATCAGTGATTAGTTTAAAAGCCACTCAAAAAAGCACAATATGTCAGCTTCAAGGTATGTCATTAAAGAGAAGAAGCTCTCGACGTGGGCAAAAGTCGGGCGGAGTTAAGGATGAACATTAGTTCCGAGGAAACGTGGATGAAAGCAGCAAGTAGTGGATTCAATAATCCAAAGGCAGCAAGTCCAACACCGATAACGTCTACGATCAGAGTTCCCGTGAAATTTGTTATAATGATGCGACGGCATTGCTGAGCTATCTTTAAAGTTTCAATGAACTTTAGCAAGTCGTTACCGAGAAGCAGGACGTTAGCACTTTCTCGCGCCACGTCTGTTCCAGAACCCATAGCTACGCCTACAGTTGCTTGCATCAGTGCTGGTGCGTCATTAATACCGTCACCCACCATTGCCACCTTTTTCCCCTGGTTCAGGAAAGCGTTAATCCGGTCCAGCTTCTGATTCGGAAGAAGCTCTGTACTTACTTCATCCACACCAAGTTTTTTACCGATCGCGTTACCGATAGATTCTGAGTCACCAGTTAAAAGTATCGATCGGATACCCATTTGCCGAAGGGCCACTACCGCTCTTGTTGCTTCTGGTCGCAAGACATCAGCAATTTGAATAGTTCCAAGAAAGCGTCCGTGACGTGCAACGAGTACCTCAGTTGAATCGCTTGAACTTCCGTCAAGCTGACTAATGTCAATGCCCCGTTCAGCAAAAAGTGCTCTATTTCCAACGACAATCTCCTCTCCATTGGCAAAGCAGCTAATGCCCTTGCCGGGGTTGTATTTGAACTGTTCCGGCTCGACGATGGAGAGAGACATTTCGTTTGCCTTTTCTAAAATGGCCTTTCCCAATGGGTGCTCTGAAGGCCGTTCAGCAATTGCAGCGGCCTCAAGTAACGCTTGCTTTGATATATCAGGGCAAGGGCTTATACCGACGATTTGAGGGGTTCCTAATGTAAGGGTGCCAGTTTTATCCAGAACGACAGTATCCACTGTGCTGAGAGCCTCGAGGTAGCGCCCGCCCTTGATAATCGCTCCATTCCTGGCTGCTCGACCAATGGCGCAAAGGATAGCCAGAGGAGTACCTGCAGCAATGCCGCAAGCTCCCGCAACGATAATAACAGAAATTGTAGAGCGCATATCGCGCGTAATGAGAAACGTTAATGCTGCACAGGCTAGAGCAAAATAAACGAGGTATCCCGCCAACCGATCAGCTATCTTTTGAATAGGTGCACGGGATTTCTCCGCTTGTTCAACTAACTCCACAATTTTTCCGAATGCAGTGTCTCGGCCCACACCAGTAACGCGAAATTCAAGAACACCGGACTGGTTAATTGTACCGGCATAAACTTGTGTGCCCACAACCTTTTCCACAGGCAACGACTCGCCGGTGATTGCTGCCTGATCAACAAACGAATTTCCGCTGACAACAACTCCATCTACCGGGATGCGTGCACCTGGCTTGATGATGACAATGTCTCCTACTTGAAGCTCTGTCGCCAGCACTTCTTGAGCTTTCCCATCACAACGCACTAAAGCATTTCGTGGTAACAGATCGAGGAGATCCTTAATTGCATTGCGGCCTCGACTGACTGTAAGCCCCTCCAATACTTCCGCTATAAGCACGAAGAAAACAATCACTAATGCAGTGAAGAACTCACCAATGGCTAATGCCGCTACAAGAGCAATGGTCATCGATAGTTCCATGGTCATACGGCGAGAGATGAGGTTATGAAAGGCCTCCCGAAATATGGGGTAACCCCCGATGAGAGTGGCTACAAGGCCAATAAAGTCAAACTGAGCAAAATTCTTCCACAGTCCAAACCAACTACCAAGGATAGCAAGACCTACAAGAATAATTCGAGCGACATCAATGAACTCAAGGTGATGTTGATGCTCATCACCATGTCCATTGCCATTATCATGTTCATGAACATGGTTTTCAGCAATATTATGGTCATCATTGTGCACTGTAGACATTTTGCTATTCAAACCAGACGAAGGATGTTTTTTTTCTGCTGATGTGTTCATATTTGATTGCTCCATGAGTTTTAAGTTAAATCCGAATTACTTCAGATAGGTTTTAAGCACCTCAATCAATTCTTGGGTTGCCTTAGCCTGTTCCGACGCAGGTTGCAGGTCGGGGTTGATTACGTGGAACCGGATGTGTCCTTCTATGACTTCTGCCATGAGGGCGTTTATCGCGCCCCGGCATGCGGCAATAGTCTGAAGAATAGAAGAACATTCCTGCTCTTCTTCGAGAGCCTTCTCGACGGCATCAATTTGGCCGCGAATGCGTCGCACGCGGTTAAGAAGCTTCTTTTTATCTCGGATTGTATGAGCCATCGTCGCTAAATTACTATACAGGGATATAGTATACCTGAGATTATACTTTTCAAATTGTAACCAAGGTAAGTTAATCCCATTTTATGCATCAACCTTTCCTACTGCCATTTACTCCAAATATCTAATTCTGGGTAAAATTTTTACCTGCCAGTCGGCAGACAGGTGCTGTCGGCATCCATAATTAATTATTTGACATATCGAAATTTACACGGAACTTCTCGTTTTGTGTAAATTCTGGCAACCAATGGTGTTGCAAAAGGGAACCTTTTAGCCACAAAGACACTAAGACGTCAATCAGGAATTAGGCATTAGGAATTGTACACCTCTAACTCCCAACCACAGATTCCTAATCCCTAACTTAGTGCCTTGGTGTCTTAGTGGCAAGACAGCCTCTAATCTTCGGTATCCTCAACTAAACACTTAGCCTTCCCCCTATGGAACCTTACGGAAACCTTGTCACCGGTTTTTAGCTCTTTAGACTCCTTGATAACTGCCATTAAAGGAAGTTTATATGTGATGCTGTATCCACGTTCTAGGACATTAAGCGGGCTGAGGGCATCCAATTTACCTGAGAGTGCTCTGAGTTCTAATATTGATGAATCGAGCTTAAATCGAATGAATCTTCCAAGCTCAGATTGAATGCGGGAAATGTCCTTAGCGTAAAATTCAACAAGCCTTTTTAGTCCGAAAACGGTACGTTCTCTTAGGTCATTAAGTTCTTGAATGAGCTTATTCTTTTCTCTCACTGCAATCTCTGCCGCCATAGAGGGAGTAGAAGCTCGAAGGTCTGCTACAAGGTCCGAGATAGTAATATCAATTTCATGCCCTACTGCAGATATTACAGGAACAGGGGAGTTGTAAATCTCTCTCGCCACAATTTCCTCATTAAATGCCCACAGGTCTTCTTTTGAGCCTCCGCCTCGTGCTACTATTATTAAATCAAGTTCTGCAATTTGATAAAGCCTTCTTAGGGCTTTCACTATATCTTTGGGAGCCTCTTCACCTTGAACACGCGTTGGAGAAATTAGTATAAGAAGATTAGGAAACCTCCTGCCTAGCACCTTTAGAATATCCCTTATTGCCGCTCCTGTAGGGGATGTTACAACGCCTATTTTCTGTGGAAGAAATGGGAGAGGGCGTTTTCTTTCCTGAGCAAATAGCCCCTCTGCTAAAAGCCGTTCCTTAAGCTGTTCAAGAGCAAGCGCCTGAGCGCCTACCCCTTTAGGTTCTATATACCTAACGTTTAGCTGATAAACCCCCTGCTTTTCATACACGCTTACCTGCCCACAGCATATAACCTCCATGCCGTTTTCAGGTCTGAATTTTATGAACTGATTCATCCCTCTAAAACAAACGGCGGATATTTGACTGTCTTCGTCCTTCAAGGAGAAATACCAGTGGCCGCTTGTATAGTTTCCTCTAAAGTTTGAAATCTCGCCTACAACCCAGATGTATTCGTACCCTACTCCTTCCTCAATAACCTCCTTAATCCTAGCCGTAAGCTCGGAGACCGTACAGATTTCACCTGTAATAAGGTTTATAAATGAAGGATATTCATCCATTGCAAAAAGTATTTGAGATTACGGGTACATAGTCAAGCTTATGATTAGTCGTTCATAATCCTAAAGCGTGTCGTACCCTTTTCTCTACCTCAGATAAATCGCGTCTGCTCAACCGGCCTGGATGATAACGTACTAGTGCAGGACTCAGGGTGACCAGTTTCGCTCTGACCCATGATGGAAAAAGCAGGTTGGCTTTTTTCCAGTCTACGAGAGTGCAATCATATGGTGTAACTTGTTGGGTGGAAGTAATCATCGCAACAGTGATATTGCCTGTAGTGCGCTCGAAGCTACTTGTGCTAACCACCACCGCTGGTCGCGTTTTGGCGGCGCTTAGATCGGTGAAGGGAAATGGTACTAGCACAACGTCACCCTTCAGGAATGCCATAGCGCTTTCTCCATTGGTCGTACTCAGCGTCCTTTTCGTTTTCCCAATCCTTGGCGAAGCCGTCAATAGCCAGAGCGAACCAATCTCGGTCTTGATCGTCCGATGCTACCACTTGCCCGAGCTTGTCTAGTGCCTCCGTGGGTATACGTAGTTGCCTCCCAAAGCGCTCGGCCCGCAGCCTCCCTTTTTTGATCCAACGCCTTACAGTGCGCTCGCTAACCTTCAGCAAAACTGCGACCTCTTTAGGCGTATAAAATATCACTGCTTGTTTCATGACCCTCTTATTCCGTTCCATTTGATCGCTGGGTTTTTAGTTTAGGCTCTTATGTCCGTTATGTCAACTAATGTGCAAAAGAAATTTAATCGCCATTGCATCATCTTTTGCTCGATCATCCTGAAGTAGGGGCACGGCATGCCGTGCCCCTACGAAACATCGAACGATTTGAGAATCCGATCCCTGGTACGATACCAACCATTATCCGTTCATTCAAAAGGTCTCAGGAGGTAGTGGCTTTCCCTTCAAGCTTATAGGTTGTAAAATTGTTGTAATATTTACTTTGGGAGGGGGCGTTGAACAAAATTAATCCACAGATATTTAGGGAATACGATATAAGGGGTGTTGTCGGAAAAGACCTTACTGAGGGGATTATTGAACTTATAGGAAAAGCATTTGGAACGTATTTGAGAAAGGATGGAAGGAAGAAGGTATCGCTCGGAAGGGATTGCAGGCTTAGTTCTCCTGCCTTTGCTAAAGCTATGACTCACGGGATTAATTCAACTGGTGTTGATGTTGTAGATATCGGCATGGTTACGACACCTATGGTTTACTTCTCTCTCTTTAATCTTGATGTGGAAGGAGGCGTTATGATAACTGCAAGTCATAATCCCTCTGAGTACAATGGGGTTAAGCTCTGTGTAGATAAAGAGGCCCTTTTTGGGGAGGAGATTCAGAAGATTAGAAGGATTGCTGATGCTGGTGATTTTGCCTCTGGAAAAGGTGGGGTTGAAATAGCTAGCATAATGGATGATTATGTAAAGTTACTTAGAGAAAATGTGAAGATAAAGCCTGGGATACGAGTTGCAATTGACTGCGGAAACGCAATGACGGGAATCGTTGCTCCTGAAATTTTAAAGGAGTTTGGATGTGAAGTAACTGAGTTTTATGTTACGCCAGACGGTAGATTTCCAAACCACCACCCTGATCCAATGGTAGAAGAGAATCTAAAGGATTTAATAAATGCGGTGCAAAAGGAGAAACTCGATTTGGGAATCGGTTTCGACGGAGATGGCGATAGAATAGGAGTTGTAGACGAAAATGGAAATATAATTTGGGGCGACATGCTACTTACTATTTTTGCAAGGGATGTTCTTAAGACTATCCCTGGAGCAAAAATAATAGGCGAGGTGAAATGCTCAACAAGGCTCTTTAAAGATATAGAAAGACTCGGCGGAATACCCATTATGTGGAAGGCGGGTCATTCCCTAATCAAACACAAAATGAAGGTTGATGGCGCTGTCTTGGGGGGTGAGATGAGCGGACATATATTTTTTGGTGATAAGTTCTTTGGATACGATGATGCAGTCTACGCAGCTCTAAGACTCCTTGAAATAATTTCAAATACTGGGAAAAGCGTGTCTGAGCTATTAGATGGTATACCTACAGCATTTACGACACCAGAGATTCGAGTTGAGTGTGCAGATGAGATAAAATTCCAGTTAATTGAAAAGGTGAAGGAGGAGTTCAATAAAGAATATAAGGTTATAGACGTAGATGGCGTAAGAATAGAATTTCCCGATGGCTGGGGGCTTATAAGAGCGTCAAACACACAGCCCGCTTTGGTACTCAGATTTGAAGCAGTAACTAAAGAAAGGCTTCAAGAAATAAGGTCGCTTATTGAAAGAAAGCTAGAGCAGGCAAAGAGTAAGTTAAACTGACGCAAGAATAGTTTTAGGACTTGACATCACAGTTTGTGATGTCAAGTCAGTGGATAATAGTAAGGGATGTATGATGACCTACGATCCGACCAAACAACATCGCCGGTCTATTCGCCTAAAGCATTACGATTACACGCAGGTGGGAGCGTATTTCGTGACGATATGCACGCAAAGTCGCGAATGCCTATTCGGTGATGTGGTGGATGGGGAAATGCAGGTGAATGAATTTGGACAGTCGGTTGCCGATTGTTGGCAGTGGTTAGGCAACCAATACCCGTATATTGTAATAGATGAATGGGTTGTTATGCCGAACCATTTACATGGCATCATCGTGATTATGGAGGATCAATGTAGGGGGGTTCGCGAACCGCCCCTACAAAGATAAAACGCAAGCCACTTGGACAGTTGATTGGGGCATTTAAAACCGTTTCAACCAAACGAATCAACGAAATGCGTGGTACACCCGCCGCATTCGTCTGGCAACGGAATTATTATGAACACATAGTGCGGGACAAGGAAACGTTTAACCTTATCCGCCATTACGTTGCGGACAATCCGCTAAACTGGACACTGGACCGTGAAAATCCTCTTCGTGACAAAACGAAGGACCTGAAAACCCAAAAGTGCAATAAGTGGGAGGTATAACTATGCCTGTAGGCAGGTTGGGCGAATCCGATTATTTTAATCATTAGGATTCACTAAACTCGACTCATTGACATAAATTAAGTCGTTGTAGTATTATGGGGTCAAGCTTAAGACAATCATAGGTATTTTAAAAATTTTAAAGGAGGATATGGAGATGAATGATCCACAAGTTTCTAAAAAGATTTTGAAGAAGTCTAATGAGAAGCATAAAGCTAAAAGAGGCTCTGGCCAGAAAAAACTTGAGTCTGATCATGCTACCGAGCGTTCGGATAAAGGTTATAATCGGCGTACATTCCTTGGTCATGTAAGCAAAATCACTGCCGCTGGTATAGCGGTGGGCAGTATAGGGTTGCCACCATTGCTTCAGGGATGTAACGAGTCTGCAGAGGGACAGGAGCTTACATGTGAAATTGGTCCGCAGACTGGATCAGTGCGCGCTGATGCCGCATTTCAGGTTCGGCTTGATGCGGCGGAGGATGAAAGGAATATACCTATTCCTGACCATCCGTGTAACGGCGATGAAGCACGATATGAGAATAAAATCGGCAACTATTCCAAGTGCTTACGCCACAACTCTATAGGTGAAGTTGACCTAAATGCCTACAATGCCCTTCTAGCTGCGATCTCAAGTGGGGAATTTGCCGATTTTGAAGCGCTTTCAACCAACGGACATCTGGGTTGCCCTGACCCTACGCGTCAGCGCCGTTTGGTGAATCCACAGGCTGGATATGCTTTTGATCTAGAGGGAACAGACTCTCACCAGCTCACAATGCGTGCGGCCCCTGCTTTTGCCAGTGCCGAAGAGGCGGGTGAGATGGCCGAGCTATACTGGATGGCGCTCTTACGGGATGTGAATTTCAGGGACTATAACACTAATCTCCTCGCCCAAGATGCAGCAGACGACCTATCGAACTTTTCAGATTTCCGTGGGCCAAAGCAGGGTGGTCTAGTAACGCCGCAGACCTTGTTCCGTGATAACTATCCGGGATGCACCACAGGGCCTTATATATCTCAGTTTCTTTTGAAGGATTGTCCCTTCGGGGCGCAGCGTGTAGATCAGCGGATAATGACGACGACTCCAATTGACTTCATGACAAATTTCGATAAATGGCTGGATGTCCAGAATGGATGCCAACCGACAGATTTACAAGAGCCAGCCGGGCTGGTCTTATGTAGAAACGGTCGTGATTTGAGTCAGTATGTGCACATAGATGCGCTCTATCAGGCCTACTTTGTTGCCTGCCTGATATTGCTTGCAAATGGTATTAAGTTTAACAGTGGCAATCCTTACGGGCAAACACCCGACCCAGGTTATGGGGCGCCCTTGCCCATTAGTGTGGGCGGCTCGATTGCCCAGGTGGGTTTTGGCACGTTCGGCGGTCCACACATTCTTGCTTTGGTTACCGAGGTATCAACGCGAGCGCTCAAGGCTGTTTGGTATCAGAAGTGGCTGGTGCACCGCCGCCTACGACCCGAGGAGTTCG
>Ga0209751_10005090_pt1 | contig 12463 bp, 11 predicted proteins | sample RifCSP13_1_FD_184019 | JGI IMG/M metagenome (GOLD analysis project Ga0209751, IMG submission 184019) | Soil microbial communities from Rifle, Colorado - Rifle CSP2_sed 13_1 (SPAdes) (version 2) | ecosystem: Environmental > Terrestrial > Deep subsurface > Rock core/Sediment | place: Rifle... | reverse complement strand
ATGTTTCATGAGGCCCAGATTGGCTGCGCAGAATTCCCAGGGAATTGGGTCAGCGAGTCACACGCCCGGGGGCCAACCCTGTCCGCCACCCATCGTATCTCTGATCGACGTTGCCAGTCTCCAAATGGCAGACAAGCCTGCGTGAGTCTGGTGGCCTACTATCGCAACGGGAAGCCCCGCGCTGCTTGAGGGGAGCGCGACGTAGTCAACACCTATCTGGTCTAAGATCAGCTTCGCTTCCTGACTGGCGGGAGAGTTGTCGACCAGCAACTGGATCGTAATCTTCGTCATGGGCGCTTCCCCCCTTGGCAAACTCTTTCTTCGACGAATGCAACAAACTCCTCTATGGAGGCTTGTCTCTCCTCGTAGCTGTCTCCGACTTGCTTCATGTCGCGCATAGGATCGAGTAAGATGACCCCTTTCGCGACGTCCTCCCACTTCTGGCGTGTTTCAACTCGCCACATCGGCTGACGCTCGCCGGCAAGCGCACCATAGCGGTTCTGGATCTCGCGAAAGACGATGCCAAAGCGATCCTCTAAGAGCTCTTCGACCGCCTCTGCATTTGCCCGTCCTTCTCGAAAAGCGTTCAGAATGCCAGTATGCTCCATCAAGGCATCTTTCACTTGAGCGAGAATCTCCGGTCCCAACCTCTCGCCGCCCGCGGTCGACCCTTGACGCGCCACTTCCTCCACAAGTCGGTTGACCCTGAACCTCACTAAGTCCTCTGGAAGTGACAGCGTGATGACCCGCCTTTCGCCTTCGGCAGCCCCTCCAAAGTGGACCAGGCTGTTCCTATGATCGATTTCAGCTGTGACTCCCCGCGACTGCACGCCGTTGTAATAGGGGCGATACGCTACGAGTACCTTGCTCTGTTCAACCAATTTCCGGTCGCGTGAACTGATCTGAGCTAATACCCAATCTGTCATGACTTCCAGCGATCCGCCGATTGTTGCGACAGCGCCTGGATCTGTGCGCAGGTCGGGCCAGACATCCAAAGGATCCAGAGGATTGACCGGAGCCTCGTTCGGCGGCGGCATGTGGAGGGCCCTGTCCGACCGATAAGGCCAACGGTCTTCCACTTCGGGGATGAGTCCACCCGCATGTCTGCGTATGATCAGCTCGTCGATCGTCGTAGGCAGAAACGGAACAACGCAGTCCGACGCTATAAGCCGTTCCGAGAGGGCCTGTATCTCATCAATGACACGCGTGGCGAATTCGTGCAAACCCTCCCTCTGCATCCGTCTGATCTCTGAGATTGGGTGAGAGAGATAGACAGGAATCTTGTCTGTCGCAACAAGAGCAAACGCCACGTCGACCGGATGTTTGGTGGCTAAAACGTAGTGCGGAGAGTCTATGTGTCTGGCAAGTTCTTCCGAGGCAAGTATCTCTTCTGCACGCCAGTCAAACAGCCGCATCAACTCGAGATGAGTCGAGAGCCAGTATGCGAGAGTACGGCGCGCCCGAAAAATCGGCCCCAGATCGAAAACGTGCCCAGGAGCCCTTAGTCTCCTAATTACATCGTACACGTCATCGATTAGCGTGATGATCTTCTCGATGCGTAGTTTTCTTCCTTCCATCACCCTGAGCAGATGTAGGTGGTCCGTGGTGGAGAAGAACTCTCGGCTTTTCGTGTGGTAAGAGATTGCGTGAAAAGCAAGAAAGACGTATTCAACTCCGGCATCCGCGACGAGCAATGTCGCCTCCAGGGCCATCTTCCACAGACCCCGCAGATAGTCTTTGGGGTAAACAAGCAGGTATTGCATTCCAGAGTCGCTGCGGATTAGCCCATTGTTTGGATCGCCAGGGTGGAGCTCAAGGTGCCTTTGAATCATTTGCGGTTCCACCTTGAGCACTTGACACGTAGAACCCGACGCGCGAACCCTTTCGGCCAACTTCCCTAGTGCGCCGCCAATGTTGACACCAGCTTGTCCCGTGAAGAGGATGACCTTCGCCAACGCGCCTCCGACGACGAAACTCGACTTTGACGCCCCCTGGTAGGGATATGATGCAGGCATCGAAAATCCTTCTCTGCTAAACTTCCGGGACTTTCGGCTGACTTCTGAGGTCTAGGGCAAGCCTACTTCCGTTCGTGCCGAACGCATCAAGAGCGGGAGCTTGATTGCAATCTTCCTCGGACAACAAGCTTCGGATGTATAGGGTATTGAGGGAGAGAGTTCTGAAATCGCCACCTGGTAGCGTGTGAAGGTGGGGATAAACCCATATATGGCGCGACTTCAGCCGTGTTTGATCGGGTTCTCAAGGTCGTCTTTGTGAACGACAACTCGATCACCGTATTCGACCGCCGTCTCTGCCCCTGGGTGACAGTCGACATGCAGTATGCGCTAGAGTTGCGTCGGTGGTCGGGGACTGGCCGCCGACACGAGGATGTGGGAGGCCGAGGGGCGAAAGTGCATTGCGCCATGCTTCACGAGGCAATTTGGCACGACTGGGACCCCTTGTACCGCGTGCTGAAAGTCGCTTTCGTGGACAAGGAGCGAATCGCCGTGTTTGTCTACCGCCTATGTCTTGAGTGCGGTGTTACTATGGATCGGTCCGAACGAGGTGAAGATGCCGTCTGGCATTGCACACTTTGCGGCTGTGAGGCGCGAGAACTTTAGCGAGCACAGCTCGGCGTTGGCTGCCGGAAATCATCCCCTCTCGTGCATGAACTGCCGCGAGAGACGTGCCAGAATAGAGAATTCATGGGAGCTCGAAGCCGGTGTCTAAGCGCAACCTAGCGGCAGACCCGCTTCGACGTTGGCTTGCGCTCCGGTGGGATAGACCCGAACGGTCCTATAACCCGGATGTTAGGGACTTCCTTTCGGACCTGCTGAGGTATCCGCGCCAAAATGTCCTGACCGAGGACACCGCGGGATCGGGATTCGCGGACATCAAACTTCTTTCGCCGGAGGGCGTCGCCTGGGTGGTCGGCGACCTCCGGCGAGACGACATCTGGATTACGGACCCATCGAGGCGAGCTCATTTGTGGGGAGAGAAACGTAAGTACGTCGATGGCCTAACCCGCTACGCACTTTTCCTAACGCCACACTATGTCTGGGTGGCGTTGCCGAATGGGGATCCCGTGCTGGCCCTCCCAGCGCCTTTGGACCTGCGGAGCCTCGACGAGGCGGGAATTCGGCGCGCACTTGACTTCATCTCCTTCGACAAAGCAGCCCACGAGCATCAGTGGCAGGATTTCACTCGCGGTCAGTTACCGTACAGCTACCTCCGTCTGGATGACCCGGATACCACCTCGCGACTCCGTTCAGACCTTCAGGCGGCGTTCGCTGAGCTTAGTCAGACCGCTACTCGTGCTCTACACACTGCCCGAGCACGACACGCGGAATACGCGGCGCGTCGGGTGCAGGTCGAGCAAGTGCTCGCAACACGTGACGAAGCTCGTCGTCGCGCAATCGTCCGCCTGGAACAAGATTACGCTTCCGAGCGACGCCTCTTCGAGGAGGCCTTTGCACAGTTCGAACAGCAGTATGGCCGGGAGGTCGAAGAGTCAGACGCCCAAGCGGAAGAGCGAATACTCGAGGCGTTTGTAGCCGACTCGGTGGCAGCGCTCACGGCCAGAGTTCTTTTCCTCAGGTTCGTGGAAGACCTTGGTCTCACGACTAAACGCAGGCTTTCCAACGGGGGGCCCAAGAACTGGGCGGCCTTTGTGGACCGACTGACCGGCGACGCCAGAGCACTTGTCCAATTGGTCGCTAGTGATGTTGGCCAGCTCTACAGGGAGCCATTCGCCCCGACCGTCTTCGATTGGATACACTCAGCCGACGGTCAGTTAGACGTGGTTCTTCAGCGGCTAATTCTACGTCTGAATGCATACGACTTCCGAACACTGTCCGAAGAAGTCTTAGGAGATATTTACCAGCAATTCCTTCCGCCCGCCAAGAGGAAACAGCTAGGCGAGTACTATACTCCGCGAAGCATCGTCGACTGGATCCTCGATCGCACTGTCTGGGCGCACGGCGAGGGGACCGCCCTCGATCCAGCCTGCGGGAGTGGTTCTTTTCTGGTGCGCTACGCTCACAGGTATTTCGCGGATGCAATGCGGCGGGGGCTTGATACGGGGGAGGCCCGTCGTCTAGTGCAGGAGCAGTTATTCGGGTTCGATCTCAACCCCTTTGCCGCGTTCATCAGCCACTTTCATCTTATGTGGGCTCTCCTCTACCATGCCTCTGGCGGGGATCCACCACAGATCCATATCTACAACCTCAACAGCCTCCTCAAGGACACGGACATCTTCGCTGCCGTTGGAAGAGAGCACCTACCCCCGGGCTACGTATTGCGCGATGAGGGACGGTGGCGCTATGTGCTTGGGAACCCCCCGTACATTCGCGCCGAGCGCGTGAAGTATAGCCAGGAAATGCAGGACCTATGGGCCGATGTTTGGGGCCAGAACGCGGACACCGGTCTTGTCTTCCTTTTTCGGGCCCTTACGGAATGGGTAGACGAAAACGGATACCTTGGAATGGTGGTGAGCGGAGGATATGCCAACTCGGAAGCTGCAGCTAAGGTGTGGAGGCTGGTGCAGCCCGGGGGTCGTGCTGCGCTTCGAAAGCTCGTGTGGTTGGAGTTCGTAGAGGAGAATGGTCGGCAACACCCTGTCTGGGATGTCGCCCGAGTCCCGATGATTGTGATAGCCGAACGGGCGATCCCGCAGGAAAGTGACACGGTAGAGCTCCATGTCCCCTCACGATGGCCTAGCGATGAAGCCCCAGTTCAACTCGCGTATGGAGATTTCTTCGACGCCAAGGTCACCCCCAAGCTCACTGGAAATGGCGGGCGGTGGGGCGACTACCTGCTCCCGCTTCTACATCCGGAAGACGTGCCGATCTTGCGAAAACTCTACCCAAACGGTAGTGACGTGGTGGAATGCAAGACGGCGGTGCAAGCCCGTGCGGACCGCCGGGGGCAAGTATCCTGGTGGACCTACGGAATCCAACGCGGGGGCGTTGAAGTCATGCCAACGGCCCACGGGACTGCCGCCGTCAAGGTGATCGGCGGAAGGAGCCTCGCAATGGCCTGGCCTGGAGAGCCAGCGGGCTGGGTAGATCTCGATGCCGTAAGGGAGCGCCCCTACGGGAAACTGAGCCTATGGGGCGATGAAGTAGTGAATCGCTTCCTTGTGGTGTCGGAGATCGGGAAGGCACCGTTCGGTGCCTTGGTCACATGCTCCGCGGACGCGCCAGTGGCCGCCCTCAACACCGCCGTCGTCGCTCTCCCTAGTCCTGATGGCCCGGAGCCCGAAGCGGTTGCGGCCTACCTGAGTAGCAAACTTGCCAGATTCTACTGGGGTGTCCGCCTGCGAAGCGGTTCAATCCAAGGCTACTACGCGCATATCTATCCTCGCGCACTCGAAGCCCTCCCTTGGCCCGGTACTTTCGACGGCTCGATTCAACAACGCCTTTCTGATGGGTACCGGAGGCTTGCTGAGCTTGCGTCTCGCGCAAAGAACAACCCGACTGATTGGCTACTGACTGAAGTGGAGGTTCGCGCCGCAAGTGCGCGGATCCGTCTGTCCGATGCGAGACTGGGACTGGACTTTCGACACTGGCAGGGGAGCCCAACCGCAGAGGACCTGGTTCTTGATGGTACCCTGCTGCGCGGCGGTCTTCTTGCGAATCTCGAACTGCGAGATAACCACCTCGCCAAGTTGGTCTTTCTGCTACTGACAGCCACGGAGTCAGATGCGGGCATCACCCGAGCCATACTACAGCGCCTAGTTGTCCCACAGGACTACACGGATCTCATGCAAGAGTACCTTGTGCGCCTTTCAGCATTTGGCGGTGTCCAGACGGAGTTTGCTTCGGCGCAAGCCGAAGTAGATCAGGCAGTCTTCGAGGCATTCGGGCTAAGCGACGCGGAGCGCGAGCACATTGAGCGCCGCCTTTCGACCTTCCCGCTGGATCGCCTCCAGCCACGCTACCCATGGGAGACGACAGCTCCGCGACCGATCAGGGCTTACACTGAAGACCGCTTTCGATAAGGGGATCCCGTGGCAGAATACCTACTGGTGGCAAACCGACTGGGATTCGGAGAACAAGCGCTTCGCCCCAACGAGGTTATCAAGACATTGCTCCCGAACCGACTATGGCTACTCCCCGAGACCGCACCCCTTGTCCGGAAATTCGCTGCCGGTGATCGGTTTCTTATTTACGCCGGAGGAGAGTCTGCTTTCTACGCCGTTGCTGAAGGCAGCGGTCCACCGACCGGTGTCGATATGTCGATCGTCCCTCAGCATTTCCCCGGGCTGGGGGGATTTTTCCAATACATGCTTCGATTCCGCGAGGTAACCATGTTCACCCAGCCCGTGTCTGCCGCGCACGTTCTCGACAGACTGTCGTTCGTGAAAGACCGACGCTACTGGGGTCTATATTTCCGCCACAGCGTTAGGAGAATAAGTCGGCGCGACTTTGATCTTATTGTCCGCCACGCTTTGAAGCGGCGCCGACCCTAGGACGATCTCAGCTGCAACGGAGGGGGCAAGTAACACAGTAACCGGTCGGGCCAAAAGGATTAGGCACGCCGTTGAGCTTGTGCCCCCCCGATTGGAGGTCCTTGCGGACTCTCCAAACTGACTGAACCTTTACCTAGGCAGCCACGGCTCATGCGGATCCCTGCAAGCCTTGCCTTGTGCGGGCTCTGATCAGGTGAACGTTGGCTTTCTGCGAGCCTTCAGCAGCAAATTCCTGGGCGGATTCCCCCTGGGGCTCACGCGGGCCGAGTCCTGGACCTGGGGGCAGACCGGGCTCTCGACACTCCCGGATTCCGGAGGGTGGCGCGCCGCTGACGTAGAACGAGAGGGTGTTGTGAGCGTTATCTGGACACCTACAGGTGCTTACCTCAGGGCCGAGTACGACAATGAGGCGGACCTGGAGGCTGCCATCCTTCGGGTGCAAAATGCCTTGTTCGGACCGGGCCGCATCTACCTCGACGTGAAGAGGCGGATTGGAGCAAAGGGCGGCTTGCACAACGTTCCGGATGGCTACCTCCTTGACCTCACGGGGCGGAAGCCGCGGCTGTACGTCGTAGAGAACGAGCTCGCGGCACACGATCCTCTCCGACACATTGCCGTGCAGATTCTACAGTTCTCGCTCTCGTTCCAGGAGGAGCCGCGTGGAGTCAAGGCCATCCTGTACGACGCCCTCAACCGGCTGTCAGACGCGAGGGCTCGGTGCGAGGAATACGCGCGTAACCACGACTTCCGCAATCTGGACCACATGTTGGAGTACCTCGTCTTCGAGGCCCCCTTTGCCGCGCTCGTGATCATCGACGACATACCAGAGGATCTTCAGACCGTTCTGACCCGCAGTTTTCAGTTCGGGGTCGAGGTCTTGGAGCTCGCCAGATACACGGGTGGAGCGGGAGAGTCTCACTACCGATTCGAGCCGTTCCTTGCTGACCTCAACGCGGACCTGGACGCCGGAGCAACATCGGAAGCGGTGGGGAGTCCGCAGGTCGATACCACCGAAGTCGACACTGTAGTCGTCCCCGCCCGGCAGGAAGGGTTTCAGGCAGTCTTTCTTGGTGAGAACTGTTGGCACGCAGTAAGGATCCACGGCACGGTGAGGCCGCAAATCAAGCACATCGCCGCCTATCAGGTGGCGCCTATTTCCGCCATCACCCATGTCGCCCCGGTCAAGTCGATCGAGCCTTGGAAAGACACCGGCAAGGTAGTCGTGAACTTCTCAGAACCGGCGCGACCGATAGGCCCTATCGTGTTGGTGAAGGGTGGACGGGTCAAAGCACCTCAGAGTCTCCGCTACACGACCCGTGCGAGACTGGAGGCCGCGAAGACACTTGACGACCTCTGGTAGCGAGCAAAGCCGCCATTGGCGGGTGGGCCCCTGATTCGGAACGTCTTCGACCAATATCACGGGCTGGAGAACCGCCTCACCCACGCCTTCACCCACGTCCTGAAGGGCGACCACAGACTCGCCCGAGAGTTCCTCAGCTTTGCCCTGCACAGGGAGCCTCCCAAGGGGGTGCTGCACGTCTCATGCCAGTTTCTCCCGGGCGAACTCTCGCGCCGCGCCCCTGACGAAGAGGAGATCGAGCGGCGCGGCCTCCCTGACTTTTGGGTCTGGACGGGCGCTGACGAGTGGGCGGTCGCTGGCGAGTGCAAGGCTACCGCAACGCTTGGAGTGGATCAGCTTCGCCGGCATGCCGCGACCACAAGGCGGCTCGGGTTCCGTCGGTCGCATCTGCTCGTGATTACGGCGGGAGAGCCCCACACCGTTCAGGGGACGGAATCGCTCGGCATTCCCGTGTCGTGGGTGGCGTGGTCCCAGGTGTTCGAGTTCCTCAGTGGCCGCCCGAAGCGACCGTTCGTCTCGGATTTCTTGGACTATGTGCGCATCGTGGAGGCGCAACTGATGGCTAAGGGATATGAAGGAGCCCCCCTGAGCACGTTTACCGGCATCCCGTTCGGTCGCGATCAGCCATACGCCGAGCCGCAGGCGAAGGTGATCCTTAGGGCCCTCATGGCGGCCGTCCGACCGAAGCTTGCACGGATCCGTGGTCTCGGGGTGAACCCGACCGTGGGCCGTCCGGCCATCGGGGGCGGGTGGGACAACGTCTGGGACGTCATGGGCTTTACTTTCGCTCGCGGGATGGAGACGTTCACCGAAGCCCCACACCTCACGGTCGTAGTCGGCAGGACGGAGGCCGGCATGCAGCTCACCGTTCCTAACGGTGCCCACGCGTCCTACTGGGGTCGACTCCAGCAGGTAGGTGCGGCGGTGCTCAAGGCGCGCCTCTCAGACGCCGCCAGTCGACTCCGTTCGATTCGTCGTCACATCGGCGCTGAGGCGTGGGAACCTCAACTGAGCCTACAGCTCTACCAGCGCCACTTTTACGCACAACGCCGGCCCACGCTTGACGGGCTCGTGAGGCTCGAGGCGGACACCCTGTTCGCCCCGAAGCGGAAGCTGAACCCGCGGGTCAAGACAGTGCCACCCTGGCTGGACGCGTTCGTGCTGATGCTCTCGCACGCCCGGAGGGCGAACTTCGAGTTCGCGCTGCGCGCGGACTTCCCGCTGCGGGACGGCAGCGTCGCGCGGAGGCCAGAGTTCGTCGACGCCCTGGTGGCGGTGGCGCGTGCATTCCAGCCATTTGTGTCTCTGATCGCGGGGGAACCTTCGGATGACAGCCCGCGCGTCCAGTCGGGCAAGAGCAGAGGCTAGGCAGAAATGGTGTGCTCAGGTGGCTCGACCGAAGGTTTGGCGTACCAGATAACCGCCGCCTTCTGGAACGGCGAGCTGGATCTCTTAGCCCGGCCAGGTGCTCCGTCCGTGGGCTGGTCAAGCCTGCCGGAGGTCGTCGTGTGCGACAGCCTGAGGCGGCAAGGGACCGATGACGTGGCGGTCCGCCTCTTCATCACGTTCACGGCCGCCATGGACCGGGCACGCATTGCTGACCGGCTCTGGCGTGATGCCGGTCGCCTCTACGCCGAGGTGGGCTGGCCGTTCGTGCCCACCGAGGTCGCCAAGCGTCCTCTTCCGGAGTTGGCCGAGGTGCTCCAGCGGTACGGGGTGAGCCAGCGCCACAGTCGGGACTCGGCCGGCTGGCGCAGGATAGGGCTCTCCCTCCGTGAGCCTAGTCCCTCACCTGCCGTCTGGACCGCGCTATTCAAAGGGACGGGTGACGCGAGCGTGCTTCTGAGGTCTCTGCTCCAAGTCGGCGCGGAGGGCAGACCAAACTTCCCGTTCCTGCGCGGTCCAAAGGTCGGGCAAATGTGGGTGCGGATGCTGGCTTCTCCAGGCGTGGCAGACATCCAAGGGCTGGAATCCTTGCGGGTTGCCGTCGACACGCACGTTCGGAAGGTGACCGAATACCTGGGCGTCACGAAAACGAGGGGCCAACCGCTCGAGCGAGTGAGGAAGACCATCCAGGAAGCTTGGGCCGAGGACGTACGTCGGGGCGGTGCTATTGGGCCGGGCGCACTGGCAAACACGTCGGCCGCCCTGGACCCCGCGCTGTGGTTCTTCGGCAAGTGGGGCTGCACGCACTGCGAGAAGGTAGGGCGGAAAGTCCCAATTGCCAAGGTCTGCGACGCATGCCTGTTCGATTCCCTGTTTGGTGTTTGAAGGCCCGCAGGGTCAGCTGGGGCTGTCGCCGCCGTGAACGCGCCCTCGAGTCCTCTAACCCTCCTGTTCCTGCCGTGCTCTGCGACCAAGAACAGCCCCCTTCACGCAGTGTTTCCCGCACCCGGGCGGGCTCTTCTGACCGTCCTCTCGCGCTCGGCGGAAGCGCTCCGGGAAGGTCGGCAAGAGCTCGCTGACTGCGTGGACTGGCAGTCACCCGAGTTCGCGGCGCTGGACTACTACGACGGGGCGCTCTATCAGGTCCCGGGCCTGCGGGCGGCCGTCGGGGCGGCCATGCGTTCCGGCGGGGTCGACGTAGTGATCCTCTCAGGGGGGTACGGAGCCGTTTACGCCGACGAGCCCATTCACCGGTACGAAGAGAAGATGGACTTCGCCTACTGGAAGATACGTGGCCTCCCCGCCGTTCTCGAGGAATGCATAGAGTTGTCGGGGGCTCGGACCGTGTATGGGTTCTTGGCACGGACGACCGCGTACGCTCGCATCCTGCGGGCCGTGAATTGGGCGGAGCTGAGGAGGAGGAATCGCCTGGCGGAAGCGGGTCTATTCTACCTCGAATTCCCGGGGCGGGAGGGGGCGCAATCGAAGGTGCCTCCGGCGATCGGTGGGGCGGTTGTGGAGTTCATCGCCGCCGGGTTTGACCGGCCGCGGCTCCTTGCGAAGGATTACGAGGGCTACCGCTTCGCGTACGAAGAGCTCGGAGCCTGACCCCTGCGCCCGGAGCGGCGGCGCAATTGCAGCGCCCGCGTTGTTGGGCTCCCTACTATGCGGCTCAAGGACTCGACTCTCCGCACTCGAATCTCATCCACAGGACAACGGAACAACGCCGAGATCCGTCTTTGATCCTCCTGCTGAACGGCCCGATCGCGGTCATGAGGTCCTTTGACTTCCACAAACCAGAACTTGGATGTTCCAGGCCGGTAGACGAGCAAATCGGGCGGCTGGCCCCTGAGACTAGGAGGCCGAAGGGACATCAGGTCTCCCTTGCTCATCAGGCCCAGTACGACCCTGCGCTTCCTCGCGTGGTTTTCGAATGCGTATTTGCTCACCAGGGAGTAGAGACCTTGGGAGTGGAGGAGGTGGACGGCAGCAAACCATTCGACGAAGTGGTACTGAGGCTGCCTGAGAGCGAGTCGAAGATCATCGTCGTCGAAGATCAGAGGATAGCTGGAGCGCCAGATTCGTGCCAGTGGCTTCGGCCAGTACCCCTCACGCAGGGCTGCTGGATAGTAGATGACAGTAGTTCGGTTGGCCCGCACTGACCTAGGCATCCTTCTCTCCTTCCGGTTGACGCGTTCGACCCGAACGCGTTTACGCTCCTCTTGAACGGTCATGGCGCGGTATTTCTCTGCGGTGGCGGACGCTGGACACCTCTATGTTGGGGGGATTCTGGATGGCGGCCCCTGGGACCCTCAAGCACTCGTCTGCTGGATGAGGACCAAGTGGAAATGGTCTTGAACCCGCGTATCGGAGATCGGAGGGTAGACACTACCGAAGAGCTGCAGAGAGTGGTGGAGGCGTCCCCATCTCCGACACGGGCGCCGAGCGCCCGCCACTGAGGCGTCCAGCGTGGCAAGCTTTGGCTTTCAGCGAGGCTGCCCCCTTTGCGGGCCGACTAGAAAGGCGGAATTGAAAGAACTCGATACTGAATCACGTAGAGAACTTCGAAACGGCAGGCGAAACAAATCAACTCGGTCTGGTACGAAAAGTTCATGCAGACAGGCTCGGGAGAAAGTTCCAGCCCCGAAGCAGAAATACGTGTTCGAGTAGTGATTCTGGGAGGGATCCATGCCCCGTCGAAACCGAGATGTCCAAATGCGGCGGGATGACTAGCCTCCACTCCCCGGGATAAAGACAACCACACAACTACCAGTACGTCACCGGCGCTTAGATTTCCACGCACTTCAGTAATAGCTCTTGATCCTGCCGGCGGAGAGGAGCACTGAACGCCCAGTTCTTGTCCGGAATTGTTCGCAGGGAAACCCCGCCGCAATGACACCGACAGTTCCACCGGCGCCACGAGAGGGATACGCAGTGGCTGAAGGTCCGGAACCGAACTGCTCGCCAGACGCTGCACAATCCTGGAGACAAAGGTCGTCGGGACCGCGAAGTTTACCTGTTGTCCCGTACGCAAGCGCAACGTCGCAACACCGACCACTTCGCCACGCACGTTCAGGACCGGTCGACCGCTTACACCTGGGTTCATCGCCGCATCGACCTGGATCAATCCAAGATTGATCCTGATAGCACTTACGATCCCCCGGGTGACCGTCACATCATATGCCCCTAGAATGTCGGCCAACGGGTATCCAACTACCAGAACTTCCTCTCCTACTCTCACCATTTGT
>Ga0209751_10005089_pt1 | contig 12467 bp, 10 predicted proteins | sample RifCSP13_1_FD_184019 | JGI IMG/M metagenome (GOLD analysis project Ga0209751, IMG submission 184019) | Soil microbial communities from Rifle, Colorado - Rifle CSP2_sed 13_1 (SPAdes) (version 2) | ecosystem: Environmental > Terrestrial > Deep subsurface > Rock core/Sediment | place: Rifle... | reverse complement strand
GCGCTCGATACCAGCCGCAGCGCGGAGGCCGGCTCGGGCACGACGACGAGCGCGGCGGCGACGAGATAGTGATACAGCGGCTCCCGCCCCCAGCCCTCCTCGAAGTAGATCGGCCGCGCGCCCGCGCGAATCTCCTGCGCCAGGCGCGCATCGATCGCCTCGTCATAGTGCAGGCCCGGCGGCACCTGCCCGAACTGCGCGAAGCGAAAAACGATCGCGAGCAGCACGATCGCGATCAGCAGAACCCACTCGACCGGGTGAGTGAGGCGGGTTGAGGCGGTTGCGTTCATGAACTTTGGGTGGTCAAAGCAATGCGCCGTGCGCCAAGATAGTGGAAACCATAATTCAGCAGCAGTTTGGTAACTTCGCGCCCATAACCACGGCCCCAATACGCGTGATCGCCGATCATGATGCCAAGTTCAAGGTTTCCATGTCGATTGCGGAGATCCATCAACGAGCAAAAGCCAATGTACTTTCCGTCGGCTTCAATTGCGAAAGGTGCAATGTTCTCATCAGACCGGGTGCGTGTTTCGTAGAAGGCCTGCGCGCTCTCCAGCGGGGAAACACGCGGATAGTCACTATCCAACCCGTATAGCTCCGGGTCTTGGTTGAAGTCGTGCTGCCTTGCGATGTCTTCTTGTCTCATAGGGCGCAGTAAGACCCTTTCGCCTTTGAGCATTGCGGAACTCCTTTATCGCGTTATGGTCTATCACAGCGGGAAATACGAGAAGCCACTTGTTTCTACTCTACGGACTGGCAGGGCGACAGGCGACTGCCGCCCTGACCAGAGCTTAGGTGCCGTCCGCGGATAACTCGACTCATCGCTGTGCTGCATTGGTTATCTGCCGGGCAACGAAGTCTTTGCGATCGCGTGCCTACCAAGTGTTAGACGTTGAGCTCCGTGCCGAGCACCTCCTCGTTCGGCACCCCGACTGAGGCATGCCCCTGGACCAGTTTCCATTCACCGTCCTCCTGATGGAAGACGGCCGTCCAGCGAAAGGGGGCCTCCGTGCCGTCCGGCAGGACGAATTTCCCGCGATCCGCGACCCAGCCGACGGACCCCTCGCGATAGGCGTGGAGATCACCGGCGACCGCCTGAATCCCGGCTTGCGCCTGGGCCTGGAGTGTCTGCGTGATGGTGGTCGGGTCGGCCCACCATTCGTTCGGGTCGGTGCCGATCACGAGCACGTCGCCGTGCTTGGAGAGAAAACGTTCCATGAAGGCTGCGTCGCCGCGCGAGACCGCCTCATAGAAGCGCAGCATGAGAGCCTTGAGTTCAGGGGATTGTTCCATGACCTGTACCTCCTTGGTATATGCTGCTTGGATGACATCATTTGCTATTTCGCCAATAAAGGTTGGATTGTTCTATGGCCTGTACCTCCTTGTAGGTGCTGCCTCAGTGCAGCACTACGTTCGAGGGTCTGTTCCTCCCGTACGAAGAACCTGGCAGCATCAAACCACTGGGCGCTTGATTCGGGACAAACCATCTCCAGCGCATCCATACAGACCGCGCCATCGAAGGCTTCTCGATAGCGCATTTCTTGCAACCCCACTTTCTCAATGGGTACCTCAGGAAACTTCTCGTGGGCGCGGGCAAGCATCCCCTGGGATTGGTCTATACCGAAGACCGTTCGACCACTGGCGAGAATCATGGGCCAATACTTGCCCGTGCCACAAGCGGCGTCAAGGATGCGCCCTGGGGTGGACACAGACCCAAGAATCTATTGAAAAACTGCTGATGAGTCGGGTCGATGGCCCCCCAATTTTCGTCGTAGATGGGCGCGTAGGCGGACCGTCCCCCAGGCTTGCCGGGCGGCACTGTCCAAAAGCTTGTCCTGCGAAGTCCCCGATTGAAGGGAGTGGGAAGCGCAGCCGAAGGACGTGCCACTTCACGAAGTCATAACACGGACACGGTCACCCGCGTCCGCCGGTGGGCCTCCGGATCCACGACACGGGAGGTCTACATGACAGTGTACATCGGAATCGACTGGAGTCAAGCCCAACATGACGTGTGTTTTCTGGACGAGGCAGGTGAGCCGATCGCGCGCATGTTCCTGGTCGTGATCTGGCATGTGCTCAGCCCGCGCCGCCGACCCCACCCCGCTTTCCTTCGGCTGCGCTTCCCACTCCCTTCGGTCGGGGACTTCGCAGGACAGGCGCTACGGGGGCGCAAGCAGCCGCCACCCTGACCCGGAGCAAGTCGCCTTCAAGCTGATGGTCTGATCGTGGAAACTGAGCGACGAGCAGCACAGGGGCCTATCCACCCGCCAGTTCGTGCGCTACGGGAGCACTGCACCGCATGTGTCAGTTGATGCATCTGGGGACACACGCGAATTGCCTCTTGACAACGCAACTCATCAGTGGACCGCGCTGTGACCTATAGCCTGTCGTATGCCTCGGGCTTGACGTTGGCGACCTTCGCCATCGCTTTTTGAAACTTCCTTTTGCTGGCTCGCTTTGCGCGCTTGCCCAGATACTCTTCGGCCATCAACGCCGAGACCTTCTCGGCCAATGCCAGCGTGATGAGCTGGTTGATCGAGATGTTCTCTTTCTTCGCCAGTTGGCGTGCGCTGTCGTGAAGCGAATTGGGCAGGCGCAGACTAATCGCGCTCATGGCAATTCTCCGATTTCCTGTAGGAACTCCTTCACCGTGACGACTTGTACGCTGTGGCTGCGACCAAGCGCTTGTGCGTCGTGTAATGGCACTGACGTTTTGAGCGGCGATCTCGTTAAAACTACGCAATGCTTCTTCGCTCATGCCAAGTATTGTGCGGAGCTGTATCTTTCCACTCCCGCCGCCCTCCGGGTGCTCACCGAGCATATCGTCAGCCTGGGTATGTAATGCCCACCAAAATGCTGCTGCAGTATCACTGCGCCTAAGGTGCAACTCAGTTAGCTTGAAGGCTATCTTTGCCCGATACGCTCGCCGTTTCTCTTTACGTTGTCTACTACCAAGTTCGTTCCACCACTCGACAAGCAGGGAATCCGCGGCAGCGGTGTAACCGCTTGCGAAGAAGAACTCGGCGGCCTCCATGAACGCCCCATGTGCCTCGTCGCGCTTGGCGTCATCAGCCAGGGGATCACATTCACCCCCTCTGCGGCAAGCTTCCCTTAACCGTTGCCGAGTCTGATCATAGAAGTCTAGCAAGCCCTCCTGTAACAGAACTCCGGTCCGTGAGCCAAATCTATCAAAGGATTCCTTCAAGTCTTGTCGGAGCGGCATACGATGTGCTCTTTCAGATTAACCAATCCTACTTTGATGGGCGGCTGACACGGCTAACGAATATCGATTTCGCCGGAATCCGCACCATACACATTTCGGGGTTCAACAACGCGGCCTGTGCGCTTGTTCCCTCCCGCTCCAGATTCCCGCCGCCGGGTTGGTCTGGGGAGTTCGCCACCGACCGGCTGGCGAGGCGTTGGTCGGATGGGACTTGCATCCTCGCCAGGCGGGTAATGACCTGGCACTGCTTCAGATGCTCACCCATTGGGCAGCGTTGCGAGTTTCAAAAGATGTCTTTCCCTTTCCCAACGCTTCGGACTTTCTCTGCGCGAGCAACCCGGTGTTAGCCCGCCCTTTTCTATGCAACATGTGCAGCGTCTTTTATAGTTCTTGCGTATCTGGTGATGAGATGCTCGAACTCCTCGACCTTTTTCTTTACTTGTGTGGGGTCAATTACAACCCGTTCAAGTTTGAAGTCGTTATTAACATCTACGTCAAGGTCAACTACTACACGATTATCAAAAATCATGAATGCATGGTCTACGCGGTCAGGCCTTACTACAAACACACGAATACCTGCCTTTTCATGCTCTTTCAGGATATCCGTGTAGTCTCTTGCTTCCTCGGACGTAAGCGCAAAGATACGTGTAATTTGGACACCGCGCTTGAGTGTCGCCCGATTAAGGTCAAAATACTTTCGGCCAAAATCCTTGTTCCAGAAGTCCATCGAGTCTATGTGTATGACTTTGATGTCTTTACTTGCTTGCTGAAATCCGAGTACTCCGTAAGCCTGAGGCGTTCTTGCTTGCACGGTTACAGAGCCGGAAGCAAGTTCATGGAGTTTCGACCTACACTCGTCAATAGTCGCACTGGCAATCTTGCCGTAGTGCTCAAAATTGATTTTTCTTGTTGCGTCGTAACTGTCAGCAATGTCTCGAAGTGCTTTACCAATGGCTTCATCAGAAAGAACCTGCGACAGCCCAGCCATATTGACAAATGAATCTTCGGCCTTTTGGATACGGGCTACAATATCAATCAACAATGTGATGATTGTGGAGAGAAGGCCAATAGTAAGGCCCGACAAAGTATCATTACCAGTAAGTACCATTCCGACACCAACCGAGAGCGACACGAACAACCCTATCAGAAGTATCGGGTCTAGCCAGCGAGTTACTTGTTTGAGCATTGCTTTACCCTTTCAAGGTGGTTGCAGTTAGGGCTAGCGACTGGCGGGCTAACTCTTGACTCTGTGGAATTGTTTCGCATCCCACCTCGGATATGGGGTCTCTTGCGAGATTCCTGCACTGGCCACCCTGCAACACAGTATAGGTCGAATGCCCTCTCAAGTCAACGGAAGAATTCATGAAGGCGCTGCGTGCCACTACGGCACGGCCAGCATGATCTTGTCTTCCGATCCGTCATCCCGATCGAGCCGCTCGCCGGTATCGAGCCGGTACAGCCCCACTTCGAGAGACAACGGCTCTGCTGTATCGGGATGCACTTCGACGGCATACGGATCGGCCACGATCTCGCCGGGCTGCCAGCATGAGGTCGGCAGTTGATCCCGCACAGGCATGTTGTCCTGCTGGCCGGCCAGGCGCCCCTCGGCGTCAAATACGTGAACAAACACGGTGTAGGCGTGTGGCAGTTGAGCCAGCGCCTGCCAGTACAGCGTGAGGTCCAACCGGTCACCGGCGCGCGACAGGTCGTAGCCGAGCAGCGCGATCTGCCGGCCGAACGATGCGCGCATCTCCACTTGCGGTTGAGGCGCGACGAAATTCGCCGCACGCTCCGGCGGCTCGTCAAGGAAACTCGGCGTGACCTGCCAGCGGGTGTACATCACCAGGAGCTGCAAGGCGATCAATCCGACCAAGATGGTTGCGCCGCGCAGCCACCTCTCACCGATCGCCGGCGCGACGTGCGGCGCCAGCGCAATCAATAGGAACAGCGGCCCGAAGTACCCCCACATCCGCCCCACTTCGCCTCGAACGATCCCGGAGATGACGAGCGCTGCGAACGGCAGAGACGCCGCTATGACCAATGATACCCAGCCCATAGACGGATGAAAATGGCCAGCAGAGGCGGCTCCCACGCCGCCGGGCATGGGAGCCCGGCCTGCTATTTTCGAGCCGGGCATGGGAGCCCGGCTTGCTATTTTCGAGAGAGACAACCGAAGCGCGCTGGCCATCGCCGGGATGCGTACCAAAAGGAGAATCGTCAGAGGTATGCTGAAAAACGTCGCAAAATCGATCGGGTTCCAAACGATCCACGTCGCATAGGACCGCGTCGTCGAAGGGCATACCGGGCAGCGCGTCCCTTCAAACGCCAAACGAGACGCCACGGCGAGCAGGTCGGACACGCTCACGCGATAAAGGGCAGCGTAAAGAGTCCAGATCGAAAGGCAGCCCATCAGGAAGGCGATCGCCAGGCGCAGCCAGCGTCGCGAGCGGTTCAGGAATGACCACGCCGTCGCGTAAAGGCCGACGATGAAAACCAACACCACGTTACCGATGCTCAAGAATGTGGCGAGCGATAACGGAATGCCCGCAGCGAATAGCCGGCGGGGCGAGCCGGCCTCAAGTCCCGTGTGCGCCAGATACAGCGCCGTGAACAGCAACAGCGGATAGACCTGATCCCACTGGCTCGACCACATCGCGTAGAGCGGAAGGATCGGGAAGATGGCGGCAACCGTCGTCGCCGCCGGCGGCCCGGCGATCCGCTTGCCGAACGCGTATATCGGCCACACGGCAAGTCCGCCGAGCAGGGGCACGAGCATCCCGATGGTTGAGCTGGCGATCTGAGGGTTGTCGAGCGTCATCAGCGCCACATTGTGGCACTGCAGTGCGCGCAGTGGCATGGCGATCGCATCAGACACTGCGGGCATTGCCTCGAACGTGCGCCACGCCAGCCAATGAATCAACACCAGGCCCGGCGGGTGCGTCTGCGGATGGATCGGCAGCGTCGGCATGAGCTCGGTGTAGCGGGGCAATACCGTGGGCAGGTCCGGCGTGGTGACGGCGACGCTGTAGTACCCGGTCACGGCCGGAGAGACCGTCGCCGCGAAGAACTCAAACCAGGCGTTGCGCAGGACGGCAGCCGCGAGCGCGAATTGGATCAGCGGCGCAGCCAGTGTGAGGAATGCGAAGAAGCTCCACTCGACCGATCGTCGCGGCTGCTGCGCTTCATCCCATCGGGATAGCCAGCGATTGCAGGCCAACACGTATGCGCCCAGCAGGACGATGGGCAAGACGAGACGCCCGCCCGGCTGCGCGGCTCGCAAAGACCAGCGCCACTCCTCAGGCCCGCGCAGCAGCGGCGTCAGATCGAGCCACATGGCTGCGGCGCTCGACAGTGTCGCAACCGTGATCAGGACGAGCAGGCGACGGTCAGGCAATCCAGTACCCGTTGGCGAACATGAGCGCCAGCACGCCCTGAAGCATCAGCGACGCGATCAGGATCGCCCGATCGGCCCACGGCCTCCTCCCGATCAGCGCCAGTGCGATGAAGGCAGGGAACATCGGCACGACGAAGCGCGGCATCGAAATCAGATCCCCGCCGATCAACGAGAACAGCGCTACAGTTAGCATATAGACGCCGTAGACGCGCGGCAGGCGCACCCATACCTCCAGCGTGAGGACGAGTAGCAGGATCGTCGCGCCGACGACGATCACGCCTTCGGTCGTCGGCGCGCCGTCGAGCAGGCCCCCAAGGTAGTTTGCCAGCGTCGTCGTGGGGAAAGTCGGGAACGCCCCGGCGCGGCTGCCCTTGAAGAACAAGGCCTGAATCTCGAAGTACGCAAGCGGCTGCCCGAATTGCAGGCCGAGATAGGCCATAAAGGCCAGCACGCCCAGCGGCGCGGCCAGCACGGCGATCGCATCGGCGCGAATATTCTGCCACTTGAAATCGCGCTGGCGCAAATACTCGTAGCCGAGCGGAAAGATCAACAGCGCGCCGTGCAGGCGCGCCAACCCGGCCAGAAATGCCGCCGCGCCTGCCGGCCCCCAGCGGCCCTCACGCGCCCAGAGAAACGCGGCCAATACACACAGCAAGTACAGTGCCTCGCTGTAACCGATGGCCAGGTAATACGCCGCCGGGAACGCCAGAAGATAGACGACCGATCGCTCGACGGTCGCGGGTTCGCCTGTTTCGCGATAGGCCAGTCGATACAACAGCACGCAGGCCGCCAGCGCGAGCAGCGACGAGAGCAGCGGGCCTGCAACCTCGACGGGGAGACCGGCCAGGCGCATCGCCAGCCCGTTGACGAGCGGGAACAAGGGAAAGAAAGCTACGTTCGACGCCTCGCGTGTCCCTAAATACTGATAGCCGTCCTGCGCGATGCTCCCGTACCAGATCGCATCCCAGCGATACCAGTGGCCGAACGCCGCTTGATACAGCGACGTGACCGGCGCCGGATCGACCTGCGGACAGCACTCCGGCACGCCGGCGACGCTCGATCCGACGATCGGCGCGAGGACGAGCGCGATGCGCCAGGTGAGGAAGACGGGGAGGATGTACTTGAGGGCGATTTTTAACAGATCGAGATTGGAGATTGGAGGAGCTAACTTCAAACTCCAAAATTCAAAATCCAAAGGGTTGGAGGCCTGCCCTGAGCGTAGTCGAAGGGTTGGAGCACTCTTTGCGCGATGCGCTCTCTTTAGACGTAGGGCGACGAGATAGATGACGAGTATCGTTCCCGCTAACCAGGGACTATTGTAGGCTGTCCACGGGCGTGCGATGAGGACGCCAGTGAGTTCGACAGTGAGCAGCAACAGGCCGATAACGAAACCTACGCGCCTGCTTCCGCCCAACAAGCGAGCAATCCCGTAGGCTGCCAACACACTGATAACCAGCCACGCCAACACGAGGATCGGCGGGATGATGATACCGGGGCCGTATTCGAGGCGCACCTGGTCGACAAACAGGCCCAGCGAACGAGTATCGGTGCTGCCGGGGAGCATCTCGGCAGGCACAAAGGTGTCCGAGTGCAAGTCGAGGATGACATCGCCGCGCAGATCCAGGGCTGCCGGCGGCAGGTCGAAGTCGTAGCCGGCCAGGTCGACGCCCGGCGTGAAGCGGGCCAGCTCGCGACCGTTGAGCAGAATCGTCACCGGCTGTGGTGAGAGTGGCGGCGGGCGGAATTCGTGAAGACCGAGGTGCAGGTGCAGGGGCGCGCCGCTGCCGAGACTGGGTAGGTCCACGCGGGCGTCGCCATCCGTCCAGCGATACGTCACGCCGAACACTTCCTCCGGCGCGTAGAAGCCGCGCGGCAGGTAGATGTCCTCTGCGCTCGAAGCCATGTCGAGCGCGATCGGCGCACGCGTTTGGTACATGACGGCCAGCGCGATAACCGACAGGGCGACAAGGCACGGCATCCCCATGCCGTGGCGCCGCAAGGAGCGCATCACGGTGCGACGACCTCTACCGTGGATAATAGCACCCGGTCGCTCGGCGCCGCCTCCCCTGAACGCGCCGCAAAACGTTCGAGCGTGACGGGATTATACAGGCCAACCTGCAGCCGATAAGTGCCCGGCTCCACGCTCGCGTCCACCGGGATGACGTGGTGCTGAGCCACGACGTCGCCCGGCTCGAGCGTGGTGAGCGCCGCGCCAAAGCCATCGTGCTGGCCGCGGATGTCTCCCTGCGAGTCGAGCAGATGGACGAATATCGTCATCGGCGGCGAGACGCGATCGGTCACTTGCCAGTAGGTAATGACATCCAACGCCTGGCCGGCAGGCACGGCATCCCCATGCCGTGGCGCGCGGTCGCTGCTCACCTCGTAGCCCACCAGCGACAGGCCGTTATCGAACGCGATCGGCGGCGTCGCAGGCATGGCATCACCATGCCGTAGCACGGCATCCCCATGCCGTGGCACGGCAAAGGCCGATGCGCGGAGCGCGCTCAGCTTGCGTTGAATGATCGCGGTCGCATCCAGTTCGGACACGACATATGTGTCGTCGCCGAGGCGAAGCGTATCGACCGGCACCGCCCGCGCGCGCGCCTGTTCGGCTAAGTCCGGCGCGAACGGGATGAAGTCGCGCACCACGTAGCGGGCCGGATGCGGCGTGAAGACGAAACACTCCGGCCAGGCGCACCACTTGGCGCGCAGCGGATGGCCAGGACGCACGCCCAGCGCCTGGGGGGGCACGTCGGCTGCGCGCGGCCCGGCGATCACGGCGCGGTCGACGTCCGCGCCGGGCGGGTATCGCACGTCGTAGATCAGGATCGAGTACCCGGCCCGATCGATCGGCGCCATCGACTCGAACGCTTCATAAATGTTGAAGTGGTCGAAGACCATGCCGATCCGCAGCGCCGTCGCGCTGACGGCATACAGGCCCGCTTCGAGGCTGTACGACGTGAAGCCGTCCACCTCGTTGCCGAAGGCGTTGAGCGGATAACCGGGGATGCCGATGGCGCGCACGCCGTAGCGATCGGGATAGGCCGTCCCGAAGAAACCGAGATGCAGATTCTCAGGCCGACGCGCATCGATCCAGTCCTTCAGTGCGGGCAAATCCTGTCCCCAGTCGAGGTTCGAATCGACCAGGTGCTGATAGCCGGCCTGCGGTCCGCCTGCTACTTCGTTGAAATACGAGAGATAGTGCGGGAAGATCGACAGCGTGCCGGCGATCAGCCACATCGCCAGCGCGGCCGCCGGGACCACGACCCAGCGCGGCCAGGTGAACGTGGCTACGCGTGACGCGACGAGATACACGAACGGCAGCACCGGCAGGATGTAGCGGTAGCCCAGTTGCAGATTGCCGAACGATGCGGCGACGAAGAACAGGGCCGCCGGCACGATCAGAATGCTCGTCTCGCGCCACTCACTCCTCCACGGCCAGCGGATCAGCGCGACGAGCGTGACCAGCAGAACAGGCAGCGGCGTCTTGTACAGCGTCGCGGCGACGAAGTAATGCGGCCAGCCGGTCAGCGACAGCTCACCGTCCAGGTAGTTCATGCGGCCTTGGCTGCTCTGGGCGAGCATGCCCGCGAACGATTCGAAGTACATCGGCGCCGGCACCGGCGGGCCGACGCCGTCGATCGGGCCGAGCTGAAACGCGTAGACGGCCCAGATGACGAGCCACGCGATCACCAGCATAACCGCGAAGGAAAGCGCGCGCCGGGCAATTTCACCACGAAGCCACCGAGACACTGCGTTCTCTTCGTCTCTTTGTGTTTTTGTGGCTCGTTGAGGATACACGAGCAGGATCAGCGCGAACGCGGGCAGCAGCGTGACGGCGATGAACTTGGTGCTCAACGCCGCGCCCAGCGCCAGCCCGGCGAGCAGAATGTTGAGCCAGGTCGGACGCCTGAGAGAGTGCCACAGTCGCCATGCCGCCAGCGTGACAAAGAAAGCCAGACCCAGATCGAGCGTGGGGATGGCATTCGCGATGAAGTTGGGATCCAGCGCCAGCAGGAAGGCGGCGAGCAACCCGGCCTTCGCACCATACAACTGTTTTCCCCACAGGTATAGCAATAGGCCGAGCAGCACGCCGAACCCGGCGGCGACGAGCCTCCCGGTATGAACTATGCCCTGCGCGTCGGCATTGGCGTGCCACAGGAAGACGTCTGAGAACAGGTACACATCACCCCACAGCGCGTAGGCCGGATGGTCGAGCGGCAGGTTGAGATCCGATCGCAGCAGCAGCGGCAGGGACGTGATGATCTCGAATAGCGGTGGGCTTTGATTGCGGTGCAGGCGCAGGTCGCCGGTCTTGAGGTACGAGTAGCCCAGCGTGACGTGATACTGCTCGTCGAACGTGACCGAGTTGCGCGGTGAGGCGAGCGCCGCCTGCAAAAAGAAGAGGCTCAAAAGGACAACAAGCCCTAACCCGTACCGGTGCGCGCGCGTCACGCGACGTGCTATTGCAGTCAACGGGGTATCACCTGAGCGCGGCGGAATCGATCTCGATCGGTCCGAGTGAGACGTGGTCGGATTCGATCCCGTCCGATGTCACGACTTCAAGTCGCGATCCGGTTGCAGAGTGGTAGAGACCGACGCGCAGCGCGTAGGTCCCGGCTGCCATCCCCGCTGGGAGATCAAGGATACGTCGATCCCGATATGTCTCGCCGGGCTGCCAGCAGGTCATCAAGGGCTGCCCGTCCTGCGGCCGGCTGTCGCGCTGACTCACGATCTGTCCCCGGGCGTCGAGCAAGTGTGCAAACACAATGTAAGGGTGATCGACCTGCCCGCTTGCCTGCCAGTATAGGTCGAGTGTCAAGCGCCGGTCAGACACCTGGGTCTCGTATCCGATCAGTTGCGCCATGTCGCCGAATTCGGCCTGGGCACGAGAAGCGTTCTCTGGAACGGCCGGCACGCTGGATCGGGGTGGCAGGCCATACAGGCCCACGCTGATGACCCGCAGGACGGCGATCATCACAAGCAGCTGGATGCCAAGCAGTGCCCATACGGCTGCGAAGCGTCCGGGTCGTGCAGACGAATCGACGAATAACTGTGAAACGGCAACTACGGCGAACGGCATGAGCAGCATCCACGTCCGTGGCGTTTCGTCGCGCGCAGGATCCACAATCGAGAGGAGAATCAGCCCCACGCCGAATGATAAGGACAGTGCATCCGCGCGCTGATTGCGAGCCGATCGCAAGGCGCGAAAGGAAACCCACACGAACAGGGCAGTTATGGGCAGGCCTAGAAAGACGGCATACTCGTAAGGATGGTTGAACATCCAGATGAGACGATCGAACTCGTACCCCGTATGGATGGGATACATGGTCTCGACAATTTGACCCAGGCTCACTCCGTAGGCAACCTGGTACGTGACCCAGGCCGTCGCGACGCCGGCGAGTGCCGCCAGAACCGCTGCCGCCAGAAAGCGCCAGTCTTGCAAGGGGTTGCGTCGCTCGACAGCATAACGCGCCAGGATGTACAGCACGAGAAACAGCCCCAACGCAATCGTGCCCAGCTCCAGGAACGTGGCTGCCGATGCAATCAGGCCCGCCAGAAAGAACCACGCGATGCGGCGCTGGGTCAAACCAGCATCGGCCGACATCCAGATCAAGCACGCCAGAAGCGGATAGACTAACGACCAGTTCCCGGCGAAAAGCACGGCAGATGGGACGACCGTCCACATAGCGGCGGCGTACAGCCCGGCTCTCACACCAAATCGATCGCGGGCCAGTTTGAACACACAGGCGACGGTCAACACGCTCGCGACCGTCGGCAGAAGCATGCCGGCCAGCGCGCTGGACAGGCGCGCATCGGACAGAAGCATCAGATCGATGTCATTGCATT
>Ga0209751_10005088_pt1 | contig 12471 bp, 9 predicted proteins | sample RifCSP13_1_FD_184019 | JGI IMG/M metagenome (GOLD analysis project Ga0209751, IMG submission 184019) | Soil microbial communities from Rifle, Colorado - Rifle CSP2_sed 13_1 (SPAdes) (version 2) | ecosystem: Environmental > Terrestrial > Deep subsurface > Rock core/Sediment | place: Rifle... | reverse complement strand
CATGCTCCTGCGCCTCTCGCCGACCGGTAGATCGCAACGAAGGCTTCTGTGCTTCTTTGCTTTGGCCGTTGGCGTCCAGCTGGCAAGCCCGATGGCTTCGACCCAGTCCTCCGCCGACCCCCTTGCCTGCACCGGCCTCGAGCCCGGCCCCAAGCGGACGGTCACACGCATCATCGACGGCGAGACGGTGACGCTCGATGACGGCTCGCAGTTGCGGCTGATCGGCGCGCTGGCACCGCGGGCGATCGACGTCGGCGCCGAGCCCAGCCTCTGGCCCATGGAGGTGGCGGCGCGGGAGGAGCTGCGCGCCCTCCTGGTCGGCAGGTCGATCGAGATCGCCTATGGCGGCGAGCGCACTGATCGCCATGGCCGCTTGCAGGCCCAGGTCTTTTGGCGAGAAGACGACAAGCGCCATTGGGCGCAGGGGCACATGCTCGAGCAGGGGCTGGCCCGGGCCCATACGCTCGCCGGCAATCGTGCGTGCGCAACGGAGCTTCTTGGGGCCGAGCGAACGGCCCGCGAAGCCAAGCGCGGGCTATGGGGTGAGGCCGCCTACCAGGTCCGGCGGGCCGATCGACCTTCCGAGCTCGCTCGCTACAGCGCCACGTTTCAGGTGGTCGAGGGCCGCATCGTGCGCGTCGCTGAGGTGCGCGGCGTAATCTATCTCAACTTCGATGCCGATTGGCGCCAGGGGTTCAGCGTCTCGTTGCGCCGGGCGGACCGAAATCTGTTGGGCGAATTCGCCGAGCGACCGAAAGCGCTGGAGGGCGCAAGCGTGCGCGTGCGCGGCTGGATCGAGCAAAGGCTCAGCCCCACGATCGACCTGTCCAGCGCGGGCTTGATTGAACTCGAGAATGTCGGTGCTGGCGTGGGCGCGATCGATCCCGCGTCCGCGCGCCGCACGCGCCGGCGTCCGGGCACTGTCGAAGCGCCAGAACCCCGTCCCGACCCACAAGCCCCGGATCCCAAAGCAAAACCGCCCGGTCTCATGGAGGCCGGGCGGTGAGCTTTTGGCAAGCGCCCGGAAGCGCTCAGGCGGCCTTGACCTCGGCCTCCTCGGCCGCGATCCGGCGCCCCTTGGCGCTCTTGGCGAGCACCTCGGTGATGCGCTGGATAGCGCCGCGCTCGTCGAGCTTGTCGACGACTGCAACCTCGCGCGCCATGCGGTCGAGCGCCGCCTCGTAGAGCTGCCGCTCGGAGTAGGACTGTTCCGGCTGGCTCTCGGAGCGGTAGAGATCGCGCACGACCTCCGCGATCGAGATCAGGTCGCCGGAGTTGATCTTCGCCTCGTACTCCTGCGCGCGCCGGCTCCACATGGTGCGCTTGACGCGCGCCTTGCCTTTCAGGGTCTCCATGGCGCGGCGGATGGTGTTCTCCTCGGCGAGCTTGCGCATGCCGACGCTCTGCGACTTGCCCGTGGGCACCCGCAGCGTCATCTTGTCCTTCTCGAACGTGATGACGAAGAGCTCCAGCGAAACGCCGGCGATCTCCTGCTCCTCGATGCCGATGATGCGGCCGACGCCGTGCGCCGGATACACGATCCATTCGCTGGTCTTGAAGCCGTGCCGCTGATGCACCGGCTTCTTGTTCACGGGCGGCTGCTGGCTCTTTACGGGCACCTTCTGCGCGTTCTGGCCCGCCGGAGCCGTGACCGTATGGCCTGGCTGCTTGTTGGCGGCCGGCATCGGGCGCTGGCCCGGGACACCCATGGGGCGCGCGCCGGGTCCGAACGGCGGCTTGACCTTCATGCCGATGGGCGCCGGTGCCGTCGGCTTGGTCGCGGGTCTTGCCGCACCGGCCTGCTGGGGCGGCATGGGTTTGGCCGCAATCGGGCGCTGTGCCGGAGCGACAGGCTTGGCCTGGCCCTTCACGGCCGCTGGTTTTACTGGAGGAGAAGGCTTCTTGATGGCCGTCTTGTTCGCCAAGGGGGCTGCCTTGGCCGCAGCGGCCTTGATCGCGCTTCGGTGGTCCTTCTTCGACGGCTGCACCTTGCGCACGGAATCCTTGGCCGGCGCGGGTACGCGCGCGCCCGCCTTGCGCACGGCATGCTTCCCCGCTGCAACCTTCTTCGACGTGGTCCTGTTCGGGGTCTGTTTCCGTGCCATCGGGCTCTCACTTTCTACTTCTAGTGGTCTTACCAACTGTTACTCGCATTCCGTGCATGCGTACGCGCGGCGGCGCACGCCATCATGGGTCAGTCGGCGATAAGCCGCCCCCTCTTCTGCACTCTGCGTTCCTGGTCGCGGTTCCCCGTGGTTGCCGCGGCCTCTCACGCCCTTCTTGATGGCTTGGCGGCCCAAAGCTGCGCGCGACTCCTCACGATGCCGCCACGGCACCGTTGCGCAGGGATAACCGCATACACGAGCTGGCCTAAGTTCCGAGTTTGTTCACGCCGAACCACTTGTTGCTACCATAACACAAACTTCACGGATTTTGAAGCGCCTGCACGTCGCAAACGCCCGGTCGAGCGCTGGCAATCATTAAATGCCCGTATCCAGCGACATCATAATTGCATGCAACCTTCGAGCGTATTAGCCATGCACGCGAGTAACGGTACAGCAATTCTGGTCAATCGCCAGATCCGGGCTCAGGCTTGAAATATTTCTTGTACTTGTCTTTCTCGTCGCGAAAGTCGTCCGCGTCGGAGGGCGCCTCTTTCTTCGACGTAATATTCGGCCATTTCTCGGAGTACTGGCGATTGAGCTCAAGCCACTGCTCGAGACCCGGCTCGGTATCTGGCTTTATCGCGTCCACCGGGCATTCCGGCTCGCAAACGCCACAGTCGATACACTCGTCGGGGTGGATGACGAGCATGTTGTCGCCCTCGTAGAAGCAATCGACCGGGCACACCTCCACGCAATCGGTGTATTTGCACTTGATGCAGTTCTCGTTGACGATATACGTCATGCTGATCCGAGCCTGTGACCTGCGCGAGCTTGCTCGTTATTAGGGGTTGGCACTGTGTTGCCATAGATGGACCGTTTGCCGCAAGGCGCAATAGGCCAGGGGGAACACCTTCATTCTTCGTCCGTGAGGCGGTCGATCAGACGCCGGTCCTTCTTGGTGGGGCGGCCCATTCCCGATCCGCGCTGTCCGCTCGTGCTGTCGGCGGGCTTCGGTGTGGCGGATGCGGATGAGAGGTCTTCATAGAGCTGGCGCGCCTGGGGCGGCGGCCCACGGCGCGCGCCCGCCGCCGCGACCTTGAGAACCTGCACCCGCCCGCGCAAGGCAATGGTGAGCACGTCTCCAGGCCGCACGGTCTGGCTGGCCTTGACGACGCGCGTGCGGTTGACCCGCACCTTTCCTTGGGCGATCACCTCCGCCGCCAGAGTCCGCGATTTCACGATGCGGGCGAACCAGAGCCACTTGTCGAGGCGCTGCGTGTCGGCCGGACCGGAGCCAACCTGCGCCTCGCCTGCGTCGCTGTCCGTCGCGATCATGAGTCTGGGTCAGTCCTGGCTGCGCTTTTCCATCGCGGCCTTCAGCGAGCTCAGCGCGGCAAATGGTGAATCGGGATCGACGGCGCTTTTCGCGGCCGGGGGCGAGGACTGGAATTGCAGGCGCCCCCCCTCCTCGCGCCGCCGCTTGGGGCCCTCATGGCGTTGCTCTCGCCGATGGGGTGGTTGCCCCTTGCCCGAGCGGTGGCCTGCCTTGGGCTTGGGACGCCGCACGGCTTGCTCGGGCTCTCGCGCCGCCGCTGTTGGTCGCTGCCCCCCCTCCGGCTCGAACGCCCGCCCGCGGCGCCGCGGCCGCCAAATCTCCTCCCATTTGTCCGCCGGTGGTGCCGGCACGGGCGCAGACGCGGCCTCGGCGGGCGGTGCGACCGCGCCTTGCTCGCTCGCCTCGGGTACGGGTGCGATCTCGGCGCTTGCCGTCGCTGCTTCTGGTGTTGATGGATTGGCCTCGGCTGCTGGGATCGCGGGTTCGGCCGTTGCCGGTACGACCTCCGTCGTTGGCAACTCGCCGTTTGCGGGTGGGACCGTTGCCTCGGCGGACCCAGGCCCGGCGGCCTCGGGCGCCGCAGGCGCGAGCTGACGGCGGTCGGCCCGGAAGCCCAGCGCCCTAAGCACGTGGCCGAGTTCCTCGGCGCGACAGCCCAGGATCGACATCATGTCGGGCGTCGCTCGAAATCCGCCATCGCCCGTGGCGCCTTTCGGCGGCATCACTGGATTGGTCGGATCCGGCCGCCACGCCACCAGCGGGCGAATGAGATCCGAGAGGCGCTCGAGCATGTCGATGCGCACGGCGCGCGGTCCGCAGACATGAAAACCCGCCACGCGATAGAACGTCTCCGCGACGCTCGCATCGACCGGCAGTGAGGTCAGTCCGGCCCGCGGCAGCTCCGGCACCGGCGACGCCCCCAGACCTTGAGCCGCCCCGTACTTGAGGGCCCAAAGGGTGACGGACAATTCCGCCGACGCCGGCTTCAGCATCGCCGGAAAATAGATGTTGAAGGCGCCGAAGCGAACGCCGTACTTGCGCAGCTGCGCGCGCGCCGGCTGGTCGAGCGCGCGTATTTCCTCGGCGACGCTTTCGCGCCGCAGCACGCCGAAGTTCTCCCTGAGACGGAAGGCGATGCCGCGCGCCAAGCCGGCGATGTCCTGCGCGCCGGCGATCTCCGCCAGCGGCTTCAGGCGCTCGCCGATGATCTCGGCGATCCAGGTGTTGAGTCGCGCCTGCACCTTCTCTCGCTCGGGCGCCGCAAGATGGTCGTCGGCGAGCACCGTAACGGTCGGCTTGAGGGCGTCCTCGCCCGCCTCTAGTTGCGCAATCTCCTCCTCGCGCCACAGGATCTGACCTTGCCGCCCGATCTTGAAGGCCTCGTTCTTGGCCGACACCATGCGCCGCACGCGCATGGCCAGCTCCTTGACCAGCACGTGTGCGGCGGCATTGCGCGTGGCCCGGCCGTGGATGCCTTCGCCCTCCGTATCTGGAAAGAAACGGAAGCCCTTCAGGCGCCCGACGAAGTGGCGCTCGACCTGGACGGTCCCGTCCTCGGCAATCTCGGCATGCAGCTCGTCTTTCTCCTTGAGGCCCCGCATCAGGGCGCTGGTGCGGCGGTCGACGAACCGCTGCGTGAGCTGCTCGTGCAGAGCGTCCGACAGGGCATCCTCGATGGCGCGCGTGCGGGCCTGCCAATGCTCCGGATCGGCGAGCCAGTCGACCCGGTTGGAGACGAAGGTCCAGGTGCGAATGTGGGCGATGCGGTTGGCGAGCGTGTCGATATCGCCGTCGGTGCGGTCGGCGAATGCCACCTGGTTGGCGAACCAATCCTCCGGGATGCGCTCCTCGGGGCCCATCAGGAACTTGTAGAGCGTGCCGATCAGCTCGGCATGATTCTGCGGAGAGATCTTGCGATAGTCCGGGATCTGACACACTTCCCACAGCCGGCCGACGGCCGCCGGTGCGGCCGCGTACGCCACGACCTCGGGGTCGTGGCCGACGTGGTCGAGTGCCAGCACGTCGTCCGCCAGGCGCGCTCGCGTGAGCCGGGACTCGCGCGGCGCCTGCCGCAGGCTCTCCTTCAGCCGGTCGAGCGAGCCGAAATCGAGATTGCGGCTGCGCCATTGCAGCGAGCGCACACTTTCGAAATTGTGCGTCTCCAGCCGCTCGATGAGATCGGAAGAGAAGGGCTCGACGACGCCGGTGACGCCGAACGTGCCGTCGTTCATGTGGCGGCCGGCGCGGCCGGCAATCTGCCCGAGCTCGGCAGGCGTCAGCGTGCGATGCACCTGGCCGTCGAACTTGCGCGTGCCGGCGAACGCCACCTGGTCGACGTCGAGGTTGAGCCCCATGCCGATGGCGTCGGTAGCCACCAGGAAGTCGACGTCGCCGGACTGGTAGAGCGCAACCTGCGCGTTGCGCGTGCGTGGCGACAGCGCGCCCAGCACCACCGCCGCGCCGCCGCGCTGGCGCCGGACCAGCTCGGCGATGGCGTAGACCTCGGAGGCCGAGAAGGCGACGACGGCGGTACGCGGCGGCAGCCGGGTGATCTTCTTCTCCCCGGCATAGGTGAGCTTCGACAGCCGCGGGCGCGAGATGAAGTTGGCGCCGGGGATCAGCTCGCCGATGGCCTCGCGCATGGTCTGCGCGCCCAGCATCAGCGTTTCCTGCTTGCCGCGCACGTGCAGCAGGCGGTCGGTGAAGACGTGGCCGCGCTCCGGATCGGCGGCGAGCTGCACCTCGTCGATGGCGAGGAAATCGACGTCCACCTCGCGCGGCATGGCCTCGACCGTGCACACGAAGTAGCGCGCCCGCTCCGGCTTGATCTTCTCCTCGCCGGTGATCAGCGCCACGTTGGCGGCGCCGGCACGCGCGGCCACCTTGTCGTAGACCTCGCGGGCGAGCAGGCGCAGCGGCAGGCCGATGAGGCCCGTTTCGTGCCCCAGCATGCGCTCGATCGCCAGATGCGTCTTGCCCGTGTTGGTGGGCCCGAGCACGGCCGTCACGTTGCGGATGCGGTTTGCAAGATCGAGGCCCATGGCCTGCACCCTCACGACGAAGTCGCTGCGGAGGCATCGCAGAGTGATGCGGCAAGATCAAGGGGCGAGGTCGAAAAAGCCGCGGTCAACGTGCAGATAGAAACCAGCCCTGCACCCTGTCGCGGTGCCTTCGCCCCGCAAGCGATCGCGCTCAATGCGTCAGCGCGATTTGGGCCTTGCCCGGTGTGGCGATCTCCACCCGCTTCGACACGATCGAGGCGAAGCCGGCGAGCGTTGGAATGTTGATCTGATACGGCACCAGCATGTTCGCGCTCGGCACCGGGCGCAGCGCCACTTCGATGGCATCGTTGCCCGCCATGTACTTGGTCTCGTGATCGGCCTTGTGACCGGCGATCGGCAGATATCTGACGCGGCAGACGAAGGCGACGTCGGGCTGGCCGCTCGGCTGTTGCTCGCTCACCTTCATCTCGCCCTTGTAGCTGAAGATGAGATCGAAGCGCTCCTTGCCGTCGAAGATCGGCACGCGCCGCTCGCACGGGTTGCCGGCGCCGCGCGAGACGACCATGATCGCGCTCAGGGGGTCGAGGACGCCTTTGAGGTGCTGCTCGCGCAAGGGAATGGTGTTGGCGTTGGCGGGCGGCGGCGGCAGGTTCGTCACGTTGGTTACGCTGCCGTCGGAGAAGCCGATCTTGGTCGAGCCGGCCCTCAGATTGCTCCGGAAGTCGAACGTGAAGGCGGCCGGCTTGGGCGCCTGGTTGACGAGCAGGCCGAAGCTGCGCGTCTCGCCGTCGAAGGTGAACGCGCCGAGCAGGATCGACAGGCGCGTATTGGTCAGCAGCGTGTAGCTGTGCTGCTCGGCCTCCGACCGGAATTCGAGGTTGCCGATGTTGAAGCCGTTGAAGTTGACGTCGTAGATGGCCCGCACGCTGGCCGGCCAGCTATCCGCGAGCGCCGGCGCCGACGAGCCGATGGCGAGGACCGCCAGAAAAGCCATGAGCCGTGCCAGCAAACGCTGACCCAACCTGCTGGACTTCAACGTCATGACGCCGCCTCACCGACAGTTGATACGCAACGCTAACCGCGGGTCCCCGTTCCCAAGCTAGCCGCTTTTACGTCAATTGTGTGGTCGCCGGACCATAGCCCTCAGAGGTAAAGGAATTCCTCGGGTTCGGCCCGAAGCGGCACACGAGATGGTTGCAGGCCTTGACGGGGCGTCCTTCTCGTATAGAACGGCCGGCGAGTGCCGTCCCCGAAAAATCCATGACGCCGGCCAAGTCAGGAGCCATGCAATGACGCGGCGATGCGAGTTGATGGGCAAGCTGCCGATGTCCGGTCAGTTGCGCAGTCACGCCGAGAACAAGACCAAGCGCACGTTCCGGCCCAACCTGTGCGACGTGACGCTCATCAGCGACACCTTGCAGCGCAAGGTGCGCCTGCGCATCAGCGCCCATGCGCTCAAGACGGTGGAGCGCCGCGGCGGGCTCGATGCCTTCCTGATGAAGGCCAGGGACGAGGAGCTCTCCGATCGCTGCCTGCGGCTCAAGCGCGACATCCGCAAAGCGCAGGCCGAGCAGCCGGCCGCTTGAAGCAAGCCTCGTAGACAGCAGCGCAGAGCAGGTATCCGCATTGTGCATGCGGACCTTGGCCGTGCATGTCCACGGGGTCCGAGCATCAAGCCAAGCGGGTATTGACGCATGCGCCTATCTCCACGTGCCGCCGCCCGTGAGAAAATTCTCCCACGTCCACGCCCCGCTCGAAAGCTATTCTGCGGCCGTGCTCGGACGAGGCCGAAACGACCGCGTCTCCCACACCGCGACCGCCACGAGCGCCAGCGTCGTTGCCGCGCCGATCGTCAAGAGGTCTTAAGTGTCCGACTGCGATTTCAACTCGAGGTCCATGCGCACTTCCGTGCGCTCGGCGCCCCAGATGAAATCCGTCTTCCGCTCGGTGACCGTGAAGCCCGCGCGCTCGTAAAGCCGCAAGGCGCCATCGAGCCCGGCGAAGGTCCAGAGGAACAGGCGGCGGAAGCCGCGCTCCCGGCCATAGGCCAGCGCCTCATCGAGCAGGCGCTTGCCCAGGCCGGTGCCCCGCGCCTCCGGGACCACCAGGAACCAGCGCAGCTGGCCCACGTCCGCCTCGGCATCGACCACCGCAATCGAGCCGACCACGCGGTCGCCTTCCTCGGCGATCCACAGTCGTCCCGCGCCGCCGAGCACGAAGTCGGCCAGCGGCCTTGCCACATAAGGCTCGAAAGTGACGTCGAGGCCGTGCTCGCGCCAGTAGTGGAGGCCGTGCAGGTGCACCACCATGCCGAGGTCGCCCGGCTGCAGCACGTGACGGATACGAAACTGGCGGTCGCCTGCGGTCATGCCTCGCTCAAGGGCGCGCGCTTCCGGCCCTTTCCTCGATCAGCGTGAACTGCAGCAGCAGCGTGCGCTGCAGGATGCGGTTGAAATTGTCATCGGAGATCAGCGTCAGCACCGTCTCGCCTCCGGCGCCGCGATGCACGGCCAGCCCCTCCATGTTGTCGATCTCGAAGCTCCCATCGGCCTCGATCAGCGTTTGTCCGGTCAGGCGTGCGCCGGGCGCAATCTCGCTTGCCGCCAGGCGGCGGATGCGCATCTTCACGCCATCCGTCCAGCGGAAGAAGCGCTCGAGCACGAGCAGGTCGCCGTTGGGGAGGCTCGCGGCATCGGTGATATCGAAACCGTCGGGGTCCTGCAGATAGAAAGGCGTGGGCGTGCCGCCGACCCAGATCCAGCCGGTGTGATAGCCGCTGCCGCGCGTGAAGCGTTCGGCGAAGGCGACGACGGAGCCCTTGAGCCGGCCACCCTGCAAGACCGCCACCGCTTCGATGCCCTTATTGGCGCTCATGCGGCGCGCGTCGGGATGCAAGGGGAGATAGCCGGTCGGCGCCTGCACCTCGCCGTTGCGGAAGGGGAAGCGGCCGATGCGGTGCAAGCGCTCGAAGCTGACGAGCAGCGTGCCGTTCGCGAGAGAGCCATCGAGCAGGGTGACGCCCTCGGCATCCTTCTCGCGTTTGTCCATGAGCGGGCGTCCGCGCGCGGCGAGAAGCGGTCCCAGGCGCGCGTTCTTGAGGCCCGCGGGACGTCCGGCCTGGTAGGCGAGGTCGGCCGTGAGCCACCCGCCGGCGTCGGAGATCGACAGCAGCTTGCTGCCGTCCGCCTCCATGACGAGGCCCGACCAGCCGCCGAAGCCCGCCGAAGGCGAGGTAAGCACCATCCCGCCGCGGAACTCGAGCTGGCCGAAGCGTTTTGCGTCCGGCTTGCCGCGCTCGAAATGCAAAATCGGCCGCGCTTCGATCTCGATGCTCTCGGGTGCCGACGGCAGCGGGGGCGCGGCATCGTCCTGGGCCGCGGCCAGCATTGGCAAGGCCAGCGCGCAGCCGGCGCCGGCGAGGCCGCGCAGGAGCGTACGACGATCGAGGCGCGCCGGCTTGCCGGCGTCAGGGATGATCGATCGCATCTGCCCGGCTCCCTCCGGTGGTCGGAAACACGGGGTGTGGATCACATGAGTTTGCGTCGGGCGGAGGGCGATGGGGTGGCCCGCATGTCGAGCCCGCTTCCCTCCTCGAACAGCTCGACCAGCTTGTCGGTCATGGCGCCGGCCAGCTCGGTCGGGTCGGTGATGGTGACGGCGCGCCGGTAATAGCGCGTGACGTCGTGGCCGATGCCGATGGCGATGAGCTCGACGGAGGAGCGCGTCTCGATCTCCTCGATCACCTGGCGCAGGTGCAGCTCCAGGTAGCTTCCCGTGTTCACCGAAAGCGTGGAGTCGTCGACGGGGGCGCCATCGGAGATCATCATCAGGATGCGCCGCCGCTCCGGCCGCGCCAACAGGCGCCGATGCGCCCAGGCCAGCGCCTCGCCGTCGATATTCTCCTTGAGCAGGCCCTCGCGCATCATCAGCGCGAGCGAGCGCTTGGCCCGCCGCCACGGCGCGTCGGCCGGTTTGTAGATGATGTGCCGCAGATCGTTGAGGCGGCCCGGGTTGGCCGGCTTGCCGGCGGTGAGCCACGCCTCGCGCGCCTGTCCACCCTTCCAGGCCCTGGTGGTGAAGCCGAGAATCTCGACCTTGACGCCGCAGCGTTCCAGCGTGCGCGCCAGGATGTCGGCGCAGCACGCCGCCACCATGATGGGCCGGCCGCGCATGCTGCCGGAATTGTCGAGCAGCAGCGTCACCACCGTGTCGCGGAAATCGGCGTCGCGCTCGTGCTTGAAGGAGAGGGGGTGCAGCGGGTCGATGATGATGCGCGTGAGCCGCGCGGCGTCGAGGGTGCCCTCCTCGAGGTCGAAGTCCCAGGCCCGGTTCTGCTGCGCCATCAGTTTGCGCTGCAGGCGGTTGGCAAGCCGCGCGACTGCCCCCTGCAGGTTGCGCAGCTCCTTGTCGAGGAAGGTCCTCAAGCGCTCCAGCTCGTCGGGGGTGGACAGGCTTTCGGCCTCGATCTCCTCGTCGTTGGTCCGGCTGAAGACCTTGTAGCCGAACGCCTCCGGGTTATCGAGCACGTTGAAGTTGGGGCGCCAGGGCTCGCGCGCGTCCGCCATCTCCTCGCCGTCGGCATCGGCGTCGAACTGGTCGGCCTGAGCATCCTGCGCGTTCTCGGAGGTCTCTCCCTCCTCGCCTTCTCCGCGCTGGTCCTCGCCCGCCTGCTCCTGGCCCTCCTGGCCTTCGTTGCCCTCTTCGCCGTCCTGGTCGCCGCTTTCCGGCTCCTCGCTGTCGTCGTCGCCCTCCTCGCGCTCTCCATCGGAGAGCTCCTCGGAGAGGTCGAGGGTCTTGAGCAGGTTGCGCAGCAGGCGGCCGAAGGTCTCCTGGTCGTCTGCCTGCTCATCCAGCTTGGACAGCGTGCGGCCGGCGCGATCCTCGATGAACGGGCGCCACAGCTCCACCATGGCCTTGGCGGAAGCGGGCGGCACCGCCCCCGTCAGCCGCTCGCGCACGATGAGGGAGAGCGCATCCTCGAGCGGCGCATCGGCGCGCTCGGTGATCTCGGCGTAGCGGCCGTGACCGTACTGGTCGTCGATGCGCGCGGCGAGGTTGCTTGCCATGCCGGGCATGCGATTGGCGCCGAAGGCTTCGATGCGGGCGCGCTCGACGGCCTCGAATACCGCGCGCGCGGGGCCTGCCCGCGGCGCCAGCCGGGCGTGCAGCTTGGCATCGTGGCACGCCGCCGTGAGTGCCAGGCTGTCGGCCCAGCCGCGGATGACGGCGACCTCCCGGCGCGAGGGAACGCGCGAGGGCTCGGGCAGCTGCACGAGCTTGCCGTCGATCTCCGGCTTGCCCGGCGCGTAGCTCACCTGCACCGCGTTGTCGCCGGCAATCGCGCGCACCGTCAGCCCCAGGGCCCGCTTGAAAGGCTCTGTCGGTGCTTCCTTGCGACTAGGCCCGGCCGCCATGTCAGTTGAGCGCCACGTTGGCCGCGCTCTCGGGCAGCTCCTCGCCCAGACAGCGCTGGTAGAATTCGGCGACCACCGGACGCTCCAGCTCGTCGCACTTGTTGAGGAAGGTGACGCGGAAGGCAAAGCCGAGGTCGCCGAAGATCTCGGCGTTCTCCGCCCAGGTGAGCACCGTGCGCGGGCTCATCACGGTGGACAGGTCGCCGTTGATGAACGCCGAGCGGGTCAGGTCGGCGACGCGCACCATGTTGGAGATGATCTTGCGCTTGGCCTCGCTCTTGTTGAACGACTTGGCCTTCGCCAGCACGATGCGCATCTCGTCGTCGTGCGGCAGATAGTTGAGCACCGACACGATCGACCAGCGGTCCATCTGCCCCTGGTTGATCTGCTGGGTGCCGTGATAGAGGCCGGAGGTATCGCCCAGCCCGATGGTGTTGGTGGTGGAGAACAGCCGGAAGGCCGGATGCGGGCGGATGACCTTCGACTGATCGAGCAGCGTCAGCTTGCCCTGGACCTCGAGCACGCGCTGGATCACGAACATCACGTCGGGACGACCGGCGTCGTACTCATCGAAGCACAGCGCCGTGTTGGTCTGCAGGCAGTAGGGCAGGATG
>Ga0209751_10005087_pt1 | contig 12472 bp, 12 predicted proteins | sample RifCSP13_1_FD_184019 | JGI IMG/M metagenome (GOLD analysis project Ga0209751, IMG submission 184019) | Soil microbial communities from Rifle, Colorado - Rifle CSP2_sed 13_1 (SPAdes) (version 2) | ecosystem: Environmental > Terrestrial > Deep subsurface > Rock core/Sediment | place: Rifle... | reverse complement strand
ATATATTTGAAAAATTATTTGGCGATTGATCCTTTAATTCACAATTATTTTTTATCCTCTTAAATAACCGCTCATCAACCACTCGTTACAAGTTGTGACATCTCTTTACCTGCAAATGACAACAGTGACATTTTTGCACCTTAGATTTGAACCAGAAGCTTGAAAGTATTCAGCTTCAAAAAACAATAAATATTAGGAGGTTCAAATGTTACAGAGATCTTTCAAATCGTTGGTTTTAGTTGTTCTCAGTTTGGTGGTTTTTACAACAGCAGTTTATCCTCAGCAAGTACAAAATAGTAAAAGCAGCCCAAACAAATTCAGTATTGCTTATAATCAATATGATGAAAAGCAATTCGCTAATTTCATAGCAAATCTATCGGTTGCAATACAGGCTGAAAATAGTGGATTAAGAAAAAGTGCGATTTATCTGGCTGGGCTTTATTCTTTGAATGAAGTGGTTCCGACTTTGGTCAGTCAGTTGGAGAAAGAAAACAATTCTGATATCAAGATTTTAATAGCCCTTGCTCTTTACAGAATGGAAGATCCAATAGGAATGGAAGCAGTTGAGAAGCTTTACAAAAACGAAAGTAATGTTCGTGTAAAAAGAATGAGTAAAGCAATACTGGATGAGTTCAAAAATAAGCTGGCGGTAACAGAAGTATCTGAGAGATAGTATGATAATAACCCCATGTTTCATAAAACCGGAATTCAAAGTAGAAAATGAATTCCGGTTTTTATCTTTTTCTTTGCAATGGCTAAAATAAAAAAGGGATTGCCCAATAAACTTTCTAACAATCCCTAATGAAGAACTTTTGAATCAGAATTTATTTCATCAAAACCATTTTTTGCTTCAATACAGAATTATCAGCTCTTAAAACATAAATATAAATTCCGCTTGCCAGACCGCTTGCATCGAATACTCGTTCATAAACACCAGCTTCATATTCACCGTAAGCGATAATATTTACGCGCTCACCAAGAGAATTGTAAACAGAAAGATTAACTTTACTTGCTTGCGGTAAACTGAATTTAATAAATGTCGTTGGATTAAAAGGATTCGGATAGTTCTGTTCAAGTACAAAGTTTTCCGGTTTCAATCCTGCTTCGACTTTAACTTCCTCGCTATATGTCACTTTGCCATCAAAATCTATTTGTTTGAGGCGGTAGAGATATCTTCCATATTTCGATATTGCATCAACATAAGAATATTCTTTTGGATGAGTTGATGTTCCAATTCCCTGGACAAAACCAATTCTTTCCCAACCCGAATTGGAATAATTGTCATTTATATCCTTGCGTTCGATATCAAATCCTTTATTATTAATCTCTGTAGCCGTTGTCCATTTCAGAACGACAATATTTCCATTCGCATACGTAGTAAGAGAAGTTAACTCGACAGGCACCGGAGCAATTTGTTGTAACGTTGCTGTCTTAATTACAATTTGATTGTCGGGATCGAACAGAATTGTTGATGGCTGCCTTGTGAATGTAAAATAAAACATCTGATTATTTACATCATTCATTACTCTGATTAAAGTATCGGCTCCTGTGGTGAATGTGATTTTTATTTCAATCGGCATTTTGAAGAAAACAGTTTTGGTTTGTGTTTGTTTTGCTCGAAAACCGACTTCCCAATTACTTCCGTTTTGTAAAAAATAATAACCATTTTGATAAAGAGGATGATTTGGCTGATAAATCCATTGATCAAAATACCAATCGAGATTTTGTCCCGATGTAGCTGCCATTACATTTTTGAAATCGGGAATGACTGCACTTTTATATTTTAAGGATGGATCAGTTGCATAAGATTTTAGTCCGTTGAAAAATAATGTATCACCAAGAACATATCTTAGCATGTGAAGAACACAGGCCCCTTTTGCATAAGTAATTGCATAATTAAAAAGTGTATTTGTATTCGGAGTTGTTACTGCCCAATTAGGATTTGAAATTGCCCAGCCAGGATTGGAATTTAAATATGAGTTTGCCTCGCTATTTATATCGCTTTTATAAGATGTATATCCACTCTTACTTTCCGACCATAAAGCTTCGGAAAAAGTTGCAAATCCTTCATTAAGAAAAATATCTGCCCAAGTTGCACACGTAATCATATCACCAAACCATTGATGGGCATATTCGTGAGCCATCAAATACTCTCCCCAGCAATTAGGGCAAAGACTTGTGAGAGTTTGGTTTTCCATTCCTCCCCAAACAAATTGATTATTAAGTGTCGCAAAACCGTTTTTTTCAAAAGGATGAGCGCCAAAAGTTTCGGAGTAGAAGGTTGTAAGTGGTAGAATTCTTTGCTTTGCTGCCGTTATATTTTCACCTGCATTGTAATAGAATCTTATTGGCAAAGTATCATTTGAGTTCAAAGGATTAATCCAATGTACAATATCAAGTCCATAATTAACTTTAGCGGATATAACAACGAGATAAGTTGCTACAGGATCGCGGCTTACCCAGCGATAATAAATCGTATCCACATTTTTCGTTGAGTCTACTAATAACCCGTTTGAACCAAGCTTTACAGTAGCAGGAGTCTTTGCTCTCAGCTCAACAGTAGCTTTATCTGAAGGTTTGTCCCAGCACGGGAACCATTTTCTTGCACCTTCCGGTTCGCAATCTGTGAAAACCATTCCGTTGCTTGCATAAAACGCATTGTCGGACACGTTATGGTGACGATAATAAATTTTAACTTGAGTTGTTTCACCAACCGAATATGTTCTATCCAAATTTATTGTGAGAATATTATTGGTATGAGTGAAAGATATACCAGATAATCTAACTGAATCAATCACGAGCGATGTATTTACGGCATTTAGAGAAATTGAGTTCAGTGTTGAATCAACCTTGAAAGTGACGATTACACTTCCTTTGAATGATTTTGGATACGGGCTTATAAAACAATTGTAAATATCCAGATCAAAATTATAATCAAGCACATCGAAGGAATGCAAGGGAGCGGAGAGAAATTCTTCTATCTTCATTAAAGGTGAATTCATTTTCTTGTTTGAACAGAAACTCGAACCTTTCGTTTCGATTTGAGCATAAAGATTAAAGTTGAAAAAAATAAAAATGAGGGAGAGTATTGTTATAATTTTTTTCATAGGACAACCAGGTAATTGTTAAAAACTAGTAGTGTTCATTACAATTTTAAATAACCATTTTCAATACAATAATTGAATTTATTTTTGTGCGTTTTGTATTAATGTGATACCTAAAATACACGAAAGAAATTTTTACTTATAATTTTTCAGCATCTATCAATACAAATGGAATAGTCAGTATCATTTCCCCATGTTCTCGTGCTTTGAGGTTAAGACGATTTTCAACATGATCAAATATTTTATCAACTTTATCTGCCGGAACAAGATCAAGCCAGCTATCTAGAAATGCCAATCTTATTAAATAATGATTAAACATTGTAGTGGCATTTAAAAATCTAACTTTAAAAGAATCATGTATTACCTTTACTATCTTGAATCCATTACTTTCAAACAGTTTATTTAGTTCGTCAAGCGGATGGCGCTTCTGATAAATATGGGTTTTTAATTTTGAAACATTCTCACTTAATTTCTCCTCAGTCAATACTTTCTCAAGCTCGTTATAAAATTCTATCATCGTTTCGTCAAGATTAACAGTTGCCACAAACTGTGCGGATTTTTTTGCAACCCTTTTGCATTCGTTCATCACCTTTTCAAGATTTTGAACATTATTAATACCATTGTTGGACACAATCAAATCAATTGAATTATCGGGCAAAGGAATATTCTCTGCAACTCCTTCAATCAGCTCTACGTTGGTTAAACCGAGAATATTAATTTTAATTTGAGTTCTTTCAGTGGCAGCTTTCCATGGATCAATCCCATAGACTTTAGAAGAATTTCCCAATCTCTGAGCAACTTCTAGAAGAGGAAAACCAAGACCAAAACCTATATCTAAAGCAGTAATGTTGGGTCGAAGCTTTATCGTATCAAGCAGCTTTAATCCGAAAGGAGCAGACCAGAGAGGAAGTTCATCAATTATAGAAACTGTGTCTTTATCATCTAGATTAAAAGTGAATTTTCTGAATTTTGTCATTCAATTTGCTCAGTCTACAATAAATAGTCTTACACCTTTGTCGGTGAATGTTCTGTGGCTTTCAGAGTCATCCCCAACGATATATGACATACCTTTTCTTATGGTGATCTTCTGGCCATCTTTCAATTCAGTTGTCATTTCTCCATCAATACAGTAAATAATATGCCCCTTATCGCACCAATGATCTGCAAGATAATCCCAAGAATATTCCACCATTCTAATTCTGATATCTCCCAGGAAAATTGTTTTCCAGAAAGCAGATCCTGTTGTTCCCGGATACTCTATGGCTTCTATAGTGTGCCAATCTATTTGTGTGAAAGGAAAATTATTAATTTTCATATTAGTTTAATCCTTTTTTAGTGAGTAATAATCTTAACTTAATAACAAAATGTAGAGGAAATAAAAAATTTGATTTTTGAAAACTGTTTAGCTAAGCCTGTTCGCTGCAAGAGAAAATAGTTTTGCTGCCAATCATCATTTCAAAACTAATATGTAAATTATATTTATACAATAAATAATATTTGGAACAATAATTACCCGGTAGATATGAGTCAGAAAAAGCGGGCGCTCTTTATTGATTTATTAAGAGGATTGGTTCTCTTAATTATGATCGAAGTTCATGTTTTTAATTCCATGCTCATTCCTGCAATCAAAGAATCGGGCTGGTTTTCTTATTTGAATTTTATTAACGGATTAGTTGCCCCGTCCTTCTTGTTTGTATCGGGATTGGTTTTTGTGCTCTCACTTCAAAAAGGTGTGGATGAGCTTAGGAAATTTGGGAAAATATTCTGGAAGAAAATCGGGAGGATATTTCTCATATTGATTGCAGGTTACTCACTTCATCTTCCTGATTTCCCGCTTAAGAAAATATTAAATAACCCCACCCAGCAAGTTTTCAATGACTTATTCATGGTTGATGTGCTTCAATGCATAGCTGTAGGATTGCTTTTTTTGCTGTTAGCGAGAATGATTTTCAAAAATGAAAAGCCTTTTTATCTTTTCATTTTTATTTCATTGGTTATTGTTCTGTCTGTTAGTCCTATTGCATGGAAAACTAATCTTAATAATTATTTGCCTCTGCCATTATCAAGCTATCTGAATAGAATGAACGGCTCTTTATTCCCTGCACTCCCATGGCTTAATTTTATTTTTGCAGGTGCGCTAACATCCAAATTTTATATTGCAGCAAGAGAAAATAATGACGAGAAAAGCTTCAATAAGCAATTATTAATTTTCGGTGCAATCTCTTTTATAGGAAGTGTTGTCATTCTAAACTATCTACTCCCGCCAAGCTTGAAAGAAATAATACCTAATCCATTATTCTTTATGGAACGGTTGGGAGCTGTGCTTATTCTTTTAGCTGCTTGCTGGTACTATCTGGAAAAATCAAAGAAACATGTTGGTTTCATTTTAGATGTTAGCAGAGAATCGCTTCTTGTTTACTGGCTTCACTTGCAGTTGATTTATAGAAATATTTTTGGCGGTGAAAGTCTTGTCTCAATGTTTGGAAATAAATTAACACTGATTGAAGCAATCTTAGTAACGATTATTCTTGCAGTTCTAATGATTCTTGCAGCAAAGGGATGGGGCTGGGTTAAATCAAAATATACATTGGTTGCCCGACGGGTTGTAATCATAATAATTGCGGTTGCAATTATGGCATTTGTTTTATTATGACATAAACACTCTTAACTATTTGAGCTAAAACTTACAATCTGTTTTATAAGCTTTGATGAGACGTTCTTCATATTGTTCAAAGCTAATTTCAATTGCTCCAAACATTTTGAGATGCGGAGTCAGATACTGTACATCAAGCAGAGCATATTTTTTTTTGTTAAGATGTTCGATCAATTTTATTAATGCCGCTTTAGATGCCTGTGAAACTTTCGAAAACATTGATTCACCGAAAAATGCTCCTTTGATTGTAACTCCATAAAGTCCGCCGACAAGCTTTCCCTTCTGCCAAGTTTCAACTGTGTGAATGAATCCCAATTTATTAAGCCGCAGATAAGCTTTGATCAATTCTTCAGATATCCAGGTGGGCTTTCTATTTGTACAGTTTTTGACCACAGAAAGAAAATCCGTGTCGAATTTATACTCGAAGTTAGATTCTGAAATGATCTTTTTAAGTGAGCGAGGATAGTTGTAATTGTCTAGTGGAATTATGGCTCGTCTCTCAGGCATATACCAATTGATAATTCCTGTTTTCTCATCTGCCATAGGAAAAGCGCCTTGAGAATAAAGACGCAGCATAATTTCCGGTTTAAGATAATCTTTGTATGAAAATTTCTTTTGAGAGGATATCATGAAATTTTTTGTTTGAAAATAATGCGCAGATTCTTATTCTACTTTGACTTCTAACTGAACAATTTCATATCCTTTTATCGTTTCATAAGCTGCAAAGACTACGCCTGTAAGCACCGATATCATGCCAATTAAAAAGAGAACGGTAATGATTGATCCTAATCTTTCTAAATCAAAAATAAACTTGAACCCGATCAAAAGGGAAGTGATTACAAAAAGAGCAACGGCAATTGTATAAGATAGTACGGCATCTCTAACAAGACGCGCACGAAATGCTAATTTTTTTATTTGAAGTGAAATGCTCTCAAGACGGATTGTTTCCTCGTAGTTAAAATCCTTTCCTGAAACTTTGCTTATGAATCTTCTTTTTTCTTCATTGAGTAATCGTATTCTGTTTACAACAAGTGAGTACTTATTGTTCATTGCAAGTAAAAGCAATCCGCAAGCCGAAATCATTAAGCCCGGAGCAAGCATCAATTGAATGACTTCAACAATAGAAATTTTATCCATCATAGCAATTAAACTCCCGTCCTTTTAATAAAATCAATGATAACAGGATCATCTGATGTGAGAAGTTCTTGCGGCTTACCAACAAAATAAATTTTTCCGTCATGAATCATCGCAACCTTATCTGCAACATTTTTTACGCTGTACATATCATGAGTAACTACAACGGAAGTAACATTTAGTTTTGTACCCAGATCTTTTATTAAATTATCAATAGAATCGGACATAATTGGATCGAGTCCTGTTGTTGGTTCATCATAAAGAATGTAAGCAGGATTTGTAACCAAGGCTCTTGCAAGCCCGACTCTCTTTTTCATTCCGCCTGAAAGCTCAGCCGGTTTTAAATGCTGAGTGTTTGGTAATTCAACAAGCTCGAGTTTTTCTGAAACAATTTTTTTGATTTGATCTTTGGAATATCCGTTAGAAGATTCAACAAGAGGAAGCGAAATATTTTCTTCAACTGTCATGGAATCGAATAAAGCAGAACCCTGGAAAAGAAATCCGAATTTTCTTCTTAGAGCGTACAAATCAATTTCATTAAGCTCATCAACTCGTTGATTTTCAACTTTAACATAGCCATCATCGGGATTAAGTAATCCAACTATGTGTTTTATCAAAACGCTTTTTCCGGAACCGCTTCTTCCGATGATCACAATCGTTTCGCCGGTATGAATCTTAAGATTTATTCCGTCCAAAACTTTTTTGCTGCCAAAGCTCTTGTGAAGATTATAAATTTCAATCATGATATTAGAACGATTACCTTTTGCAGAATAAAAATACTTAAAAAATAAGTTAAATATTTTCGATGAATTGTGGTTTAATCAAGATGAAAGATAAAAAAAGGGAGCCGAAGCCCCCTTAAATTAATTTATAAGAGAATATATTTGCTTCTAACGAACCAGCATCATCTTCTTAGTCTGTACAAATGAACCGGCTTGAATTCTATAAAAGTAAACACCGCTTGCTAATTTAGAGGCATTGAATTCTAACTCATAACTTCCAGCAGCTTTATCTTCACCAACTAAATCTTGAATTAAATTTCCGAGAGCATCATAAATCTTAATCGAAACAAAGCTTTGACTTGGAATCTGATATCTTATCAAAGTGCTTGGATTGAATGGATTTGGATAATTTTGTGAGAGATTAAAATTAGAAGGTGTCTTTGATAATTCATCATTCACATCAACTAGCATATTATTCAAATCAAAATATGCACCGCGAATAGCAGGGTTGACCCAACTAAGGTAAATGACTCCAAACTTCTTATTACCCAGATACTCAATCGCAGGCTTATTATAGTAGGGTTCGTGGTCTGTATATTTTACAGGAGTTGACCATAGACCTGCCATTGGTCTCCAGATAAATCTTCCTTCACGCGTTGGAGTATAATAACGATAAATAATTCCTACACCGCCATCACCCGCAGCAATGTCTGGTGCCTCAGAGGTTACTAATGTATCACCGACCAAACCAAAAAACCAATTTGTTCCTCCATTATAGCTCACTAAATATCTGTTATGATTTCCATATTCAAACACTGAAGTAATGGTATCATTATGAGCACTTATTGAAGAATGTTCGTAACAAAAACCTGTACCATAAGTATTTAAAAGTTGTATTGAATCATTACTATCTACTCCCAAAATCTTAATTGCATTGGCGGAGGTAAGGTAAGATATTACTAGATAGTAATTATAATTAAGTCCTGTAGATACATTATTCCAAGATAAATCGAGACCTCTATTTCCATCGGTTATAGTGTTTAAGTATTCATTATAAATTACAGTTGTTGGATCATTCCAAAATATTTTTATGCTATCTGAATTAGTTATTGCAGCGTAATAAAGTCTATTATTAAAATCATTTTGATTTGAGCTAACTACGACTTGTTTAACGGAGTCCGTTGCAGCCAATGTGAAAACATTCAGATTTGTAGGCCCATCGGGAAAACTTGCTGAAGTTCCATCGGAAGTGTTAAATCTTCGTAATCTTCCGGTTAGATTGTTTGTAGCAGATGCATACCCAACGTAACAATATGAACCGACGATGACAGCATCAGCGGACATAATTTTCAAAGATGAAAACCATGTAAAAGTTTCAGTCCATGTGATACCGCCATCTGTTGACAAATTTACGGACCAAAAGTATGAACCACTTTCTTGATATAAAAGTACTGCGAATAAATTACCTGTTGATTTTTCAAAAGCAAGAGAAACTGTCTCGATCGAATCGCGGTTTCCAATTCTTACATCTGTTTCCCAATCAGCTTGATCATTTGTTTGAACAGGGGCCTTCCAATTAATGCCCACACTTACTTTCTTTAGTTTTTCATTGTCTATAGTTTTGAATAGGTCGAGCGCATCTGCATACTTACCAGTATTCCAGAGCGCAGTAATATTTTTAAAAATTTCAGTCGTTGCATTTCCGCTTTCAACTTCAATTTCTAAAAGTGAATTATTTCTTTCGCTTAATTCCATCCTCTCTAAAGTTGACCAAGCGGGCAAATTCAATGGCTGAAAATTAATTTCTTCAGTATCGAAAATGCTGAGATTATAATTATAGAAAACACCGGGATTGGAAGTAACCGGAAATTCTTGAGCCAATGAGATAGAAACAAAACAAACTACGAAAAGTAGAATTGTTTTTTTCATGATTTCCTCCTAAGGGAATTGTTATTATAAGTGAATTTATTTTTACAGGGAAAGAATGATTTCCTTCTTCCTGTTTAATAAAATCCGTCTTCGTCCGGAAATTATTTTGAATTACTAATAAAAAATTGCAATTGTTTTTTTTAAGAATCAATAAAAATTATTTTTTAAGTATAGTAATGTGTTTTTGAACACAATGAACATCAGACTTTATTTCTAAAAAACGTTTTCGCATCTATCATTCTATTTTCTTTCTTAACTGATTTACGAATAATTCCCTCGAGCTTAAAACCTGCTTTTTCAAGCACTCTGCATGAAGCATTGTTGTGAAGAAAAACGTCTGCTTCGATTCTGGTCAAACCAAATTTGTTGAATCCAATTTCACAAAGCTTATTTACTACTTTTGTCATTATGCCTTTATTCCAATAGGATCTTGCAAGCCAATAGCCGATTTCATCTTTCTTTGAATTACGTTTGTAACTCATTTGGAATCCGCAGCCGCCGATCAATTTTTTATTTTTATCTCTGATTGCCCAATCAGTAAGCTTTCCGAATTTTTTCTTATTCTTCTCACAGAGATTTATGAAATGCTCTCCGTCCTCTCTTGTGTAGGGGTATGGAATTCGCAGTGTGTTGTCATAGACTTCCTTATCATTCAAATATCTCACAAGCTGTCCAATATCTTTCGATCGCATTTGAGAAAGGAAAATATTTTCATCTACTCTAATGTAAGGCATGATTAATTTTTCCTCAGTTTTTCTGAAAACCAAATTATTAAAGTGCTTATTATTGCGCCGGTTGTTACAAGCAGCATATCTTTGTAACCATCCCAAATATCTCCTTGTAATCCGACAAATGGATTGTATTGTTCGGGTGGAAATGTCCATGCAACTATAGCTTCAATTATTTCATAGATTGCACTTAAGCTGATTATAAAATTGATTGGAAGTATATAAAGCCAAACATCTTTCTGATTACTGTATCTTTTCAGCAATTCATAAATCGGATATGCAAAAAGAAAACCGAAAAGAAAGTGAACAATTCTATCGTAAGGATTTCTCATCAAACTAAAAGCGTCTTTAATGGCAAAACCAATTGGCACACTTGAGTAACCATAGTGAGCACCAACTGTGTGAAGAAGCAAAAAGATTGTGATAAGTAAATATGATAAATCTGACAACTGAAGCTTATTGTACGACAGCACAAGGAACAAAATGAATGCAAAGAGTAGATAATTCTCAAGCCACCATTCCGGTCTGTAAAGTGGAGAGATTGCAAACACGATCCAAAAAATTATGAAGATGACCGCAAGCGCTTGTTGAAATCTTTTCTTTCTAAAACCGTGAGAGAGATGGCTGTTTGCGGTTGTCATTAGTGAGATGAAATGATTTAAAGTACTTATCCAGAAAGGCGTTTAATTTCGGCAGCAATTTGTTTAATTACCTCAACATTTTGTATTTCATCATCTATACTAAACACGATAAAAACTTTTCCACCGAATTTTTCTGTGAAATCATTAAAACTTGCTTTCATTCGTTCTGTGGGAGAATAATTACCAAAATTTGCTTTTGCAGTAACCGGTTTAATCTGAATTCCAAATGCTTTTTTACCTACCCAACCGAGATAATCAATATCGCCAGCATGATCAAGTTCTGGATCACTCTGCTCAAATTTCACTTTTGTAAATCTTTTGGCCAAATTATCTTCGATAACAGATTTTTCACGAATAAAACCATCATAAGTTCGGTTAATTGTGAGGTTATAGATATAATCAATACAATCTTGTAATGTCAATTGATTGAATGCTTCCGACCACTCTGGAATAACAATTTTTTTTATCTTTATATATAATCGTTCACCAAGTTCTTCTATGGTTTTTTTCGAAATTTTTGTCGGTTGTTTACCATCAGTTAGCGCTTTTTCAAAATACCATCTTTCCCATTCTTCTATTGTTCGTGGCTGGCATTCTCTAATTAACGCCATAACCGTACCAACTTTGTTAGGTCTTGAAAGTTGGTATGTTTGGCACGCGTAGTTGAGTACTTTCTCCTTTTTCCCGAAGTCTTTTGAATAACGTTTAAAAGGCAATTTTATATTCCTTTAATTTTTCTTTAATTACAACGTCACGCTCTCTAGAGATTCTTTGAAACTTCGCAAAATGAGTGAAGCTGTTATTAGTATCTACTTTTGCAAAGCCATTTTTAAGAAGATGTGCATTAATGAAAGTCCTGTTTTCTAAATATACGTAACAATTAAGATTTCCACTCTCATCGTATTTTTCTCTATCGAATTTCAGATAAACTTTACTGTTACGGAATTTCTCTTCAAGGAAATCTATTCCCGCACTATTTACATCTTCTCCGAGAACTTTCCATTGTAATGGAAAAGGTTCTATTCCGATTAGGTTCACTTTTAGTTCGTTTTCCAGTACAATTGTCTTAACAGATTCTACACAGTTTACTTTATAAAACTCATCTCTTTTTGAACTTCCATTCTTATCAATCTTTGAACCAAACTGTAATTTCCTCGGATCGATTTTTTTGTCAATTCTGTGTGGGTCATGAAAAATGTATGGAAGTTGTTTTATTTCGCTATCATAATTAGTGGTTTTATGTTCTTGGATTATAAATTGATACTCTGTTCCGTGAATATCAGTTTGTTGCTCACCCAACTTATTCCTGATCAAGGGGATGAACTCATTATTTTTCTCGTACCCAATAGAATTCCGATTTAGATTTTTAGCTGCAAGTGAAGTAGTTCCGCTTCCAAGAAATGGATCAAGAACATTATCTCCAACGAAAGAGAACATTTTAATAAGTCGTTTCGGTAGTTCTTCGGGAAACATAGCAAGATGACCATCTTGTTTTGCACCACCAAAATTCCAATGCCCTTGGAAATATTTATTCCATTCATCTGTGGTTAGCTTGGAAAGT
>Ga0209751_10005086_pt1 | contig 12473 bp, 23 predicted proteins | sample RifCSP13_1_FD_184019 | JGI IMG/M metagenome (GOLD analysis project Ga0209751, IMG submission 184019) | Soil microbial communities from Rifle, Colorado - Rifle CSP2_sed 13_1 (SPAdes) (version 2) | ecosystem: Environmental > Terrestrial > Deep subsurface > Rock core/Sediment | place: Rifle... | reverse complement strand
TAGTTGCCACTCGTGCGGCCGAGCAGATGCGCGGTGAAGCCGGCGCGCTCGAGCGATTCGACGAGCGCCGCGGACGGCGCCGCCTTCATCAGCTCCGCCAGGCGCTCGCGGAAGGTGACGAGATCGCCGGTGGATTCGGCCATTGCGACGAGCTCGTCGATGCGCGGACCGAGAAGCTTCTCCCATTCCGCGGAGAATTCCGCGGCCGCCTGATCGATCGCCACCTGGTCCTCGGTGGCGCCGGCGACCGCGATTGCCGGTTCGGCGAACGCCGGTTGTTTGAGGGGGCTTGCCCCCGATTGATCGCCAATAATCGCCGGCAAGCCGGCTCCCACCGGCGCCTCGGTCCAGTTGTCGCCGTAGGTCGCGTTGATGTATTCCAGGCTCGGCCGGAATCCCATCTCGCAGATGGACTGATCGCGCGTCGCCTGCGCGCCGAGGTCCGCCTGCTCCTCGAAGTTCCGCCACACCGTGGGGTAGCCGGCGCCGGGCAGGTTGTAATCGACGATCCAGCGCACCAGCGTTTCGTTGAGCGTCTCCGAAACCTCGTCCGCATCGGCCTGCGCGATCTCTTTCCGGACCTCGTTCTGCACGGTCGCGACGCCGCTGCCCAGCCCCGTCAGCGCCGGCGTGGTGGTGATCGATTCGCCGAGCACGCACTCGCTCATCTGCTCGTCCATGTAGCGCGCGAGCTTTTCATAGGTGTCGATCGAGCCGGTGCGCGCCACCTCGAGCAATTCGATCATCATGCCATCGGGCACGATGATGCCCGCGTCCTGGGCGATGGCGGCGAGCGCGTCGAGCAGCTTTTTCTGTTCCTCCTTGATCGCGCCCGCGGGGTATTTTCCGACCGCGGTCGGGCTGCCGAACTTGTCGGCGAAGGTCAACCAGAACGTAATGTCCTGGCGCTTGAAAAACACCGGCCAGAAAAGCTTGTTGCCGAGCCCCAGGCCGTACGGCGATTCGTCATCACCGAAACGGTGCACGATGAACTTGCGCCCGGGCAGCGCCTCGCCGTCCATCAGGTGCTCGCGCGTGATGAGCCGCAGCGTCTCGTCCTCGGCGAAGACGAAGCGGCGCGCGTTGCGCGGCTTCACGCGCGCGCAAACGAGTTCCGCCCCGCGCACGTCCCACATCACCTCGCCCACCGCGAAGCCCTTGAGCTGAGCATCGAGCAGATTGCGCGTGAGGCGGTCGAAGCCGAGCGCCTTGAATTGCGCGGTCACCAGCTCGGCCGCCTGCGTATCGCGCGGCGATTCGGAGGCCGCGTCGACCTGCCACGGGCGCGCGGTCACCGCGAGCTTGCGCTTTTGCAGCACGGCGTAAGCGTGCGTGTCGCGCGCGAGCTCGTCGTAGATTTTGAGCCCCTTGCTGCGCCCGCGCGTCACGAGCGTGTCGTCGAGGTTTTGAAGGATGCCGCCGAACATCACGCGATTGATGTCGCGCGCGATCGAGGCGATCTCGTCGGTGGACAGGCGTTTCTTTCGGGTGTCGGGGGATTGGGCCATAGGATCAGCTCATAAATTCAGCGCGGGAAAAGCGCTCGCGGCCGGCATAGTCGTCGATCTGCGCGCTCTCGCGCATCCGCCCGAGCGATTCGAACTCCATCGGCACGACAGCGCACTTGGTCGCCGCCCAGGCATTCACCCCGGCAATGGCGGAGTCCCCGTGGCGGTATTGACCGTCGGCGCCCTTGTCCCGGCCGTCGTCCATCGTCGGGTAGCCGTTTTTCAAAATCACGCGGCGATGGTCGGCGATCACGTCTTCCGAACGCGGCAGCACGATCGAGCGGTCTTCGAACGCCGCCTTGTAGGGCGGGAAGTTCGCGGCGTACCAGGTCGGGCTCGCCATCACGCACTCCACGCGCGAGACGCCGTAGCGCTGGAGCGCGGCCTCGGCGTGCGCCTGGCCGTTGCCGCGGGCGTCAAACTTGGCGTGAAAAAATAACGGCAGCTCGTCGAGAATGAAAAACAGAATCTTCTGCTGCACGTCGAACGGGATGTTGCGCAGCTCGAGCAGAAAGCCGGCGCGCCAGCGCGACTGCGACTCGCGCTGCAGCACCAGGATGTCGGACAGATCTCCGCTGCGGCCGAAGTCCTGGCCGAGCACGCTGCGCCGGTCGGTGGGCAGGCTGTCGATGACGGGTTTCAGCGTGTCGCGGATCCAGGTGTCGGCCTCTTCCAGGCGGCGCTCGTTCAGCATCCACTCGGCCGGCTTGCGGTAATGGATGAGCGGGATGCCGTCTTCCATGCAGCGCTCGACGATGGTGCGCGGGATGTAGACGCCCGAGCCCATGCGCGGAATGCAGTCGAGCTCCTCGGCGGCGCGATCGCCGTAGTTCGCGCGGATTTTTGCCTCCCACTCGGCGCGCGTTTTTTCCTTGAGCCGCGCGCCCATCACCAATTGGATGCGCTCGAACAGGCCGGCGTCGAGCGCGGTCGTGAGCGTCGTCCCGTGCAGCGAATAGGGCAGCTTCCCGGCGCGGCAATCCTTGAGCAAAAGGTTGAATGGATTGTCTTCGCCGTTGTGCGACGACAATATGCGCACCCGCCCGCCCCAGATCAGCATCGCCATCGCGGCGGTGATCAGACCATCGAGATCGTCGTGGAATGCGGCCTCGTCGATGGTGACCTTGCCCTGTTTGCCGCGGATCGAGCGCGGGCGCGAGGAGAGCGCGAGGATCTTGGAACGCGAGGCGAAATCAATACGGAAGGCCTTGATCTGCCGGATCTCGCCGCGGGCATCGGTGTCGTCGAACATCACCTCCTGCATTGCGCTCGCGGCGCGGTTGAACGCGCGCGCCCACATCGCGCAATCATCGATGTACTCGCGAGTCATGTCCTCGGAGTACCCGATATACATCACGTCCATGCCCTCGGCCGCGGCGGCGGTCAACACCGAGTCGGAGGCGTCGCACCACGAGGCGCCGATGCGGCGCGACTTCTCCCACACCGCGACCTCGGCCTGGTCCGCGACCCAGGCCTGTTGATACGACAGCAGCACCGCCGGCGCCGAACGATCGTTCGGCGCGGTCTTGAGGCGGTCCAGGGGGTCGCGCGCGGCGGCAGCCGGGACCTCAATCCTCGATCCTCGATCCTTGATCCTGCTTTTTGGGGGGGTCTTTCTCAAAAAAATGGCCTTTAATGCGTTCGACGTTGAGAGTTAAAGGGGGGTTAAAAGGGGTCCCGGCGCGAGAACGTAGGGTGGTAAGGCCAAAATCGGCCTGGCGCGTTGTGGCGCGTCGGGCCTTTTCGCCCAAGGCTGCCCATTTTGCTATTCGCAGAAACCCCAGAGCGGCTCGATCTTGACGCTGAGTTGATTCGACGCGACACCCGGCTCGGCGTGACTCGTCGACTGACTGCCGGATGCGTCCACTTTGACGGCATAGGACGCCGGGAACGCCTTGAGCGCGACTGCTACGGCGCTCGCCACGTGATTCTTGATTGTTTCCTCGGGTTCCATGCACTTGATTGCCGCGAACTGTGATGCCAGTTTTTCTGCGACAGCGGATGGCTTGCCAATTGCACTTACGCTCCAGCTCATTTTGCTTCTCCTTGAGTTATCCCTCTGCTGAGGGAATTATGCTGCAATGCCGAGAATCTCCCGGCGGATGGTGTCGACGGCGCTCGCGGTGAGCCCGCCCTTCTTGGCGATCGAGGCCGCGCGGTCGGCAGCCGCCGTGACTTTGCCGCGCACTTCGATCTCGTGTTTCTTCTGATTCACGCTCGCGCGCGAGAGCGTCGCGACGTTCTTGGCCACGGTGGAGAGCAGCTTCGCGCGCTTCATCGGGTCGCCGTCGGCCTCCGCTTCCTGCAGCGCGACCAGCACCTCGAACACCTCGGTCTGTATCAAACTGATGACGGCCGCCGAGCGCTGGTCGGCGTCATCCGGCGCCGCCGCCGCGATCTGCCGCGCGGCCTCGGTGCTCGCCTTGATCGCGGAGAGCTTGCGCTCCAGGTGCGTGCCGTAGCGGTGGATCGAGGATTTCCCGATGTCGTAGCCGCGCGACTTGAGATCCGCCTCCAGCGCCTGGTAGCCGGCGAAGTTGCCCTCGATCAGCGCCTGATCGAGCCACGCCTTGACCTCGCGCGGGAGCTGCGTGATCTTGCTTCTCTTACCCATCACCCATATCCCATTACCAGTATTTACGCGGCCGCGCGATGCCCGGATCGCACTCGATGGTGTACTCGACCACGTCCGCGCCCTCGCGCGTGAGATCCGCGGTCCACGGCGCGCCCTCATGGCGCTTCAGCTCCACCAGGCCGCGGTCGGCGAGATAGTCGAGCTGGCGGCGCAGCTCCAGCGCCGTGCACTCGACCGGGATCGACTGGATCGCCGAGAGGATGAGCGTCTCGGCGACCGGTTGCGGCGCGCCGGCGTTGGCGGCCACCAGAATGTGCCAGCGGATGTTCTCGCGGCGAATCTTCTCGTAATCCATCGTTTAGGTCCTCTTTTGGCGTTCGGCGACCGCGTCGATTTTCACGGCAAGGGCGTCGAGCTTGGCGTTGATGACCGTCTCGGCACGGATCGCGTCCTCGCGCCGCACGTAGTGCACCGGCAGCTCCGCGCGCAGCTTCAGCATCTCGCGCTCGCGATCGATGTTCGCCTGCTCCAGGCGGTCGAATCGTTGCTCGGATTTAGCGCGCCCCTCGCGGCGCAGCTCTTCCTGCGCCGCGAATCGATCGTCGAGATGTTTCTCGAATTGCCCGACCATCATCTTCGACATCGCCGCGATCGAGCCGATGAAGAAGGTGGACATGCCGCCGAGCAGTGTGATCAGTTGCCACAAATCCAGTTGCAAGCTCATCGCCGCCTCTTGTTTTTAAGTTCGTATATTTTCGCGCAGTCCACGCAGCGCTCCGTCCCCGGCACCGCGCACCGGCGCGCATCCGGGATCTCCTCGCCGCAGTCCAGGCAGTAGGAGGGGGCTTGCCCCCGATCGGCAGCAAGCTGCCTCCCACACAGCCCCCTCGCACGCTGCGCCGCGAGCGCCTGGTCGCGCATCCACTGCTCGTGCTCCTGCGCCTGGTCGAACATATCCATAATCAGTGATGGGTGATGGGTGATGGGTGATGAGTCAAACCCTTTACCCATTACTCATTACTCATTACCGGGCTACTTACGCCGCACCGGCAGCGGCAGCACCCGCACCAGTTTTCGCCCGTCGGACAACGGCGCTTCGCAGCGCAGCTTGTAATCGACCCCGTCCAGGCCGGTCTTCACGCTCTGCAGCACATTCGAGGTCGATATTTGCAGGGCGCCATTGAGCATCTGCGCCGCGCCCGAGTCCGTGCCGTTGGTGATCTCAACGGTGATGTCCGGGTTCGCGCCCGGATCCGCCTCGTTCAGGATCGTCGCGCCGCCGATTTCCTTGGCGTAGGGGAAAGTCACCGTGATGATCTCGGCGGGGTCTTTGGATTCGATGCTCATCGGGGTTCCGGTGCGGTGAATGTGCGGCCGGGATCTTCGGCCGTGAACAAGCGCGGCCGGTCGGCCGCCGTAAATGCGCGCGCCTCGTCCGGCGCGATGTAGCGCGGATCGCTCACCAGGCCGAGCTGCGCCAGCGCCGTGCCGAAGGCCTCTGTGCTCGCGATCGCGCCGGCGCCGGTGATCGTCAGGTTGAGCTGGTCGGCGCCGAACGCCTCAGCGCTCGCGATGCCGGACGCGGTGACGGTGACGCCGCCGGGCGTGACGGTGTCTGCGCCGAACGCTTCGCCGCTGGCGATGTCGCCCACGGCGGGCAGCGTCAAGTTGAGCTGGTCAGCTCCGAACGCTTCCGCGCTGGCGATCGCGCCCGCGGCCTGCAGCGCGAGGTTCACCTGATCGGCGCCGAAGGCCTCGGCGCTCGCGATGTCGCCCACGGCCGGCAGCGTCAAATCGAGCCGGTCGCTGCCGAATGTTTCGGCGCTCGCGATGCCCGAGGCGGTCACGGTGACGCCGCCGGGCGTGACGGTGTCCGCCCCGAACGCTTCCGCCGTCGCGATGGCGCCGGCGCCGGAGAGCGCGAGGTTCACCTGGTCGGTGCCGAAAGCTTCGGCGCTGTCGATTGCGGATGCCGTGACGGTGACCCCGCCCGGCGTGACGGTCGTATCGCCGAACGCTTCCTCGCTCGCGATCGCCGTCGGCGAAAGGGTGATCGGCCCCAGGTCCACGCTCGCCGCACCGAACGCCTCCGCGGTCGCGATCGCACCGGCGCCGGAGAGCGTGAGATTAAGCTGATCGGCGCCGAACACCTCCTCGCTCACGAGCCCGCCCACCGCCGGCAGGGTGAGATTGATCTGGTCCGAGCCGAAAGCCTCGGCGCTGTCAATGGCCGAGGCGGTGACGGTGACGCCGCCCGGCGTGACGGTGGCCGCGCCGAAGGCCTCGGCGGTGTCGATCGCGCCGGCGCCGGAGAGCGTGAGATTGAGCTGGTCGGCGCCGAACGCCTCGGCGCTCGCGATCGCGCCCGCCTCGCTCACCGTCTGCGGCGTGCCGGCGCTGATGGTGGCCGCGCCGAACGCTTCCTCGGTCGCGATCGCACCGGCGCCGGAGAGCGTGAGATTGAGCTGGCTCGCGCCGAACGCCTCCTCGCTCGCGAGCCCGCCCACCGCCGGCAGCGTGAGGTTCGCCTGATCGGCGCCGAAGGCTTCTCCGCTCGCGATGTTGCCGGCGTCGGATACGGTCTGGCCCGGAGCATAATCGACGCGGAGCTCGACATAATCGAGGCTGAGGGTGACCGCGTCGATGTCGTTGCCGCGAATCCCGCGGATCCGGGCGACCAGGCGCCCGGCCGTTTTCAGGTCGGTGATCGACGGCTCGGCATTGAAGGTGACATTAAAATCGGTGTCGGTGGTCGGCTCGGTGGCGTGCGTTTCCTCGGCGTCGAATGCGCCGTTGTTGCCCGCCTGCACGCCCAGCGACGCGATCGAGAGCGTCGTGGAGACTTTGTAGTTCGAGCGGATGATGACCGAGTTGATGAGCGAGCCGACCGGGATCTCGCCGTCGGTGAACGCGGCAAAATCCCAATCGCCGATGACCGACGCGTTTTTCCCTGGGGCACAGGTGGCGTAGTTCACGCCATCGTCAGCGCTCGCATTTTCTGGCGTCGTCCAGTCGTTCGTCCCGACTGCGCCGCGCGTTGCTTTGGTCGCGGTTGCCATCTACAGCGCCGCCCGATCGGTGATGATGAACCCGCGGCAGGAGTGGCTTTGCGCTTCGTCGCGGGCCGTCAGTTCCGGACAGCGTCCGATCGCGACCGTCAGCGGGCCGAGGTAAAGATCAAACAGCGGCCGGCGCCAGTTAAACCTCACGCCGAGCGACACCTCGTCGCGCGTGTCGAGATACTGCACCGCCCACCAGTGCCCCCACCACAACCACACCTTGCGATGCAGCCTCATCGGCCATCCTTTAGCTCGCCGCGAGCGCCTTCGCCATCGCCTCGCGTTCGGCGGGCGACATCGATGCCACGCGCTTCGCGGTAAGCTCGGCGGCGAGCTGCGCGTCGCGCGCGCGCTGCATGTCGCGCAGATCCTGTTTGATCTTGTCCACGACCGCGTTGCTCTGCGCGATCGCGTCGTCCAGTTCCGAAAGCGTCATGGCGTCATAGGTTTTCATGGGGGTCCTTTCAGTGTTGAGTGGTTCCGGGCGGCGGGCCGCGCCGCACCGCCGGCACGCCGAACGCTTCGGCGGATTTCACGCCGCCGGGCATGGCGCGGCGCAGTTCGGAATTCCACGCCGCCTCTTTCTTCGCTTCGTCGAGGATGGCCGGATCGTTGGAGAGCCCGAGCGGCGCCCCCGCGCGGTAGAGGATCGCGGTATCAAGCGCGATGCGCTCGGCCTTCGCCTGCTCCTCGGCCTGGAGCGAGCATCGGTAGAGCGCATTCGCGAGCGCCAGCGCCAGGCCCGGCTCGAAGTCGACGTAGACCGGGCGGCCGTCGACGGTGAACTTGTAGAACACCATGCCCACCGCTGCGGCCGCGAGCGCGCGCAGTTCGCGCGAGATCTGCTGCGCCGCCGACCAGTCCATCGTGCCGCGGACCTTATCGTCGAGGTTCAGCGCGACGCGGGTGCCGGCCGCCTTGACGTTGATGGTGAGCTTGCCGTCCATCACAGCTTGAAAATCCTGTTTGCCCCTGCGTCGAAAACAACCGTTATGTCTCCGCCGTTGGGCGTGACCGGCAGCCCGGTCGCGGTGTCGATGTTGGCGATCAAGCGCGAGGTCGATTCCACGCCGGAATCCTTGTAGATCTCGATCGACTCCACCGTCGCGCCCGACACCGCGGTGTGCACGACGTCGGCCGCGTCCGCCACGCCGGCGGTGACGGTCTTTGACGCATACGCGCCGGAGGTCGCGATACGCGCGCCGGCGAGGATGTCGTCGAGGTTGTCGTCACCGGCGATGAACGCGTCCGCGCCCTCGTCGTAGAGAAAATGCTTGATCGTATTGGTGTCCCAATCGATCGTGCCGTCCAGGAATCCCTCGCGGCCGGTGTCTCTCAGTGCATTAGCCATTGCGTTTCCTCCCGTTAAATCAAACCCCAATCAACGCCAGCAGCCAGGCGACGACGTCGTGGCCGTAGTAGACGAGCGTCGCCGCCGCGAAAATCAGCGGCGCCACGACCTTCTCCTGCCAGCGCATGTCCCGCCAGCTCATGCCGCCCTCAGGTTTTGGATGAGCACCGGCCCCATCACCTCGATCCGCCGGAAAAAATCCGAGTGCCCGGCTACGCCGTATGAGCCGCAGTCGACATTGCGATATCGCCGATCGTGGCCGGTAAATCCCGTCCGGCCCATCCCGCCCCACGGGTGTTTGTGGTTCCAATTCCACGGCAACCAATCCAACAATTCCGAGATCAAGACTGGCACATCGCCCTTGTTGTAATAGACGTGGATCCACTTCACCCGCCGCTCGATCACCCGGCCCGTGTCCAGCGCGGGATTGATGAATATCAGACCCGCAAACGGCGCGCCGCGGTCGGCGGCATCGGCGAGAATCGCGCAGCCGTTGGAGTGTCCGACGCCGATGTCGCCAACCTTCGTGCCGCGCAGGATATCCTCTGCCACGCCGCCATTCAGCAGCCGAACCTGCATGAGTCCGAACCAGCCGTAGTCGTGCTGATGAACAGGAAAGCCGGCCATTTCCAAGTACGGAATCAGGGTGTCGCTGGTGGCCTTCCCCCCGTCGGCTACCCGGTAGCCGTGCACCAGATGTGCCATGCTCACGGCAGCAGCGCTCCGCCGATCGCCCGGACCGCGCCCCTCAAAAGCGGGGTGACATCAAAGTCGATTACCGCGCACTCCCGCTTCACCTCGCGCGCAAGGCCCGCGCCGGCTTCAATGATTCTGACGCGACCCGCGGCGAAGAGCGAGACTACGCCTATCGGTTCGAGCACAAACTCTTGGTCGAGATGCTTGCTGATTGCCCGATAGCACGCTTCACCGTCGGTGTCTTTTTTCTTCACTGCGATCTCGATTGCCCGGGCAACATCCGCAGGATCGAACCGCACGGCGCCGGTCGTGCCGGCCAGCAGAACCCTCTCGCCAATACCGGTAGCGCAGCCCGCGAGGCTCAGCGCGAGGGCGATCAATGCGTAGTGTGCGAACGATTTCATGATGCCCCCTCTACATGCGTGTTTGGTCGAAGCGGGTTTTGGCGACGAGCCGCCCGTAGATCGCGAGCACGACGCCGCCGATCACCAGGATCGAATTCACCAGCCCCTGCTGGTCGCCGATGTCCACGCCGGCGAGCCGCGCGAGCTCGGCGGCGAGCGCCACCGCCGCGCCGATGAGCGTTTTGTAACCGCTCATATCTCATCACCGTATAGGCCGCGCCGCGCGACGCAGTCGCGGGCGACCGTCTGCATCACCGCATGGCGGCTGGCGGTGGTGTCCCATAGACGGTCGAGATCGCGCAGCAGGAGCGCGAACACGACGCCCGCGGCGACGCCTGCCGCTCCGGTCTCCACCCGCATCTCCGCGAGACTCGCGCGGACCTTCTCCCGATCGGCGCCGACGTCGCGGGCCCAAACCAGGTCCCGGCTCCAAATGGCGTATTCCATGCACCCCTGGCCGTCGAGCTGGACCGCGGCGCTGGCGATGCTCGCCCAGGCGAGCGCCAGCACGATGACGAGCAGGATGACGAGATAACGAATCACGCCGCCGCCTCGTCTGGGATCTCGAGCACGTGGCCGGCCGGAGGCGTCATGCCGCTCGCAAGCCAGGCGCGAACGTCAAACCCGGGACAGATTTTGAGCCACTCCCACCGTTCGACCAGGCCGTCGTTGTCCTCATCCGGGGAAAGGTCGCGGTGGCCGCAGAGGTAAACCTGTCCCGCCTCGCGCCGTTCCATCACCCCCGAGGCCGGCAGCGGCACGAGCACGCGACCGTAGAGCTTGGCGAGCCCGTCGATGTTGTGTTTGAGCGCGCCCCATTGCTGCGGCGTGAACTGGTCGGTGCCGATCATGCAGATGCCGATCGAGGTGCGGTTGTTGCCCGAGACGTGCGCGCCGATCTCGTCGAGATGCCGGCCGGTGGCGACCGCGCCGCCAAGATAGATCACGAAGTGATAGCCAATCGCCGCGAGGTTGGGATTCTGGCGGCGCCGCCAAGCCGGAGCGCGCTCGAAACCGCGCTCGTCATGCCAGCGGTCGATGTCCTCGACCGTCGTGCGCCGGCCGTTGGGCGTCGCGCTGCAATGGATGACGATTAGATCGACGGCCCGCTTCCGGGCCTCAATCCTCGATCCTCGATCCTCGATCCTCGATTCTTGCGCCATGCGCCCATGCTAGGGGCGCAGCGCGGGAAACTTTGGGTGTAGATTTGGGTAATCCGCCGAGCGGGCGAGCTGGCGCAGACGCGAATCGCTGATGCCGAGTTCGCGGCACAGTTCCCGCGTGTTGGTGCCGTCCCAGCGCCGTGCGATCTCGCCGTGCATATACGCGACGCTGTACTTGGTGCGCGGGATGTAGATGCCCTTGTCGCCGCCGTAGGTCGCGCGCAGCGCGTCCGTGATGTGTTCCGCCGCGGCTGCCGCGGTCTCGCGCGTGAGCCCCGGGTGCTTCATGAGGCTGGCGGCCACCACGGCCGCCAGTTCCTCCAGGATCGGGTGCATCCGGCTCGTCATGCTCCCGCCGCTGCGGTTTTGCGTTCCTGCCATTGCCGATAGGCTTTTTGATGCCCCGGGCACAAGTGCTTCTCGGGGCCGACCTCCTGGGCGTGATCGCCGCAGAGATGCTTGTCGCACGTCTTGCCGGGCGCGATTTTCCAGTCGCACTGAAAACGCGAGGACTTGCCGCAGGCGCAGAGCGGCACGCGATTGCGGTCGCCGCAGACGATCGCGAGCAGCTCGCCGGTATTCGGGTCGCGGAGTTGGTTACAGTGCATCAGCGTTCGCCTTCGCCGCGCGATCGCGCCGCCGCTTCTGGTCGATCATCAGCGCGCCGATGATGCTATGCAGTTGATCGGCCTCGCACCAGGCGATTTTTTCCACGTGGAACATTTTACGCGCCATGCCGTCGGCGTAGGCCCACGGCCGGCCGGCATCCGCCAGCAGCGCCTCGATCTTCCGCAGACTCGGCCCGCGATCCGGGTTGTCCATGTTCGCCGGCCGCCCCGGATGTTGGTGGGAGGCAGCTTGCTGCCGATCTGGCCGCGCCTTGAAACCGCGCGCGCGCAGGTGGTCGAGCACGCGCTTGCGCCCGGCGAAATCGAGATCCGCCGACGACTTCACTCGCGCGATCGTGTACAGCATTTGTCTATACGTCTCATCATCCAGCGCGAGCTGCGCCTTGGCGATGTGGATCGCCGCCAGGTCGCGGTTGCGGAGGTTGTCAACACGCTTTCGCTCTTCACTCATCATTCATCACTCATCACTCAAAAACGTCCGCGCCTGGCGCCCGGAGGAGGGAGAATGTCCGGCTGGCCTCATGTCGAGCGAGCCGGCTGCCATCGCGGACCGCCGTGGTTGTGCCGCACTCACGGCTTGCGGATTTTTCATTCGGTGTCGCCGCGCAGCTTGTGCTCGCGCGCCTCGGGCGATTCGAGGAACGCGCGGATGGCCTCACCCAGCTTGTCGGCGGTGGAGTCGTTGTGCACCCATTCATGATCGCGCTTCTGGCGCTCCACGAATGCGGCGAGCGCCGCCTCGATCTGCTCCGCGTTGAACACCCACCATTTCATGCCCGCAGCTCCTGTTTGATCAACCGCTCGCGCGCGGAGGCGATCGCGGCATCTCTAGCCTTGTGGTACTCGACGCCCGTATCTGCGCGCGCGCTCTTCAACTCGCGACGTCGCTTCGCGCCCCGCAGATAGAACTGATACGCCCGCCAGGTGCGCATGACCTCGGACTGCAGCGGCTTCGGCACCAGCCGCCAGCAGCACAGGCACATCAGGTTGCCGGGCTTCACGGCGCCGCCGCAATCGGTCGGGCATGCGCTCATGCCTGCGCGCGTCCCTTCACCAGGCGCGGGTGCTCGGGCGTGCCCGGCCTGTGC
>Ga0209751_10005084_pt1 | contig 12474 bp, 9 predicted proteins | sample RifCSP13_1_FD_184019 | JGI IMG/M metagenome (GOLD analysis project Ga0209751, IMG submission 184019) | Soil microbial communities from Rifle, Colorado - Rifle CSP2_sed 13_1 (SPAdes) (version 2) | ecosystem: Environmental > Terrestrial > Deep subsurface > Rock core/Sediment | place: Rifle... | reverse complement strand
AAGCACAGAAAGGTTGCTGGATTAGATTGGAGGGGAGTTAACCGGCCATTTGCTCTACCGCCCTCTGGATCGCCGCAAGCATCTCCTCATTGGTTTTGAACTTGAACTCTTCCAAACCCAGGCGTTCGGCCTCGGCCGCTTCGGCGGCCTCCAGCCGCTGCCATTCTTCCTTGGTCACTATGTGTTTTTCCAGGCTGTGCAGGCGCGCCAGTAGTTCCTCCAGGATATGGTCAGGATTCTTCAATGGGGGCAGGGTCTGGAGGTATTGCAGAACAGCCTGCGCCCCGCTTTCCCCGTCCTTGCGCGCAATCCCCACCAGCCCGCTGCTGGCCTCGCGCGACCAGCCGGCAACGAACACGCGGTCGACCGGACGGTTGGCGTCCGGATCGAAGGCTTCGTAGGAATTTCCGTCCACCGGGAAGCGCGGTTCGGGATTTTTAACAAACTCATTCCAACGCACAGCCAGCCCAAAGTTTTCGTCGACCCGGTCACCGATGCAAAAGATCACCGTGTCGACCGGGATCACGCGCTTTGTTCCCAGGCGCTTGGCCTTGGTGTCACCATCGTCAGCCACCAGGGTGGTATCCTCCACTTCCAGACCACGCACTATACCCCGCTCGCCGCCGATGATGCGGCTCGGTGAGGCCAGAAAATCGAAACGAAAACGGGTGTTGGAAACCGGCTCCACGGCTTTCGGCAAGGCGGAAAGGAAAAAGGCCTTGGCTGCCGTGATATCCTGCCCAACCGATCTCATCACCGGGGCGGAACGCACGAATTCGGCCTCCAGGGCGTCCAGATCCAGGTTGCGGGCCACGGTTTCCATCTCTTTTTTGGTGAACTTCACTTCGGCTGGCCCGCGGCGCGCCACAGCGACCACTTCATCCACCTTCACTTCACGGATCAACCAATGAGCGATGTCCAGCATCACATTCCCCACTCCGACGACGGCTACCTGCTTACCAATGGCAAATCTCTGTTCGCTGAAGGGAGGCAGCTGGTTGTAATGGTAGACAATGTCTTTGGCGTGGTAGACCCCCACCAGGTCCTCTCCCGGAATTCCAAGCCACTTGGTACCCTGGGCGCCAACCGTCACCAATAAGGCCTGGAAACCCATTGCCCTTAGGTCAATCAGGCTCAAATCGCCCTTCTGGCCGACTACCAAATTGCCGTAATAATCGATGTTGGGTGTTTCGAGGATCTGGCGGAATTGCTTACGCAGCCCTTCCTTCATCTTGTGCTTCGATGGGTAAATTCCGTACTCCGCCAGGCCGCCGGGCTTGATATCGCGGTTAAGCAGCACGACATAGACGCCTTCGCTGGCGATCTGCCTAGCGGCAAACAAGCCAGCTGGTCCGGTGCCGATCACGGCGATAAGATATTTGCTCTGCATTTCTGTGGCCACGTGAGCCTCCCTTGGGTGTATAAAAAGACGGCCTTACGCCGTCGGAGTATCCTGATAAAAATTATAGCCTGAGGGGAAATTTTTCACAAGTAGAAAATCGAAGGTTATCGTTGCTCAAAATGGATGGTTGTGCTATAGTTTATTACTTTTCGACCTGAAAGAATACTTTCTTGAACAGATACGCAAATTATGGAAACTGAAATAAAAAAACTTCAACTTTCGAATGGCTTACAGGTCTTGCTCAAAGAGATTCACACCGCGCCCATTATTAGCGTGTGGTTGTGGTACCGCGTCGGCTCGCGGAACGAAAGACCAGGTATTACCGGTATTTCCCATTGGACAGAGCACATGCAATTCAAGGGCACAGCGCGCTTTCCGGCCGATGTGCTAGATAAAGCCGTCGCCCGGGAGGGCGGCTACCGCAATGCCTTTACTTTTCTGGACTGGACCACCTATTTCGAGACCATGCCAGCCGACAAGGTCGACCTGGCATTGGATTTGGAAGCTGACCGGATGCACAACAGCACCTTCACACCCAGCGATGTGGAGTCCGAGCGCACGGTAATCATCTCTGAAAGGCAGGGCAATGAAAACGAGCCGCTTTTCCTGCTTGGGGAAGAGGTACAAGCAGCCGCCTTCCGGGTGCATTCTTATCACCACGAGATCATCGGCGATATGGCTGACCTGCAAAGCATACAGCGCGACGACCTTTACTACCACTACCGGGCACACTACGTGCCGGGCAACGCCACCCTGGCCGTTGCCGGCGATTTCGAGAGCGAGTCAATGCTGACCCGCATCCGCGCCCTGTTTGATCCCCTCCCAGATGGAAGGGCAACGCCTCAACGTACGCGCACTGAACCACGCCAGCCGGGCGAGCGACGCTTGGCTGTGGAGGGCCCGGGAGAGACCACCTACGTGCAAGCCGCTTACCACGCCCCAGCCGCCACAGACCCAGATTTCTTCCCCTACCTGGTGACCGACAGCCTGTTGACCGGTCCCAGCAATCAGAATCTGTTCGGCGGCGGTATATCCAATAAGACCTCTCGCCTGTACCGCGCCCTGGTGGAGAAAGAACTGGCGGTGAGCGTATCTGGCGGCCTGACGGCGACGATCGACCCCTTCCTGCACAACGTCATGGTCACCGTACATCCAAACAGCATGGCTGATCAGGTGATCGGTGCGATGGACGATGAGATCAAGCACCTGCAAGACACACCCCCACCGGACAGTGAAGTAACCCGGGCCGTCAAGCAAGCGCGCGCCCTGTTTGCTTACGGCAGTGAGAGCATCACCAATCAGGCCTACTGGATGGGCTATTCAGAAATGTTTGCAACCTATGAATGGTTCTTGAATTACCTGGATCGCCTGGCTGCCGTGACACCAGAGGATGTGCAACGCATCGCTCGCACCTACCTGCGCCCGGGCAACCGCGTACTTGGTGTCTATCTGCCAACAGGCCATACTGTAGAAGGAGATTAATACTTTGGACTGGCAACTGGCAACTCGCAACTCACAAATCGCAACATCTCACTCCCTCCCCGGCTCCGATGATATCACCCGCCAGGAACTGTCCAATGGCATCGTCGTCCTGTCCCGGGCGAACTTCAACAGCCCCTCGGTCGTGGTTAGCGGTTATCTCCCAACCGGCAGTTTATTTGACAGCGACGAGAAATTAGGTCTCGCCGACTTCACCGCGCAGGCGCTGATGCGCGGCACCATCCGGCGCCCCTTCCAGGAGATCTATGATGCCCTGGAGTCGGCCGGCGCCAGCCTGGGTTTCAGCGGAGGCACACACACGATCGGCTTTGGCGGCAGGGCTCTGTCCGAGGACCTGGATTTGTTATTGGAACTCTTGGCCGAAGCCCTGCGCCAACCCACTTTCCCCCTAGAACAGGTGGAACGCCTGCGCGCCCAGCTGCTCACTGGGCTGGCTATTCGCGCCCAAGACACTGGGGAGATGGCTTCGCTGGCCTTCGACCAGATCGTTTACATTGGCCATCCCTACGCTCGCCCGGAGGATGGTTACCCGGAAACCATCCAGGCCATCAGCCAGGAGGACCTAGCAACGTTCCACCGCGCTTTTTACGGGTCGCGCGGCATGGTGATTGCCGTGGTTGGAGCAGTCGAACCAGCCCAGGCAGTCGATAAAGTTGGCAGGGTTTTAGGCGACTGGCAGTATCTTGAGCAACCAGAACCCCCCAGCTTACCACCGGTCTCCGCACCCGAAGAACCTCTGACTCGCAAAGTCGACATCCCAGGTAAATCCCAGGCCGACATCGTATTGGGCGTCGTTGGCCCTGAACGGCGCTCACCAGACTTCCTGGCGGCATCCCTGGGCAACAACATCCTCGGCGTGTTTGGCATGATGGGCCGCATCGGCGAGGCCGTGCGCGAGAAGGCTGGCCTGGCCTACTACGCCTACAGCAACCTGTCGGGGGGGATAGGACCAGGCCCCTGGTCTGTTTCGGCGGGCGTCGATCCCGCCAATGTCGAACAAGCCATCGACCTGATCCGCGACGAGATCGCCCGGTTCATCGCTGAGCCTGTGACGGCTGAGGAACTGGCCGATAGCCAGACCAACTTCATCGGTCGCCTGCCACTCTCGCTCGAATCAAACGGCGGTGTGGCTTCTGCGATGCTCAACCTGGAACGCTTCGACCTGGGTTTGGATTATTATCGCCAGTACCCGGACCTTGTGCGAGCAGTCACCCAGGAGGAAGTATTGGAAACCGCACGACGTTATTTTCTCCCCAACCGCCTGGGCATCGCCATCGCAGGCCCATGACGGAAGTTTCATAATGCGTGAAACAAAAAGCATGACGATGCAGTTATGACGAAACTTCGGACTGGGATCGACCTGGTTGAAATTGAGCGATTCGAGAGCGCCGTCCGGCGGCATGGAGCACGCTTCCTGGAACGCGTCTTCACCTCGCAGGAACTGGCCGAAGTAGGGGAGAACCTGGCCTCGCTTGCGGCGCGCTTCGCTGCCAAAGAAGCAGTTGCCAAGGCCCTGGGCACCGGCATCGGCCCAGTCCGCTGGCAGGAGATCGAGGTCCTGCGCGGCCCGGCACGCCAACCGGCCTTACACCTGCACGGCGCGGCTTCCCAATTGGCTGAGGAACTCGACCTGGAAAATTGGTCGATCAGCCTGAGCCACACTCACACCCACGCTATCGCGCTCGCGGTTGCCTCAAGTTGAAAGTTACCTTTATAATTGAATAGTCCCCCTTACCGGTGTACACAATTCCATGGCTCGCCTAATCGCCGTTTCGCTGAATCGCTAACCCGTTGATCGGCTGATTCGTACATATGTAAGGAGGCTCCCCATGTTCCGTCGCGTCCTGATCGCACTGCTCGCCATCTTCTTAGGGATATGCATCGTGATGGCGGTCTCCGCACCGCTCACTGTCCGCCGCTCTTTTCCTACAATAACCGGAAAAATTCAGCTCACAGGTCTGGATGGGCCGGTAGACATCTACCGCGATCCATTTGGCGTCCCCCACATCTACGCCTCCACCCAGCACGACCTGTTCTTCGCCCAGGGTTATGTCCATGCCCAGGATCGCTTCTGGCAGATGGATTTCTGGCGCCACATCGGCTCTGGTCGCCTGTCCGAGATGTTCGGCGAGAGCCAGTTGGAGACCGATCAGTTCCTGCGTACCCTGGGTTGGGCGCGGGTGGTTCAGGAGGAACTCGCCGGGCTCGATCCCACCAGCCTGACCATCCTGGAGGCGTACACCGAGGGAGTAAACACATACCTTGCGGATCACGTGGGCAGTGCGCTCAGCCTGGAATATGCAGTGCTCAAGCTGATCAACGCTGATTACCGGCCCGAACCCTGGCAGCCCCTGCACAGCCTGACCTGGGCCAAGGTCATGGCCTGGGACCTGGGCGGTAACATGGATGGAGAAATCCAACGCGCCACCTTACTCAAGACGCTCACGCCGGCACAGGTCAATGAGATCATACCTCCGTATCCTTTCGACATGCCGGTGATCGTACCCGGCTTCCAGGTAAGTACACAAAACGGAGCCCCAAGCGCAAGCGCTCAAGGCTATCTCGATCTCCTGGGCGTGCTTTCGCCTGCCTTGGAGGCTGTAAAGAACCAGGTTGCTGGAATGGAAACCGTGTTAGGACCAATCGGGACTGGCATCGGCTCCAACAGCTGGGTCCTCTCCGGCCAGCTCATCAGCAGCGGCATGCCCATCCTGGCCAATGACCCGCACCTGAGCGCGCAGATGCCTTCCATCTGGTATGAGATTGGGTTACATTGCACCCCAAAAGGCGAGACTTGCCCTTATGAAGTTACCGGTGTCTCGTTTGCCGGGGCACCGGGAGTAATCATTGGCCACAACGACCGCATTGCCTGGGGGATGACCAACGTCGGCCCGGATGTCCAGGACTTGTATATCGAAAAGGTAAACCCGGCTAATCCTGACCAATACGAAGTCAACGGTCAATGGGTAGATATGCAGATCGTCAAGGAAACCATCCAAGTTGGTGGCGGCGAGCCGGTGGAGCTTACCGTGCGTTACACCCGGCACGGGCCGATCATTTCCGAGACCTATTTGCCGGAGGATTTTACGGAGACGGTGGGGATCGAACTTCCACCCTCCTACGCTATCGCCCTACGCTGGACAGCCCTTGAACCTGGCAATGCTTTCCCTGCCATCTGGATGTTCAACCGCGCCAAGAGCTGGGAAGACTTCCGCGTGGCGACGGCCGAACTTGCTGCCCCCTCCCAGAACCTGGTCTACGCCGATATGGATGGCAATATCGGCTACCAAACCCCTGGGAAGATACCCATCCGCGCCAGCGGCGACGGCAGCCTGCCCGCCCCTGGCTGGACGGACGAATTCGAGTGGACGGGTTACATCCCCTTTGACGAGCTGCCAAACACCTTCAATCCACCACAGGGTTACATTGTCACGGCCAACAATGCCGTGGTAGAGCCGAGTTACCCTTACCTGATCTCACTGGTTTGGGCCTACGGCTACCGTGCCCAACGCATCGTAGATATGATCGAATCGGCTCCCGGGCCGATCGACCTGGCTTATGTGCAAAAAATACAAGGGGACAATAAAGACCTCAACGCCGAAACCCTGGTGCCGGTGCTGATGGGGATCCCCCTGGGAAATGCCCGCCTGGAGGCAGCGCGCCAATTCTTGCAGGGCTGGGACTACCAAAGCCACATGGACTCGGCTCCGGCGGCGCTCTTCGCTGTCTTCTGGAAAAACCTGCTCGCGGCGACATTTCACGACGATCTGCCCGAAGATACCTGGCCTAAAGGAGGCGATCGCTGGTTCGTAGCCATAAAGCAGCTGCTCGACCAACCCGATAGCCCCTGGTGGGATGACCGCGCCACTTCAACAATCGAGACGCGTGACGCCATCTTCAGCCAGGCATTCGTCACCGCAGTGGAGGAACTGGAGAACGCTTTAGGCAAAGACCCAGCCAATTGGGCTTGGGGGGATCTGCACACCCTGACCCTGGAGAACCAGACCCTGGGCCAGTCGGGTATCGCCCCGATCGAAGCCGTCTTTAACCGCGGGCCTTTCCGCACATCAGGCGGCGACGACATCGTCAACGCCACCGGTTGGGACGCATCCGCCTCATTCCAGGTAGACTGGTTGCCCTCGATGCGGATGATCGTCGACCTGGGAAACCTGAATAACTCGCTAATTATCCATACTAGCGGCCAGTCGGGACATGCCTACCATCCTCACTATGTCGACATGACCGACCTGTGGCGCACCATCCAGTACCACCCTATGCTCTGGGAGCGCAGCCAGGTCGAGGATCAGGCTGAAGGGCATCTCCGCTTGGTGCCTTAAAAAGGATTGGGGTGTCTCTGTGGCGAAGGGCGCCACAGAGACACCCCAATCGCCTCGGTTTAAGCCTCGATTTTGCGGGCTGCTCTCGCCCGTTCTTTGAAGAACTCGATCACCCCGGGTAGTACCGAGATGAAGATAATCGCCAGGATGACCAGGGTGAAGTTCTCCTTGACAACAGGCAAGTTACCGAAATAGTATCCCCCAAAGGTGAAAATCGCTACCCACAGCGCCCCGCCGACCACGTTATAGGCGATGAAATGGGGATAGGTCATGGCGCCAATTCCAGCCACGAAAGGCGCAAAGGTACGGATGATCGGGATGAAGCGCGCCAGGATAATAGTCTTCCCACCATGCCTTTCGTAGAATTCGTGGGTGCGATCCAGGTATTCTTTCTTGAGGAAACGGATGTTGCCGCTAAAGGCGCGCGGTCCGATATAGTGACCGATCCAGTAATTGACCGTATCGCCCAGGATAGCAGCGACAGACAAGAGCAGGAACAACACACCGACGTTTAGCGCACCCAGGGCAGCGAAGGTCCCGGCTGCAAACAGCAGGGAGTCGCCGGGTAGGAAAGGCGTTACCACCAGGCCGGTCTCCAAAAAGATGATCAGGAACAGCAGCAGGTAAGTCCAGGTGCCATAATTCTGGATGATCGTGCTGAGATGCTCATCGAGGTGGAGAATGAAGTCAACAATAAAAGAAATCAGTTCCATCCATTGCTCCTTGTCATCTTTCCTCGATCGAAACGCTCAAGATTTTATCACCGGGGGGCAGGTTGGCATTTTGCTCGGGATTGCGCTCGGTCAGGCTATTGACCACGTCCATGCCCTCGATCACCCGGCCGAAGATGGTGTAGCCCCCATCCAGATGCGGCGCGGGGCCTAAGGTAATGAAGAACTGGCTTCCGTTGGAACCAGGGCCAGCGTTGGCCATGCCGAGCACCCCCGGCTGGTCGAAGTTCAAATCAGGTGAGACTTCATTGTCAAAAGCGTACCCCGGCCCGCCGAATCCAGTGCCGGTTGGATCGCCAGCCTGAGCGACAAAGCCAGGGAGGACGCGGTGGAAAGTGACACCGTCGAACCAACCATTGCGCGCCAGGAAGATAAAACTGTTTACTGCCATGGGGGCCACATCCGGGTAGAGCTCAATCACGATATCGCCTTTTTCGGTTTGCAAGGTTGCATTGTATTTTTTCGCAGAATCGATCGTCATTGGCGGGCATTCCGTAAATTGCCGGCCTTCAAGTTTAGTCATTTTAATAATTGCCTCCAGGCTCCAATAATCGCGCGGGCCGCCATAATAACCGCCATTGACCAGGAGGAAGGGGGTGCCAGGCAGGCTGGCGGCGACGCCTTTATCCCAGGCATCCTGGGCGATCGCCACGGTGGCTTCGCTGAGCAAATCCGCCTGAAATTGATCGCCATCCAGATTTAAGCCAGCGGCCTGCTCGATCAACCATGCCTGGAATTCCCCCACCGGCAGCTCCACCCATTCACCTTGGTGTTCGAAGAGCAAGTCGTGCATCGCCCAAAACTCACCCTGGGCGCCGGCGGCCTCGGCGGCCTGGGTCGCCAGGGCAGCTTTGTCGTGGATGCTCAGCAAGGGGAAATGGCGGTAAACGACGCGCACGTCTTGCGGATAATCTTTTTCGAGTTGCGCCAGCACGGGCGCAAGGCTCCCGCAGGCTGGTCACTGGAAGTCGCTGTATTCGATGAACGTCACGGCGGCTGTATCAGGGCCCTGGACCCAATCGACATCGCTCACCGCTGGAAAGAGAGACCGTTCCGTCGAGTCAGGGGTTGGCTGACTGCTCGCTATTGTGCATTTGGCCAGACTAAGTGGACTAGCCGGGGTCGCCGCGCTCGTCGGCAAGGATGAAGCCTGGGAAGACTGCGCGGTGACAATGGCTTCGAGCGTTGGAAGGGATGCGACCCCAGTTGCGGCTCCGCCTTCCACTGCCTCGATCGCACTCTGGCAGCCAGCCAGCACGAAGGCGAGGCAAAGAATCAAAATCGCGATCTTTGTTGGCATGAAGTTTCTCGTTTCTGCGTTTTTAGGATCCTCCCGCGGGATACTCGATGGTCGCAATAGAATCCCATCTTGAGCAACCTGCTGGAGGAGGCAATGTGTCCAATTTTACCAGTGTACCAGAACTCCAGCAGGTATATTTTGTCCAACAATTAATCTTGCGGCGAAACTGCCTTCTTTAATTGTTCGAATGATGACATCCAGGAGATGCGATTCAAGAAATCCGCCAACGAGAGGCTTTGGGAGCGTAAAGCCCGCACAGCCGCACCAACCGGGTCTTCCCCCGCTGCGCCGCCGGGCTGGTCAGCATACGCACCGTGGAAGGCGAAGTAGGCCTGGTTTAACTTGCGGATGAGGTAGCCGTTCTCCCAGAAGAAGACGCGCCGGGCTTCCATGTAGTCTTCAGCCTGCTCGATTTTCCCCTCGGCAAGCAACTGGTCGGCGGTTTCACGCGTGATGCGCATTGCCTCGCGGAAATCGAAAACAGGAGGTGGAGGCGGTTGGATTTCCCCAGGAGTTGGCGGCGGCGGTGGGGGCGGGGGGAGCAGTTCTGGATAATACCGCTCCAACAGGGCACGACCGATCTCCACCCCGGCGATGGAAGCCGCCGTCTCGTTCATGGTGCGTAATTCTGGACCGTTGAGAAAGCTGACCCCCAATGGACGAAAGGTCAAGAAGTTATGCACCCATTCATGGGCAATCACTTCGCTCAGGTAGTTCAAGTCGCTGGTCTGGATCACCATCGTCGGGTACATACCAATCCCCCCGACATCTACAACCAGGGAAGACACGTTTAACGCCCGATCGACTTTTTCTTCCAGGGCATTGCGCTCGTCTACGCTCATGTCGGGTTTAAGGGAGATATTTTGATCCTGGCGGATAGTGTCGCGCGGAGAGACGATCAACGCCGTCGGCAGAGGCGTGCTGTGGTACAAAACCGGAGGGATCGGTTGCCCACCCAGAGTCAGACCCAGTCCAGCCACCGTGTCGCTGATCTGGCTCTGCAAGACCGACTCTGCCAGGGGCTCCAGCAGGGCGCGCTGGGCGTGCAGATCTTCCAGCTGCCCGCGCACCAGGGCGGAGGCATTCTGTGGATCGACAATCTCTGGGTTGGCGTAGATTTCATTCAAGTGAGCCTCGGCTTGTGAGATACGCGCCACCAGACCCAGGTAATCCAACACGACCTGGCTGCGGTCGCCTTCCGGGAGGCGATCACTCACATCCAGAGCGCTCTGGACCAACTTTATCTCGATAGCGTCCAGGGTCCAGGAAATGTAATCAAACTCAATATCCCGGGAGAAAGCGCGCACGCGCTCGAGCTGGTCGCCCGGCGGCAGGCTGCTGTAACTGAGCAATAGGGCTCCCAGGAGCAGAGCAAAGGCAATTCGCCTGCTAAGGATGAAAGACATGGCGTGGATAATACATCGTTCCCTGCAGTGTGTCAAATCAGTTCTAGGGGTTATTCTCGTGCTATAATCCCCGAACCATGAATTTTTTGATCACCGGCGCGGCTGGCTTTTTGGGTTCTGCCCTGGCAAACCGCCTGGCGCGCGAGGGACATCAAGTACGCGGGATTGACGACCTGTCCACGGGGGATCCGCAATCCCTGTCGCCAGACGTGCTCTTCACCCGCGGGGATGTCAACGACCGGCCGAAGTTATGGACCCTGCTCCAGGATGTCGATTGCGTTTACCACCTGGCCGCTCGGGTATTAGTGGCGGAGTCAATCCTCTATCCGCGGGAATACAACGCAGTAAACGTCGGTGGAACGGTGTCCTTAATGGAAGCCATGCGCGACGTGGGAGTGCGCCGGGTGGTGTTCATCTCCTCCGGGGCGGTGTATGGGGATCAGGGCGAACAACCTTTGCAGGAAGATGCTCCGCTCAACCCTCATTCCCCCTACGCGGTTTCCAAGTTGTCTGCTGAATATTATGTGCGCACCATTGGCGATCTATGGAGCATTGAGACGGTGTGTCTACGGGTATTTAACGCCTATGGCCCCGGGCAACATTTACCTGCCTCGCATCCTCCGGTGATCCCCAATTTCCTGCGGCAGGCGGTGCGCGGCGGAACGCTGGTCATGCACAGTGACGGCAGCCAGACACGCGATTATGTGTTTGTGGACGACGTGGTCAATGCTATGGTGGCGGCGGCCACCGCGCCTGGCGTCGAGCGCCTGAGAATCAACGTCGGCAGCGGCACAGAAACCAGCATCCGTGAGCTGGCCAACCTGGTGATCCAGGTCACGAAGAGTAAAGCTGAGGTGATGTACAATCCACGCACTAATGCGGGTGTTTCACGCATGTGCGCCGACCTGACATTGGCGCGCGAAAAGCTAGGCTACCGCCCGCGCGTCTCCCTGGCCGAAGGTCTGCGGTTAACTCTTGAACGGGACCTGCGCTTTAAAAACGAGCCAACCCGGCCATTGCGCCAGCACAATCCCTCCGACCAGGGTGATTAATTAAAGCAGGCTAACGTCATGAACGCCGGATTCTTCTCTGCCGGCAGTCGTGATGCGGATGAACTGGCCGGCTGATAAAGGGCTTCCAGGTTCTCCGCTCCGCCATAACTCATCCCAGAGCGCAACCGGCCTTTACTATCCTTGGTCGCCTGTGGGTTTTCGACGACCTCGAACCTTACGCTTCACACATCACGTTTTATTGTACAATATTCCCATGCGCAATTTAAACCAACTGCCGCGCGATTTCTATGCCCAGCCCACCTTGCAAGTGGCGCGAGAATTATTAGGAGCGCGGTTGGTGCGAATTTATGGCGGCGAGCGGATCGCGGGGGCCATCGTCGAAACCGAGGCCTACCGGGGCGAGGAGGACTTGGGCTGCCACGCGCGCACCGGCCTGACTCCCCGCACGCGCGTCATGTATGGTCCGGCGGGGCACGCTTATGTGTACTTCACCTATGGAATGCATTGGATGTTAAACTTCGTGACCGAGGCGGAGGGTTTACCGGCGGCAGTGCTGATCCGCGCCATCATGCCCAGCGAGGGTTCGGCGAGCATCGCTGCCCGGCGTAACGGCCAACCTCCTGAGCGCTGGACAGATGGGCCGGCCAAAATCTGCCAGGCCCTGGCGATCGACGGCAGTTTAAACGGCGCCGACCTGTGTATGTCCGGTTCTACGGTGTTTGTTGAACCTGGCCTCCCCATTTCCGATTTGAGCGTGACCATTAGCCCGCGCGTGGGTTTAAATA
>Ga0209751_10005083_pt1 | contig 12475 bp, 7 predicted proteins | sample RifCSP13_1_FD_184019 | JGI IMG/M metagenome (GOLD analysis project Ga0209751, IMG submission 184019) | Soil microbial communities from Rifle, Colorado - Rifle CSP2_sed 13_1 (SPAdes) (version 2) | ecosystem: Environmental > Terrestrial > Deep subsurface > Rock core/Sediment | place: Rifle... | reverse complement strand
AGCCCAACGGTGTTGGCGTGCCGCAACGGCCTCATAACGCGAGGGGAATTCTTCAAACAGCTCAATGTCTGTGGCCAGGGCAACCCGGGCGAAAATACCTTCGAATAGGTCATGGCTCAAAAGTGCATTCGCCGGCACTTTGCCCGCCAAAGCCGCTTCAAAGGCATCGATGTCGTAAATGCCCTTGCCGGTGTAGGAACCTTCTTGGAATAAGTCCTGGTAAACATCCGAAACGGCCGATGAATATGGATCGATGCCGCCCGGGCCAGAAAACACTCTTTGAAAGATTGATCTCAGATGGTCAATGGGCAGCGATGGGGTAATGCGCGGTTGGACGATGGCATAGCCTTCTACAACGCGCCCATCGCGAGCGCTGAACCTTGGCCGATTGAGAGGATGCGCCATCGTGCCGACCAAGCGAGCGGCAGCGCCTCGCGGCAGGCGTGTGTCTGCATCGAGCGTGATGACGTAGCGAACACCCGCAAGGTTAATTGGGGGGCGCCCACCGATAGGCACAAATGTAGTACTCGTCGAACCGCGCAAGAGCTGGTTCAGCTCGTGCAGCTTTCCTCGCTTGCGCTCCCAGCCCATCCATTTGCCGTCGCAATCGTCCCATACACGCTTGCGATGGAAGAGAAAAAAGCGTTCGCCGCCGCCGGGGGCCGGACCATATTGTTTGTTGAGCCGAGCGACCCCATCAATTGCAACGGCGAGCAGATCGTCGTCACCCGGCAAGGTTTCGCACGGCGCGTCCAACCAATCGGAAAGCAGGGCAAAACGAAGGTCCCCATCCGAATTTGCCAGGTAATGTACTTCCAGCCGCTCAACATGCTCCGCAACTTCCTCCGCGGTGGTAAGCAAGGTGGGCATGACGACAATCGTTCGCAAGTCCTCGGGGATGCCGTGGTGCAGTTCCATTCGGGGCAGCCTCCGCGGCGCTAGGAAACCCATTACTGCGCGGTTCACTAGTGCGATCGCTAGGTCCGAGGCAGGCACTGAGGCGAGCAGGCCGAGAAGGAAAAGGCCTCCTACGGTCATGCCCCCTTCGCGAACGCGCAACAGCGGCAGCGCCAGAATCAATGCGGTCACGATAGCAATGGTGCCCAGATAACCCGGCACCGCGGTCCGGACATATAAACGGAGCAGCCAACGTTTCCAGGAGACGTGGAAATCGAGCTCGCGCTCAAAGGCCGGGCGCCCTCGCGAGATGAGATGATAGCCGGGCTCCGTTTGACGCTCCCCACTCAACTTGTCGGCATTGCGCGGATCCTCGCTCGCATCGTAGATCCTCTGCTTGACGCGGCGCACGACCTGTCTTGCAACTTCACTTTCCGAGTAACTCGATCCGCGCGAAAGATCTTCGATGGCGTGACGGTAGTCATCCCGCGTGGAAAAATCCAAGTCGGCAAAGTGGGTGTCGTTGCGTAGAATTTCATCTATCAGGCTGACGCTCTCGACAAATTCCTGCCAGTCAAATGCAGAAACCAAGCGCATGCTGGTAATGATGTTGCGCACGGTCACGCTCATGGCCCCTTGTTCCTGGTGTTCGGCGCGGACAATTTCATCGGCGTTCGTTCCTGCAACAGCCAAGCGCTGATCGAGCCAAAGCAGAATGGGGCCGACCTTTGGGTCCAGATCCCGCAAGCGCTGGACAAGCTGCACGGCGAACGCCGTCTCCAATGGGGCTTTCTCCAGCCGTTGAAGGGCCGGAAGGATCGCCGATTGCCCTCCTGGCCCAAGCAAGCTATCGGCCAATGCGTCGGCTTCGCGCCGGGCCGCCCTGCTGCGTACAATCCGCTCCGCCATCCTGCGCAGATTTTCCACCAGTACCACGCGCAGGGTGATGGCCACTGCCCAGAGCTCGCCAATCGTGAGCGGTTGCACCCGCTGATACGCCGCCACGAAGCGGCGTAGCGCCTCAGGGTCGAATCGGCTATCCGTGTGCGCCACGAATGCCCACGCTACTCCGAACACGCGCGGATAGCCTTGCAAGTGACCCGAGGCAAGCTTGGGTAGCTTGCGATAGTAGCCGCTCGGTAAATCGTCCTGAATCTCGCGAAGCTGTTCGTCAACGATGTGGAAGTTATCGACCAGCCACTCAGCCGCAGGTGTGATCGCATGCTCCTCCTGAATCGCTCGGGCAATCGCCCGATAGGAATCCAGCAGCACGCGGCCGTTGTCCACGACCCGCGGGATAAGAGGGCGGCCCCAGCTCGCTTTGGTCGTGACCACCTGCGCCGCCGCAAGACTCTCGGCGTGTTGCTCGAGCCGTTCCAAACTGAAGAGTTCGGAGCGTATCGGCTCTTCCTGATTAGGAAGAAAAATGGTCGAAGCTTGATTCTTATTCATTTGAGTCAGGCGGCGCCGCCCGGCTCAGGGGGTAGCACGGTGGCCGGTAATCTGAACGACGTGAATGCGGTAAAAGACCGGCACCAGCGGGCGCTGCGTGCCGTGCAGGATCATTTTCGCGTAACCGGGCTCCCACCACATGGCGTTCTTTTGCAATAAAAACTTGTAAGCGACTGCGCGCTCGGGCTGGTATTCGGGCGTATCGGGCAGCTCTTCGTAGCGACCGAAGACGATTACACTCACCCATTCCTCCGGGCTGACCACCTCGTCCGCTTCGACGCAGACCAGCGGGTTGGCGCGCATCCAGTCGATCTTTTGCCCAACCGTGGTAAAGCTATAAAGGGAACTATTGTTGTAAGCGAAATAGAATGGCACTACGTAAGGCTGACTCCCTTGGGCACTCGCTAATCTACCGAGATGCGCACGGGCCAGCAGGTTGAGACTCGCCTGCCTAGTCATTTCCTGGATCAACACGACAACCCCCTGCGTGGCGACAGGTCGCTTGGACGACTCGGTTCCGTTCAAGTGCCATGGCCGGCACACCGCCGCACTCAGCATGGGCAGGCGCTTCTTGCTTTGAACCTTCACACCCGCCACAGAGACGATTGATGGGGGAAACTCCCATCGCGGACGATATGCTCACTTTAAGTCGCCACCGGCCCTCCCAGTACTTGAAACGGGTACAGTATAACGCGTATAACACCAGGGCACCTACAGTACTGTGTTTCTTGCGATTGCGACCGATTTACAAGTCCAGTCGAAGTCCAACACACATTATCCCACCCCAGAGGCCGCATACGGAAACCCGGCAGGCTTCGAGTGGTCCATCGGACCGGCCCGAGGAGTCTTGTGCAGCGATCACACGCCTCGGTCACATGGATGCCGTGCGCATGCAAGAGCCGTCTGCTTTGTTCTTCACTCAGCTTCATCGCCGGCCTCCACACACAGCTCGAGACCGGCTCCGTGTACCCGCCGTGTACCCCCGATTGGCAAATCGAGCGCTTTTGGCGTTTTAGGCGTAACGTAGAATGAATAACTTACGTGTTTCCAGAATGCCTTTTAGTACGACCCCCACCGCCCCTACCAAATCAAGCGAAACAGACTCCACGTGGAAACGAAGCCTTCGTCAGTTAACTCCTAACGACCCCACCCTTTCGGTAAGCGTCCGGCGGTTGCATCTTGACGATGGGTTCGAAATTCCTACGAGGTTTTCGAGTTTGTGGGCGGCAGGTTGATTTCATCGGTGAAGATCTCTTCGTTGTAGGCCTTGGCGATGGCTAGGTCGAGCCGGGTCAGCAACTGGGCCAAGGTCTCGCCTCTTCTTCGGACGAGCATGGCCAAGGTGCTGTCTCCGTCGCACGCTGTCGCGACACACCCGATCGGGTGGAGCACGCCGACCGTGATTTCACCATCTTTGATCAGTTCCGCGATGTGGGGCAGGTGCAAGAGATAACCTGCGGAGTCCTTCCCGGCGGCGCTTTTGTTTACGCCGCTTCGTGTCTTGCGGGCGGCAGGCTTGCGGCGACGTTCCACGGCAGCAACTCCTCGATGAGGTTGATCGGATGGCCGGCGATGCGGGACAGCACGTTGCGGAGATACGCTTCGGGATCGAGGCCGTTGAGTTTGGCGGTGCCGATCAGGCTGTAGATCGCGGCGGCGCGCTCACCGCCGGCATCCGAGCCGGCGAACAAGTAGTTCTTGCGGCCCAATGCGACGGTGCGCAGGGCGCGTTCGGCGGCGTTGTTGTCGATCTCGATGCAGCCGTCGTCCACGTAACGCAGCAGCGCGGTCCATCGTCCCAAGGCATAGCGAACGGCCATGGCGGTGTCGGATTTTCGCGACAGCTTGGTCAACGTTTCTTCCAGCCAGCGTTTCAACGATTCCAGTAAGGGCCTGGCCCGTGCGTTGCGGACCTGGCGCCGCTGGTCCGCTGGACTGCCGCGAATTTCTTTTTCGATGGCATACAGTGCGCCGATGCGTTCCATGGCCTCCGCCGCAACCGGCGATTTGTGCGCCACGTACAGATCGTAGAACTTTCTTCGCACATGCGCCCAGCAGGCCGCTTCCTGAATGCGCCCGGTTTCGTACATCGCATCGAACCCCGCGTAACCATCCGCCTGCAACGCGCCCCTAAAATTGCCGAGGTGCGCTTGCGGATGTTCTCCCTTGCGATCCGGCGAGTAGGCGAACCACACCGCCGCTGGTGTTGCCTCTCCCGCGGGACGATCGTCGCGCACATAGGTCCACAGCCGTCCGGTTTTCGTTTTGCCGTTGCCTGGCGCCAGCACCGGAACCGGCGTGTCGTCGGCGTGCAGCTTCGCCGCGCTCAGCACGTGACGCCGCAGCGCTTCCACCAGCGGCGCAAGCAACGCGCTGGTCCCGCCCACCCAGTCCGCCAGCGTCGAGCGTTCCAGCTCCACCCCTTCCCGCGCGTACATCTCCGACTGGCGATACAGCGGCAAGTGATCGCAGTACTTCGAAACCAGCACATGCGCCAACAGTCCCGGCCCGGCCACGCCGCGCTCGATCGGACGGCTCGGAGCCGCCGCTTGCACGATCCGTTCGCAGCACGCGCAGGCCAGCTTCGGCCGCACCTGCCGGATCACCTTGAATCGTGCCGGCACGTACTCCAGAATTTCCGAAACGTCTTCGCCCAAAACTGCCAACTCTCCACCGCAATCCGGACAAGCGTTCTGCTTCGGCATGTACTTCCGCACTTCGCGCGGCAAGTGCTCCGGTAGCGGTTTGCGACCTGGTTTCGCCGTATTCCCAGCGGGTGCGGCAACCGATGTGTGGGGAGCGGTGTTCTCCGCCTGCGTGGCTTGCAACTCGTCCAGCCGCAACTCCAGTTGCTCGATCTGACGATCCAGCTTCTCCGACTTGCGTCCGAACTGCATCCGCCGCAGCTTGGCGATCAGCAGCTTTAAATGCTCGATTTCCGTGTCGCGCGATAACAACTGTTCGTGCTGGGTGAGGATCAATGCTTTCAGTGCAGTGGGATCCAGTTGATTCAGATCGGGAAGAGCGCGATGCGCGGCAACCATGCGCGCAGTATGCCAGGAACTGTTTTACGTGCAAGAAAAAAGCGCACCGTGAAACAAAAAAGATAAAGAATACGGAACAGAATGGAGAGGAAATGCAGAAACCGGAAATCGCCGCCCCTCACACCGCCATCCGCGGATCGTAGCTGCGCACCGGTCGCCGCCAGTCGATCCCTTCCAGCAACATCGCCAACTGCGCTGGTGTGAGCGACACGCTGCCACTGCTGGTCTGCGGCCAGATGAACCGCCCGCGCTCCAGCCGCTTGGCGAACAGGCACAACCCGTCTCCGTCCCACCACAGCGCTTTAATCAGATCACCGCGCCGCCCGCGAAACACAAACACTTGCCCCGAAAACGGACTCTGCTCCAGCGCCGTCTGCACCATCCCGCTCAGCCCCGTGAATCCGCGCCGCATGTCCGTCACTCCCGCGACGATCCAGATCTGCGTCCCTGCCGCCGGCCCGATCATCCCCGCAAGCACTCCAGCACCACGCGCAGCGATTCCGCATCGATGCCGCCAGTGATGCGAACTTGTCCCCTGGGGAGTTCCACCTCGATCATTCCCAACGCGGTTCGGCGTCTCGGCTCGCTTATCCTGCGCTCCGTGGGGCCGCTCGACCGCGCTGTTTCCCCTGCCGACGCTTCCGTCACACGAACCGGAAGCAAACTCACTGTCTCTGTGTTCCTCCCACCCAGCAACCCTCGGCGGTACTGCCTGCGCCACTGAAACACCTGGTTGGCGTTCACCCCATGCGCCCGCGCCACCCGCGCCACCGATCCCCCGGCCGCTAACGTCTGTTCGACAATCCGCCGCTTCTCCTCGACCGCCCACCGCCGTCGCGCTGGCTCTCGCTGACCTACTGCCCGCTCCGAAGTGTCCACCTATCCCCCAAGTGGACACTTCCGGATGTGCCCACTTCCGGCATCATCCCCACTTACCCACACTCCGTCCAGACGGCACTGACCGTACGCTTACCCCTTTCGCAATGTCGCGAAAGGATGGGTCACCCGCCCGTCTGGCCAGCAAACGAATCCCTCACTAGGCCGCGTGGTGGTTGTGGAGAGTGCCCCGGAAGGTTTGCCCGACCCGTATCTCGGGACAATGCAAGAAGGCTAGAACCTCTCGCCATTGAAGTAGTTTCCTTCACTTTCGCCTTTCCTTCGTGTAGACTCTCAGTGTGGGACGAAACGTCCCCAAAGAGAGGAAAGTTAAATGAAGAAGAGTATTGCTTGCGTACTGCTCACCCTGGTGCTCGCCCTCACGTTGTGGATGTTTTACTCGCCCACGGAAACCAGCGCCCAAGCGCCCGGTGGGACGACTTGTTCCGTTCCCCGAGACTTTGGTCAGTTTCGCGGTGGCGCTATGATTTCGATAAACAACATGCAGCAACCGGCGCTTGCGTTCGAAGATGGTAACGGCGTGGTGCGGTTTGTTCGACCGGGCAACTGCGCCCTCGCGCATACGGTGACGCGGCAGTAGTTGCTTTGTGCGGTTCAACAGGGCTGGTGGCGTAAGTTAGAGAAGGAACGAGACCGCCAGGTTTGCACTGAATCAGGCGAGTTTTCGTGCGATAGATTCGTCCAGTATTTCGCGCACCGTGAGCGGTATGATGACGCGGTGCTCACGGCGAAAGAAAGCGTCCACTTCCCGCAGTGCATCGGAAGAAAACTCGAACGAGACGAAGAAGCCCTTCGTGCGAGCCTCGCGCATCATGGCCGTCTCGAATGAATCTATGTCCGGCCTTCCGACCTTGTCCTTTTGCTTTACCTGAATCGGATACCACACGTCCATGAAGTCGAGCTCTCCGGCTTGCTTCCCGCTCTTGGTAGGCATGGATGACACGGGATAGATGCGCCCGTCTATTCCCATATCGCCAACCTGTGCCTTGTTGGGGATGCCGCCAAGCGCGATAACCGCCCAGTTCTCAAACTCGAACGGCGGTATGGCCCGAAGCTGCTTCTCTGACCACGGCAGGTCGCGCACAACGAAACCGCGCCCAGCACGCCATAGTTTTTCATCCTCGGGAAGGTGGCACACGTCGCGCAATCGCTTCGCCATAACGCGGCAGGCGGTAGGCGAGATGTCAATTCCAATCCATTGCCGCCCAAGATTCTGAGCGGCCACTAATGCTGTGCCGCAGCCGCAGAAGGCGTCGAGGACTATTTCGTTGGGGTTGCTGCTGGTCCTGATAATCCTTTCCAGGAGTGCGGCGGGCTTCTGTGTCGGATAGCCCAATGACTCTTCTGATTGGCCTGACAATGGGCCAATGTCATCCCAGATACTGTCCACCGGAACACCCTCCTGTTCGTCCAAATACCGCTTGAATCGTGGGACGCTCCCTGGGGACGCTTGTACCACCAGGCCCTTGTCATAGGCCCCCTGCATTCGATCCTTTGTCCACCGCCAGACGCGGGTGACTCCGAGAAACTCGTATGTAAGATTCGGTCTATCCTTCGCAGGATTGAGAAGGCTAGTTAGTTGATACTTGCGGCCAGTTCCCGATTCGGTTTGCTTGTACTGATCGAGGTAATGTTGGTCGTTTGGGAGGTACTGGGCATTGAATGTGTGCTTGCCGCCTCCGGTATACACAAAGATCGTGTCATGATTCTGGGCGAGTGCTCGCGTTGCTAAGCCCTTAGCCTTGTTCCTTCGCCAGATAGTCTCGTTGAGGAACGCGCCTTCCCCGAAAATCTGGTCGAGCATCACCTTGACGTAGTGCGAGGCGTGCCAGTCACAGTGATAGTAGAAGCTGCCGGTTTCTTCAAGGACTCGCGCCATTTCCACGCATCGCGGGCGCATGAACTCGATATAGGCTTGCGTGGATTCGTGACGGTCCTCGAATGCCCGTTTCTCTTTTGTCTCGCCCCAAAACACTTCGTAGTTGCGGTTGGAGTTAAAGGGAGGGTCAATGTAAATCAGATCTATACAGGCGTCCGGCAGTTTCTTGAGCTGGTCTAGGTTATCACCGCAATAGATCACACTGGTGTCGATCAGTGAGGAACGCTTGCGGGGCGAGGCAGCCATGCGGCTGGATTCTAGCCTCGTTTATGCGGCATGCACAAGCTGCCGGGTGCCCCACGCTTTGCGGAGCAAAGCGTGGGGCTTTCACTGTGTGTGAGATCCCAAACTAATAGATGTCGTACTGCTCCCAGTGCAGCGTTGGATCGGCCTGGATGATGACGCTCTTGCGGGCGTTCTGTTCGAGTTCTTCGACGAGCGAAGCCTCGCGCGTCTTGAGCGCTTTGGCAATTTCCGGATGCACGCGCAGGGTGAGACTGGTGGCGTCGAGATCGGCGGCCATCTTGCGCGCTTCGGCCTGAATCTCGTAGCAGATCGTCGGAATGGATTTGACCATGCCGGAGCCGGTGCAATAGGGGCAAGGCTGGCAGAGCACGCGCTCGAGGGCCTGCTTGGTGCGCTTGCGCGTAACGGCTACCAGGCCGAATTCGTTGAACGGCAGCACTTTGGATGGAGCGCGATCGGCGCGCAGCGCCTGTTCGAGCGTGAACATGACCTTGTCGCGGTTGCGCCGTTCTTCCATGTCGATGAAATCGAGCACGATGATGCCGCCGAGGTCGCGGAGGCGGATCTGGCGGACGATCTCCTTGACGGCCTCGAGGTTGGTCTTGACGATGGTGTCCTCGAGGCGCGTGCCGCCGCGGCCGACGTATTTGCCGGTGTTGACGTCGATGGCGACGAGCGCCTCGGTGTGGTTGATGACGATGTAGCCGCCGGACTTGAGCCACACTTTGGGGCGCAGGGCCTTGTCAAGTTCCTGCTGGATGCCGAATTCCTCGAAGATCGGCGTGCTCTTGGTGTAGAGCTTGACGCGATCCACGAGCTTGGGCTGGAAGCGGCCGACGAATTCAAGGACCTTGCCGTACTCCTCCTCGTTGTCGATCCAGATGGCGGCGTAGTCGCTGCTCAGGTAATCGCGCAGGATGCGCTCGACGAGGTTCAGGTCGCGATGCAGCAGCGACGGCGCCTTGCGCGGCTCGGACTGGGTGCGGATTTTTTCCCAGGTGCGGCCGAGAAACTCGACATCGGCGCGGATGTCTTCTTCCGCCGCTCCTTCGGCGGCGGTGCGGACGATGAAGCCGCCGGGGAAGGGAGTCTTGGCGTCGCCGACGATGCGCCTCAGGCGCGAGCGCTCCTCGGCCGAGGCGATACGCCGCGAGACGCCGATGTGGTTCACCGTCGGCATGTAGACGAGATACCGTCCGGGCAGCGCCACGTGGCTGGTGATGCGCGCGCCCTTCTTGCCCAGAGGCTCCTTGGCAATCTGGACGATGATTTCCTGGCTGGCCTTGAGCACTTCGGAGATGAGTTGCGGCCGCCGCTGCGGTTGCGGGCGGTGTCCGCCGCCGTGCTGCTCGCGCCTCCGGCCGTGCTGCTGGCCGCGGTCGCGCTGACGCCCGCCGTGGCGCATGGGCCGCTGGAAGCGCTGGCGCTGAGGCTCGGAAATGCGCGCGGACATCGGGCGATCCGAAGAGGAAGAATCCGGCTGCGCCGATTCTTCCTCGAGCGATTCTCCGGGAGCCGCAGCTTCGACGAACCCGCCGGCCGCCGCCAGAGCGGCGGCGTCCTCCTGCGCTTCTACTTCGGTCCGGTCGTCTTGCGCGGCTTCGTCTGAAGCAAGCTCGTCGCCGCCGGCGGCGTCATCGAGGCCGGCATCCTCTTCCAGTTCCGGTTCGTTGTGCACTTCATCAACATCGGCTTCAGCGGTAGCCTCTTCGTGCCGCGCCTCGGCCAGCCGCTCGCTGAGGGCCAGCATCTCCTCCTCGGTTGCGTCCGATCCGTTGGCCGGCCCGCGTGCCTCGCCCGCGGGTTCCGGAGCGTGGAAATCGTCGTGCGGCTGTTCGTCGGCCGCTTCGTCGGGTTCGGCTTGGACTTCCGGCACGGTTTCGGCTTCAGGCTCGCTCACCGGGCGCGCCTGAAAAGCCGGGGGCTCGGTCGAGATGCGACGCGGACTGTTCCAGCGCCATTCGTTCGGTTGAGACGGCGATTCGTCGCCGGGCGGCTGGATCGCGGCCGGTTCCGGCGACGCATACAGCGAAGAGGGAAGCGGCGTCTCGGAAACGGGGTTTGACGCCGGCACGGCCGCAGCGGCGGGAGTTTCCTCGCGCGGCTCGGGCGGCAGATGCGGCGATGGCGGGCGATCTTTGTACTTGGCCAGCGACTCGCCCGGGAGAATCAGCGGTTCGTAATTTGCGGGAAGCTCGTCTTGGCCGCCTGCCGGCTCGTGCGGCGTGGGCGAAAATGGGCGCGGGGAAGCGTACTTGGACGGCGGCAGGTCGCGTCCGCCGCCCGGAGGGCGGCCTCCGCGGCCTCGCTGCCAGCGACCGCCACGGCCTCCGCGGCGGCCGCCGCGGTCTCCGCCGCGTCCGCGATCGCCGCCACGGTCTCCGCCGCGATCGCGATTCTCAAACGGCCGCGCCGACGGCTGATGACTTTGCGGCGAGGGAGCAGGCTGCCAGCCGGAATCGGGCTGCGCGCCGGATTCAGCCGGGGCGGCTTCGTCGCCGGGCGACGATTCGGGAGCCGCCGTCCCGGCGGCGGGAGAGCCGGCGCCCAAGGCCGGAGTCGGAGCCGGGGCGGAAAAGACGGCCCCGCCCTGCTGTTCCATTTTCTCGACTTTGCCTTCAACCGCGGCGGAGACGTGGTCGTAGTCTTCCAGATTTTCCAGGAAGTCGCCGACGTAGAGGAACGCGTCGCTATCGAGGCCGATCTCCACGAAGGCCGACTGCATGCCGGGAAGCACGCGCGTGACGCGGCCTTTGTAGATGCTACCGACTAACGCAAACTCTTTTTCCCGCTCGATGTAGATTTCGCAGAGTTGCCCATCTTCAATGATTGAAACCCGCGTCTCATGAGGAGCCGCGGAGATAACCAGCTCTCTGGACATGAAAACTCCTCGGAGGGCATCGCCGGAGCGGGAAGGGAAGCGGTCCGGGGCACAGCTACCGGTCCGCGTGGCAGGCGGGGAGGCACACCCGGAAGCAATGTCCGGGAGCCCGCGATTCTGTCAGCTCGATCCAGCACGCGATGCAACCTCATTTTTCTCGATCGCCCGCCGGCGCTCGCAGCGTGCGGCGGGATAAGACTATTGACGGAGGTCAGTTGACGAAGCGTCGTAGCCGGACGTTCATCACCAGACCCAGCGCCAAGAACATGAACATCGTGGCCGAACCGCCGTAGCTCATCAGCGGCAGCGGAATGCCGGTCACCGGCATGTGCCCGATGACCATGGCCACGTTGACCAATACATGGAAACCCACCATCGCTGCCACGCCCATCACCAGAAACATTCCGGCGCGATCCTTGGCGCGCTGGGCGTTCTGGATTATTCGCAGCAGCAAAGCCGTATACAGCAGCAGAGTTAAGAACACGCCGGCAAATCCTGCCTCCTCGGCCAGCGCCGCAAGAATAAAATCCGAATAGCGAACCGGGACGAAACCCAGCTGATTCTGGCTGCCCCGGCCGATCCCCTTGCCCCAGAACCCGCCCGAACCCACGGCGATCTTCGATTGCAGGGTCTGATAGCCCGACCCTCGTGGGTTCTCCTCCGGGCGGAGAAACGTTTCGACGCGCTCTTTCTGATAGGGCTTCAAGAAGTGCCAGCCGACGGGCAGCATCATGGCCCCGACCAGCAGAATCGCCGCGGCATGCTTCCAATCGATCCCGGCCAGATACGCGCCCACAACGACGGCCGGAACCAGCACCAAGGCCGTGCCCAAATCCGGCTGCAACAGGATCAAGCTCAACGGCACCGCGGTGAAAGACCCTACCTTCAGCAAGTCACCGATGGTCAATCGATCCGTCCTGACCTCGGCGAAAAAACGCGCCAACGTCAGGATTATAACCAACTTGACGAGTTCTGACACCTGCAAAAACTGACCGAGGAGCGGCAGCTCCAGCCAGCGCCGCGCGCCGAACCGGGTGTGGCCCATGGTCAGCACGGCGATGAGCCCGAGGATGCCCAGGATGTAGAGGATGGGGGCGCGATGCAGGACGACGTGGTAGTCCAGCCGGGAAACGATCAGCATGGCCACGACGCCCATCAGGATCCAGGACATCTGCCGCC
>Ga0209751_10005079_pt1 | contig 12484 bp, 9 predicted proteins | sample RifCSP13_1_FD_184019 | JGI IMG/M metagenome (GOLD analysis project Ga0209751, IMG submission 184019) | Soil microbial communities from Rifle, Colorado - Rifle CSP2_sed 13_1 (SPAdes) (version 2) | ecosystem: Environmental > Terrestrial > Deep subsurface > Rock core/Sediment | place: Rifle... | reverse complement strand
AACCCCAACTTCCTGGTCCAGAGCCAGGCGTCCTACCATTAGACGACCCCGCAACGGGAGCACGGAGTCTAGCTCGTGGCCGTGGGGCCCTCCGGCTCCCCGAGCTCGAGCCGGTAGACGGGAACGAGCCGCTTCTCCGCCTCCGTGTCGATCCGCGCCACCACCTCGACATACGGCTCGAGCCCGGATCCACGGAGCTTGGCCTTGAGCAGCCCGTCAACCTGGAAGATCCCGGACGAGTTGTTCATGACGATCTCGACCATTACCGGCCGGGTCTGACCGTCCCCGATCCGCACCTCGTCGATCGCCGCGGCCGAGAGCGAATGGATCGTCACGGAGCCGCGCTCGAAGGGGATCCGCGAGCGCCCCTTCGCCATGTCGAGCGCATCGGCGACCCGGAGGACGCCGGCTTCGAGGGACAGCGGCTCGCCGTCGGCGCGGTGGCTCGTGATCGCTTGGAGCACCTCCGAGACGATCACGGTTCTGTCGGGCTCCTCGTAGATGTCGGCGAGCAGCTCGCGCAGCTTGGGCTCCGAGAGGAAGAGGCTCCAGTCCTCGTGGTCGTGGCGGTGGACAGACATTCCGACGTCGTGCAGGAGTGCGCTCAAGACGACGACGACCTCGGAGTCGTCGGTCGTGAGGCGGAAGTCCCGGACGAGCGACGGCTCCACGCCGTGCTTCGTGAGTTGGCGGAGGAGCTTGAGCGCGATGTTAGTGACGATCTGGATGTGGACCCAGGAGTGGTCGTTGATCTCGAGGCGGACGACCGCGTTCACGTTGGCGCAGTGCCACCACGCCTTCAGCTGTGTATCCGCCTCGACCTTCTCGAGGAGCCTCCGCAGCTTGCGGTTGCCGCGTGCCGGGACGCGAAGGCGCATCGCCGCGACCGCCTCGGCCGGCGTGAGGCGCGTGTCGTAGGCACTCTCCAGTGGGAGCGCCTCGATCTCCTCTTCTATCTCACCCTCGGTCGTCACCGGCTAGGCCTCGTCTGCGTCGAAGCCTAGTGGTCGCAGGTTCCAGGGGTCGGTCAGGCGACGTCCGCGGCCCAGTCGCCGTAGAGGCGTGTGTAGGCGCCGTGCCCGGCGATCAGCTCGTCGTGCGTCCCGTGCTCGACGATCCGGCCGTGGTCGAGGACGACGATGCGGTCCGCCCGGCGAATCGTCGAGAGGCGGTGTGCGATGACGAAGGCCGTCCGACCCGCGAGGAGACGGCGAAGGCCTCCCTCGATGCGGCGCTCCGTGCCGATGTCGACGGACGACGTCGCCTCGTCGAGGATCAGAATCCGGGGATCGGCGAGGAGAGCCCTCGCGAACGCGACGAGCTGGCGCTGCCCGAGCGAGAGGCGAAAGCCGCGCTCCCCGAGCTCGGTGTCGAAGCCGTCCGGAAGCTCCGCGACGAACGAGTCCACTCCGACGGCCGCAGCGGCCGCCTCGACCTCGTCCCGACTCGCCCTGGGCCGGCCGAAGGCGACGTTGTCGGCAACCGTTCCCGCGAACAGGAACCCCTCCTGCGGGACGATCCCGAGCTGTCGTCGAAGCGACCACTGGGTCACGTCCCGGATGTCGTTGCCGTCGATCGTGATGCGTCCCTCGCGCGGGTCGTAGAAGCGCGCGAGCAGCTTTGCGATCGTGGACTTGCCGGCCCCGGTGTGGCCGACGAGCGCGACCGTCGTTCCGGGCGGGACGTCGAGGTCGAACCCGTGGAGGACGTCCGGGAGCTCGCCGTACCCGAACCGGATGTGCTCGAAGCGGACGTGACCACGGATCCTGGGGAGCTCGGTCGCACGCGGGTCGTCGACCACCTCGGGCTCCTCGTCGAGAACGGCGACGATCCGGTCGAGCGCTGCCGCCGCGGAGAGGAACGTGTTGTAGAGCTGCGAGAGCTGCTGGATCGGATCGAAGAAGTTCGACAAGTAGAGGGTGAACGCGAGCAGCGTCCCGATCGTCATGCTCCCGTCGACGACGAGAGCGCCGCCGAAGCCGAGGACGATCGCGGTCGCCACCGACGAGAGGACGTCCACGGCGGGGAAGTAGAGGCCGTTCAGGACGACGGTCTCGTAGTTCGCGGCGCGGTAGCGCTCGTTGACGCCTCGGAACGTGCTCTGGCTCGCCGGCTCGCGCGTGAACGACTGGACGACGCGCATCCCCGAGATGTCCTCGGCGAGCGTCGCGGTGACGAGGCCGAGGCGCTCGCGGACCCGCCGGTAGGCCCGGTTCGAGCGCGCGCGGAACCACGCCGTCGCCGCGGCCATGAGAGGCAGGACGATGAGCGTTGCAAGCGCGAGGCGCCAGTCGAGGAGGAAGAGCACCACCGCGGTCCCGGCGAGGACGAGCGAGTTCTGTACGAGGCTCGAGACGCCGTCCGTGACGAGCTGGTCGAGCGCCTCGACGTCGTTCGTGATCCTGCTGATGATCGCGCCCGTTCGATTGCGTTCGTAGAACCCGAGCGACAGACGCTGGAGGTGGCCGAAGAGCTGGATGCGAAGATCCGCGAGCGCCCGTTCGCCCACCCAGCCCGTGAGGTACGTCTGCGCTCCGGAGAGTACGAACGCGGCGATGCCGGCGGCCAGGAACGCGACGACGACCGCGGTGAGGGTCGCGAGATCTCCGGCGGCGATGCCGTCGTCGACCGCGAGCTTGGCGAGGTACGGTGGGAGCAGGGCGACGAGCGTGTAGCCGACGAGCGTGCCGGCGGCGAGCGCTGTTCGGGCCTTGTACGGACGCGCGAGGCGCACGAGCACGCCGAGTCGCCGTCGGGTCTGCCTCCACGACCAGTCCTCGACCTTGGCTCCTCGCTGGTCCGTCAGGTGGCTGCCGGCCTGCCAGACTTTCATCGAGCGGGCCTCTCATGGGGCACCCCAGCCCACCACCCGCTTCCAGCGTAACGCGGCGAGCAGCACGGGTGGGACACGGCTTCGAGCCGAGTGTGTGTCAACCGGCGGGCGGCCGAGTCCCCGTTCGTCGCGACGTGCTCGGTCATCCCGCCACCACCTGGTGGAGAAGCCCGTGCTCGTGGATCTCGCGAAAGAGCGGACTCTCCTCGAGCAGCTCGGCCTGAGTCCCGCGGGCTGTGATCCGTCCGTGATCCAGGACGACGATCTCGTCCGCCAAGGCAATCGTGGACAGGCGATGCGCGATGATGACCGTCGTCCGCCCGCGCATCGCCTCGCGGAGCCCGCTCCTGATCTTGGCCTCGGTCGTCGCGTCGACGGAGGCGGTTGCATCGTCGAGGATCAGGATGCGCGGGTCGATCAGAAGCGCGCGGGCGATCGCTACTCGCTGCCGCTGCCCGCCGGAGAGTGTGATCCCGCGCTCGCCGACGATCGTGTCGTACCCCTGGGGAAGCTCGACGATGAACTCGTGGGCCTGCGCGGCCAGCGCTGCAGCCTCGACCGCGTAGGAAGGCGCGTCGGGCATGCCGAAGGCGATGTTGTCGCGGATCGAAGCCGAGAACAGGAACGGATCCTGGGAGATGACGCCGATCTCGCGGCGGAGCGACCGCCGCTGGAGATCTCGGACGTCGATTCCATCCACGAGCACGCGCCCTGCGGTCGCCTCGTAGAAACGAGGCACGAGCGCGGCCAGGGTCGTCTTTCCGGAGCCGGTGCGGCCGATCAGCGCGACCGTCTGCCCGGGCTCGATCTCCACGTCGATGTCCTCGAGCACGACGCGCGCCGGCTCGTAGCCAAACTCCACACCCTCGAACATGACGCGGCCGGGACCGGGCGGGAGCGATCGCGCCCCCGGACGGTCGGCGATCTCCTCGGGCTCGTCGAGGATCTCGAAGATGCGCTCGCCCGCGGCGATCGCGCGCTGCGCCTGCCCGACCCACATGCCGAGCATGCGGAGCGGCAGAACCAGCATTGCGAGCAGGAGGTTGAAGGCGAAGAAGTCGCCGATGCTAAGGGAGCCGGAGATGACCATCCGTCCCGCCACGAGGAGCACTGCGGCCTGCGCGACGAGCGGCATGAACGTCAGCAGCGGAACGTAGAGCGCGCGTTGGCGATTCGCGAGGAGCGTTCGGTCGAAGACGGAATCGGCCGCGTCCGCGAACCGCTCGCTGCGGCGGTCCTCCTGGGCGAACGACTTGACCACGTGCACGCCCACGATGCTCTCCTCGGCGACGGTGGCGACGTCCGCGAGCTTCTGCTGGACGTCCCTGAGGATCGGGTGGGAGACGCGGCTGTACCGGTATGCGATGAGCGCGATCGCGGGCGTGATCGCCAGCGCTACGAGCGCGAGCTGCCAGCTGTAGACGAAGAGCACGGCGGTGACCACGGCGATGGTGACGACGTGCTGCGCAAAGAAGATGAGCCCGTAGCCGAGGAAGAAGCGGACGGACTGCAGGTCGATAGTGGCCCGCGACATGAGCTGACCCGTCTGGCTGCGGTCGTAGAAGCCGAAGGAGAGACGGAGGAAGTGGGCGTACAGCTCGTCCCGGAGGTCGTACTCGACCCCGAGTGCCTGTCGCCCCGAGATGAGCCGGCGCCCCACCATCAGGGCTCCACGCAGGACTCCGAGCGCGACGACGGCGCCGATCTCGAAGGCGAGGAGCCTGGTGTCGGGATCGTCGGAGAGTTCGTTGATGACCACGCCCGTCAGGACCGGGACGAGGATCCCTGCGACCTGGGACGCGATTGCGAGGAGCGACGAAACGACGAGCGAGGAGCGGTACGGGCGCAGGAACGCGAGCAGTCGGACGAATGTGCGCCGGCCGGCGCGTGGCCGGTTCGCTGCGTCCTCCTCCGCGCTCACGTGGTCGTAGGGTACGGGTCGTGCTCGAGGCTGTGCCGAACGTGTCCGAGGGGCGGGACCCGGCGGCGGTCGCGGCGATCGGGCGGGCGTTCTCCACGAGCGCGCGCCTTCTCGACGTGCACTCCGACTTCGACCATCACCGGGCGGTCTTCACGCTCGCCGCTGACCGCGAGGACCTGACCGACGCGCTTGTGGCGGGGATCGCGTGCGCGTGCGAGCTCATCGACCTGCGCAGTCATCAGGGCGTCCACCCGCGGGTCGGTGCCGCCGACGTCGTCCCGGTCGTGCCACTCGACGCGGGGGGCATGGAGACGGCGAAGGCCGCCGCGCTTACGCTGGCGGACAGGGTCGGGCGCGGGCTCGGGCTGCCGGTGTTCCTGTACGGGGAGGTGGGTGGCGGGAGGGTGCCCGCGTTCTTCCGGCGTGGTGGCGTCGAGGAGCTGACGCGGCGCGTCCGTGCGGGTGAGCTCGCTCCGGACTTCGGTCCATCGGAGGTCGACGCGCGGGCCGGTGCGGTGCTCGTGGGGGCCCGCCCTCCGTTGGTCGCCTACAACGTCGACCTCGCGACCGACGACGTCGACCTCGCCCGGGCGATCGCGGCCGCCGTGCGCGAGTCGAACGGCGGAATGCCCGGCGTGCAGGCGATCGGGTTGCGGTTGCCCCGCTCGGGTCGAGTCCAGGTCAGCATGAACGTCCTCGACCTCGAACGGTCACCGCTCCACGTGGTCGTCGAGCGCGTGCGTCAGGAGGCCGCGCTCCGCGGTCTCGGCATCAGCGGAGGCGAACTGGTCGGCCTCGTTCCCGCGCGAGTGCTCGAAGCGGCCACGGCCGCGGGAGCGCACATCCCGGGCGTCGACGAATCGCAGGTGCTCGAACGGGCGCTTGCGCTTTCGTAGTGGCCGCTCCGAGAACTGCGGCACCGCGTCGCTCGGCTGCAAACCTGCGCGTGCCGTCGTCCTCGGTCGCGCCCATATCGCAGTGGATATGGGCGCTCCCTGCGTCCTAGGCCCGCTTGGTTTTCGCCGGCGCCCGCAGCACCGAACTTCTCGGAGCGACCACTAGACTCGACCCGTGCTGCGCACCATCGAGCTCACCGGGAAGGACCTGACCCTCGAGGACGTCTGGGACGTCGCCGTCCACGGAGCAGAAGCGCAGCTCACCGACGCTGCGCGGGCGCGAATGAGGGCTGCGCGAGCGCTCCTCGAGTCCATCCACGGCGAGCACACCTACGGGGTCAACACAGGCTTCGGCCGTTTCGTCTCGGCGCACATTCCGGACGAGCTCGCCGAGGAGCTCCAGCTTCGCCTCCTCCGCAGCCACGCCTGCGGCGTCGGTGATCTCTACCCCGACGAGGTCGTCCGCACCGCCATGCTGCTTCGCGCAAACGCGCTCGCGAAGGGCTATTCGGGCGCCCGGGTCGAGACAGTCGAGCTGCTCGTCGCGTGCCTGAACCGGGGAGTGCTCCCCGTCGTTCCTTCCCGCGGATCCGTCGGCGCCAGCGGCGATCTCGCGCCGCTCGCTCACCTCGCGCTGCCGCTCGTCGGAGAAGGCGAGGCCTCGGTCGAGGGAGAACGGGTGGACGGCGCGGCCGCGCTCCGCCGCGTCGGGCTCGAGCCCATCCGCCTCGCGAGCAAAGAAGGGCTTTCTCTCGTCAACGGGACCCAGTTCATGACGGCGATGGCGGCTCTGGGCCTCGTGCGGGCCCGACATCTCGCCGGGACTGCGGACCTCGCGTGTGCGCTCTCGCTCGAGGCGCTGCAGGGCTCGCGGACGAGCTTCCAGCCCTCGATCCACCGCACGCGGCCGCTCAAGGGGCAGCAGGAAGCCGCCGCGAACGTGTGGCGTCTGCTCGAGGGCTCGGCGATCATCGAGTCGCACCGCTGGTGCGACAAGGTCCAGGACGCCTATTCGCTCCGCTGTGCACCGCAGGTGCACGGGGCGTGCCGCGACCTCCTCGACTACGTCGAGTCCACCGTCGCGGTGGAGCTCAACGCGGCCACGGACAATCCACTCGTCCTCCTGGAGGAACGCCAGATCGTCTCGAACGGAAACTTCCACGGGCAGCCGCTCGCCTTCGCCCTCGACGCGCTCGCGATGGCGGTCGCCGAGCTGGCGAGCATCTCCGAGCGGCGTGTCGAGCGGCTTGTCAACCCGAGCCTCTCGGACGGGCTTCCCCCGTTCCTCGTGGAGGAGGGAGGGCTGAACTCCGGGTTCATGATCCCGCAGTACGTCGCGGCAGCGCTCGTGTCCGAGAACAAGGTCCTCGCCCACCCGGCGAGCGTCGACTCGATCCCGACCAGCGCCGGGCAGGAGGACCACGTCTCCATGGGGAACGCCGCCGGGCTGAAGGCGCTGCGCGTCCTCGACAACACGGAGCGGACGCTCGCCATCGAGCTCCTGGCGGGAACGCAGGCCGTCGAGTTCCTCGCGCCGCTTCGGCCCGGGAACGGCGTTTGCGCCGTGCACGACTTCGTCCGGTCGCTCTCGGCGCGGCTGGACGAGGACCGCTCGCTGAGCAGCGACATCGAGCGGGTCGCCGCGGCCATCCGCTCCGGCGAGATCCTCGGGCCGGTCCAGGAAGAGATCGGAGCGCTTGCGTGAGCGCCCGTCGCGATCGACGGCCGGCATGAGCGACGTCGCGTCGCTCGACGCCGCCGTGGACGCGCTCTGCGGCGATCCGGCCCGGATCAGGGCGCCGCGGGGCACGACGCTGAACGCGCGCTCGTGGCAGACCGAAGCTCCGTTGCGGATGCTCCTCAACAACCTCGACCCGGAGGTTGCCGAGCATTCCGAGAGCCTCGTCGTGTACGGCGGCACCGGGAAGGCGGCGCGGAACCGCGAAGCTCTCCGCGCCATCGTCCGGACGCTGCTTCGGCTGCGGGACGACGAGACGCTCCTCGTCCAGAGCGGGAAGCCGGTGGGGGTCTTCCGGACGACCGAGTGGGCACCCCGGGTGCTGATCGCGAACGCCCTGCTCGTGCCCCGGTGGGCCACCTGGGACGAGTTTCGCCGGCTCGAGGCCGAGGGGTTGACGATGTTCGGCCAGATGACCGCCGGTAGCTGGATCTACATCGGAACGCAAGGGATCCTGCAGGGCACCTACCAGACGTTCGCGGCGGCCGGCGAGAAGCACTTCGGGTCGCCGGATCTGGCCGGAAGGACGATCCTCACCGCGGGACTCGGCGGAATGGGGGGCGCGCAGCCGCTCGCCGCGACCATGACCGGTGCCGCGATCCTGTGCGTCGAGGTGGATCCGTCCCGGATCGAGCGGCGGCTCGAGACGCGCTACCTGGACGAGGCGACCGACTCGCTGGACGACGCGCTGAGTCGTGTGCGTCGCGCCGCGCAGGAGGGCCGGCCGGTGTCCGTCGGACTGCTGGCGAACGCGGCAGATGTCGTCCCCGAGCTCGCCGCGCACGGTGAGCACTTCGACCTGATCACGGATCAGACCGCGGCGCACGACCCCCTCAACGGCTACGTGCCGCAGGGGCTCGACGTGGAGCAGGCTGCGGAGCTTCGAGTTCTGGACCCGGACGAGTACCTCCGTCGAGCCAGCTCGTCGATCGCTGTGCACGTGCAGGGCCTCCTCGAGTACGTCCGGGCGGGCTGCTACGTTTTCGACTATGGCAACAATCTCCGAGGGGAGGCATACGAGGCGGGCGTAGCGGACGCATTCACATACCCGGGCTTCGTCCCGGCCTATATCCGGCCTCTCTTCTGTCGTGGCGTGGGGCCGTTCCGGTGGGCGGCGCTGTCAGGCGATCCGGCGGACATCGCGGAGATCGACCGGGAGCTCGGGGGGCTCTTCCCAGACGACGCGCTCCTCCGTCGCTGGCTCGATCTGGCATCCGAACGGGTTTCGTTCCAGGGACTTCCGGCCCGGATCTGCTGGCTCGGCTACGGGGACCGGGCCCGCGCGGGTATCGCGATCAACGAGCTCGTCCGCTCGGGTCGGGTCTCGGCGCCCGTCGTGATCGGAAGGGATCACCTCGACTCCGGCTCGGTCGCCTCGCCGTTCCGCGAGACCGAGGCGATGCGGGACGGATCGGACGCGATCGCCGACTGGCCGATCCTCAACGCGCTCGTGAACGTCGCGGCGGGAGCGACATGGGTGAGCGTGCACCACGGCGGCGGGGTCGGCATCGGCAACTCGATCCATGCGGGGATGGTCGTCGTCGCGGACGGAACCGGCGAGGCCGCCGAGAAGCTCCAGCGCGTCCTCACGACCGATCCGGGCACGGGTGTCATGCGTCATGCCGACGCTGGGTACGCGGAGGCATTGGACGCGGCCCGCGAGCACGGGCTCGATCTTCCGTCGGTCGCGGGCGGCGGGGGGTGACGTCGGCGAACGTGGAGCCGCGCCGGCTCCTGATCCGAGACCTCGCCCAGCTCGTGAGCCCCGCGGGGCGCTCGGCGCCGCTCCGCGGACGGGAGCTGGGGAGCGTCGACGTGATCTCCGACGCCTACGTCTTGTGCGAGAACGGGCGCATTTCCCGGGTCGGGCGCATGGACGCCCTCCCGGCTCTCGCCGGCGATGTCGACGAGCTCGACGCACGCGGGCTCTCGGCCGTCCCGGGCCTCGTCGACTGCCACACGCATGCCTGCTTTGCCGGCGACCGGGTCGAAGAGTTCGCACTCCGTGCGGGCGGGGCGACCTACGAGGAGCTCCACGCGGCCGGCGGCGGCATCCTGGCCACCGTCCGCGCGACCCGAGCGGCGGGTGAGGACGGGCTCGCCGCCGCCCTCGCGCGGCACGCGGAGTGGATGACACGTGCGGGGACGACGACGTTCGAGGCGAAGTCGGGCTACGGTCTCGACCGCGAGACCGAGCTCGGGCAGCTCCGGGCCATTCGCGCTGCCGGTGGCGTCCCGACGTGGCTCGGCGCGCACGCCGTCCCACCCGAGTTCGAGGACGATGGAGCCGACGCGTACCTCGAGTTCCTCATCGCAGACGTGCTCCCCGAGGCGGCTGGGCTCGCCGAGGCCGCCGACGTCTTCCTCGAGCGGGGTGCCTTCGACGTCGACCAGGCACGGCGCTACCTGAGCGCGTGCCGTGAAGGCGGGCTTTCACTGCGGCTCCACGGCGACCAGTTCACGGAGGCGGGGGCGGTGCCGCTCGGCATCGAGCTCGGCGCCCGCTCTGTCGACCACCTCGAGGTCACCGGCGAGCGCGGGATCTCGTTGCTTGCCGCGAGCAGCGTCGTCGCCGTCGTGCTGCCGGCGAGCGCCCTCTTCCTCGGCCGCCCCATGCCGCCCGCACGGGCGCTCGTGGACGCCGGAGCGGCGCTTGCGCTCGCGACCGATTTCAACCCCGGAAGCGCCTTCTGCGAGAGCCTGCCGCTCGTGTGCGCGCTCGCCTGTACCCAGCTGGGCCTCACCCTCGAGGAGGCGCTCGCAGCATGCACGGTCAACGCCGGCCACGTCCTCGCTCGGGCCGATCGCAAGGGGCGGCTCTCGCCGGGCTTCGACGCGGATGTCCTCCTCCTCGCGTCGGACGACTGGCGCCACCTCGCGTACCACCTCGGTGGCCCGGTGGTCCACACCGTCGTCCGTAGCGGCCGAATCGTGTGGGGCAGCGGGGCATAATCGCGTCATGGCCACGAAGAAGCAGCGACGCCGCCGCGAGAAGGAGTTCCGGCACGAGTACGTCTGGGAGGATGCGGAAGGGAACGAGCTCGAGCCCGACGAAGTGCCGGCGCACAAGGCCGGAGCCACGCCCGGAAAGCGTGCATCCGCCTCCTCTAAGCGCGAGCCCCAACCGCCCTCATGGCGCCGGACGCTGAAACGTGGGCTCATCTTCGCGCCGATCATGTTCGCCACGGTGATGGTGCTCTCGAAAGACCTCACGCTCGCGCAGCAGATCACGAATACGGCGCTCATCGTGGCGATCTTCGTTCCCTTCTCCTACCTGCTCGACGGCATCTTCTTCCGCTCGGCGAAGAAGCGGCAGGCCCGGCACGAGCAGTCGACCGGACGACGCGGGAGCTGACGAAGGCTCCCGCGATGACGCTCCGGGTCGAACAGCTCTCGCTCGGGCCGATCGGGACGAACTGCTACGTCGTCCGAGCCGATTCGTCGGCCCCCGAGGCGGCCGTCGTCGATCCGAGCGGCGATGCGACCGAGCTCCGGCTCGCGCTCGCGGGACTCGGCGCTCGCTGCGCGGGGATCCTCGTCTCGCACGGCCACTGGGACCACCTCGTGGGAGTCGCCGATCTCGCGGAGGGAACGGGAGCGCCGGTGTACATGGCAGAGGGTGAGCGGGCCCTTCTGGAGAGCCCGGGAGAGTTCACCCCGGCTGGTATCTCCCTTCGTCCCTACACACCGGACGTCCTCCTCGAAGGGGGTGAGACGATCGAAGTGGCGGGCGTCCCGTTCGACGTCCTCGCCGTGCCCGGCCACTCACCTGCACACCTGGCCTACTACGCCGACGGGTGCCTGTTCTCGGGGGACGTCCTGTTCGCCGGCTCGGTCGGGCGCACCGACCTCCCGGGAGCGGACTGGGACACGCTCATGGCCTCGATCCGGTCGCTCGTCGAGGCGTATCCGCGGGAGACGATCGTCTATCCGGGTCATGGCCCGGTGACGACGCTGGGCGACGAGCTCGCTCGAAATCCGTTCCTCGCAGAGCTCCGCGCGGAGCGCGCTGGGTGAGCCGCGTAGCGAGAATCGAGCGACCTCGGGGTACGCGCGACCTCCTCCCGGCCGACCAGCCCCTCTGGCGGCTCGTCGTCGGAGAAGCCGAGAGGCTCTGCGCGCTCTACGGGTACCGGCCCATCGCGACACCGCTGTTCGAGGAGACGGCCCTGTTCGAGCGGACGTCGGGCGCCGGCTCCGACGTCGTCCAGAAGGAGATGTACACGTTCGAGGATCGCGGCGGCCGGTCGCTCACCCTCCGCCCGGAGGGCACGGCACCGATTTGCCGTGCGTACGTCGAGCACGGGATGCACCGAGAGCCCCAGCCGGTGAAGCTCTACACGGTCGGGCCGATGTACCGCTACTCCGCGCCACAGCGTGGCCGCTTCCGTGAGCACTGGCAGCTCTCGGTCGAGGCCATCGGCTCCGACGATCCCGCAGTCGACGCAGAGGCGATCCAGCTCTACCACGCGCTCCTCACGCGGCTCGGCGTCTCCGACTACGAGTTGGCTCTCAACTCGATCGGCTGCAGCGAGTGCCGCCCGGCGTACCTCGAGCTCCTCCGAGCGTGGCTCGCGGCGAACCTCGACCGCCTCGACCGTCCGACGCGCGAGAAGTCTGCCGCCAGCCCGCTCCGCGTCTTCGACAACATCGACGCGAAGCCGGCGCCGGTCCAGGCCGCTCTGCGCGAGGCACCGACCATCGGCGCATCGCTCTGCGATGCGTGCGAGGAGCACTTCGCGGCTGTCCGGCGCGATCTCGATACGTACGGCGTCTCCTACGAGCTCGTCCCCACACTCGTCCGCGGGCTCGACTACTACACGCGCACGACCTGGGAGTTCGTCGGTCCCGAGCAGGGAGCACAGAGCGCGCTCTCCGGCGGCGGGCGCTACGACGGGCTCGTCGAGGAGATCGGCGGTCCACCCACCCCGGGAGTGGGATTCGGCGCCGGAGTCGAGCGGCTCGTGCTCGCGCTCGAGCACGCGAAGGTCTCCACGAGCCCGCCGCCGGTCGACGTCTTCTTCGCACTCGCCCCCGGCGCACCGCACGGACGTGTGGTCGGGTGGTTGAGAGAGCTCCGCGCGCGCGACGTCGCC
>Ga0209751_10005078_pt1 | contig 12487 bp, 9 predicted proteins | sample RifCSP13_1_FD_184019 | JGI IMG/M metagenome (GOLD analysis project Ga0209751, IMG submission 184019) | Soil microbial communities from Rifle, Colorado - Rifle CSP2_sed 13_1 (SPAdes) (version 2) | ecosystem: Environmental > Terrestrial > Deep subsurface > Rock core/Sediment | place: Rifle... | reverse complement strand
AGAGAAGCGGAGGTCGTCGTCTACGACCGCCTCGTCAACCCCACGATTCTCGACGAGGCGCCCCCCGAGGCGCTCCGCATCTTCGCCGGCAAGCGCGTGGGCTCTCACTGCCTGCCGCAGGCGGCGATCAACGCGCTCCTCGTCCACCACGCCGAAGCCGGCCGCTTCGTCGTCAGGCTCAAGGGCGGCGATCCTTTCGTCTTCGGCAGGGGCGGGGAGGAGGCGCTGGCGCTCTCGAAGGCCGGGATCGCCTTCGAGGTGGTGCCGGGCATCAGCTCGGCCATCGCCGTGCCGGCGTATGCCGGCATCCCGGTGACTCACCGCGGTCTCGCGTCCTCCTTCGCGGTGCTGACGGGCCACGAGGATCCATCGAAGGACGGCGACACCGTGGACTGGGCGAGGCTCGCGACGGCAGTGGACACACTCGTGGTGCTGATGGCTGTCGGCACGTTCCCGAGAATAGTCGGCGCGCTGCTCGCCGGCGGCCGGCCGCCCGAGACGCCGGTCGCGCTGATCCGGTGGGGGACGACCGAAGCGCAGGAGGTGCGGGTCGGGACGCTGGCCGACATCGTCGGGCGGGCCCGCGGCCTCGAGCCTCCCGTAGTCGCGGTGATCGGAGAGGTCGTCCGACTGCGGCAGCGCCTCGACTGGGCCGTCGAGGCGGCAGAGGTCAACGCGCAATAGGATTGGGGATTCCGCAGCCGTCGCAGGCGCGACACGCCGGTTCTCCGGAACTTCCACGCCCGTACACCTCAACAACTCTTTCCGCCGTCACGTAGCCGTTGATCACGTCCTCGCGCAGCCTGGCAGGGTCGCGCTCGGACGGCGGGCCGTAGCCGCCGGAGCCGGGCGCGTGCATGACGACCTGGGCGCCGGGGGGCGCGGTGAAGGTGCCCTTGGTGTTGAGCGCGCGTAGGCGGCCGTCGGGCGAGATCAGGAGCACGCGGGCGGGGCCGCCCGGGCCGCCGCCGGCCAGGCCGAAGGGCGGGGCCACGCTGCGCTCGCAGCAGATGCTCACCTGGGCGGGCTTCCCCAGGATGCGCCAGACGCGCTCGACGCCGCAGCCGCCGCGCCAGCGGCCGGCGCCACCCGAGTCCGGCAGGATGGCATAGCGCTCGATGCGCACGGGAAAGCTCATCTCGAGGATCTCGATGGGCGTGTTCATGGTGTTCGAGATGCCGCTCGCCATCCCGTTGACGCCGTCCTTGGTGGGGCGGGCCCCGAAGCCGCCCTTGATGGTCTCGTAGGAGACGTAGCGCGCGCCGCTGCGGTAGTCCACGCCGCCGACGGTGAAGATGGCGGACGTGCCCTGCGAGCAGGCCATGACGCGCTCGGGGCAGAGCTGGGCGAGCGCGCCGAAGAGCATGTCCGCGACGCGGTGGGAGATCTCGTGGTTGGCGAAGACGACGGGCGCGGGGGCCTGGGCGTGAACCACGGTGCCGGGCTCGGCGTGGAGCTCCACGGGGCGCCAGCAGCCGGAATTGGGCGGGACCAGGTCGGTCGGATCCGCCACCATCTTGATGGCGCAGTAGATGCCGGAGGCGGTGACATTCAGCGGCGCGTTCATGGGCCCGGGCACCTGGAGGTCGGTGCCGGCGAAGTCCACGGACAGCGCGTCGCCGCGCTTGGTCACGGTCATGCGGATGCGGAAGGGGCGGTCCTTGGTCTCACCCTCCTCGATGATGCCGTCGCCGTCGCAGAGCTCCTCAAAGGATGCGGTGCCGTCGGGCAGCGCGGCCAGCATGGCGCGCATCATGCGCTCGGAGTAGTCCATCACCTCCTGCATGACCTTCAGCAGCCGACCCGCGCCGTACTTCTTCGCCAGCTCCTGCAGGCGCAGCGTGCCGCGCAGGTTGGCGGCGATCTGGGCGCGCAGGTCGCCGCGGCGCTCCTCGGGCGTGCGCACGTTGGTGAAGATGATCGCCTCGACGTCGGCGTTCATCACCCCGGCTCTGGCCAGGCGCACGGGGGGCAGGCGCAGGCCCTCGCCGTAGATCTCCGTGGCCGTCCCGTAGCTGCCCGGCGTATTGCTGCCGATATCGGGCCAGTGGGCGCGCACGCAGGCGAAGCCCAGCAGCGTGCCGTCGTGGAAGGCGGGCATGACGACGTTGACGTCGGGGAGGTGGCTGCCGCCGAAGTAGGGATCGTTGTGAATGAAGATGTCGCCGGGCTCGAACTGCGGGAAGGCGCGGATCACCGCCTTGACGGCGAGCGGCATGGAGCCCAGGTGAATGGGCAGATCGGGGCCCTGGGCCACCATCTCCCCCGCCACGTCGAAGAGGCCGCACGAGTAGTCGCCCGCCACCTTGAGCAGCGGCGAGTAGGCGGTCTTGGCGAGCACCACCTTCATCTCCTCGGCGGCGCAGTAGAGCGCGTTCTTGACGACCTCGAAGGTCGCGGGATCGGTGCTGGGCATGGTCGTCATGGCCGGGTCTCCTGCGTGAGGATGATGACGCCACGCGCGTCCACGCGGCAGTGCCAGCCGGGCGGCACCACGACCGTGGTGTCCATGGCCTCGATGATGAGCGGGCCCGCGGGGCGCGCGCCGGGCGGCAGCGCCTCGCGCGGGATCACGTCGCAGCGGACGGGGCCCGTTTCCCTGAAGTAGGCCTCCCGCGGTTCGACGTGGCGCGCCACCGCGGAGGGATCGGGCCGCCGCGAGAGATCGAGGCCGCGGAGCTTCCCCACCGCGGAGAGGCGCAGGTTGACGAGCTGGACGGGCTCGTCGGGATTGGAGTGACCGTAGGTGTGCAGGTGCTTGTCGTGGAAGTCGGCGGCCACGCGGCGCATCATCTCGGCCGTGACGGGCCCCGCGGCCGCGGGCACCGTCAGCTCGTAGGCCTGGCGGATGTACCGGCAGTCGGCCGCGCGCGCGATCTCCCAGCGGCTCTCGGGCACGCCCGCATCGCGCAGCATGTCCCTGGCCGATGCCTCCATGGCGGCCCAGACCGCGCTTATCTCGTCGAGGCGGGCCTCGTCGAACCGCGCGTAGAAGGTCTTCACGTAGTCGCGCCGGAAGTCGGAGGCGACCAGGCCCAGCGCCGAGAAGCCGCCGGGGATGGGCGGCACGATCACCTGCGGGATCTCCAGCTCCTGGGCGAGACGCGCGGCGTGCACGGGCCCCGCGCCCCCGAAGGCGACGAGCGCGAACTCGCGCGGATCGTAGCCGCGCTCGACGGAGACGATGCGGAGGGCGGCGGCCATGCCCGCCGTCACCACGTCCACGATGCCCGCGGCGGCCTCGAGCACGCCCTGGCGCAGCGGGCGCGCGATCGTCACCTCGATGGCGGCGCGCGCGCGGTCGAGATGCACGGGCAGCGCGCCGCCCAGGAGCGCCACCGGGTTCAGGTAGCCGAGCACGAGATCCGCGTCGGTGACGGTCGGCCGCTCGCCCCCCTGGCCGTAGCAGACGGGCCCGGGCTCGGCGCCCGCCGACTCCGGTCCCACGCGAAGCGCCCCGCCCGGGTCGATCCAGGCGATGCTCCCGCCGCCCGCGCTCACCTCCGCGAGGTCGATCACCGGCACGCGGATCGGATGCCCGGTGCCCTGCGTCCAGCGGCGCGCATTGCTGCCGCCGCCCACCTCGTACTCGCTCGTGGTGTTGACCAGGCCCTTCTCGATGAGGCTCGCTTTCGCGGTCGTCCCGCCCATGTCAAACGAGATGAGGTTGGGCAGGCCGAGCTGCAGCCCGATGATCTGGGTGGCGATGACGCCCGCCGCGGGCCCCGACTCGACGGCCATGGCCGGCATCTTGAGCCCTTCCGCCACGGTGAACACACCGCCCGAGGAGCCCATCACGTAGGGCGCGGGGAAGCCCCGGCCCCGCACGGCCGCTTCCAGGCGCTCCAGATACGAGGCGAGGATGGGCCCGACGTAGGCGCAGACCGCCGTCGTGCTCGTGCGCTCGAACTCGCGGATCTCGGGCAGCACCTCACTCGAGAGGAAGATGGGGAGATCGGGCAGCGCTTTGCTGAGGCGCGCGCCGATCTGCCGCTCGTGGGCGTCGTCGAGAAATGAGTAGAGGAGGCAGACGGCGACGGCCTCGACGTCGTGGCGCTTGATGAAGTCCACCGCGTCGTCCACGTCCTCCATGTGGAGCGGGACGACCACCTGGCCCTGGGCGTCCAGCCGCTCGCGGACCTCGAGCCGCAAATGACGCGGCACGATCACCGACGGCCCGTCCTGGAAGAGGTCGTAGAGATGGGCGCGCGCGGAACGCCGCAGCTCGAGCACGTCGCGGAATCCATGGGTGGTGACGAGTGCCGTTCTCGCGCCCTTGTGCTCGAGCAACGCGTTGGTGACGATGGTCGTGGCATGCGCGAGGAAGGAGACGTCGCCGGGCCGCACGCCGTGCGCGCGCGCGGCGGCGGCGAGCGCGTCGAGGACGCCGCGGGCGAAGTCACGCGGCGTGGTCGGTACCTTGACCACCTCGAGGCTCCCGCGCGCCTCGTCCGCCACCACGACGTCGGTGAAGGTGCCGCCGATGTCCACGCCGATGCGCCAGCTCATGGTCGCCGCCGCTACTCCCTCGTGCCGGGCGCGCTCCTCGGCAGCGCGGCCAGCGCGCCCTCGAACGCCTCCAGCGTCTTCGCGATGTCCTCGTCGCTGTGCGCGAGCGACATGTAGAGCTTCTCGCGGCCCTTGCAGACGCCGCGCCTGAGGCACTCCGCGTTGAAGGCCTTGAGCCGGGTGCCGTCGGCGGTGAGCAGCGAGCGGTAGTCGGTGACGGGCTTGTCGGTGAAGACGATGTCGAACACCGTGCTCTCGCCGATCACCTGGGCGGGGAGGCCGGACCTCTTCACGAGATCGGCCAGCCCGTCCCTGAGCCGGCGCCCCGCGGCGTGGAGGCGCTCGTAGGCGCCGGGCTTGCGCAGCTCGCCGAGCGTGGCCAGGCCCGCCACCGCGGCGATGGGATTGCCGTTGAGTGTGCCGATCTGGGCGACGAACTCGCCGGTGCCGTCGAGCCGCGGATCGAAGGCGCGCATGATGTCCTGCCGCCCGCAGACGGCGGCGAGCGGGAAGCCCCCGCCCAGGATCTTGCCGCAGGCCGCGAGGTCGGGCACCACGCCGTAGTATTCCTGCGCGCCGCCATAGGCGAAGCGGAAGCCCGTCACGACCTCGTCGAAGATCAGCGGGATCTCGTGGCGCCGGGTCGCCGTGCGCAGGCCCGCGAGGAAACCGGGCGCGGGCGGGATGAGACGCTGGAAGGGCTCGACGATGACGGCGGCGAGCGCATCGCCATGCGCGTCGAGCAGCGCCTCCACCGTGGCGAGGTCGTTGTAGGGCGCGATCAGCACCTCGCCCTCGATCGCCTGCGGGATCCCCGCCGAGTCCGCCGTCGCCGCCGGGAAGGCCTTGGGCGATTTTGGCGTGGAGGACATGAGGGCGTAGTCGTGGCTGCCGTGGTAGCCGCCCTCGAACTTGAGGATCTTGTCGCGCCTGCGGAAGGCGCGCGCGGCGCGGAGCGCGAAGAACGTCGCCTCCGAGCCCGTGGAGGTGAAGCGCACCTGCTCGGCGCAGGGCACGGCGCGGCAGACCTCTTCGGCCAGGCGCACGATGGGCTCGTTGACGAGGTAGTAGGTGGTGCCGTCTTCGATCTGTTTCCGCACTGCCTCGACCACCGCGGGGTGCGCGTGGCCCAACACAAGGGGACCTGAGCCCAGGAGGTAGTCGATGTACTCGCGGCCGCTCTTGTCGAAGAGGCGGGAGCCGCGCCCGCCCTTGACGATGAAGGCCACGTCGTCGGGGAAGCGCGCGGAGCCGAGCACCCCGCCGGGCAGCGTGCGGGCGGCGGCCTCGAGCAGGGCGATCTCCTCGGGGGTGCGTGAACGGGACGTGTTGGCCATGGGGCACCTCGTTCGGGTATGTGAAACGATCCCCCGGGGCGCGCCGGGCCCCGTGGTGGACACCTGTGAGACTAGCACGGTCGGCTAATCCAGACGGTGGCCCTTGAGACGCCGCGCGACGAAGACGGCGCGAAGTGCTACCATGTCGCCCCATGAGCACCCAAACGATCCGTGTCGGTTTCGTCGGCGCCGGGGCCAACACCCGGCTCCACCACCTCCCCAAGCTTCGCGCCCAGCCCGGTGTCGAGCTGGTGGCCGTCGCCAATCGCTCGAGGGAATCTGGCGAGCGCGTCGCGAAGGAGTTCGGCATCGCCCGGGTCCACGGCGATTGGCGGGAGGTCGTGCGGGCTCCCGACGTCGACGCCGTCTGCATCGGCACCTGGCCCTACACGCACTGCGAGATGACGCTGGCTGCGCTCGAGGCGGGCAAGCACGTGCTCTGCGAGGCGCGCATGGCCATGAACGCCGCCGAGGGCCGGCGCATGCTCGAGGCCTCGCGCAAGAAGCCGCAGCTCGTCGCCCAGCTCGTTCCCGCGCCGCACACGCTCGAGACCGACTCGACGCTGCAATCGCTGCTCGCCGACGGGTACGTGGGCGACGTGCTGGCCGTGGAACTGCACGCGAGCCAGGGGCGCTTCGTCGATTCTGACGGCGTGCTGCATTGGCGCCACCAGGTGGCGCTCAGCGGCCACAACATCCTGAACATGGGGATCTGGTACGAGGCGATGATGCGTTGGCTGGGCCCGGCTCGCCGCGTGATGGCGATGACCAGGATCGCCGTCGGGCGCCGGCGCGACGGCGGCGGCACCTGGCAGGACGTCAAGGTGCCCGATCACGTGGACATCCTCGCCACCCTCAAGTGGGACGCGGTCGCCCACCTGCGATTCAGCGCCGTCACCGGGTTGGCGCCGGCCGCCGGGGTGTGGATCTTCGGGAGCGAGGGCACGCTGCGTCTCGAGGCCGACGCCAAGCGCCTCTCGGGCGGGAAGCGCGGCGACAGGGAGCTGCGCGAGATCCCGATCCCCTCGGCGCGGCGGGTCGGCTGGCGCGTCGAGGAGGAATTCGTCAACGCGATCCGCGGCCGCGAGAAGGTCACGCACACCAGCTTCGAGGACGGCGTGCGCTACATGGAGTTCACGGACGCGGTGACCCGGAGCGCCGCCGAGGGCCGGGCTGTCGACGTCGCGGAGCTGTGACGGCTGCGGGGTCTGTCAGATGAGAGGGGGACGATCATGGCTGTGACGTATCGCGACGACCCGTACCCCGCCTTTAACTTTGAAGTCGTGGTCAATGGAATCAGCGATGATGGCAGAAGCGTCAAGGGCTCTTTCATGGAAGTCTCGGGCCTTGGCGTGGAGATCCCGGCCATCGAGTATCGCACCGGCAGCGAAGACATCACCGTGCGCAAGATTCCCGGCCTCAGGAAGTTCTCGAATATCGTTCTCAAGAGGGGCATCATCGGCGATCTCACCTTCTGGAACTGGCTCTTGGAGGCCATGAACGGCCGGGTCCGTCGCGCGGGGGGCTCGATCATCCTGCTGGATGAGAGCCGGAACGAAGTCCTGCGCTGGAACTTCAAGCGAGGCTGGCCCTGCAAGTGGAGCGGCCCCGCCCTCAACGCCAAGGGGAACGAGATCGCCATCGAAACTCTTGAGATCTGTCACGAAGGGCTCGATGTTGACGGCCAGGGGTGATCTCTCCGCCTCAATCGGGCCGCCGTGAGCGTGGTTGAAGATGCCTCGCAAGAAGATTCCGCGCCGCAAAGCCGCTCGGCTCAGCGGGCCCGACGTCATCCTGGATTTTGTGTTCGACCGCGGCCTGCTTTTCATTTCGATCAAGAACATCGGCGACGAGCCGGCCTTCGCCGTGCGCGTCCAGTTCAGCTCGCGCCTCATGGGCGTCGAGGGCAGCAAGGAAATTTCCGCTCTGCCCCTGTTTCACAACCTCGAGTTCCTCCCTCCCCAGAAGGAGATCGTCACGTTTTTTGACACGAGCGCTTCGTACTTCGGCAGCGGCCAGGCCACGAATATCTCCGCCCGGATAAGCGCGCGGGATTCGAGCGGCGCCCGCCGGGTCGTGACGATCCGGCACAACCTGGAGATCTACCGCGAGATCGGCTACATCAACGGAAATGAGTCGTAGTCCCGGCGCCATGGAGGGAGCGATGCGAGTTCTCCCGCAGCAGATCCGCCAGCAGCTCATCTCCGTTCTGCGCGCCTGGGGCATGTCTGACCCCCACGCCGACATCACCGCCGAGATGATGCTCGAGACCGACCTGCGGGGCGTCGACTCCCACGGCATCTCGATGCTGCCGACGTACGACCGCGAGTTTCGCAGCGGCCGGCTCAACTTGCGCCCCGTGTTCAAAACCGTTCGCGAGGGCCCGGCCGTGGCGTTGATCGACGCGGACGCGTCGCTCGGCCATCCGGTCTCGGTGCACGCGATGAACCTCGCCGTCGACAAGTGCCGCGAGACCGGCGTGGCCGTGGTGTCCGTGTTCAACTCGCATCACTTCGGCGCGGCCGGCTGCTATTCGCGGATCGCGGCCGACCGCGGCGTGATCGGCATGGTCACCGCCTCCACCCGGGGCGTGACGCTGGTGCCGACGTTCGCCGCCGAGCCCGTCATGGGAACCAATCCCCTCGCGTTCGCGGCCCCGGCCCGGCGCAATCCGCCGTTCGAGCTCGACATGGCGACGACGACCGTCGCCGCCGGCAAGGTGAAGGTGTACAAGCTGAACCATCGGCCGCTGCCGCCGGGCTGGGTGGTCGACGGCAGCGGCCAGCCCGTCACCGATGCGGAGGAGGCGTTCCGCCACGTCTTCGAACGGCCGGAGGGCGGCATCACGCCGCTCGGCGGCGCGCGCGCGGTCGGCGGCCACAAGGGCTATGGCTTAGCAGTGATGGTGCACATCCTCGGCGGCGCGCTCTCCGGCGCCTCGTTCTCGCCGATCCGCAACCGCACGCAGGGGCCATCGGATCCGCACAACATCGGCCACTTCTTTATGGCGATCGATCCCCGCGCCTTCCGCCCAGACGGCCTATTCGAGGAGGACCTCGACCAGGTCATCGACGTGCTCCACAACGCGAAGCCGGCTGATCCCGCACAGCCCGTGCTCGTGGCCGGGGACCCGGAGATGGCGACACGGCGCGAGCGGCTCCAGCACGGCGTGCCGATTCCCGACGACCTGATGGAACAGCTCCGGGCGGTGGCGAAGAGCGCCGGCGTGCCCTTCCTCCTCGCGCCCTAGCGGGAGAACGGCCCCGATGAACGAAAACAACTACCGGGCTCGTGCCGAGCGTGGAGAAGTCCAGATCGGGACGTGGGTGACGATGATCCGGACCCCCGCGGTGCTGACGCTGCTCAGGGCCGCAGGCCTCGACTTCGCCAGGGTGGACATGGAGCACTCCCCGTTCTCCATGGAAACGGTCGCCGACATGGCGACGCTGGCCCGCGCGCTCGACTTCCCGCTGGTGGTCCGGCCGCCCGAGGGCAACCGCGAGTGGATCACGCGGCTGCTCGACGCCGGCGTGTGGAACCTGCACATCCCGCAGGTCGACACGCCCGAGCAGGCGGCCGCGGTCGCCGCGTGCTGCCGGTACGCTCCGCTGGGCGAGCGGGGGATGTACGGCTTCGGCCCCCACACCGAGTACCGGACACTGCCGCCGGCCGAGCACATGGCCGCCGCGAATGCCCGCGTGCACGTCACGATCATGCTCGAGACCAAGGCCGCCTTCGAGCGCCTCGACGAGATCGCGTCGGTCCCGGGCATCGACGCGCTGACGCTGGGGCCGAGCGACCTGGCCCAGGACCTGGGAGTGCTCGGCACGCACGCTCAGCGGGAGGTGCTGGACGAGCACCGCCGGCGGCTCGTGGCGGCCGCCCGCAAGCACGGCAAGGCGGTGGCGATGCTGACCGACAGCGTGGAGGGCGTGCGCCAGATGATCGCGGTCGGCGCCACCATCATCAACTACGGGTCGGACGCGGGCGTGCTCCGGTCGACGTACGCGTCGGTCGTCGAGGAGATCCGCCGCGGGCTTCCCGTCCGGCGGACGTAGCGGCGAGGCTGGGCGCCCAAGTGGCCGTGGTCGCTGCGGATGAACCCGGCGGGCGGCACGAGGCAGCAGTAAGGGAGAGAGTCGTGTTCACAGGAAAACGAAGCGTGCCCCAGACTCGTCGCCGGTCGTGGCACCGGAAGGAGGCACGCACATGAAGAATATCGTCATCTGCGCCGACGGCACCGGGAACACCACGGTCAAGGGCCGCGGGACGAACGTCTTCAAGCTCTACGAGGCGGTGGATCAGACAGGCCACCTGGTGACGCCGGAGCTGGCGCCGCAGGTGGCCCGGTATCACGACGGCGTCGGGACGGAGTCGCTGAAGTGGCTGCGTGTGCTGACCGGCGCGACCGGCTGGGGCCTGAGCCGCAACGTGAAGCAGCTCTACGGCGAGCTCGCGCGCGCCTACGCGCCCGGCGACAAGATCTTCCTCTTCGGATTCAGCCGGGGCGCCTTCACAGTCAGAACCCTCGCGGGGCTCATCCACGCGTGCGGGATCCTGGACCTCGGGAAGTTCCCCACGAACGAAGCGTTCGATGCCGGCGTCGAGGAGGCCTACCGCGAGTATCGCCGGGGGTACAACAGCTGGCTGACCAGGATGTTCCACAAGACCAAGAAGCTCGACGCCGAGCGCCTCGCGGAGCTGCGCTCGAAGTTTTCCGTCGCGATTCCGGAGTTCCAGCCGGGCGCGCAGGGCAGGCTCATCGAGTTCATGGGCGTGTGGGACACCGTCGACGCGGTCGGCCTGCCCCTGCGCGCGGCGGATTTCATAAACCGCGTGATCTACGCGTTCAAGTTTCCGGACCGCACCCTGAGCACGTCGGTGGCGCACGCGTGCCACGCCCTGGCGCTCGACGAGGAGCGCGAGAGCTTCGCGCCGCTGCTGTGGGACGAGTCGAAGACCGAGGACCCGAAGCGCATCGAGCAGGTGTGGTTCGCCGGCGTGCACTCGAACGTCGGCGGCGGCTATCCGCGCCAGGGGATGTCGCTGGTCCCGTTCGACTGGATCATGTCGAAGGCGGAGGCGCCGCCGCACAACCTCCGCTTCGTCCCGGCCGAGCGGCTGATGTACCGCTACCACACGGATGTGGACGACAAGCTGTACGATTCGCGTGCCGGGCTCGGCGTCATCTACCGGTGGCTGCCGCGCGACGTCCAGCGGCTCTGCGCCGACAGCGGCGTGACGCCTAGGGTGCACCGGAGCGTGTTCGAGCGGATCGCGCGCAACACGGAGGGGTACGCGCCCGGGTCCGTCCCCGCTGATCCCGAAGTGATCTCGCTGTCGCAGCCGCCCGCGGTGACCGACGCCATTCGCAAGCTCGTACGGGATCACCACGGGTCCGGAGGGCCGGTCATCGGGCGCGCCGCGACGACGCTGCGCGTGGGACGCTGGTCGTACTGGCTCTTCGTCTGGGGCGTCCTCTTCACCGTGTTCTTTATGCTCAGAGGCTTCGTGATGGGCGCGCTGGAGGGGACCAGCACGTGGCGGCAGGTCGCGTTGAACGTCGCGGATACCATTGTCAGTTCGAAGTGGTTGGGCCTGGCGCTCAAGACGCTGTGGCACCACCCCTGGTTGATAGCCTGGCTTGTGCTGACGTTGTGGCTGGCGCTCGCGGTCGACAGGTGGCTCGATCGCATGTACTCGCACTTCTGGCACGACGATAACATGCGCCTGAAGCTCCGGAAGGCGCTCGGGCTGGGCTGAGCTCCGGACCGGCGCGTTCTCCCTCGCCTCGGCGCCGGGCGCACCGCCGCGGCTTCGTCCCGGTGTATGGTGGTGGGACCCACCTATGTACCTGGACCGGCGGCTCTGGGCATTCACGCGCGGCGTGCGGCTGCGCATCGCGGGCACCGTGCTGCTCGGCCTCCTGGCCGTCGGCGCCGGGATCGCGCGCTTGGCGCTCTTCGGATGGCTGCTCGGCCGCGTCATCGCGGGCGATCCGCCGCGCTCGCTGCTGCCGCTCATGGCGCTGGCGGCAGCCGCCGTCGCGCTCCGCGGTGCCCTCGACTACTGGCGCGCCATGGCGGCGCACCGCACCGCCGCGCGCGTGCAGACCGTGCTCCGCCAGGCCATCTACGAGCGCGTCACCGCGCTGGGTCCCGCCCACTTCACCCGCTCCCGCACGGGCGACGTCATCCTCTCGATGGTGGAGGGCGTCCAGCAGCTCGAGGTCTACTTCGGCCAGTATCTCCCCCAGCTCGCCGTCGCCGCGCTGACACCGCCGCTTATCTTCCTTTTCGTCGCCTTCGTGGACCTGCCCATCGCGCTGGTCCTGTTGGCAGCCGCGGTGGTGACGCTGATCGCGCCGTCCCTCTGGCACCGCAGGGACAGCCGGCAGAGCCTCGCGCGCCAGAAAGCCTATGCTGCCTTCGGCGCGGAATTCCTCGACTCCGTCCAGGGGCTGGCCACGCTCAAGGCCTTCGGCCAGAGCAGCGCGCGCGGGCGACTGCTCGAAGAGAAAGGGCACGCCCTCTTCCACACGACTATGGGATTGCTCGGGGCGAACACGTTTGCCCGCGGCATCACCGACACCGGCATGGCCGTGGGCGCGGCGGCGGCGCTGGGTCTCGGCGCCTGGCGAG
>Ga0209751_10005076_pt1 | contig 12491 bp, 11 predicted proteins | sample RifCSP13_1_FD_184019 | JGI IMG/M metagenome (GOLD analysis project Ga0209751, IMG submission 184019) | Soil microbial communities from Rifle, Colorado - Rifle CSP2_sed 13_1 (SPAdes) (version 2) | ecosystem: Environmental > Terrestrial > Deep subsurface > Rock core/Sediment | place: Rifle... | reverse complement strand
AGCGCGGTCCGGAGTCATACTTGCAACGCGTATCGGCTTTCTGGAAGCTCTGGCTCAAAAGCCACCTGCCCGATTTTACCAGCCTGCCCGCCCCTGTAGCGGAGCAATATCAACGCAGCTTACTGGTGATCCGCACCCAGATCGACAACGCCGGGTCGATCATCGCCGCCAACGATTCCGATATCTCCTCCGCAGTGCGGGATACATATAGCTACATGTGGCCGCGCGATGGCGCCCTGGTCGCCAATGCCCTCAACCGGGCGGGCTACCTGGACCTGCCCCGGGCTTTTTTCCATTTTTGCCAGCAGGTGCTGACGCGACAGGGGTACCTGCTTCACAAATATAACCCCGATGGTACGCTAGCCTCTTCCTGGCATCCCTGGTACCGGGATGGGAAGAAAGACCTGCCCATCCAGGAAGACGAGACCGCGCTGGTGTTATGGGCGCTGTGGGAGCACTTCGAACGCTTCGGCGACGTATACTTCATCAAGCCGCTCTATCGAGGGTTGATCTGCCCGATGGCCGATTTCCTGGTGGCATTTCGCGATGCGGAAACCGGACTTCCCCTGCCAAGTTATGATCTTTGGGAGGAGCGCCACGGCATCCTGGGCTGGACGGTTGGGGCGACCTGGGGTGGGATGCAGGCCGCGGCGAACTTCGCCGAGGCATTTGGTGAGGTGGAGCGCGCCGCGCAGTATCGGCGCGCGGCCAGTGAAATCAAATCCGGTGTGGATCGCTACCTCTGGCAACCCGAGCTGAACCGCTTTGCCCGCATGATCAACCGCAACCCAGATGGCACCTGGCAGGTGGACAGCGTTCTGGATGCCTCCCTGGTTGGACTTTGGCAGTTCGGTATGTACGCCCCGGACGATCCGAAAATACAGGCCACCATGGAAGCCATCCGCCAGCGTTTGTGGGTCAGAACCAGGTTTGGTGGGATTGCCAGATACGAGAACGATCGATACCATCAAGTGAGCCAGGATATTTCGAATGTACCCGGTAATCCCTGGTTCATCTGCACTTTGTGGCTGGCTGAGTGGTACGCGGTCACTGCCAAGACCCGCGACGACCTGAAACGCGCCATGGCACTCCTGGAATGGGGGGCCAGGTGCGCCTTGCCCAGCGGCATTCTGGCCGAACAGATGCACCCGTATACAAACCAGCCGTTGTCAGTCAGCCCACTGACCTGGAGCCATGCGGTCTACGTTGCCACCGTGCAGGCATACCTGGATGCTCTCGAGAGGCTGAAGAATGGTTAAACCAGGTGATAATGCGCCAGACGTTCGTGTGTTCGCTCCAGACGGAACGCCCCACCAACTGGCCGAAACCTGGGAGGATGGTTCACACGCTCTATTGGTTTTCCTGCGCCACCTTGGCTGACTGCCCTGCCGGGAGCACGTGGTGCAGTTGCGCCAGAGTAGTGCAATGATCGAGAAGCTCAATACCAGGGTCGCGATCATATCTTTCGGAACGTTGCCCCGAGCCAAAGCCTGGTTGCAGGAGACCGCTGTGACTTTTGAGTTTTTTCTGGATCCGGGAAGGAAAGCTTACCAGGCCTTTGGTCTTGAACGTTCCTTGACCAGCTCGTGGGGTCCGAAAGTGTGGTTCACCTATGCCCGCCTGTTGCTTTCAGGGCGCAGATGGCGCGGTATACAGGGCGACAGCGCCCAGTTAGGAGGCGATTTTATCGTCGATAAGACTGGTATTGTACGCCTGGCTTATCGCAGTCACGACCCGACGGACCGTCCCTCGATCGACGAACTCGTCTCTTTACTGCATCGATTGGAGTAACTTAGCCAAATAGCGCACGTGGGATCGAGCAAGTGCCCGAGATTGCAGGAATAATCTCAACCACTGGAAGGTTTAAACCAGTATTTCATACTCAACAGGAGTTGCTTTGATGATTACCAAGTCCTTTTCTAAGAATGGCAAGACCTGCCGGGTTACTTTCGAGATCCCGGCCGGAAACGGCGCAGAAAAAGCGTTCTTATGCGGTGATTTTACCGAATGGGAGAAGACCTGTGTGCCTATGAGGCGACGCAAAGATGGCAGCTTTACTTATTCGGTCACCCTCAAGACAGGTCAGGAATATTATTTCCGTTATCTGTTAGATGAGGGTCGTTGGGAGAACGACGAAGCCGCGGACCAGTATGTTCCGAATCCCTTTGGCAGCGATGACAGTGTTGTAAGCGTATAGGCTGTAGAAAGGCTCGGTTGCCTGCCAGAGATAACAAGTCTTATCCAGAAGATCAACCAACTATCGTTGCCTTTTGGGCGCATCTGGAAATCAATCACCTAAGCCAGGTGCGCCCTCCTTGAAGTACAGGTGAATCCAGAGACGTATGAGCTGCATTCGGTCAGACCATTGAACATTAGCCATATGGCTCATGTTGCCGCCTTTCAACCCAGTTTAAACATGTTGCTCTGGTGAATGGATGATGTATTGGTGGAAGGAATTGGAATGATTACCAAGGTGTTTGCCAAAAGTGGCCATAAATGCCGCGTGACATTTCTTGTATCGCCGGATATACGTGCGAGGACCGCAAATCTGTGTGGCGATTTCAATGGCTGGTCTACCAGCTCACATCCAATGGAACGCCAACCAGATGGAAGTTTTATCCTGACATTGGAATTAAATGCTGATCAAGATTACCGCTTCCGGTACTTTGTTGATGGCTATTGCTGGTTCAATGATGATGCAGCAGATGCATATGTTAAGAATCAATTCGACAACCTGGAATCAATGGTCCGGTTAAGTTATGGGATATCACAGCAGAAGTAAACAGCGCTATTATTCGGAGACCTGCAGCCCCATGGAGCAGTGCAAGAATGGTGGTTACCATTCTAATACTCCCTCGAGACAGGTCGCGCTTAGGCAAACAACAGATTAAATACCTTTTTGGATTATTGCATGGAACCATTGACCCCGCGGTGCCCGTTGTGTACGCGCCCCGAGCTCGTCGAAACTTTGGCTGAAGCATGGTGGCTTGAACCAGAAGTAGTTCAATATCTCAGCCAGCAGAATCCTGATTGGCGCTTGGCTGACGGTGCCTGCCCGACCTGCCTCCAGGAGGCATTGCTACATGTGCACCTCTCGCAAGGGGATGAGATCCTCCACCAACAGGTCCAGCATCTTTGGCCGCTGGATGCACGGGCAGCATTTGGGGCGATCCCGACGCCCCTCCGTTTGCATGCTGATCCTCGCTACACGGGAAGGGGGATTACCATTGCGTTTGTCGATGAAGGATTCTACCCTCATGCGGATCTTGTGCAATCATCGAACAGGATACTTGCCTGGGTTGATGCAACTGCTGATCCTGTAAACGAGCTGTATTTCGACCGTCAGGTGATCCCAACCTGGCCAGAGTGGGATACACGCAGCAACCGCCAATGGCATGGCACGATGACGAGTGCAGTTGCTGCCGGCAACGGGAAAATGAGTCACGGTCTTTATCGGGGTTTAGCAAGCGATACCGATTTGATATTCATCCAGGTCCAGAATGACACTCAGAGGATTAATGATCTTGCCATTGTACGAGCATTATCGTGGATCGCAGACAAAGATGTAGAACTGAGCATTCGCGTGGTGAATTTATCCATCGGGGCGGATGAGACGAACCTGTTCGAGGACCACCCTGTCAACCGGGCGGTTCGTCGCCTGGTAACCCAAGGCGTTATTGTGATTGCCGCAGCCGGCAATGATGGCGTTCGAAAACTGAGCCCACCAGCATCCGCTCCCGAAGCAATCACGGTGGGCGGGCTGGATGATCACAGTTTGTTTTCGCACCAGGCGCTTACCCTTTGGCACAGCAACTACGGTGTCACCCACGAGAATACAGTTAAGCCCGAACTGGTTGCTCCCAGCATTTGGGTGGTGGCGCCAGTTTTGCCAGGCAGCCAGGTTGAAAAAGATGCCCTGTCTTTATTCGAGCAGCGCCATCGCGGCGCCAACGCCAGTGAAGTGGAAGAGCGCATCAAACAGCTTAAGTTGATTACTCCGCATTACCAGCATGTCGATGGCACCAGCTTTGCGGCGCCGATCGTGGCGGGTGTGGTTGCCTGTATGATAGAAGCCAACCCGACCTTAACTCCTACTGCCGTACGCCAGTTACTCCAGGCAAGCGCTGAGCAAATTCCTGGGGTTGGCATAGAACGCCAGGGAGCAGGCGTGGTCTCTGCCGGGCGAGCAGTCGCCATGGCGCTAGAGCATCAACACGAGCATTGGCTTAAGGTTCCTCGGTTGCCGTATATCACTGAGGCTGCCATTACTTTTGTATTGCACGAGCATAATGCAAGTCGTGTCCAGGTTGCAGGAAGTTGGGATAATTGGTCACGCCCGGTCGATTTCGCAGAGATGGATAAGGGTGTTTGGCAAGCTATCCTGAAACGGCCCGAGTCAGGTCGGTATGAGTATAAATTTGTCCTGAATGGCGACCGATGGTTGGACGATCCAACTAACCCTCGCAAAGTGTGGGATGGATACATCGGGTTCAACAGTCTTATCTTCGTGTAGGCAATTCATTACGAGTGTAGAAGCGTAGATATTAGAGAGGACAGATCATCGGTTATGAAAGAATGCTATTTGGGCGGAGATATCGGTGGCACCAAGACAGTTTTGGCTTTATTTTCGACGGAAACCGGGCCATTCCAACCATTTGATAGGGAGCTATTCCCCAGCCGCGACTTTGCATCTTTGGATGAAATTTTGAAGAAGTATTTATCCAAACGAGAAGTGAGCGTCCGTGGTGCCAGCTTTGGCGTTGCCGGGCCGGTTAATGACAGGCGTGCTGAGGCGACCAACCTTCCCTGGACGATCGATGCCCGCAGGTTGAGTACTTTGATCCAGGGAGCGCCGGTCAGGCTGCTCAATGACCTGACGGCAACTGCGCATGCCGTGCCCTACCTTACCCCTGCGGACGTCCATACCCTCGTTCGTGGTGAAGAAAATCCCCTCAGCGTATTAGCTGTCATTGCCCCCGGAACTGGTTTAGGTGAAGCTTTTCTCACCTGGAATGGGACTCACTATGAAGCCCATCCATCCGAAGGAGGGCATGCCAGTTTCGGTCCGGCTACGCAAGTTGAGCTCGAGTTGTTGGAATACCTTCTGCCCAGGTTGGGGCATGTGAGCTACGAGCGTGTTTGCTCTGGCAAAGCCATCCCGGACCTGTATGGTTTCTTGCGCGATATTCGCAAAATGCCAGAACCCGGTTGGCTGCAAGAAACCTTGGCGTCTGCAGTGGATCCGACACGCGTGATCCTTCAGGCTGCTGTAGATGACAAAGCGGAAATCTGTGTCCAAACACTCGACCTTTTCCTGGATATCCTGGCTAACGAGGCCGGCAACCTGGCGCTTAAAGTGATGGCAACCGGCGGGATGTATATCGGCGGTGGCATTCCCCCTCGCATCCTACCGAAGATAGACAAAGAGCGTTTCAGAACAGCTTTCAGCAACAAGGGACGATTCAGCGGTCTGCTTTTAAAAATCCCGGTGCATGTGATCGTCAAGCCGGATATTGCCTTATTCGGAGCGGCCTGCCACGGATTTGAGCAGCTCGAAGCTACTTAAGTAAGGTTGAAAAGATGTTCGTTGAGCGGTTTCCCAACGTGAGCATATACCGAGATGTGGATTCATTAAGCCAATTGATAGAAGAGAAGATAATCTGGTTGTTGGACGATCAGGCGGCTTCCAGGTAAGAGTCATCCCCTCACATGTTGTCTACCATAGCGTGCAAGATTAACCATAAGCTTAATAGACACAAATCAATCCTTGTACTTTGAATGAACCTTATCATGAGTCAATCTGAAATCGACCTTCAATCCATCAAAACCATCCGCTTCCTGGCAGCAGATATCGTCCAAAAAGCCGGTTTCGGTCACCCGGGCACGCCAATGGGCGCGGCCGCCATAGCCTATACATTGTGGGATCGTTTCCTCAGGCACAATCCCGCCAATCCCAATTGGGTGAACCGTGATCGTTTCATTCTCTCGCCAGGTCACGCTTCAGCGCTCTTGTATTCCCTGCTTTACCTGACCGGTTATGACCTGCCACTGGAAGAACTAAAACGCTTCCGCCAGTGGGATAGTAAAACCCCAGGACACCCAGAATATGGTCTCACTCCTGGCGTCGAGGTGACCACAGGGCCTTTGGGGCAGGGCTTTGCGAACGGTGTGGGTATGGCAATCGCGGAACGCTGGCTCGCCGGTCATTACAACCTGCCTGACAATCTCATTATCGACCACTACACCTATGCCATTGTCTCCGACGGCGACTTGCAGGAAGGAGTATCCGCTGAGGCAGCTTCATTGGCTGGCAAGTTGAAATTGGGCAAGTTGATCTACCTTTATGATGACAACGGTATACAGATTGAAGGCAGCACCCAAATCGCGTTCGATGAAGATGTCGCTCGCCGTTTTGAGGCCTATCACTGGCTGGTCATCGGTCCCGTGGATGGCAATGATCCTGAAGGGATTGATGCCGCGATTCGCGCTGCCCAGGCCGAAACAGAAAAACCCAATCTGATCATCTGTCGTACGAATATTGGATATGGCGCCCCGACCAAACAGGATAGTGCCTCCGCCCATGGTGAGCCCCTGGGAGAAGCCGAGCTGCTGGCAGCAAAACAGGCTCAAGGATGGCCAACAGAGCCCTTTTATGTTCCCGACAACGTGCTGGCACATATGCGCCAGGCAGTTGACCGCGGTAAGCTGGCTGAAAAAAGATGGGATCGTAGCTGGCACGTCTGGAGAGATGCTAACTTGCTTCTGGCAAGTGATTTTGAATCCGCAATGCTCGGCGACCTGCCTAATGGTTGGGATTCGGGATTAAGTGAACTTTTTGAAGCAGAGCATAAACCCATCGCCACCCGTGAGGCTTCTGGCCGAGTGTTGAATGCTTTGATCCAACGTGTCCATGCGCTCACGGGCGGCTCTGCGGACCTGGCGCTCTCCACCAAAACAATTCTTAAAGGATACGGCGATTTTGGATTCGATGAATTCTGTGGGCACAACATGCACTTTGGCGTCCGCGAGCATGCTATGGGCAGTATCGTCAATGGAATGGCTTTGCACGGTGGGGTCATCCCTTATGCAGCGACCTTCCTTGTCTTCTCGGATTACATGCGCCCTCCCATCCGCCTGGCGGCATTGATGGGTCTGAGGGTGATCTTCATCTTCACCCATGATTCCATCGGCCTGGGCGAGGATGGCCCGACCCACCAGCCGGTAGAACATCTTCTGGCGCTGCGCGCCATCCCCAATTTGACAGTGATTCGCCCGGCTGATGCAACCGAAACTGTTGAAGCCTGGCGCGCCGCGCTCACCAATCGACATGGGCCGTCGGCATTGATCCTCTCCCGGCAGAACCTGCCTGTTCTGGATCGGAACAACCTGGCGCCTGCAAGCGGCCTGTTGCGTGGTGGTTATATGCTGTGGGAAACCCACCCCGAACCGGAGTTGATCTTGGTCGGCACAGGTTCTGAAGTGCAGATTACCCTGGCAGCCGGGAAGCAACTGGCTGATGAGGCTGGGATTGCAGTCAGAGTCGTTTCGCTGCCAAGCTGGGAGTTGTATGATCGGCAACCCGCCGAATACCGTGAATCTGTGCTGCCCGCGAAAGTTCGTGCCAGGGTCGCAGTGGAAGCTGCTTGAAGTTTGGGATGGGAACGATATGTAGGCTTGGATGGCGCAGTAGTTGGCCTGGATCACTTTGGCGCTTCCGTACCGGCTGAGATACTTTACGAACGGTTTGGAATTACTGTACAGCAGACGGTCGTAAAAGCCAAAAGCTTGTTAGCAGTATAAGGAAATATAATGAAAGTAATCGCAAGAAACGCTCGAAATGTGCAGGTTGAAATCACGGCGGGATCCCACACGCTGCTGGCAGATGAGCCGCTCGGTGTCGGTGAAGATGCTGGCCCTGATCCCTATGCGCTGCTTTTGAGCGCCCTGGGGGCCTGTAAGGTTATGACCATGATGATGTATGCAAAACGGAAAGGCTGGACCCTGACTGATGTAGAGGTCATCCTGGACACGTATAAGGTACACGCTAAAGACTGCGAAGATTGCGAGAGCAATCCCGATGCCAGGGTGGATATTATTGAGGTTGAACTCAGATTGAAGGGAGATTTATCCGCTGATCAAATCCAGCGGTTGGAAGAGATTTCTGAGCGTTGTCCCGTGCACCGCACGTTAACCGGGGAAGTCAAAATTCGTACGACTATTGAAGTTTAATCATGACCTCGCGAGAAGAGTTAATACGCCAAGCCAAGAACGTGTTAGAGCAGAATTGGTTGGGTTATGCAACAAAACCTGCGCCACGCCTTTATCCCCATCAGTGGAGTTGGGATTCGGCATTTATCGCCATGGCTTATGCTCATTACGACACACCTCGAGCGATACAGGAGATGCGCTCACTGTTCGAGGGGCAATGGCAAAATGGCCTGCTTCCACACATCATATTTAATCAAGAGGCTAGAGATTACTCGCCTGGTCCAGAATTTTGGCGGGTTTATCGTTCTGCACATGCTCCTCAGGGTGTGATGACCTCAGGGATTATCCAGCCACCAGTGCATGCCACCTCGATCTTACATATAGCCCATCAAGACCCCGATGAAGTTCGCGGTCTGGCTTTTCTGCGGGAGATGTTTCCCAAACTAAAGTCTTGGCATGCTTACTTGTACAACGAACGAGACTTGGAACAGAATGGTTTGATCTCAATACGCCACCCGTGGGAATCGGGTCAGGATAACTCTCCCATCTGGGATCAAGCGCTCTCTCGGATCAAAATCGAGGATGGAATGGTCCCAGTATACCGTCGGGTTGATACAGACATTGTGAACGTGATCGAGCGACCCACTACGGCAGAGTATGACCGTTATGCATATTTGGTAAAAATCTTTTATGAGAATGATTACGAGGAAGCTCGTATCTTCCAATCCAGTCCATTCGTTGTCCAAGATGTGCTTTTTAATACCCTCCTCGTACAGGCGAACCGGGATCTATCTACAATAGCTCAGCTAATTGGTGAAGAATCTCAAACCTTTGACCGATGGGCTATGCATACTTCCAATGCAATGAATGAGAAATTGTGGGATAGTACTCATGGCATTTACTTTGACTATGATCTGTTCAGTGGGCAAGCCATCCATGCGCACGTGGCCGCTGGTTTCTCTCCGTTATACGCGTGCGTCCCTACTGCCGCACAGGCGGAATTAATCCTGGCGAATCTGAATGCTTATGGCTTCTGCCCCTTAGATGAGGTTTGTTGGGCTGTGCCAAGTTACGACAAGTTGGAGCCCGGTTATTCACCAAGCCGGTATTGGCGGGGCCCGGTGTGGATCAACATAAATTGGGTTCTCTACCGCGGATTAATTCACTATGGTTTCCATGCTTATGCAGAACATGTCAAGCAAGCCATCATTAAGCTCCCACGCGATTTTGGCTTCTATGAATATTTCGATCCTGACGCTGGGCATGGGCATGGTTCAGGATCGTTCTCTTGGACAGCAGCACTGCTGTTGGACTTACTATTAGAGGAGGAATAATGGTAAATTCGATAAAAAAAGTTCAGTCCTTTGGACAATCTATCTGGTATGACAATATCCGCAGGGCGATGCTGACTTCTGGAGAGCTTCAACGCCTCGTGGAGAATGGTATCACGGGAGTGACCTCAAACCCCACCATTTTCGAAAAAGCAATCGCCGGCAGCCAGGATTATGACAATGCCTTATTGGATTTGGCTGATAAAGGGTTGCCGCCTGAGGCAATCTTTGAAGCCCTGGCGATTGAAGATATCCGGGAGGCTGCAGATATCCTGCGCCCTGTTTTTGAGAGGACAGGTGGCAAAGACGGGTACGTAAGTCTCGAAGTGCGACCGACACTGGCGCATGACGTCCAGGGGACGATTGACGAAGCACTCAGGTTGTTTGCTGCTCTGGACCGTCCGAATGTTTTGATCAAAGTCCCTGCAACAGATGAGGGGATCCAGGCCGTTGAAGCATTAACCGCCAGGGGTGTGAATGTTAACGTCACTCTGATATTTTCTATACCCCAGTATGCCGCGGTGGCTGAGGCTTATTTATCAGGGTTGGAAAAGCGCTTCGCTGCAGAGCAACCAATTGACTCTATTGCATCGGTGGCCTCATTCTTCGTTTCCCGAATCGATTCTGCCATTGATCTCCTGCTCGAAAATTCAGGGGATCAGGCACTGATGGGGAAAATCGCCATCGCCAATGCCAAAACGGCTTATGCCCGCTTTCGTAGTATTTTCAGTGGTGAGCGCTGGGAGCGGCTCGCTGAGCATGGTGCCCACGTGCAGCGACCTTTGTGGGCAAGCACGGGCACCAAGAATTCCGCTTATCCCGATACAGTCTATATCGACTCTTTGATCGGCCCAGACACGGTCAACACCGTACCGCCGTCAACGCTCCAGGCTTTCAGAGAACATGGGTATGTCGATTGCACCCTGGAGACCGGTCTGCGGGAAGCGTTCGTCCACCTGGAACAGCTCCGCGACTCAGGCATTGATCTGGACGCAGTTGCCCAGAAGTTGCTTGATGATGGTGTGAGCGCATTTATCAAATCGTACGATGATTTGATCCTGAGCATTGAAGGTAAACAAGCCCGATTAATAAAGGGGATAGAAGTATTTCGCACAAGTCTGGGGTCTTATCAAGAACAGGTGGATAGAGCGCTGGAGGAGCTCAAGCGCGATCGCATTCTGCCGCGTATTTGGGAGCATGATTACACGGTGTGGGATTCGGAGCCAGATGAAATCACAAACCGGCTGGGTTGGCTGCATAGCCCGGAACAAATGCCGGCTGCTATCACTAGACTTGAGGCTTTTGCAGAGGAATTAAAAGCCGAAGGTTACACTCACGCATTGCTGCTCGGAATGGGCGGCTCCAGCCTGGCGCCTGAGGTGTTCCGCAAAACGTTCGGAGTCAGGGAGGGGTACTTAGATCTGGGAGTTTTGGACAGCACCGACCCGGGTGCAGTGTTAGATTGGGCAAACCGGTTAGACCCGGCGCGCACGCTGTTCATCGTCTCCACCAAATCAGGTGGCACGGTTGAAACCTTCTCGTTTTTCAGTTATTTCTACAATCGCGTCCTAGGCAGTGTTGGCAGGCAGCAGGCCGGCAGGCACTTTATTGCGATTACGGACCCGGGAACTAAGCTGGCTGAAATCGCTGAAGAATACGGGTTCCGAGCCACATTTTTGAATGATCCGAATATCGGTGGGCGTTACTCTGCCCTATCTTATTTCGGTTTGGTTCCTGCGGCTTTGATCGGTGTGGATCTGGAAAAGCTTTTGGATCGAGCTCAAGTAGCTGCCTGCAATTGCGATGGCAGCAACTATCCGTTAGAAGGTGATAATCTGGGAGGGCACCTGGGCGCTATCTTGGGCGAGCTGGCCAAAACCGGACGAGATAAGCTAACCCTGGTCACATCGCCTTCTGTCTCCAGTTTCGCCGATTGGGTCGAGCAGCTCATTGCTGAAAGCACCGGAAAAAAGGGCAAGGGGATCGTCCCGGTGGTCGGTGAAACGCTGGGCACACCGGATGATTATGGAGACGACCGCTTTTTCGTGCGCCTGCGGCTGCAATCCGACGCGGCACAGGATGAGGCGCTTCGGGTTTTGGAACAGGCTGGTCATCCAGTTGTCACCCTTGAATTGAATGACTTGTATGATCTGGGTGCTCAATTTTTCATCTGGGAAATAGCGACCACAGTCGCCGGTTATCGCCTGGGTATCCATCCTTTCAATCAGCCGGATGTAGAGGCTGCCAAAATCCTGACCCGAAACATGGTTGCGTTGTACCAAACACAAGGTGCTCTCCCCGAACAAGCCCCCGATATCCAGGATGGGAATGTATCCATCTACTACGACAGAGCTGACTTCTCATCTGCCAACACGCCTGGAGAAAGCCTGCATTCGTTCCTGCGATTAGCCCAACCTGGTGCATACGTTGCCATTCAGGCTTACGTCCGACCAACTCCGGAAATGGATCGCTTACTGGCATTACTCCGCGCCTATATTCGAGCGAAAACCCGGCTGGCGACGACCGTTGGATATGGGCCCAGGTTCTTACATTCGACCGGACAACTGCATAAAGGGGATGCCGGAAAAGGATTGTTTGTCCAATTCACCTCAGAATCTGTGCGTGACGTTGCCATTCCCGATGTGGCCGGTTCTGAGGCCTCCAGTATCAGTTTTGGGATTTTGAACCTGGCCCAGGCATCAGGGGACCGTCAGGCATTACTGGACAACGGGCGTCGTGTGATCCGGCTTCACCTTGGACAGGATGCGCTATCTGGTCTCAAGAATTTCTTGGAGCAGTTCGTATGAGCCAGAATTATTGGTTCATGGTTCCTGTTGGGCAGGCGATTCTATGATTCGTGCCATGATTTTTGATCTGGATGGAACCCTGGTGCAGACAGAAAAACTGAAGGCCTTGTCTTACGCTAAAGCGGTTATTGATCTATGCCCGCAA
>Ga0209751_10005074_pt1 | contig 12495 bp, 8 predicted proteins | sample RifCSP13_1_FD_184019 | JGI IMG/M metagenome (GOLD analysis project Ga0209751, IMG submission 184019) | Soil microbial communities from Rifle, Colorado - Rifle CSP2_sed 13_1 (SPAdes) (version 2) | ecosystem: Environmental > Terrestrial > Deep subsurface > Rock core/Sediment | place: Rifle... | reverse complement strand
AACAACTCCCGCGCACCGAAGCGCTGAAGCTCGCGTTCTACGTGAGCGCCGACTTGAAGATGCTGCAAAACACCCCCATCGCCACCGACGTGGACGTGAAACGACCCGTCGCCCTGCGGGACGGCGTGTGGGTGGTGACGAGCGCGGACACCCAGGACCCGCTGCGATAAGGGGCTCACGGCAGGACTGAAGTCCCGCGCGACATCCTGCGCGACGAGCTGCTACGCCACAGCCGGCGGAGGCTCTTCCGAGGGCTCTCCTGGGGACGGGGCTTCTTCGTCTTCCTTTTCGACCAGCCGCGCAATTCCCACGACCTTGTCGTCGCCCTCGATATCGATCAGCGTCACACCCTGGGTGGCGCGGCCGATCGCACGGACGCCGTTCGTCTGCATGCGCAGGATCATGCCCTGCTGCGTCATGAGCAGCAGCTCGTCGCCGTCCTGAACGCACGCCACGCCCACCACGAGGCCGTTGCGTTCGGAGGTTCCGATGTTGATGATGCCGACGCCGCCGCGCGTCTGGACCCGGTACTCGTCGATCTCGGTGCGCTTGCCGAACCCGCGCTCGGTCACGGTCAGCATGGTCCCGCCAGGCCGAATGATTTCCATGGCGACCACGTAGTCGTCGTCTCGCAGCGTGATGCCGCGGACCCCGAAGGCCGTCCGGCCCATCGCCCGGACGTCGGTCTCCTCGAAGCGGATCGCCATCCCGTTTCTGGTGCCGAGGAACACCTCGCCGTGGCCTTCCGTCACCTGCACGCCAATGACTGCGTCGCCTTCTTCCACGCCCATCGCGATGATGCCGCCCGCGCGCGGATTGCTGAACGCCGCCAACGACGTCTTCTTCACGACGCCGCTGCGCGAGCCCATCACGATGAACCTGTCTTCCTCGAATTCCTTCACGGCGAGCATCGCGGCGATCTTCTCGCCTTCTGCCATCGACACGAGGTTCGCGATCGACTTGCCCTTGCCGCCGGGACCGACGTCGGGAATCTCATGGACCTTCAGCCAGTACGCGCGGCCGCGATCCGAGAAGATCATGATGTAGGCGTGCGTCGAGGCGACGAAGAGATGGCTGACGAAGTCTTCGTCCCGCGTGCGCATGCCGATTCGGCCCTTGCCGCCGCGGCGCTGGCTCTGGTAGGTCGAGATTGCCGTCCGCTTGATGTAGCCGGTGTTGCTGGCGGTAATCGCCATGTCTTCTTCGGCGATCAGGTCCTCGATGTTCAGCTCACCCGACTCGCCCTCGATGATCTCCGTGCGGCGATCGTCGCCGTACGTATCGCGCACCTGCCTGAGCTCGTCGCTGATAATCTGCATCAACAGCCGCTCGCTCGCCAGAATCGCGCGGAGCCGCTCGATCGTCTTCAGCAGCCCGGCCAGCTCGTCGAGGATCTTCTGGCGCTCCAGGCCGGTGAGGCGCTGCAGCTGCATGTCGAGAATCGCCTGCGACTGCGGCTGGGAGAGCGCGAACGTGGTCATCAGCCTCTCGCGGGCCTCGGCGACCGTCTTCGACGATCGAATCAGCGTGATGACCGCGTCCAAATGGTCGAGCGCGATGCGAAGCCCCTCGAGGATGTGGTACCGCGCCTCGGCCTTCCGCAGCTCGAACTCGGTTCGGCGCCGCACGACCTCGCGGCGAAAATCCACGAAGCTTTCAACGAGTTCCAGGAGCGTCAGCACCTTCGGCCGGCCGCCGACGATGGCCAGCATGATGATGCCGAAGCTCGATTGCAGCGGGGTGTGCTTGTAGAGGTTGTTGAGAATCACCTCTGTGAGCTCACCGCGCTTCAACTCGATGACGATCCGCATCCCTTCGCGGTCGGACTCGTCGCGCAGGTCGGAAATCCCTTCAATCGTCTTCTCGTGCACCAGATCCGCGATCCGCTCGACGAGCTTCGCCTTGTTGACCTGATACGGAATCTCCGTGAAAACGATGGACTGCCTGTCGCCTTTCTTGTTTGTTTCGATCGTGTTGCGCGCGCGCATCATGATCGATCCGCGGCCGGTCATGTAGGCCTGCAGGATGCCGGCTCGGCCGACGATATAGCCGGCGGTCGGAAAGTCCGGGCCTGGAATCAGCTTGATCAACTGCCGGAGCTTTTCCGAGCGTGTGAGCGACGGCCCCGCGTCCTCGGCAACGCCGGCGGCCTTCAGATACGTGTTTTCGACGAGCCAGATGCAGCCATCGACGACCTCGCGGAGGTTGTGCGGCGGCACGTTGGTGGCCATGCCGACCGCGATGCCGGCCGATCCGTTGACGAGCAGGTTGGGAAACGGCGCGGGAAGGACGGTCGGCTCTTCGGTGGTCTCGTCGTAGTTCGGCGCGAAGTCGACGGTGTCCTTGTCGAGATCCGCCATCAGGTCATCGGCGAGCGCCTTCAGCCGTGCTTCCGTGTAGCGCATGGCCGCGGGCGGGTCGCCGTCGATCGATCCGAAGTTGCCCTGCCCATCCACAAGCGTGTAGCGCATGTTGAAATCCTGCGCCATGCGGACGAGCGTGTCGTAGATGGAGGCGTCACCGTGGGGGTGGAAATTGCCCATCACCTCGCCGACGATCTTCGCGCACTTGCGGTACCCCCGGGTCGCCGACAGCCCCATCGTCTTCATGCCGTACAGGACGCGGCGATGCGCCGGCTTGAGGCCGTCGCGGGCGTCGGGCAGCGCGCGTCCAATGATTACGCTCATGGCGTAGTCCATGTACGAACGCTTCATTTCGTCTTCGATGTTGACGGGATGCAGCTGTGGGACGAGGTCTGTCATGTGTGGCGGCTGGTGGCTAGTGGCTACACGTCGAGGTTCTTGACGTCCAACGCGTTGTCTTCGATGAATTTCCGGCGCGGTTCGACCTGGTCGCCCATCAGCGTGGTGAACATCAGGTCCGCTTCCGTGTGATCTTCCGCACGCACCTGCAGCAGCGTCCGCACTTCGGGGTTCATCGTGGTCGACCAGAGCTGCTCCGGGTTCATCTCGCCCAGCCCCTTGTAGCGGTTGACCGCCACGCCCTTCTTGCCGGCCGTGATGAAGAAGTCCACCAGCTCGACGAGTGATTTCAGGTGCACGTCGGCCGGCTTTTCCTTCGACGGCCGTACGTCCTCGGCGCCGTCCGCACCGTCCGTCGGACTTTCTGGTGCCGCAGGAGCGGTGGCCGACACGATGATGTCGCCGTCGAACGACGGAATGTCGCGATGGTTGGCGAGGAGCGTCCGGTACTCGGCCGCGGTCACGAAATCGACCCCGAACGTATGCGGCCTCGGATAGCCCGCCGAACGGTCTTCGATCTGCAGCAGATACCGGTTGTGTTCCTCGTCGCGCTGCACGGCCACGGTGCGTGTCGGCGTCGCGAGCGTGCGCGCAAGGCTTTCGAGCTTGTCCTTGTCGGCGAAATACTCCCGATCGGCCCCAGCCGCCACCAGAGCCTCGACGATTTCGCGCGGATGGCCTCGCCGCTCGATGACCTGCAGAAGTTTCTGGTGCGCGATCATCCGATGAAGCAGCTTCTCGAGCTCCACGCCGGAAACCTCGGTGCCGGTCGACGGAATCCGCACGACGCGCGCTTCGGCGGCGCGCTTGATCAGAAACGCCTCCAGTTCACGTTCGTCCTTGATATAGGTTTCGCTCTTGCCCCGCTTCGCCCTGAACAGCGGCGGCTGCGCGATATAGACGTAGCCGTTCTCGATCACCTTTGGCAGCTGACGGTAGAAGAACGTCAGCAGCAGCGTACGGATGTGCGATCCGTCCACATCCGCGTCGGTCATGATGATGATCCGGTGATACCGGAGCTTCTCGATGTTGAAGTCCTCGACGCCGATGCCGCACCCGAGCGCGGCGATCATGGTTTTGATCTCGTCGCTGCCCAGCATCTTGTCGAAGCGGGCCTTCTCCACGTTGAGAATCTTCCCCTTCAGCGGCAGAATGGCCTGGAAACGCCGATCGCGCCCCTGCTTGGCCGACCCGCCCGCCGACTCGCCCTCGACGATGTAGAGCTCGCACAAAGCGGGATCGCGTTCCTGGCAGTCGGCCAGCTTGCCCGGCAACGAGCTGCCGTCGAGCGCGCCCTTCCGGCGGACCAGGTCGCGCGCCTTTCGGGCGGCTTCGCGCGCGCGGGTCGCATCGATGGCCTTGCCCACAATCCGGCGTGCGACAGCCGGGTTCTCTTCGAGGAACGCGCCCAGCTTGTCGTTGAGGACCGCCTCGACGATGCCTTTGACCTCCGTGTTGCCGAGCTTGGTCTTGGTCTGCCCCTCGAACTGCGGGCGCGGGATCTTCACGCTGATGACCGCCGTCAGGCCCTCGCGGATGTCGTCGCCCGTGATGCCTTCCTTCAAATCCTTCGCGAGGTTGTTCTTCGTCGCGTAGGAGTTGATCGTGCGCGTCAGCGCCGACCGATAACCGGACAGGTGCGTCCCGCCTTCGTGTGTGTTGATGTTGTTGGCGAACGAATACACCGTTTCCGCGTAGCCGTCGTTCCACTGCTGCGCGATTTCCACGTCGACCCCTTCGCGCTCGCCCCGCATGTAGATCGGCTTCTCGTTGACGGGCGTCTTGTTCGTGTTCAGGTGCGTCACGAACGAGACGATGCCGCCCTCGTAGTGGAACTTGTGGCTCTTGCCGTCGCGTTCATCGTCCAGCGTGACGAGGACGCCGCCGTTCAGAAACGCGAGCTCGCGCAGACGCTGGGCCAGCGTGTCGAAACTGAAAACGGTGGTTTCGAAAATCTGCGCGTCCGGCTTGAAGGTGACCTTCGTCCCGCGGCGCTTGGTGGTTCCGGTCGCCTCGAGCTCGCCGGTGGGATGGCCGCGCTCGTAGGTCTGCTGGTAGACGTGACCGTTCCGCCAGATTTCGAGGTCCAGGGTTTCCGACAGCGCGTTGACGACGGAGATGCCCACGCCGTGGAGACCGCCAGACACCTTGTAGCTGTCGTTGTCGAACTTGCCGCCGGCGTGCAGCACGGTGAGGACGACTTCCGCGGCCGACTTGCCGCTTTCGTGCCGATCGGTCGGGATGCCGCGCCCGTTGTCGATGACCGTCACCGAACCGTCGATGTGGATGGTGACGTTGACCTGATCGCAGAAACCCGCCAGCGCCTCGTCGATCGAGTTGTCAACGACTTCGTAGACCAGGTGATGGAGCCCGGAGGGTCCGGTCGAGCCGATGTACATGGCCGGCCGCTGCCGGACGGCCTCCAGCCCTTCGAGGACCTTGATCTTGTCCGCGCCGTAGTCGTCCTGGTTGTCGCCGTGCCCCGTCGTGCCGGCGGTGCCCACGCTGCCGGCAGGCTCGTTCGGCATGCGCGGTTGTTCCTCGGTGTGCTCGGCTGGACCGGTGTGTTCCACGATTCCTTCAAGTATTGTGCGTGGGTCCGACAGATCGGCTCACGGGCTGCGTTCGATCGCGCGACTCGCTCACACGCGCATCGGCATGATCACGTACGTGTAGTCGTAGCCTTCCGCTCCAACCGGCTTCATGACCGCCTGGCTGACCTCGTCCTTGAGCTCGAGCGACACGATGTCGGTTGACACGACAGCCAGAAAATCGAGCATGTACTGCGCGTTGAAACAGATTTGCATCGCGCCGCCGTCATACTCAACCGGCAGGGTCTCTGTGGCTTCGCCGAGTTCCGGGCTGCTCGACGTGACGTCGACTTTGCCCTTCTCTAGTTGAATCTTCACGGCGCGCGAGCGTTCGTTCGACAGCAGCGCCACGCGCTTCACGGCGTTCGTGAGCCGGTCTCGTTCGAACTCGATGCGTTTGTCGTTGCCCTTCGGGATGACGCGCTCGTACGCAGGAAACTGGCCGTCGATCATCCGCGAAATCAGGAGACGCCCATCGACATCGAAAAAAAGATGGTTTTCGCCGCGCTCATACGTGATGTCTCCGTCGCCTTCCGCCAAGAGCCGCCCAAGTTCACCGAGGGTCTTCTTCGGAAGGATGGCTTTGACTTCCTCGGCGTCCTTCTCCTCTTTGCCGTCCCGGGCCACACTGACCAGAGCGAGCCGGTGTCCGTCGGTGGCCACCAGATTCATGACCTCCGGGCGCAGTACGAACAGCGCGCCGTTAAGAAAATAGCGCGTGTCCTCTCCCGTAATCGCAAACTGGGTCTTGGCGACCATCTCTTTCACGCCCTCACGCGACAGCGTAAACCGTGGCGAACCGCCGGATTCAGGCAGCGTCGGAAAATCTTCGCGCGGAAGCGTCTGCAGGCGCGAGTCAAACCGCTCGGCCGCGACTTTCACACCGCGTTTGTCCTCCGCGATGCGAATGTCGGTTTCGGGCAGTGACTTGACAATTTCGTAGAGTTTCTTCGCCGGCAGCGTCAGCACACCAGCCTTTGTAACGCTGGCGGCGCATCTGCTACGAAGTCCCACTTCAAGGTCAGTTGCGAGAAAGCTCACTTCTTCGCCCTTGGCCTCCATCCGCACGTTGGCCAAAATCGGAATAGTGTTCTTTCTTTCCACAATTCCCTGAAAAAGTTGCAGTTCTCGCAGTAGATCGTTCTTGCGGACGACAATTTCCATGATTTTCTGACCTCAAAAAGATGCGAGGGCTCGATCCCGCGATCCCCTAAGGAGAGGAGAGATTAGAGAATAAGGAATTATATAGGAAAAGAGGGAGTGTTGAAAAGTCTCCTGCCCGCGTTAGTGCTTGTTTTTGAACAATTTAAGGTATTCAAAAGATGTGCTCTAGAATGGCCTTTAGCCGACTTCTAAGGGAGGGAGGGTTAGGTTCTGTTTTTGCACATCAACAGGCTTGAACGGGGTGTGGAAAGGGGCCAGATCTACCGGAAACCTTCGAGAAAATTAACGATGAGGGTGTTGAAATTCAGGTCCTTTTTGCGGAGTTCCGCCACCTTTCTAATCGAATGAATGACGGTCGAGTGGTGTTTACCTCCGAAACTACGACCAATTTCCGGCAGCGAGGCAGGAGTCAGCGACTTGCAGAGGTACATGGCGATTTGTCTGGGCATCGCCACAGATTTTGAGTTATTGCGCGACTTCAACTCGACGAGCTTCAGGTTGTAGTAGTCCGCGACAAACTTCTGAATGATTTCAATTGTCACCGCTTTTTCTTCATGATCGAGGATGTTCTTCAGGACATCCTGGGCGAGGGGCAGGGTGATTTCCTGTCCCGTCAACGACGCGAACGCGATCAGACGAATCAGCGACCCCTCGAGTTCGCGGATGTTCGACTTGATCTTGCCGGCGATGTACATCGCGACGTTGTTGGGCAGCGGCACGGCCTCGGTTTCCGCTTTCTTCTTCAGAATCGCGACCTTGGTCTCGAGGTCCGGCAACTGAATGTCCGCCGTCAAACCCCATTCGAACCGGGAGCGCAGCCGCTCTTCGAGAGCCGGAATCTCATGGGGCGGGCAGTCGCTGCTCAGGACGATTTGCTTCTGCGAATCGTAGAGCGCGTTGAACGTGTGGAAAAACTCGGTCTGCGTTCCTTCTTTGCCCGCGAGAAACTGAATGTCGTCGACAAGCAGCACGTCCACCGACCGATAGCGCTCGCGGAAGTCGAGCACGCGATCGTACCGGACCGCGTTGATCATCTCGTTCATGAACCGCTCGGACGAGATGTAGGTGAGCTTCAGATTCCGATCGTGCTGAAGCACGTATTGTCCCACGGCGTGCATCAGGTGCGTCTTCCCGAGTCCCACACCACCGTAGATGAACAGCGGGTTGTACGAGCGGGACGGCGCCTCGGCCACCGCGCGGCAGGCTGCGTGTGCAAACTGATTCGACGATCCGACGATGAACGAGTCGAACGTGTAGCGGGGATTCAGACCGGCCGACGCGGACGTGGCGCTCAACGGTGGCGCCAAGTCGAACGCCGCGGCTTCTTCAGAGCCGAGCTGAATCGGTACGATGTCAGTCTGGGCGTCGGCAACGAAATTCACCGTGAAATTTGGACGCCGGACCTCGTTCAGCGCTTCACCGATCACGCCCGAGTAGTGCTTGGTCAGCCAGTCCTTGAAGAGGCTATTCGGCACGCGGACCGTCACCGACGACCGATCGTCTGCGACGAAGGTGGTCGGCCGGAACCACGTGTAGAAGCTGTGCCGGTTGACCTTCGTCTCGATGCGAGCGAGGACTTCGTCCCAGAGGTTCATTTCATCCAACAACACCGTGATTCGCCGACGTTTCGCCAGCCTGAACCGTCGATTTTCCACAGTCTTTTCCACAGGTGTGGAAAACTTTGGGGAGAGACCAAACACGCATGGACTTCGAACGGGCGGAAACGGTCAGAGAAGGACGCCGACTCTAACACACTCCGGGCTCATTGACACCTCGGGAAGGGCTCGCTAACATTGTGGGTTCGTCTTTAAGGGGCACGAGCCCCCGGAGGAAGCATGAAGGGGAAACGTACATTCCAGCCCAACACGCGTCATCGGAAGAAGACGCACGGGTTTCTCGTCCGGATGAGCACGAAGAATGGTCGCCTGGTGCTCAAACGCCGGCGCGCGAAGGGCCGCAAGCGTCTGACCGTGAGCAGCGAGTAGGTAGCTTCCACCCCTCAGCTATCGCCTCAAGTGCTTTCACTGAAGGCTGACAGCTGATGAGATTCCGCCCTCACGAACGGATTCGCCGCCGCGTCGAATACCAGCAGATATACGCGCGGGGCGTCCGAATCCACAGCCGTTACAGCACGGTGTTCATCCTGCCAAACGAGCTCGGGGTGGGACGACTGGGGATTGCGGCGACGCGGAAATTCGGTGGCGCCGTTGATAGAAATCGAGCTAAACGACTGATTCGAGAGGTTTTTCGTCGTAATAAGATCGCCGATGGATTTGACGTCGTGGTCATCCCCAAACGCGATCTGCTCGACGCCAGCCTGACCGCCCTTGAAACCGATTACCGAACCGTCCTTGATCGTCGTCTCCGCCATGTGCGCGAGTCCAGGCCACGTCCAAGCTGATCTGGTGAGCCTCGGGCCTCGGGCCTCAGACGTCAGGCCTCGGGTCTCAGGCCTCGGGAGGAGCCCGGGGGTGTTCGTCGCGCTCAAGCTGCTCAGAGGCTACAAGATCCTTATTTCGCCGTACTTTAGAGGCTCATGCCGCTTTCTGCCTTCGTGCGCAGACTATGCGGCCGAGGCCATTAGCCGGCACGGGCTTCTCCGTGGCGGTTGGCTGGCGGCGGCGCGCCTGGCGAGATGCCAGCCGCTTTGTGCCTCGGGTCACGACCCCGTTCCCCGGGTGGCGCCTGGCTTCCGCCGTTGCGAAAGGCTTCCGCCTTCGCTGACGCTTCGGCGGACCGCCGCAGCCTTGGCAAAGGCGGTTACCCGGACCCGGTAGCAATGGAAAAACGAGTTCTCCTCTCGATCTTTCTGGCGTTCCTGGTGCTGTACGCGTGGCAGGCCGTCTTCGTCAACCCCGTCCCTAAAGAGACGCCCAGGTCGGCCAGCGTTCCGCCCGCGGGCGGCGGACGGGACGCTGGAGAGGACGCTAGGTCGGCACCGATGCCGAACACCGCGGCAACGCCCGCCCCGCCGCCCGCCCAGCCGAAAGCGGACACCGCGGAAGCCCTCGTGACGGCGACCGCCGAGCGCGACGTCCGGGTCGAAACACGCGATGTCGTCGCCGTCTTCACGAATCGCGGCGCGCGACTGAAGAGCTGGCGGCTGAGGCACTACCTCGACCGGCAGGGGGAACCGCAGGAACTGGTCGTCAGCCAGCTCGCCTCGCAGCCGCTGCCGTTCACGCTCCGCACCGCGAACGAGGCGACGACAGCGACGCTGAACGACGCGCTGTATGCGGTCAGCGGCGAAGGGGCGGCGGAGTCTTCGTCCGTCGATCTTCGATTCGAATACAGCGACCGCAGCGGGCTCCACGCGGTGAAGGAATTCCACCTCGATCCGTCCTCGTACATCGTCACGTTCCGTGCGACGGTGGCGGAGGGCGGCCGCGCGGTGACGCCCACGATTCGGTGGGGACCGGCGGTGGGCGACACCGGTGAGCTGAGCAGCTACGTGACGAAGGCTCAGGGCGTGTTCTTCGCGAACGGGAAGGTGTCCAGGCTCGCGCCGAAAGACTTTGCGAAGCAGCCTGCCTACGACGGCGACTTCACGTTCGTCGGCGTGGACGACAACTACTTCATGACCGTGGCGCTGTCGCCCGGCGCCAGCAAAGTGAGCTATCAGCCGGTGTCGATTCCGGCGCCGGCCGGCACGAAAGAAGATCCGCGCGATCTCGTGGCCTACTCGATCGAGCCGCAGCACAACGGGCCCATCAGGTTCTTCGCGGGACCCAAGGACTTCGACGTGCTTGCGGGCATCGGCACCGACGTCACCCGCGCGATCGATTTCGGCATGTTCACCGTGCTGGTCGTGCCGCTGCTTCGCTCGCTCAAGTGGGTGAACACCTACGTCGGCAACTACGGCTGGGCGATTATCATCCTCACGATCATGATCAACGCGATCATGTTCCCGCTGCGGCACAAGAGCGTCGTGTCGATGCGGAAGATGCAGGAGATTCAGCCCGAGGTGAAGGCGATTCAGGGTCGCTACTCGAAGCTGAAGTCCACCGACCCAGCCAAGCAGAACATGAACAAGGAGATGATGGCCCTCTACCGTGAGAAGGGCGTCAATCCCGCGAGCGGCTGCGTGCCGATGCTGCTCACCTTCCCGCTGATCTTCGCGTTCTACGCGCTGTTGTCCACGGCCATCGAGCTGCGCGGCGCGCCGTTCATTTGGTGGATTCACGACCTCTCGACGCGCGATCCGTACTACGTGACGCCGATCCTGATGGGCGTCAGCCAGATGTGGCAGCAGCGCATCGCGCCGCAGACCGGGATCGACCCGGCACAGCAGAAGATGATGATGCTGATGCCGATCGTCTTCACGTTCATGTTCGTCTCGGCGCCGTCCGGCGTGGCCCTTTACTGGCTGATCAGCAACATGTGGGCAATCGGTCAGCAGTACCTGACGAACTACATTATCGGGCCGCCGAACGTCCGGGCCGTGCGGCCGCCAGGCTCGAGCAAGATGAAGCGCGTCGGCGTCGGGAAGACCGAAGCGGCAGCCCGCGAATCGTAGCCAGGATTCTTATGACTCAAGACCCGATTCAGCCCGTCGTCGACTTCCTGAACAGGTTCACGGCCGCACTCGGCGTCAAGGCCACGGTGAACGTCGAGGACACACCGGACGGCCCGCGCCTCGACATCACCGGCGACGAGGCCGAACTCCTGGTGCGGCACCGCGGCGAGCCCATCAGAGCGCTTCAGTACATCGTCGACGTGTCGTTCGGCCGGGCATTCGATGACGACCGGCGCGTGTTCGTGGACGCGCTCGCGTACCGCAAGGGTAAGGACATCGAGCTCAAGAGCATGGCGAAGCTCCTTGCCGAGAAGGCCAAACAGACCGGCGCGGATCAGCAACTGGGCCCGCTGAACCCGTACGAACGCCGGCTCGTGCACATAGCCGTGGCCGAGGTGCCGGGCGTGACGACCGAGAGCGTCGGCGACGCCTTCTCGAAAACCGTGCTGATCTCAGTGCGGAAATAATCCGCGGTCCGATTGGGCCTGGCCGCAGGCTCAACGGATCCCTTTTTGTGTTCTCCATATCGGACACCATCGTCGCCATTGCCACTCCTCCGGGTCGCGGTGGCATAGGTGTGGTTCGCCTCAGCGGATCTGAAGCGCGCGCGATCGCGAAGCACCTGATCACACGTCGCACCGCGCTCGAGTCGCGGCGCGCGACGCTGACCACGGTCCGGCTCAGGCCGGACACGACGCCGGATACGACCGCGACGTCACACGCGACACTGGTCGGGTCCGGCTTCCGCCTTCGCGAAACGCTTCCGCCTTCGCTGAAGCGTCGGCGGACCGCCGCAGCCTTGGCGGAGGCAGGTCGGCGGACCGTGACTGGCGCGATCGATCGGGTTGTGGCGACCTACTTCCCCGCTCCCGCTTCGTATACCGGGGACGATGTGGTGGAGTTGAGCGCGCATGGAAGCCCGGTGGTGCTGCGCGCGATCGTGGCGGCTGCGGTCGAGCACGGCGCGCGGCTCGCAGAGCCCGGCGAATTCACGCTCCGTGCCTTTCTCAACGGCCGCATAGATTTGCTGCAAGCCGAGGCTGTCGCCGATCTGATTGACGCGGCGACGCCGCTGCAGGCGCGCGCGGCGTTCGATCAGCTCGACGGCACGCTCACGCGAAAAATTGCAGCCATCGACGCGTCGCTGTTCGATCTCATCGCGCGCCTTGAAGCATCGGTTGATTTTCCAGACGAGGGTTATCATTTTGTCGATCCGGGCGCGGTCGTGCAGGCGATCGACGAACTGCTGCTCGAGACCGCGACGCTTGCCGCGAGCGGAAAGAGCGGTCGTCTGATTCGCGAAGGGCTTCAAGTGGCGATCGTCGGCGCACCGAACGTCGGAAAATCCAGCCTCTTCAACGCGCTCGTGGGCGCGTCGCGGGCGATCGTCACCGATACGCCGGGCACGACGCGCGATCTCGTCACCGAAGTGGTCGATATTCACGGGCTGGATTTTCCGACG
>Ga0209751_10005073_pt1 | contig 12498 bp, 11 predicted proteins | sample RifCSP13_1_FD_184019 | JGI IMG/M metagenome (GOLD analysis project Ga0209751, IMG submission 184019) | Soil microbial communities from Rifle, Colorado - Rifle CSP2_sed 13_1 (SPAdes) (version 2) | ecosystem: Environmental > Terrestrial > Deep subsurface > Rock core/Sediment | place: Rifle... | reverse complement strand
TTCGTTCACTCCCAAAACGACCATCAACATCGACTTTACTTCTGACATATCGTTTGCAATTGATTCTACAGTGCTCTCGACCTTCGTCGTTCTGTCGAGGAGTCCGTATGATCCATTCCCATCTCCACGAATTGCAATAATGATTTCGTCTACAATCGAACAGAGTGACGACATCAATTGAATCAACCTTGCCCATACCGGATATGTTGGATGGTCTGTAATCTGTGTGAGAGAATCATTTAACATTTTTACTTGCCTTCCCAAAGGGCCTGTTTTTCCTTTTGCCATACTATATCCTTTGCCAAGTAAACTCTGGACAGCGGCTGGATCGCCACGACATCCAAGGATCATACTCGGGGTTGCCAATTACTTTAATAAAGTATCTCCAATCGAATCCAGTCGCAGGTAGAGTCCCATCATATGGTCCCGATCGGCGAATCATCGTTTCGGCAAGGAACCACTCTTTAGTTTGTTTTGACCTAACGTATGTGTCACATTCCCTGAATCGATAAGCGTCGATGGTAATTTCTCTACCTCCAAAGACTTCTTGTGGTTCGCCATTAACCAGCAAGCTGTTTTTGTACATACGAGCTACGAATGGTAGTTTAGGGTATCGTTGAAGTTTGTATCTTGGTTGTGCAGCAACTTTATTGGTTACGTTGGGCCAGTGTTCAAAACCATTCGTAACATCTCCACGACTGTTCACTCCGTATCTTGTTTGCCAAGTTATTATTGAAGTAAATGTTCTGTTGTTCCTAGTGGTCATTAATTGAGGAGTTGCTTTATATGACACTACAACACCGTTGTGCCGCCAAATTCCATCAGCCCCTTTGATTGGTTGTATCCTAAAGTCTAGGGTTTGGATCACATCAAAGTGACTACCATTTTGATAGATACTATATAAGATGTTTACGAGACCACCACCAGTTAATGCAGACAAGAAAGCCCCAGTGTCAAAGAATCCATTTCCCTTTTCACGCATGTTTCCAGCATTCCACGTACCAAGTAAATCGATCATCCATTGCCACCATGGAGAGTCGAGTGGAATCGGAAAGGTAATTTTACTTGTAGGTGCAACCCTAATACTTAGTATAAATTTGAGGAATCCATATAAATCTACAGGCCTGTTTGGTTGTATCATGTTCGTCTCAGGACGAAGATATTCCCTATCTTCTGGACGAGCATCATTCAATGCCACTGCCGGAGTTTGGCCATCCCCTTCCTCAACGATCCAACTTGGCAGTGGTTCAGGAACAGGGTCTTGCCCTTGATCTAACACACTTCTAATAAGGATTAGACTGGTTGTGTATGGAGGCATTATATTACTTTCCTAAAGGTAACAGTCTCAACGTTTGTATAAATGTTACCTCTTGTATCCTTCATCGAGAACGAGCCTAGAAGAAACACAATGTCATCGGTAATTGGTTCTGGGTCTGGATTTGGATCTGTAGGAGTATACAGTTCAAGATCAGTTCCAATAATAAACCTGCCTGTATAGTCACCCGAAACGATTTTCCTTTTACCAATTAACGGTTCTTGGTCCCAAAGCCACTCACACTCCAGAATGACATTCTTGTCAACATATACATCTAAAGGGTTACCTTTAGAATTGTATAAACGAGCCCTTACAAGTGTTTTGTATAAAGCTGTTGCCACTAGTTCTCCTTTAGAATATCTTTTTGAGACGTACTCTGACGAAGCCGCCAGATGTAACTACAACGTTGCTTGGATTGAAAGCTACTTGTACAGATCTGGATGCTTGTCCAGTAGTAAATTGAAGAGCACAAAATATATCATTGCCATTATGTTGATCCATTGAAATCTGAGTAGGTTGTTGTGTACCACTTGCTTTCCAGTAACTGCCTCCTAGAACTCCGGCGCCTTTATAGGTATGCCAAGGATCGCCATCGTATTGAACTAAAACTTCTACCAGAAAGGATGCTCCGTCGAATGCTGGAAAATCCATTGCACTACCAATGGTGTAAAATGTACCTGCTGTATATGTTCTAGCAGTGGAATCTGTTTGAGTATGAGTATTATAGCTCTCCCAGATTGCAAACATTTCCGCAAGTGTTTTCTTGATCCAGGTATTTGAACCGGATCCTACAAGAAAATCGTTGGCTGCGGTTGATAGATTATGACGCACGTACTGTGTATGGTCGTCGTCTGCAAGCCCGCCCAGTCCGCCATGGTCGATTTGAGCACCGTCGCCACCAACATGGTCATGAGAGTTACCATTAGTCACTCCATTAGCAACTGCGGCATAAATAGAGTCTAACGAAGTTCTTAGAATTGTAATTGTTTCAGCTAGTGTCTTTTTAATCCATGTGTTAGATCCACTGCCAACCAGAAAATCGTTGCTTGCAGTAGATAAGCTATGTCCAGGATACAACGTATCAAAGTATGTCTTTAAGGTGGCTTTGATGTTTGCCCAAGTGATGCTTTTCTTAATACTGTCAACAACATCCCAAAACGAGAATTTATCTGCATCTAATGGAGTATCAGCTGCTGCAGTATTAGCATCATCAGTGAGTGCTAGATAACCTTCCTTGTCTTGAAATGCTTGGATACGATCTGCTGTCAAAGCTTCTGGATCGAGTGCAGCAACAACTCCTGCTCCGGGCTTTGTAATAAAGAAAAGACCGTCGCCTCCACCACCAGTACCCGGATACACCCCAACGTTCCCTCCAACACCTGAAGTGGAGTCACCACCGCGTAAGTCAAAGGAGCCTCCGTCATCAGCTACGCCATCACCACCTTGAAGAGAGAAGCTACCACCACCACCAGTTCCATCGCCTGCAGAAATAGTAAGGTTACGTCCATAACCAGTTGGTTTTGCTTCGCCATGGATTGTGACATCACCATTTATATCTTCAGTGTAGTCAAGCTTCGCACCACCAAAGGAACCACTATTGTTATATTGTATTTGGGTATCGGAACCCCCTGGAGTCCCACTACCCCCACTACCAGTACCTAAAGGACCAGTTATGTTACCTGAAGCATCAATATAGTATGCTCCATCGGACTTGAAGTACATCTTCCACTTAGTTGCAGAAGGTGTTGATGGATTACCTGCTTGAGTGTCCCATTCACGTAACCCAGTCTTCTGTAAGTATTGTGGGTGATCGTCATCTGCTAAGCCAGTAAGTGCACCGTGATCGGTCACCCCTGGAGTTAAAGGTCCTACAGTATTCCCAGAAGCATCAATATGGTAAAGGCCATCAGCCTTGAAATATAGTTTCCACTTTGATGCCGAGGGGGTTGAAGGATCGGCTGCTTGTTGACCCCACTCAGAAAGCCCAGAGCGAAGTAAGAATTGATTACCCCCACCAAAACGGGGTTCAACAAAGTCGTTTATTTCGTTGTCGCGACGGAAGGTTGTTTGTCCTGCGTACACCTGTAGGATTATTAATGGATGTTCTGTTGGTGTGGGTATTTTATCTACTGTAAGTTGCAACTTGTCGTTTTGTAAGTCGCCTTCAATTACCGTAATCGTTCCTGCATCGTCATACTGGAGAAATAAATACTTGGCACCTGTTGTTATTGCATACGAGGACAAGTCTTTTGTTTGGTGTTGCAACACATAAAGATCACCATCCTGGGTACGAAACACACCGCCCTTGATTACTACATAAAACGCATTGTCAGGGTCGGGTAGCGTTAAGAAGGGTAGTATTTGGCCAGCATCAACCCAAACAGTATCTCTACCAGGATACCTATGAAAATCTGCATGGTTAGGTATTTCAGGAGTGGTTTGAGAGGGACCATATACAGAAGAGATACTAAGAACTTGCAGCACCCCAGGCATGGCTTGGGTTGTTCCGACTACCACTAAAAGTCCCTCATCCAGCGGAGCAATGTAATTCAGTGCTGTGGTGGTTTCTCCTGTAGAAATCAAACGTACGAAAACCTCTCTACCTATACCTGTCGAGACGTTTCCATTACCATCACCCATTAACGCAGGTTCGCTGTAAGGTTGAAATCCTGAGCTGATTAGGAGTTGTTGCTGAGCTTGGGGAGTGGGGTTGACAGTAGCCAGAATACGCTCTTCCAGGGCCGTCTGTACTCTCTGTTGCGTTCTCAGTGTTGACTTGTTCGCCATCTCACTTCACCATCCAATGAATAGCAAGTGCAGTGCAGCACTCAAGGGAGCAATTGTGGGTAGGTCACCCGACTTATCAATCCAAGTAGTTCCGAAATCGGGAGTCATCTTAATTGATTGTGTAGTAGCTGCCATGAAGTATGATTCGGATGCACAGTTTTCCCATACATGATACCCCACGCCCAACGCAGGATCACACGGCCCCCAAGTAGCACCGAAGTCAGAAGACCTATGACCAATAACGGTATTCTTACCCCCAATTAACTTTTGGCCAGTGGGTGAAACACTTACAAAGTTGAACGAGCCATAACCTAAAGCACCAATAACTGATGTACTTAAAACTACTGACGTAGCACCATCGTTGTTCTCAACACGACGGAGGAACCTAGTGTCAGTATTCCACCAATAAACAAAATCTCCACCCCTTCTATGGAAGTGGTTGGCATCACTATAGGTTTGACCAGCCAAGTTTTGTGTGTTTACTTCCATACCACCGCCCCCGGCAAATCTTGACCATGCCTGGTTGCCAAATATATTATCCTCAGCATGAGATAGGAACCACTTACCAGAGCCAAACGTAACATCACCAAGCCTAGTAGCTGCATCAAGCCCTGATGCCACTAGAGATATACCATTTCGGTCGCCTAGGTAAAACCTACCTGCATTGTTACCATTGGATGCAGCAACCCCAATTCTTTCAGTTACAGTAGGATCCGCACCGATGGCAAGTAACCTACCAACGCCTAGAGCTACAGCACTTGTTAGTAGTTTCCAAGTACCCCCTAAACCTGTTGCCCAGTAAATATAATCAGCACCTCTGACGGTGGTGGGATCGGCCACTAACGCAAAGAGAGCACCTGATGGGGTCTTAACTACACGTTTAACGTAAGCAATGTACTCAGGGGGGAACCCATTATTCATGTACAACCAGTTAGGACTGGTTGCATTACAATTTAAGGTATAAAGAAATCCCTTGTTTGAGGATTCGAACAAAAAGAACCTTGGACCTAAACTGTCTCCATCACTACCCCCAATAGGAGGAAGGACGATTGGTGGCAAGGGGGGTAGACCAGGAGGATGCCATGGCGTATCTGGGATATCACCACCACCATCTGGAATGTCTCCATTAGCATTAATGTCAGGTTCTACAGCCAACTCCAAGGATACAGATGTTGTGAGAGCTCCAGTGTTTTTATTCCAAACACGTTCAACACGCCTGGGAATAAAGTTACCTGAAATAGTTCTGTCACGTCTTGTGTCGTAGAACGTACCTTCAAAGTACATGTTGGGAGTAATATCTGCATAACGGTCGTTAGCTGCCAAGTCAACGGTAATGTCTCTATATCGATTATTACGCCATGCAAGAATGGCTCCAGTTAGTTCATTTGCCTGTGCCTGGTCCGTAAGCAGTAAACTAGTCATTGAGTCTAACGCACCAAACCGTTTAGGTACGTGTCCGGGAGCTAAGCTAAAGAATGCCCTGCCTTGGCCTTCTATACTTATTGAGAGTCCATCGAGGTATACTCGACGTGATTTAGGCATTGCACTCATTTGATATGAGATGTCTCCATGCCAATCTTGACCTTCTAAAGTGCGAATGGTATCCCAAGTACGGCTTGCAACGGGAACTAACTGAGGTTCTATTTGAGCAATCACACGAGAATATCTATCACATGCTAAGTTAGCAGCAATTGTTGAAGCTAGTAATTGAGTAAATTGTTGCCAAAGGTTTCCAGCAGGTGTTGTTGTCTCCTTGATATAACGAGTGTCTTCAGTAACTTTAATGTCAACACAGTAATCAACTGTCGACCTCCAATGCCACATATGCCACAAGGATTTGTCTACTGTCAATCCATACATGTTAGTCCAAGCAGAGGATGTACCTACACTTAGTTCAAGACCGTGAATGAATCCGGGGATGTTTTTGATCATTTGATCCGATGTAGCAACTCGGAACTTTGTATATTGCATTTTAGGATTGTGGGTAATAGACTCCTCAACAATCCAACCAATTAGTTCAATGTTTTCACTACCTGAAATAGGCCCAATAGACGTTTCTACATTATCAAAGCGATCGACAGTTGCAATGACAACCTTAGTAAAGTCCATAAGGCCTGAAACGTCGCCCACAACAGTTACCTCACACGACCAACCACCTTCGGAAATGGTGGAAACAGGATTAGATGTCAACTGACCTTCATATCCTAAAGTTCCTCCATCCACAAACACAGTGCGTACACCAGTACTGGTCTTACCAGTAGCTGCGGTTACTGTACAATAGACTTGGTATTCCCCTTCGGCATTGTAAGATATTGTGGGTGTGGCTGTATTGAGTCCTGAAGATCCCGAAGATCCCGGAGCTACCCACAAATAGGATGAAATGGTGGAATTATACACCCAACTATCTGCAGCATCGAAGTTTAATGATACTGAGGCCCCTGTAAGAATGGCTACACGGTCGGTACCCATAACAACTACGGGATCGAAATTGGTATGTTGATTCGAGTAAGCTATATCAGCATCCATAAAAGGTACTTGACTTACCAACTTCAAGTGCTTAGGCCAAATACCAATAGTGTCGTTTACTACAGTGAGGTAAATCGTCCCACCAGCAGACCAATTTACTTCCGAAGTTTCACCAATGTAGAACGTTCCTGCAATAGGTGTCTTACGAATGCGCGCAAACCCTAACTCATGACCACCAATAGTAGTCCCAATTAGAATTGCCATATTAACTTTAACATCACCCAGAGTGCCGGTACCATTAGCAAATGATATTTCAATTACCATATCGTTGTCTGATGGAATGGCATTTAAGGTAGCTGTATAGACACTCGTAGGTTTACGAATGTAAAACCTTAGTTGTGACTTTTGATTTTGTTTACGGAAGTTTATGATATCTCCCGCGGAAGCGACTCTATTCTCAGACATTAGATTAACGTCATATCCTTGAACTTTAGTGTGATGTCTAACACACGATTGGCAACCCAATTCTCTCTCTTGGGCCATTCAGCAACCACTTGGTAGTCTTCATAGTGCGTTGATGAGGTCTTTGTACGAATGAATACTGTTGCTGAGCGGCCAGGAACAAATACTTTCAACGCATCATACATTTGACTTCCCATGAAGCCCCAATGCCATGATCCTTCAGCCCAACCAACATCCCGAGTTTGTGCATCACCGAGCTCGAATTGATCCGCAACTGGAGGTTCCCAAAAGGGTTCATAGATGCCCAAGTCACTTAATAGCGTCATTGAACCTGCAGACGTACCTATTTTAAACTCGTGTGCCATTATATAACTCCAACTAAACGCTCTATAATGTCGTTAGCAATCTCATCACGTTGTTGAGCAGACAGTGCAGCATCGATTCTACGATTGTCATAGTAGTATACTCTGCTTGCCCTGCCTGCTAAAGTTGCCAACATGTTTGCTTGTGAGAACGACCCACCAATCACTTGCTCAGCAGCACGCACAGTAGAGGGTGAGAGAACTTCCTCGCCCTTATGAAGTTTGTACATACCAGTGAATGGAATAGGACCACCTTGTTGCTTGTTTGTTGTGAAGTGGGTGCCTGTTGAGCCAGTGATGTTACCCATATTAGTGGTGCCGGTGGTGGTACCCTCAATATCACTACGTTCCATGTTAAGTATGTCAAGATAATCCTCGAGGAATCTCCTTGTCTCATCGAGAATTAGTCCATGATACAACTGATTCATTCTCAACTCAGCATTCAAAGCACCTTGAAGCAGAACAATCTTTTCATACGCAGCATTGACTGCATCACTCTTTTCCTTTTCATAGGCTTCACGAAGGGACTGTAGTTTCTCTTCTTGTGCTTTTTTGAGCGCAGCCTGCTCTTCAGCACGACGCTCAGCAGCCTCCTCCTTAGCTTCCTCATAACGCTCGTTTTCTTCCCGAACACGTATGAGGTAGTCTTCTTGCCTCCGCTGACGCTCAATAAGATATTGTCTATCAGTCTCTCGCAAGCGCTCGGCTACATCACTTCGAATTTGAGCTATACGATCGTTCTGCTCTCTTAGTAGTTCATCACGTTCACGATCGTACCTACGTTGTTCCTTGACTAAACCAAGTGCATCACGTTCACGTTCAAGTGCATCAACATTGTCTTCATGGTCAAGCCTAAGTTGTAGTAGTCGTTCCTGGAAATCGCTCTCCGCTTGAATAAGATCATCGTGACCTTCGGAAACAATTTCACTACGCTCTTGTAAGTGGTCTTCCTCAGCCCGAGTGTTGTCGAGAATGAAGTCCGCAGTCAATCGAGCGATATTACGAACCATAGTCTCAAAAGCATCTTTAACTGAGTTGGCATACCTTCGTTGGATAGCTAAAGCCTGTTTATTGCCATCAGAAATAATATCCAAGCGGTCACGTTCATAATTTGAGGCCATTCGAACTAAGTTACGTTGCAATTCAAGAACAATAATAGCAGCGTCCTGTTCTTTCTTGAGACGCTCCATTGCATCACCAAAATGAATAAGTGCTGAAGTACCTTTACTTATTGTAGACTCAGTCTTTTCTCCAACACCAATGAAGTCAGCATAAGCTCTAACAAGGTTTCCTAAGTTGGGAGAGACCTTGTCGAGTATTTCAGCCAAACTAGTAAACTCTTCTTCTACATGGGTAATCTTAAATAAAAAGTTTTCCAGATGCATACCAGCACCGAAAGCTGGTATGATGGAAGCCAGTGTCCGAACAAAAGTGAGAAACTGCTCAAAAGGTGAATTACGAATAGTTTGTGCTGCAGCGTAGCCCAACCCTGCAGAAGCTACCCCCGCAGCAGCAGCACCCCCCAAAATTAACCCACTCGAACCTCCTGCTCTTGCCAAAACACCTGCACCACCTGGAAGATTTTTAGCATTTGCGGTAGCATAGATCTCTGCAGATCGTAACATCCTCCAAGAAGACAGTTCTAGTGAAGCTGACGCTGCAACAAACCTAACGTCAACTATCATCTTCACACCATTGGCCACTAAAGCCCCAAGCACACCAACGGTTGTAACTGCAATACCTGTTTTCAAAGCTGCTTCGATTATTCCAGGATGCTCTTCAACTATTCCAGCGGCCTTGTCTGCAATCTTGGCAACCTTCTCCAAGTACGGAAGCAACACTTGGGTTGTTGTACGGCCTATACTCATCTGAGCAGCTTGGAGAGCCTTGGTTTGCTTCTGCCAAGAAGTTACCAAAGGATCCGCAACACCACCCAACTTCTCCATTTCCTTGTTGTACTTTATAGCATTGGCAACAAGTGGGGCCCACATTGCGGTCCCCGCAATTGCAATTTGTTGAAAGATAAACGATGTAGCACGAAGGACACGTTGAGCTCGCCACCATTCTCGTTGTAACGAGGCTGTGCGTTTCTCGACATCCGCCAAAGTCTTTTCGTACAAGACAGCCGAAGCCATCCCTGCCTTAAACTGTTCAACAGTTACTTCATTGATGGTCCTACCAACATTCTGAACCCCTTGTACTGTTGACTTCGCTGCTTCCTCATCAAGACTCAGCTTTAGAAATGCTTCGAACTGACTCTCACTCTCAAACCTTAGGCCCATCAGAATTTTCCTTTTTCTGTTCCTGTATTTGACTCAACACCTTACTATAAAGTGAATCCATTTCCAAAATGACTTGCATTTGTGTTTCATACTGATCAACGAGACCGCCTGACTGAGGTAAGAATTTACGGCCGGTCCCTATCCACAACAACCAGTCTGACAGATACATCTTGTAAGCGACCTCTGACATTTGTACGAACTCGGGTAAGTCCGATGTGGCATCCGTCGCGGCCTGTGCAACCTCAGCCAGGCGCGAATAGACTTCATTGGTCAGCTCGATTTTTTTTCGTCGCTAAAGTCTCCTTCAAGTAACAACCCAGGATTGAGGGCATCTACTGCTTCGTACCAAATACCCGCCTCTACTGCTGGCATATTTAGAAAATCTTCCTCAGAAGGGAGATCTCCTACAGAACAACCAAACAGCAACGGGTAAACGTACTCACGTAGGACTTGCACATCAAGATCGTCCGAAGGGGTTTCTTTTGCAGCAACCCGCATTCTCTCGACCTTAGCGGAGTCACGCACACGTAAAACTAGGACGGTAATTTTACGGTCACCAAGAACGATGTCTCGCGATGTCTCTTTTTCTGTCATCTTAATACTCGTAGAACACAACAACTATAGCACCAGTACCTGGTGCTGCATTGAAGGTAACGCCTGTAACAGCCTTGGTGATCCCACCTGACTGCAACACGCCATCCAACCAAACAACCATCTTATCAACACTGGTCGCTTGCTTTGCGGCCGGGAGTAAGAAGATCAGGTTAGAGTTATTACCTTTGAATGCAACGATATTAGGTTGTCCAGTTGACATACCTTCAATCATTGCCGCTTCTATGGCACCCTCTGTACCTATTGCTAATGACGTACCCCACAAGTGTTTTGTTGTAGGATTCGGAGCAACGGTATAAGTGTGCTCTGCAGCGTTCTCATCCATGTTTGCAGGCATCGGATATGCGCGCCCACTAGGAATAATGTGGAAACGATACCGACGTGCCTTCGTTGCTGAATCCAACGACTGTTGGAACAACAACGCACCAATGTCGGGCTCTGAACCCTGTTGCTCAGTATTCCACGGCATCATCTTTGCTTCACCAACTTGGAACGCAGTTACGTTCGTTAAGATGGCTTGCAAAGGAATATCATTCGCAGCAACGCGAAGCTCGGCCGACATTGACTCCGAAGGCGGAAGATAGTCCAAAGCTAACGGACGATCGTTGCCCCTATGAGTGATCTTAAGAGGCTCGGGATTCGTGATACTCCAAGCACGAGGACCAATGACTTCGTTCCCTTCATAGGCTGTCGTACCTGCGGCTGCGGGGTATCCGTTTGCATCAAGTTCGAAGATGACTGCTCGACGCAAGCCAACCGCAAACTGTTTACCGGTTGTAACGGTCATAGTTACTCCTTAGGAAGTTCTTCATACACGACGAGACCCCTATGTTTGTTGGGTTTAACGTCGCAAGTGCACACTGCTTGTTTGTTGCCATTTGACAAAACAACCAATACAATCGGAAGCCCGTGTGCAGGGCATAGGATTGTCGTTGGCACCAACTCTGGTTGGCTGTAAGTATACTGCCTTCTAGTCATACAGAGTCCTCCAGTTTACGTATCGACTACGAGCTCTTGCAGTCTCCCAAACGGTTCTTAGTCCATCACGTTTCTCTATACCATCGAGTCGTTTTGTGTAAGCACCTACCACCTGAGTAAGGTGTTTCAACTTGACGCTATGAGAAACAACTCTGAGCCAGAACTCATAGTCTCCTGCTGAAAGCATATCTGCATCGAATAAACCAAACTGGTTATGTAAAGACTTTCTCCACATGGGCATCGGTCCAATAAAACATCCATGTGCTAAGTCAAACAAGGTACCTTCGATCCAAGTATGCCGGTTAACTGGGTCGCCACCTACTTCCCTTACTATATCTGTGTTTCCATACACAAGTCCAATCTTAGAATTGTTGTCCAGAGTTCCAGCAAGTAAGGCAAGAGCGCCGGGATACAACCTGTCATCACTATTCGAGTTTGTGATGTACTCACCTTTAGCTAATTGAATGAGCTCGTTCCAAGTAGCATACAAAGTAGGAACATTGGAAGTGGTAATGAGTGTTATGTCATTCCCAAAACTCTTTAGGATGTTGTGTTCTGGACCACTTTCAACACATGACACTAGAATCTCAAATTCAACTTCTTTTTGTTCCAACAAGTTCCGAATACGACCATCAATAAATTGTTCAGCAAAGTATGCCGAAACAATACATGATACCTTCATAGCAAACCTCCAGGAATCTTTATGTCGTACTTCCCCACAGGAAGACACTTGATTCCTACGTACTCGTGCCCCAAAGTACTAGCAAGCTTTTCAAAGCACTCATTAGTGTAGCTACCAAAAAATTCGATAACACGACAACCAGGAGGAGCCCAAATCATGTTAGTCATTCCTGCTCCATGAGGTCCTACAATTACCTTTGCATTTGAGAACGCACGTACCTGTTGCGTGAAGGTCAAAGAAGAGCACACTATCTTTTTGTATTTTAGAGGTATTGCATTCTCATTTACAATACGTCTTACCATAGCATCTTCTCTACTTATGTAGACTTGCTCAGGAGCTCCAATTACTTGACTGTTTTGCATGAGCCTTTGTAACAAAGACAAGTCCTTTGGAAGAGAGTATCCCTGGCGCCTAGGTTGATAAGGTGGTACCAAGTTAGTATACTTTTGTGGAGTTCCTGACCAAGAAGTAATTCGGGATCCTAATCTAAGTGCACCCAAACCTTCTCTAATAAATGTGGGTACTCTACCTTGTACTAGAATGTTCTCATAA
>Ga0209751_10005072_pt1 | contig 12499 bp, 18 predicted proteins | sample RifCSP13_1_FD_184019 | JGI IMG/M metagenome (GOLD analysis project Ga0209751, IMG submission 184019) | Soil microbial communities from Rifle, Colorado - Rifle CSP2_sed 13_1 (SPAdes) (version 2) | ecosystem: Environmental > Terrestrial > Deep subsurface > Rock core/Sediment | place: Rifle... | reverse complement strand
GCTCGCTCTATCTCCAACACCCGCCCGCCGCGGATGCATCCACTGTGCCGCCTCGGGGCTCGCCGATGGGCCGAACGGCTCGATGGGCGTGATGTATCTCACGCCTCGGCTCTCGGTCGCGGGGATAATGCCCACCGTGCTCACCGGCCCCGCGGTCGCGGCCTCCAGGACCTCGCGGCCACCGACCCCGTCCGGGTGGGGATCGTCCACGGCAGCCGCCTCATCGGCGAGGGGCTCCGCGACCTTCTCTCCCACGAGTCCTCCCTGGATGTCGTCGCCGTCTTCCCGGGGATCGACGCCGCCACGCGCGATCCCGTCGGAGGAACGCACGTCCTGCTCACCGACCTGACGAGCCTTCGCCGCGCCGGTATGAGCGGCCTGCGCGCCCTGCTCTCGGCGGCACCCGCTGGAAAGGTCCTCGTCTTCGATGTCGAGGACGACGACGCCGCGATCGTCGAGTGCGTACGCGCCGGCGCGGCGGGCTGCGTGCTCCGGGATGCGTCGCTCACCGAGCTGGTCGCGGCGATCGCCTCGGTCGCCACCGGAAGCGCGCCGCTCTCCCCGCGGATCATCACCTCGCTCTTTCGGTACGTCGCGGATCAGGCCGAGGGCCGCGAGACCAGCATCTCCGACCTCACGCCTCGCGAGGAGGAGATCCTCCAGCTCCTGTCCGAGGGGCTCTCGAACAAGGAGATCGCCGGGCGCCTCTTCCTGCAGCCCCAGACGGTGAAGAACTACGTCCACCTCGTGTTCCAGAAGCTCGACGTGCACAGCCGGCTCGACGTGATCCGCCTCCTCCGCTCCCGCCGACGCTGAGCGTGCCGCCGCGTCCGGTACCGCGGTACCGGACCCGAGCGAGTACTCGCCGCCGGAACACCCAGCTCACCGCGGTCCGTTCTTTTGGGCATGAGCAAGATCGACCGGCACGGATCGACGGCACGCTTCGACGGAGATCGATCTCGATGACCGTCATCACGGGAGCATTCGCCGCTACCTGCTGACCACGTTGCTGCTGTCGTGACCTCGGTCACAACTCGAGGCATGGACAGGCCGGCGATCGCGTTATACGGCCCGATAGCGTGACCCTCGTACCAAGCGAACTCGCGACCCAGACCGTGGAGGTGACTGAATGAGCGCAGCGAACGCGACGTACGCCGGAGCCCATGGCGCGAGCCGGAGCCCGGTCGCCCAGGGGATCCGGAACGGGCTCATCGCGAGCCTCGCGATGGCCATGATCATGATGGTCCTTGGCGCATTCGATACCGGCTTCTTCGCCGCGCCCTCGTCGATCTGGGCATTCTTCGCCGGACCTGACGCCTACGCGCCGCACACGCTCAGCCTGAGCTTCGTCCTCGGCGCGATGGGGCACATGATGAACTCGGCCGTCCTCGGGATCGTGTTCGCGTTCGTCGCCTCGCGCGTCCTGCGCATCAGCGGCGTCCCTGCGGCCGTCGTCGCCGGCACGGTCTACGCGCTCGTCGTCATGGCGCTCATGTTCGTGGTCGTGCTGCCGGCCTTCCCGAACGGCGCGATCGTGATCGACAGCGCCGCTCTGTGGATCTGGATCGCCGGCCACGTGGCCTACGGGATGGTCGCGGGGCTCCTCTACTCGATCTGGCGCTGACCCCCTTCCTTCGGCGACCCCGGGCGGGACCCCCAGCCGTCCCGCCCGGGCCTCGCCGTTACGGGTGGAAGGCCGGCGGGGTCCGGGGTCCACGGACCGGAGGCTGAGCTGGACTGGACCGTCTACTGGTTCATGTTCCCCGTGTGCATCGGCGTCGCGTCGGTGGCCCCGGACATCCCGCCGATCTTGAGCTGCAGCCCCGCCGTGCCGTCCATCTAGGCTCCCTTTGGCCGGACCTCGTAGCCCATCCGCCCCAGGCGCTCCGTGTCGTGCTGCCTCATGCCCGGACGCTAGACCCTGCCGTCGAGGGGAAGGTCAAGCCCGCGGGCGCGCCTCGGTTCAGCCCGGCGCGGCATCGGCGGCCGGCTCCGCGGCAATGCGGCGGAGGACATCCCTGAACACGGAGACCGGCTGCGCCCCGACGAGGAGGTAGCGCCGCCCGACGATGTGTGAGGGGATGGCGTTGATGCCGACCGAGGTGGCGTCGGCGCGGTGCTGGTCGATGACCGGCTCGTAGCGACCGCTCGTCAGCGTCCCCCCGAGCTCGTCCGGGTCGAGGCCGTGCTCGGCGACGATACGGCGCAGGTCCGCGACCCGATCGAGCTCCGCCGTGCCCTCCCAGTGGCCCTTGAAGAGCGCGCGATGGACGGGCTCGAACGCTCCGCGCTCCCGGGCGAACTCGGCGGTCGCGAGGGCCAGTCGGGTGTTGATGAGGCGGTCCTTTGGCTCCATCACGAGCCCGACCTCGCGCGCCGTCGCGTCCATGCTCCGGCGCACCCGCGCGATGTACTCGGGTGGGAGCACGCGCTCGCGCGCCATGCCCTCGCGCGGGCCTCAGGATGCAGCTCGAACGGCAGCCAGATGACCTCGACCAGTCCGGCCTCTCGCATCTCGTCGACCCGGACCGAGTCGATGTAGCAGAACGGTCAGACGTAGTCGGAGTAGATGATCAGGTCGGTAGCGCTCATCGGACGTTGTCGAGCCCTTCGAGCGGTGGGCGCACGGTCAGACGTGGTCGGCTCCCTTCGTGGGCCATCCAGCCGAGCGCTCTTCATCCCGTTCCGTGACGCGACCGGTCGGACAGAGTCCTACCCGGCGGGCCGCTACGTCGAGGCCGAGCCGGACGGCGACGGGCGCTGGATCCTCGATCTCAACCGCGCGTACAACCCGTACTGCGCCTACAACGACGCGTGGCGCTGCCCGCTCCCCCCGGTCGAGAACTGGCTCGACGCACAGGTCCGCGCCGGGGAGCAGCGCTTCCACTAGCGCCTCTCTCGACGGGCTCGAGATCGATGTGACGTTCCGCACGCCCGGGGTCGGTCCGGAAGCGGGGGCGTCGCGCCCTAGGTCGGCTCGGTCCGACCGCGCCTCATGGCGAGAGCCTCGGGTTCGCGGCGGTGAACCCGAGCTCGTCCTCGCGCGCGATCTGCTCCTTCTGCCACGCCAGGTCGATCGGATCGCCGAAGCGCCCGGGGTAGAGCGCTCGCCAGATCTGCTTCCGGATGACGAAGTTCTTCGGGTCCCTCTCGAACGCCTTCGCCCAGGCGGCGAGCGCTTCGGCGCGGCGCCCTTCACGCATGAGCCGGGATCCCTCCGCGAAGAGGTCGAGCGCCTCGGGTTCCGGCGGCGGCGCGACGACAGCGTCGGCGCTCGGGCGGGCGTCGCCCGACGCCGCCAGCCAGCGATCCAGCAGTTCGCGGCTCGCCGGGTCGCGGATGTCGAAGCCGGGGATCTTCGAGCCGATGAGCGCGCCGTCGGGGCCGAAAGCGAAGCCGTTCGGGATCGCGCGGTACCCGAAGATGCGCGCGAGGTCGTTGTCGGCATCGACGAGCGTCGTGAGGTGGACGCGCTCGGCGAACAGCGCCGCCCGCTCGATATCGGCGTCCGCGGCGACGGTCACGAACCGAGCGTTAGAGCTCGGCCGCTCGTCCCAGAAGCGCTGCCAGACCGGCAGCTGATCTCGGCAGCGTCACCACGACGCCCAGACGAAGACGATGAGCGGATCGCCGAGATGGTCGCGCAGGCGCGCTGGCCGGCCGTCGAGCCCGACCAGCTCGACGTCCAGGGCGGGACTAGACACGCTCGAAACTCCCGTTCACCCTTCCATCATGCATCGAGCGCTCATCGTCATCGACATGATCGAGGACTTCGCGCACGAGGACGGCGCCCTCTACTGCGGGCCTTCGATGGCGCGGGTGATCGCGGTCGTCCGGAGCGAGCTGGAGCGTGCGCGCACCGCTCGCGAGCCGGTCCTGTACCTCACCGACGCGCACCTACCGGACGACTCCGAGTTCCGGACGTTCCCGCCGCACGCCATCGTTGGCACCAAGGGCGCGCAGATCGTCCCTGAGCTGGCGGCGGCCGACGATGACGTGGTCATCCCGAAGCGCCGCTACTCGGGCTTCTTCGGCACCGACCTCGACATCACGCTGCGCGAGCGCGGCGTCGACACGCTCCGGCTCGTCGGCGACTGCACGAACATCTGCGTCCTGTACACCGCGGCCGATGCGCGGAACCTCGGCTACGCGGTGGAGGTCGTCGAGGAGGGGGTCACCTCGTTCGACGAGCAGGCGCACCACGACGCGCTCCGCGAGCTCGAGAAGACGCTGGGCGCGACGGTGATCCGCACGGCTCCTCAGGCGGCCAGGTAGAGGAGCGCGAACGGGAGGTTGACGCTCAGGTCCCACAGTCCGACGGCGACGAGCGCGACGCCCGCGATCCGGCCCACGACGGCGTAGTGCCGCGTGAAGACGCGCAGCAGCGCCGATCGCCTGCTCTCCGCGAGCACCGAGAGGACGAGGAGCGGGACGCCGAAGCCCAGCCCGAACACGAGGAAGAACGCGAGCTTGCCGGCGAAGTCGGCGACCCCGAACGACAGCACGAAGATGCCGATCACGAGTGGCCCCGCGCACGGCAGCGCGATGGGGCCATAGAGCAGGCCGTAGGCGTACGCCGAGAGAGCCGGTGAGCCGCGCGACGCGCCGATCGAGAGCGTCGGGAGGCGCGCGAACGGGTTGCGGCCGAACAGCAGCGCCACCCCGAGAGCGACGACGAAGAGGTCCGCGAGCAGCGTGACGATCCGCAGGACGTCGCCGATCGCGACCTGGAGCGCCGCGATTAGCGCTCCGAGCGCGAGCATCGCGGTCAGCACCCCCGCGAGAACGAGGACCCCGAGCCAGCGGACGCCGGCCGATCGGTCCAGCCCGGGACGCGTCGCGAGGTACGCCAGGAATCCGGGATAGAGCGGGAGCACGCAGGGGGTGAGCGTCGCGGCGAGGCCGCCCAGGAACGCGACGGCGAGCTGCTCGATCACCTCACTCGTTCCGGTATCGCAGGGCGGCCTCGCGCAGCAGGTCCTCGTCCTTGATACCCGAGGGAAGCCGGTGCGGGACACCCTTCGCCGACACGGCGAACATCGGATCGGACGGCGGGTAGAGCACGCTGTCCCCGTACGAGCGCGACAGCGCGCCCATGAGCTCGCGGGGCGCGACGGCGAAGCGCCAGGTGAACCCGAGGTCGTCGGCGTAGCGCCGCAGGAGCTCCGCGTTCTCGTTCGGGTCGCCGTCGATCGACACCATCACGACGTCGTTCCCGAGGGCCGGCAGCGCGTCCTTGACCAGCAACTGCTGGTTCCGGCAGGTCACTCACCACACCGCCATGGCGATGAAGAACGTGACCTTCCCGGGGAACCCTCCAAGCGTGAAGCGTTCGCCCGTCCGGACGTCGGTCAACGGGATCGACAGGAACCCCGGGTCGCTAGCCGTCCCGCTCGGGGGATCCGCGGACAGCCCCGAGCCGCCGCAAGAGAGGACGGTCACCGCGAGCGCCAGGGCGAGCGTGAGCGATCTCACCGTGTCGATGCTAGGTGGGCCCGGCTTCTCGACCGCCGGGGGCGCTCTTCGCGAGCTGTGACGCACCTCACGCTGCGCCGGTCCTATCCGGAGGCAATGCCCCCTCTTCTGGACCGAAGCCCTGCTAATCCGTCTCCGCCCCGATCACGCGGCAGGCGAGGATCCGGTCCTCGTTGCGCCCGAGGTAACGCTCGCCCTTCTCCATGATCCGGCGCACGTCCGGATCGATGATCTCGTAGAGGACGTTGCGCCCCTGGCGACGCGCCTCCACATAGCCGCAGAAGCGCAGGCAGGTGAGGTGGGATGAGACGCTGGGCTGGTGCCGTCCGAGATGCCGGACGATCTCCCCCGCCGTCTTCGGGCCGTCCAGAAGGAAGCGGAGGACGCGCACGCGGGTGGGATCGGACAGTCCGTGGAAGAACCGCGCGAGCGCCTCATCCTCCGCCGCTCGGCTCGCCCGCCTCAAGACGCGCTGAGCACCCGTTCGACCCACCACGCCAACATCCTATCGACTTTTCCCGATCGGTGTGTATCATCCAGAAAACTCGATGGAAAGCACGATCGACGAGCGGCGGTCCGACCTGGTCGTACTGGGCTCCGGCTCCACGGCATTCGCCGCGTCGCTGAAGGCGGCCGAGCTCGGGAAGACCGCCGTGATGACCGAGTCGCGCACGCTCGGAGGCACCTGCGTCAACCGAGGCTGCCTGCCCTCGAAGAACCTGATCGAGGCGGCGCGCATCTACTGGGAGGCGGCGCACCCGCGCTTCCCCGGCCTCGGCGGCAAGAAGCTGGACCTCGACTTCAAGGAGCTGATCCGCGGGAAGGACGAGGTCATCCGCGGCTACCGCGACCGCAAGTACGCCTCGATACTCGACGACAGCGACAAGATCAAGGTCGTTCAGGGCCGCGCCGCATTCGTCGATCCCCACGTTGTTCAGGTGAACGGGACTCGGCTCATCGCGGACCAGATCCTCATCGCGACGGGATCCAGACCGGCCGTGCCGAAGATAGCCGGCCTGGAGAGCGTGCCGTATCTCACGAGCGATCTACTCACGTCCGACGAGCCCATGGAGCTCTGGGAGCAGCCCCGCTCGCTCGTGGTCCTGGGCGGCGGCTACATCGGCCTCGAGCTGGCGCAGGCGTTCCAGCGCCTCGGCACGCAGGTGACGGTCCTCCAGCGCTCCGACCGGATCCTCTCCGACTACGAGCCGGAGGTCTCGATCGCGGTCGAGCAGGCGCTGACGGACGAGGGCGTCGACATCCGGACCGGGCTCAGCATCGTTGGCGTTCGCAAGGACGGCGACGGCGTCACGGTCGTCGTCGAGGGCCCGACGGCCCGCCCGGGCGAGGTGCGCGCCGAACGTCTCCTCGTCGCCACGGGCCGTGTGCCGAACACCGACGACATCGGTCTCGATAAGGCCGGCGTAGCGCTCGACGACCGCGGCTTCGTGAAGGTCGACGAGCACCTGCGGACGAACGTGCCGCACATCTGGGCCGCGGGCGACGTGATCGGCACGAACACCGGCAGCCAGATGGCGACCCCGGTCGGCGCGCACGACGGCGTCATCGCCGCGGCGAACTCGCTCGGGAACGAGGGCCGCAAGGTCGATCACAGGGTCGTCCCGCGGACGATCTTCACCGATCCGCAGGTCGGCGTCGTCGGCCTGACCGACGCGGAGGCGAACGCCAACGGCTTCGCGTGCTCCTGCAACACCGTGCCGATCCACCTCGTGCCGCGGGCCGGCGCCGTGCGCGACGAGCGCGGGATCATCAAGATGGTCATCGAGCGTGACACCGGGAAGGTCCTGGGCGTATCGATGGTCGGGCGCGACGCGGGCGAGGTCATCCACGAGGCCGCGATGGGGATGCGCTTCGGCGCGACCGTGTACGACTTCATCGACATGGTCCACGTCTATCCGACGATGGCCGAGGCGCTGAAGATCGTCGGACTCTCGTTCTTCAAGGACGTCTCGAAGATGAGCTGCTGCGCGGAGTGAGTCCGACCGCGAGCGAAAGTACTCTCGGGAGCCGCTAACGTAGGAACGGACGCACGCCGGGCAGGACGAGCGCGAGCGCGATCGTCGCGACGTACGCGAGGAGCAGCATGCCGCCCACCACGAGGTGCAGCTGGATGTTCAGCGCCATCGCGGGCATGAGCTCGTAGGGGCGGTCGTACGCCCGCCGCACGCCGGCGTGCACGCGCATCGCCAGCGGGATGCCGAGCAGGACGAGCAGCGCGGGCAGTGGAAGCAGCCCAAGCAGCACGCCGGCGGCGACCGAGACGAAGGCCAGCGCGGCTGCGACCGCATAGAGGCCGAGGACGGCGTCGGGAGCCAGGCGCGTCGGCAGCGTCCGCTTGCCGGCGCCCGCGTCGGCGCGCCGGTCCGGGATCTCGTTCACGTACAGGATGAGCGCGACGAAGATCGCCACCGGCAGGGACGCGACCACGGCGCTCGCGGAAATCTCGCCGCGCGTCTGGACGACGTATGCGCCTAGGAGCATGAGCGGCCCGAAACCCAGAGCGACCGCGATCTCGCCGAGACCGCGGTAGACGAGGCGCAGCGGCGGGGCCGTGTAGAAGACGCTGATCGCCACGCCCAGGACGCCGATGACGAGGAGCGCGAGCGATCCACGCGTCGCGAGGAGCACGAGCCCGAGGAGGAGGCCGACCGCGTAGAAGGCCGCCGAGAGCAGGGACATCCGGCGCAGGCTCACGAGACCGTACTGGATGACCCGCGAGCCGCCGCTGAACTTCGTCGGGTTGACGTTCGCCTCGTCCGCGCCGCTGAGGGTGTCGAATACGTCGTTCGCCACGTTCAGCCCGAGGTGGACCGCGGCCGCGCCGATCACCGTGAGGACCGCGGCGGCGAGGTCGAACGCGCCCTCCGCCGCCGCGATGAGAATCCCGAGGAGGACCGGGACGAACGTGGCGCTCAGGAACGGCAGCCGGGTGGCGCGCAGCGTCAGCCAGAAGAACGAGAGCTGCGGCCGTACGGCCCGGCCGAGGCGCCGCGAGAGGCGCTCGAAGTAGCGCCGCGAACGAGGCACGGAGCGCTCGGCGTACTCGAAGAAGGGGACCTCCGCCTCGTCCCAGCCCCATGCCTGTGTCACGTTCAAGAGGATCGTGCCGTCCTCGGCGCGCGATGCCTCGCCCCACACCGTCACGTGGCGCCGCTCGTCGTAGCCGTAGCCCGGCGTCGGCCGGATATGGCTGCCGGTGAGGCTGAGCTCACCCCCGGAGGGGACCTCGAGCCCCGCCGGAGGCACGATCGTCGCGGTCCCGCTGTCCGGGTCGACGCGCGCGGCGACCGCGACGGTCAGCGGGTAGCCGGATGCGTCGCGCCAGCTCAGTAGGTGATACGGATAGGAGTGGAGCTTCTCCAGGCCCTGGCGCGCGTTCACGCGGCCTCCGCTCCCGTGTATGACAAAGGCGCGACCTCGGTCCGGCCCTCCGGCCAGTAGAGGGCGTGCCGCGGGACGATCTCGATGAGGGCGCGCTCGAAGAAGAGGGGCAGCGCGACGCGCTGCGTCATGAACCAGTCGATGATCGGTTCTTTCGCACGCCACAGTGGCAGCACTCGCGTCCAGCCCTCGTGCACGTCGTCGTCGATCACGCGCGCGTCGCCCCGGATCGTCGCCCGGCCGCGGCGATCGCCCATGGCCACCGGGTCCGACAGCGACACCGAGACGCGGCCATCGCGCCGGATATGGTCGAGCTTGCGGGAGAACAGGACGCTCGAGGTCATGTAAATGCGGTCGCCGTCCCAGAGAGGGATGAGCGGATACGTGACGACGCGGCCATCGGGCCGCACGACGCTCAGCTCGGCGACGAGCGCCGCCTCGAGGAGGCTCTGGAGGGGTTCGGGCAGCCAGCTCATCCGCTCGGTCGGATGCTATGGGACGCTCGGACCTGCCGCTCTAATGCCGCGTGGGCTGTGCGTTCGCGCACAGGGCTCGCCTTTCCGTCGACCCCGCGTCAGCCAAGTCTCGGGACGTACACCCACCGAGGATCGCGCCGTACACGAGGTGCAGGACGAACGACGCCGCGGCCGACCGCCGCGATCGGCCCAGCCGCTTCCAGATCTCGTGCGGCGGGTCGCCTTGCTCGAAGCGCCAGATCGCCAGCCGCCGAAGCGTCTCCTCGTCCACGTCGCCCTCCTCCGAAGAGGGAAGGGTGGCGGGGAGACCGCCCTAGTCAGTGCACGATGATCCGAGGCCTCTCAAGTAGCCGCTAGGCGGCGCCACCGGTGGCGAGCTGCCCGCGCCGCACCGCCTCCGCAGAGATCGTCCCGGGGTACTTCCGGAAGTACATCGTGTCGCAGAGCCATGAGACGAAGACGCGGCGGAGCAGGCCGATGGGCCCGGGCGGCGTGTCGAAGCGATACCGAGTGATCAGCCGGGTCCGTCGCGGGTCCAGCTCCTCGAGCTGAACGGTCGCCCAGCAGCGGAGCCCCATGACCGGCAAGGTCATCGTCATGCGGTCCGGCTCGAGGGCTTCGGCGACTCGGAAGACGCCTACCTGGCCCGGTCCGTGGACGCAGTGGTACTCGGCGCCCACGAGGGTGTGCCGCGCCCCCGGCTTGAAGTCGACCCGCTGCACGCCCATCCAGCGCTGGCGCGATGCCGGGTCCGTGGCGGCCGCCCACACCTGGTCCTTCGGAAGCTCGACGACGATCTCGTGCTCGATCTGCGCCTGAGCGCGGTCGATGGTCCGCACCTCGTCGTGGGACCGCGGGTCGTCGCGAAGCGGGGCGAGGTCGATCCAGCCGCACTCGACCGCGCCGAGGTCGTACTCTTCCCGGTGCGCCGTGAAGCGGCCGCCGGCGCTCTCGGGAAGCTGCTCTATCGCGTCGCGTGTGGCGAGCACGTATTCCCGCGAGGGGACCTTGTTCTTGAGGAGCCGGTGGACCGCGTTGACGGCGTTGCCGACGTAGGTCTCCTTGTCACCGAACCGCTGCGGCATCCACTCGCCGTGGTGCCAGACGAACTTCAGCGTCAGTCCCCCGACGTTCGCGCACGCGCGGCACGGACAGGTGGTGACGCGCTTGATCAGGTTCAGATGGCGGTGGAAGCGGAAGAAGCACTCCTCCAGCCAGGCAAGCGGGTCCGGCGGGAGTCGCTGCCCGAGCGCGAAGATCGCGTCGCCCTCGATCTGGCCGATCACGAGGTGCTCAGACAGGCCGCGCACGAGCGTCTCGAGCAGCTCGTTCAGGATCTCGCGCGAGTGCTCGAGCTCGGTGTCGGCGACGAACGCCGTGTAGCCCGAGATGTCGGCGAGGACGAGGTGGCCGCGCTGCGCGGGCATGGCGGGCAGGCTAGCTTGTTCGCCCGCTCGCGCCCACCTTCCGAGCGTCCGAGAGACGAAAAGAGCCCGGTCTCTCGACCGGGCTCCCCTCATGGACTTCGGGTGGTCTGGCTTAGTACCGAGAGCCGCGCGAAGCCGACGGACGGACCTGCTCGAAGCAGGAGCTGCAGTACACGGGCTTGTCGCCACGTGGCTGGAACGGAACGCGCGCCTCGCCGCCGCAGTTGCTGCAGGTCGCGACGAAGAACTCGCGTGGGCCGCCCATGCCACGGCCACCGCCGTAGCCGCCGCCTCCGGACGAGCTGCGACGCGCCGCACGACACGTGGGGCAACGACCCGGCTCGTTCATGAGACCGCGGGACTGGTAGAACTCCTGCTCTCCCGAGGTCCAGATGAATTCCTGACCGCAGTCCTTGCAGGTCAGGGTCTTGTCAGAAAGACTCAATGTCTTCCTCCCTTTGTTTCTGGTGCTCTGAGCTCCGCTTGGTCTCGGGAGGAAGTGCCTCGCTCGAGGTCTCGCGTGGACTCTCGTCACCGCCCTCTTCGGGCACCGAAAGCGTATCAGGAACGGTCTCTTGTGAACACCTGTTCCGGGAAGATCTCGCCCATCCAGTCGTCCATCCACTGGCCGGAGCGGTATCCGTAGCGTTCGAAGAGGCCGATCCGGCGGTACCCCGCCTTCTCGTTCGCCCGCCTGCTGCCTCTGTTCTGCAGCGCGATCCAGTTGTGCACCCGGTGGAGGCGCAGCGCCCGCCAGGCGAAGTCGGTGCGCAGGCGGACGGCCTCGCTGGCGATGCCGCGGCCGTACAGGTCGTGCCGGCCGATGAAGAGCCCGCTCTCGCCATCTCGGCGGACCCAGTCGATGTCGAAGATCCCGGTGAAGCCGACCGTCTCGCCCTCGAACGCGATCGCCCAGTTCACGGAGTCCTCGCTCTTCGCGAACCGCTCGTAGCGCTCCTTCGCGTTCTCCTCCGTCCAGTTCCCGGATCGAGGCGACCAGAAGCGCGTCGACTCGGGCTGCGCGAGCCACTGCAGCTGCAGTGGCTGATCCTCGAGCGTCGGCGGTCGCAGCTCGATGCCGTTCCGTCCGAGGATCCGTGGCCCGAGCATCAGCTCGCGATCCCATCAGGGAACGGCGCGTACTCCCGCTCCGTCGCCCAGCGCTCGTCCCACGTCTCGCGGTCGAAGCGCATCTCGAGCTGGTCCACGTAGGCGCCGTCGCGGTAGTACACGTCGTGACCGTGCCCGAACGTGCGGAAGCCGAGCTTCTCCGCGATCCGGAGCGCCGCGGCGTTGTCGGCCGGGAGCGCCACGCCCATGTGGTGCATGTCGAGGTAGTCGAAGAAGTAGCGATGCAGCGCCAGCGCCGCGTCCCAGCCGAGGCCGCGGCGCCACACCGCGGGATCGAGGACGAAGTACTTGATGTAAGCGCCGGGCGGCGGCTCGTGACCCATCTCCACTTGGACGAACCCGACGCCGCGGCCATCCGCCTCGATCGTCCAGAGCACGGTGCGCTCGGCCTTGGCCGCTTCCTTGAGCCGCTCCTTCCACGTCTCGACCGCCGCCGGCTCGGCCCAGAGATGGCCGCCGCGCCGCACGCGCAGGTCCGCCATCCACGCGTTCACCAGCGGAAGGTCGGCCTCCGCGGGCGTGCGCAGCCTGGCCAGCTTTCCCCGGACGATCCCTCCGAGCATCGCGCGACGCTATCAGGGCCGGGCG
>Ga0209751_10005069_pt1 | contig 12502 bp, 10 predicted proteins | sample RifCSP13_1_FD_184019 | JGI IMG/M metagenome (GOLD analysis project Ga0209751, IMG submission 184019) | Soil microbial communities from Rifle, Colorado - Rifle CSP2_sed 13_1 (SPAdes) (version 2) | ecosystem: Environmental > Terrestrial > Deep subsurface > Rock core/Sediment | place: Rifle... | reverse complement strand
GGAGCCCTTGAAGCACTGGACGCCAGTGCACCTGCATTTGGCGACCGCCGACGTCATGGCGCGTTTGGCAATCAGCGGGAGTGCGGCGATCGCCCCCGGGGCATCGGGCCGTGCGCAGCTGGTCGTCGAACAGCCGATTGCCGCGCTCAACGGCGACCGCTTCATTCTGCGCGACCGGTCTGCCGGACGCACATTGGGCGGCGGGGTGGTCATCGATCCGCTTGCCCCAGCGACACGACGCGCAGGTCCCGCGCGGCTGGCGACCCTTGCGGCGCTCGAACAGGTTTCGCCCGAGGGAGCGTTCTCGGATCTGCTGAAGATTCCGGACCAGGCGGTCGATCTTGCCCACTTCGAGGCGATATTCAATCTCACCGCCGAAAGGGCGGCTTCGCTGTACCGATCGGCCGATGCGACATTGCTCGGCCGCGCGCGGCGCTTCGCCCTGACGCGTGCAAACGCCGCGGTGCTTCAGGAGCGAGTGCTTGCGGGACTCGGCGAATTCCATCGCGTGCAGCCGCAGGCACCTGGGATCCATCTTGATGCGCTGCGCAAAGAACTTGCCCCTTGGCTGGCAGCCGATGCGTTCCTGTATATGCTGCGTGAATTGGCGGACGCGCACAGGCTCGATATCAGCGGCGGGATCGCTGTGCTGGCCGGACACAACACGACGCACAATCCGGCAGACGCCAGGATGTGGCAAGCGGTGGTGCCGGCGCTGCTCCGGGGTGGCTGGTCTCCACCGGCGGTTGCCGAGCTGGCGATCAGCCTTGGGCTGAAGGAAGCGGTTCTCAAGGATTTCCTGCACCGCAAGGCCAAGACCGGCGAGCTGCTGCGCGTCACCGAAGACCGCTTCTATCCCAAGGCGACCCTCGCAACGCTCGCTGCCAACGCCGCCCTCCTGGCGCGCTCCAGTTCGAGAGGACTTTTCACCGCGGCACAGTATCGCGATGCCATCGGGGTCGGCAGAACGCTGGCGATCAAGATCCTGGAGGCCTTCGACGCGCTTGGGATCACCCAGCGCATCGGCGACATGCGCAAGATGCACCGGAACTTTGTACCTATACTCGGTGCCGCGAAGCCCTCCGTGGCGCCGGTCGCCAAGAAGCAGGGGCCTCGGGCCCCGGATGCCAAGAAGCCGCCGAACGCAAAGCAGCGCAAGCGCCATCCATAACGCACCGCAATCGGCAGCGTCGGCGCTCAGGATCGCGTGCGTGGCGAACGCATCCACCCCGGAGGCGCGGCGATCGAGACACTGGTGGCGCACCGAGCGCGCCGGCCGGGCCGCGGCACTGGCCGGCGTAGTCGTCGAAGCCGATGACGATCAGGACGCGATCACGGTTCGACGACCGCCGCGGGCACGTCGTCGGCGCGGCCGATAGCGTAGCCGCTTGCGCGCGCGGCGAGCGAGCGCGCGAACTCGAAATCCGCCGCCACTTCGGCGTGCACGCGATAGAGCGGCTCGCCCTTCTTCACTCTGTCGCCGATCTTCCTGTACAGGTCCACGCCCGCGCTCTTGACCAGAGGCGCGCCGGCAAACCGCGCGACGCGCGCCAGCTGCAGGTTGTCGATGGCAGTGACGACGCCGCTTGCCGGCGAACGCATCTCGAAGCTGAGCTGCCCCGGAGAGAAGCGCTTCTTCTGCCGGCCCTGGGCGTCGACGATGGCGTTCATCTTCGCCAGCGCCCGGCCCGAATCGAGGATGTCGCGCGCGATGGCGTAGCCCTCGCCGCCGCGCACGTCCGGGTCGAATTCGATGACCAGGCCGGCAAGCCGCAGGGCCTTCTGGCGCAGGTCGGCCGCGGCGTTCGGGTCGCCCTGCAGCACCTGCATCACGTCGCGCGCTTCGAACACCGGTCCGATGCCGCGTCCGACCGGCTGCCGCCCGTCGGTGATGATCACTTCCAGATGCAGCCCGAGCTGCTTGCCGACGTACTCGAAGAGTTTGCGCAGCCGCAGCGCGTCGCGCATGTGCCGCACCTTCGCGGTCGGGCCCGCCGGAATGTCGATCAGCAGGTGGGTCGATCCCGCGGCGAGCTTCTTGGACAGGATCGAGGCGACCATCTGGCCTTCTGAATCGATCCCCAGCGGCCGCTCCACCGAGATCAGGATGTCGTCCGCCGGCGACAGGCGCGCCGTTCCGCCCCAGGCGAGGCAGCCCCGGTGCCTGCGCACGATGCGATGCAGCGCCTCCACCGAGAGATCGACCCGTGCCAGCACCTCCATGCTGTCCGCGGTACCCGCCGGCGAGGTGATGGCGCGGCTCGAGGTCTTGGGGATCAGCATGCCGTGCGCGGCGACGATCGGCACCACCAGCATCGAGGTGCGGTTGCCCGGCACGCCGCCGATGCAGTGCTTGTCGACGACCAGCGGCTCCTTCCAGTCCAGTCGCTCGCCGGACTCGGCCATCGCCCGGGTGAGAAAAAGCACCTCGTCGCGGTCCAGGTTGCCCTGCGAGGAGGCGACCAGGAATGCCGACATCTCGGTCTTGGAGTAGCGGTTGCCGGCGACGTCGCGGATGATGCGCCCGAAATCGTCCTCGGAGAGCCGCTCGCCGGCGATCTTGCGCCGCACGGCATCCATGGAGGAAGGAGGCTCGGCGTGCGACACCGTCGCGAGGCTGCCTTCGCGCAGACCGAGTTGCTCGAAGGCCTGCTCGGACAGTCCCAGCTCGTTCGGCTTCACGATCCCCGCGTCGTCGGCGACGTTGAGTACCGCGAGTATGCGCCGCTCGCCGGCAGACACCTGCACCTTGGTGAGCGCCTGGAAGCCGGCGGCGTGGTATAGGGCGCACTCGCGGTGCAGGTAGGCGACGTTCTCGCGGTAGGTGTCGATGCCCAGGCGGCGCAGCCTGAGCGCGCCGTCGGCGGCCGTCTTCGCGGCGGATCGTTTCATCTCGGAAGGCAGATTAGCATAAGCCCAGCCGGGGACCCGCGGGCGGCGTAAAATCAGCCGCTGAATGGACGCCGCCGACAACCCTGCACTGCCCGTGACGTACGCCGAGGTCGCCGCCGCGAGCGGCCGGCTCGCGGGGCACGCGCACCGCACGCCGGTGATGACCTCGCGCACCGTGGATGAGCGCACCGGGGCGAGGGTGCATTTCAAGTGCGAGAATTTCCAGCGCATGGGCGCGTTCAAGTTCCGCGGCGCGTACAACGCGCTCGCGCAGTTGTCCGTAGAGGCGCGACGGCGCGGCGTGCTCGCCTATTCCTCGGGCAACCATGCGCAGGCGGTGGCGCTCGCCGGGCGCGAACTCGGCGCCCGCGTCACCATCGTCATGCCGCAGGACGCGCCGAGAGTGAAGGTCGAGGCGACCCGCGGCTACGGCGCCGAAGTGGTGCTCTACGACAAACACACCGCATCGCGCGAAGAACTGTCGGCGAGCATCGCCGCCGAGCGCGGCCTCGCGGTCATCCCGCCGTTCGACCATCCGCACGTGGTGGCGGGGCAGGGGACCGCGGCGAAGGAGTTGATCGAGGACGCGGGGGCGCTCGATTACCTGTTCGTGCCCTGCGGCGGCGGCGGGCTGATCTCCGGCTGCGCGCTGGCCGCGGCGGCGCTTTCGCCCGGCTGCAGGGTGATCGGCATCGAGCCCGCGGCGGGCGACGACGCCACGCGCTCGTTCAGATCGAAAACACTGCAGAGCTGCCACAACCCGGACACCATTGCCGACGGGGCGCGAACGCATAGCCTCGGCGCGGTGACTTTCCCGCTGGTGCTGGCGCTGGTGCACGACATGAGCACGGTTTCCGACCCCGAGCTGATCGCGGCGATGCGCTATCTCTGGGAGCGGATGAAGATCGTGGTCGAGCCCACCGGCGCGCTGGGTGCCGCGGGCCTGTTCGAGCGCGGCTTCCCGGTTGCGGGCAAGCGCGTCGGGGTGGTCGTCTCCGGCGGCAACGTCGATATCGCGGCGCTCGCGCCGCTGCTGCGCGCGTGACGGGAGCGTCCGCCGTGTCAAGTACCGGTGATGGCTTCGGGTTTATATAGGTCTCCCGATTTTGGGAAGTTGCAGACTTCGCAACTTCCCGAAATCGGGAGATGGATCAAGGCAAAGCACGGCACGCCGCCCGGTTCGGGCCGAGGCTGCAGGACATGGCATACCCGAGCGCCGAGTTCCGCTTCTACGAAGAGCTGAACGACTTCCTCCGGCCGCGGCTGCGCAAGACCGTGTTCGCGATCGGCATCGACCGCGGCCGTTCGGTCAAGGACGCGATCGAGTCGGCAGGCATTCCGCACACCGAGGTGGATCTGATCATCGTCGACGGTGTGTCGGTGGGGTTCGGGCACGTGCTGCGCGGCGGAGAGCGCGTCGCAGTCTATCCGGTGTTCGAGCGGCTGGACATCGCGCCGCTGCAGCGCCTGCGGCCCGCGCCGCTGCGCGATCCGCGTTTCGTGCTCGACGCGCACCTGGGCAAGCTCGCCCGGCACCTGCGCCTGGCGGGATTCGACTCGCTGTGGCGCAACGACTATGCAGACGAGGAGATCGTCGCACTGGCGCTCGCCGAGCGGCGCATCGTGCTCACGCGCGACCGCGGCCTGCTCAAGCGCCGCGCCGTGGAGCGAGGGCATTTCGTGCACGCCATCGACGCCGACCTGCAGCTCGCGGAAGTGATCCGCGTGTTTCAGCTGGAGGGAATGCTGCGGCCGTTCTCGCGCTGCCGCGAGTGCAACATGGCGCTTGCGGACGCGCAGAAGGCCGAGGTGATCGACCGGCTGCCGGAGAAAGTCCGGGAGTTCTACCAGCGTTTCAGGCGCTGTCCGGGCTGCGCACGCATCTACTGGGAAGGCACGCACTACGAGAGGCTGAAGCGCATGCTCGCGCTTGCGGCGCCGGCGGGTTGAACCCGCCGGTCCGGGGAGGACCGCCTGGCCGGCGAGCGCTCAGGCCCCTTTTTTTTCTTCTCTTGGCGCGCCGGTATTGATGCCGATGAACGTATACAGCGGGCAGAAATTGAACAGTCCGGTGGCAAGAGGCACCAATCCGATCAGCCCCCACCAGCGGGCATTGCCTTCGAGGAAATACAGCAGCGACAGCAAGCCCAGGCCGGCCACAATGCGCAGGATCTTATCGATACCGCCGACATTCGATTTCATATTGCGCCTCCTTGGTTGAACGTGCGGTTTCAGTATAGCGCCGCCGCAACGCAGTGCCAGAATGACCGCGGGTCAGGCATTCTCGGCAATCGCGCGCAGACCCTGGGGATTGAGGATTTCGATGCGCTCGCGCTCCAGGGCCACCAGCCCCTGGTCGGCGAAATTCTTCAGCAGCCGGCTCACGATCTCGCGCACGCTGCCCAGCTCCTCGGCAAGGACCTGGTGCGTGGTGCGGATCACGCGGCCCTTGCCCAGCAGCAGCGCGGCCAGGCGCTGGTCCAGGCGCTGGAACGCGACCGCCTCGACCAGCTGCATCAGCTCCGAGATGCGCTCGGCGAACAGGCCGAAGACATAGGTGCGGAACGGCTCGTGCTCGGCGAGCAGCCGCGAGAACAGCGGTTGCGCCAGCGTGACCACCTTTACGTCCGTCTCGGCGATGCCGCGTGCCAAATAGGGCGAGTTGCCGAGCAGGCAACTGGAGGTGATCACGCAGGCCTCCCCCGGCACTACGCGGTACAGTTGCATTTCACGGCCGTTGGGGGCTGTCTTGGAAACGCGGATGGTTCCCTCGACCAGCATCGGAAACGCCTGGCAGGGGTTGCGCTCGTCGAACATCACCGTGCCGGCGGGCGCAGTGCGAATCACGGCCTCGCCGAGAACCTGGTCGAGGCGCTCGCCGCGAAGCGAGCGCAAGGCCGGGTACAGTTCGATGAGTCGGGCGCGAATTGCGGCACGCGTGTCTGCTTGGTCCATGGTCAGCCCAGGCTAATCGAGGGTTTGGAGCGTCCAATGCGCATTCTATCTTCGCTGCGGCGCGTCGGGGGCATGAGAGCAGGGTTCACCTCCTGCGCCCGCGAAGGCGGTACCCAACAGCTTGTCTGCTTTTGGCATTTTTCGATCTCCCGATTTTGCGCGGTTGCGCTCGCGCAACCGCGCAAAATCGGGAGAAGTATAAAAAACCAGATTCTTCATCAGAGCTGGCCACAGTTACTGTTGCTGACGAACCGCATTTGCGAGTAGATTGCCGTTCTGGTGAACACTTGAGAACGAATTGATGCGATGGTTCCGTGATGGTGAGCCCGGGTGACACGCCGCAGTCCTGACTGGCGCTTTCTCGCCACGCTGGCCTCGATCTCGCTGGTCGGCCCGCTTGCGATCCACATGTTTCTACCCGCGATGCCGGTGATCAAATCGGTGTTCGCGATCTCCGATGCGCTGGTGGGCCTGACCTACAGCGCGGCGCTGCTGGTCATGGCGGTCTCGACGCTGATCTATGGCTCGCTGTCGGATCGCTATGGGCGTCGTCCCGTGCTGCTCGCGGGGCTGTTTTTGTTTACGCTCGGGAGCTTTGTGTCGGGCATGGCCGATTCCGTCTACGGCCTGATCGCAGGACGGGTCATCCAGGCCCTCGGGGCCGGCTGCGGCGTCACCCTCGCCCGCGCCATCGCGCGGGACGCCTACGGGACCGAGGGTCTGGTCAAGGTGATCGCCTATCTGACCATGGCCTACACGCTCGGCCCAATGCTGGCCACGCTCTTCGGCGGGATGCTGATCGACATGGCCGGCTGGCGCAGCCTGTTCTGGCTTGCGGCGACCTCAGGCCTGCTCATTGCGACGGCGTCCTGGGGGATGCTGTACGAAACGCACCCGAAGGACGAAAGTCGCCGCAAGACGTCAGGCTTCGTGCACGATTTCGTGGCGCTGTTCTCGCACCTGCGATTCACCGCGTTTGTGTTGCAGACGGGATTTTCCTCCGGGCTTTTCTACGCGATGGCGGCGGCCGCGTCGTTCCTGATGAAGGACTACCTGGGACGGTCGGCGACCGAGTTCGGCATCTATTTCATGGCCTTTCCGGTCGGATTCTTCCTCGGGAATCTGCTCTCGAGCAGGCTGAGCCAGCGCTTCGGGATCGAGAATATGGTGCTTGCCGGATCCGTCGTCAACTTCCTGGCGATCGTGCTTCTGTCGGCATCGATACTCGCCGGGTATCTGTCGCCGCTGGTGATTTTCATTCCCGGCTTCCTGATCACGTTCGGTCAGGGAATCGCGCTCCCGAACGCGCAAGTCGGCGCCATGCGGGTGATACCGAGCCTGTCCGGCACGGCGGCGGGCATCGGCGTGTTCTTCCAGTCGTTTCTTGGCGCTGTTTTCGCCCAGACCTACAGCCTGCTCGCCGACGGGACCCCGATTCCGATGGTTGTCATCGTATTGACCGGCGCGATCCTGACGCTGGCCGCCGGCGTGATTCCATTCGTTCTGGAACATCGAGGCCGCGCCGCGCCGGGCGGCCCGGTGCGCTGATCCGGCGCCGGTATGGTCATATAAGCGTCTGACTCATAAGGATTACCTGGCTTCCGGCAGGATCGCTACGCGTGCTAAAATGCACACCTTTGGACTCGAGCACACGCAATGTTCTCCAAAAACAATCTCGCGCACACCGATCCCGAACTCTATCGCGCCATACAGGCGGAGAACCAGCGGCAGGAAGAGCACATCGAGCTGATCGCCTCCGAAAACTATGTCAGCCCAGCCGTGCTCGAGGCGCAGGGTTCGCAGCTGACCAACAAGTACGCCGAAGGCTATCCCGGACGCCGCTACTACGGCGGCTGCGAATTCGTGGACGTGGCCGAGACCCTCGCCATCGAGCGCGTGAAGCAGCTGTTCGCGGCCGACTGCGCGAACGTGCAGCCGCACTCCGGGTCGCAGGCGAACCAGGCGGTCTACATGGCGGTGCTGCAGCCGGGCGACACCATCCTGGGCATGTCGCTTGCGCACGGCGGCCACCTGACGCACGGCGCGGCGGTGAACATGTCGGGCAAGCTCTACAGAGCGATGGCCTACGGCCTGAACGCCGCCGAGCAGATCGACTACGACGAGGTCGAGCGCCTCGCTGCGGAGCATCAGCCCAAGGTGATCGTCGCCGGCGCCTCCGCCTATTCGAGGGTGATCGACTGGCAGCGGTTCCGCGACATCGCCGACGGCGTCGGCGCACGCCTGGTGGTGGACATGGCGCACTACGCAGGCCTGATCGCGGTGGGAATCTATCCGAGCCCGGTGGGTATAGCCGACTTTGTCACCAGCACCACCCACAAGACCCTGCGCGGCCCGCGCGGCGGCTTCATCCTGGCGAAGGCCGAGCACGAGAAGATCATGAACTCCACGATTTTCCCCGGCATCCAGGGCGGGCCGCTGATGCACGTGATCGCCGCAAAGGCGGTCGCGTTCAAGGAGGCGCTCGCCCCCGAATTCAAGCTCTATCAGGAGCAGGTACTCGCCAACGCGCGCATCATGGCCGCGACGCTCGCCAGGCGGGGCCTGCGCATCGTGTCGGGGGGAACCGACAGCCACCTGTTTCTGGTGGACCTGCGGCCCAAGGCCATCACCGGCAAGGACGCCGAAGCCGTGCTGGGCCGCGCCGACATCACCGTCAACAAGAACGCGATTCCCCACGATCCGCAGAAGCCTTTCGTCACCAGCGGCATCCGCATCGGCTCCCCGGCGATGACCACGCGCGGCTTCGGCGCAGCCGAAGCGGAAAAGGTGGCGAACCTGGTCGCCGACGCGCTCGAATCGCCGAACGACGACACTGCGCTCGCCCGCGTGAAGCGCGAAGTGGCGGCGCTGTGCAAGCGCTTCCCCGTCTATCCGCCGGCCCCCGAGTCCGCCCGGGCGGCGGTGCCCGCCTGATACGCGCATCTCCCGATGAAATGCCCCTACTGCAAGGCTGACAACACCGGCGTGGTCGACTCGCGCCTGTCGGAGGACGGCGACAGCGTGCGCCGCCGCCGCGAGTGCCAGGCGTGCGGCAAGCGCTTTACCACCTACGAGCGGGTCGAACTGCAGATGCCGATGATCGTGAAGCAGAACGGCAACCGCACCGCCTACGACCGCGAGAAAATCCGCATCGGCTTCATGCGGGCGTTGCACAAGCGGCCGGTGCCCACGCAATACGTGGATGCCGCCATCACCCGCATCGAGCAGCGCGTCCTGGCGCTCGGCGAGCGGGAGGTCCCGAGCCGCGTGATCGGCGAAATGGTGATGCGCGAGCTGAAGAAAATGGACGACGTCGCCTACATCCGCTTCGCATCGGTGTACGAGGATTTCCAGCGCGTGGATGACTTCCGCGACGCCATCCAGCAGGTGAAACGCCCGGGCGCCAAGCGCGTGCGCAAGATCGGCAAGGGTCGATAGCATTGCGGGGCCGAGCGGCTGCCGGTATGAACCGTACGGCGACAGTGGTTTTGGCTTGGTCTGATCTCCCGATTTCGGCAAGTGGCAAAAGCGCAACTTCCCGAAATCGGGAGAACGATAGAACCCCAAGTCATCGCCGATGCTGTCCATACCCGAGTACGAAGAAAGACATGCTCCACCCTGACCAGGCAGAACTGCTTTGCCTTTCATCCATCTCCTGATTTTGGGACGTTGCGATTCTGCAACTTGCCAAAATCAGGAGACATGAAAAATCCAATTCATCGCCGATGCCCTCAATACCCAGGTCCTAAGCGACCCATGCCCCGCACCAACGCCGATCACGAATTCATGACGCGCGCGCTCGCGCTCGCCGAGCGCGGCCTGTATACGAGCACGCCCAATCCCCGCGTCGGCTGCGTAGTCGTGAAGAATGGCGCGGTCGTCGGCTCCGGCTGGCACGAGGCGGCGGGTGGGCCCCACGCCGAAGTCAACGCGCTGCGCGAAGCGGGCGCCCGTGCAAAGGGCGCGACTCTCTATGTCACCCTCGAGCCCTGCAGCCATCACGGGCGCACGCCGCCCTGCGCCGATGCGGTGATCGAAGCAGGCGTCGCGCGCGTGGTGGCGGCGATGCAGGATCCCAATCCGGTCGTATCCGGCAGCGGCTTCGAGCGGCTGCGTGGCAAGGGCATCGACGTCGCTCAGGGCCTCATGCAGGACGAGGCGCGCGAACTCAACATCGGCTATGCCACGCGCATGGCCCGGGGACGTCCGTGGGTGAGGATGAAGGTCGCATCCACGCTCGATGGCAGGACAGCGCTCGCGAACGGCAGGAGCCAGTGGATCACCGGCGAGGCTTCGCGGCGCGACGGGCATCATTTCAGGGCGCGCGCATGTGCGGTGCTCACGGGCATCGGCACGGTGATGGACGACGATCCGGAGTTGAACGTGCGCTACGTCGAGACGCCGCGCCAGCCGCTCAAGGTGCTGGTCGATTCCAACCTGCAGGTGCCCGAAGGAGCGCGCATCCTTGCCGGGAGCCCCGTGCTCATCGCAGCGGCGCGCGAGGACAAGGCGAAGGCCGACGCGCTGCGTGCACGGGGCGCCGAAGTACTGGTGCTGCCCAATCCGCACGGCAAGGTGGAACTGCCGGAACTGATGCGCGAACTCGGCCGCCGCGGCATCAACGAGGTGCACGTCGAGGCCGGCACGAGGCTGAACGGGTCGCTTTTGCGCGAGGGCTGCGTGGACGAACTGCTGCTCTACTTCGCGCCCAGCCTGATCGGCGATACGGGGCAGGGGATGTTCAGGCTGCCCGAATTGACCGACCTCGCGCAGAGAATCAAACTTTCGATCCGCGACGTGAGCCGTATCGGCGAGGACATCCGCATCATCGCGCGGCTGTAGCGCCGGTGTAAGCTTGCGCCACCACAACCAAGAGGCAGAGAATCATGTTCTCCGGAATCGTCGCCGCAGCCGGCAAGATCAGCAAAGTGCAGCCGCTGGAGCGCGGCGCGCGCCTCACCATCCACGCGGTCAGGCTGGGGCTGGATGACGTCGGAATCGGCGACAGCATCAGCGTGAACGGCGTGTGCCTCACGGTGATCGCCAAGACGACCTCGAGCTTCGAGGTCGATGTCTCCTCCGAGACCCTGCACTGCACCGCGGGCCTGGACCGGCCCGGCGAAGTCAATCTGGAAAAGGCGCTGCGGCTCTCCGACCGGCTCGGCGGCCATCTCGTATCGGGGCACGTGGACGGCGTAGGCGAAGTGGTCGCGTTCGAGCCGGTGGGCGAGAGCCATCGACTGGTGGTGCGCGCGCCGGCGGAGCTGGCGAAATACATCGCCCGCAAGGGCTCGGTCACCGTGCAGGGCGTGAGCCTCACGGTGAATGCGGTGGACGGGCCGCAGTTCGAGATCAACCTGATCCCGCACACCGTTCAGGTGACGACGCTGAAGAATCTGAAGCCCGGCAGCCGGGTGAATCTGGAAGTCGATCTCATGGCGCGGTACATCGAGAGGCTGCTCTCCGCATCGGAATAGATTTCCGGCGGTCCGCCAGCCGACTGGCTTCGATTCGTGCTGCACTGCCTCAGGCGTGATCTAGGTCACAGATACTGGCAGTAGGCGCATCTGCCTCCCGCCAGCGCGGGATACTGACCCGCTGAGCGATGTCAGGGAGGAGAGGCGAACGGGGCGGCGGTTGCGCCCGACGCTGTTCGGTGTTCACCGGATCAGGCGATGTATCTTGGATTCGGCTAGTCCAATTCTCAGTTCTGCTTCGGCGGTCAATGCTCTTGTTGGAGGAGCGTCATGACTGTTGGATGGAAACGCTGGATTTGCCTCGCGTGGCTGTGCCTGATTCCCTACTCGGGGAATGCCGTCACGCCGATGGTCGCGGCGGGGCAAGACAATTCACTGTTTCTGAACAGTGACGGGTCGGTCTGGGGTACCGGGAGCTTCAAGCCGCCGAGTCCGGTCCGAGTCCTTCATCTGCCTAATATCATCGGTATTGCCACGTCCCAGGGCACTGACATCGCGTTGCTGTCTGACGGAACCGTGTGGGCGTCGGGTAACAATTCCAGCGGCAAGCTGGGTGATGGCACCACCACCCAGTATCGCCCCGAGCCACAACTTGTCCCAGGGCTTTCGGGCGTCAGGGCAATCGCGGTGAATTCTCACGTACTCGCTCTGAAGCAGGATGGCACGGTTTGGGCGTGGGGAGGGAATAGCTCGGGCCAGTTGGGAGACGGAACTCGAACCGACCGGCACGTACCGACGCAGGTGATTGGCTTGGCGGATATCACCGCAATATCCGCAGGGCAAATGAGTTCTCTTGCACTTAGAGCCGACGGAACGGTATGGGTCTGGGGAATAACCTCGGGCGGGGCAGCGGGTGATGGTTCAATTCCGAGCAGCCCAAACGACCCCAATTGGGTTCACGTCGTTCCGACACAGGTGCTGAATCTCGATCAGGTGACTTCTATCGCCGCAGGCGTTGGCCATCACCTGGCCCTGCGCGCGGACGGCACCGTCTGGAGCTGGGGCGGGGATGCATTCGGTCAGAATGGCACCGGTCAGATAGGTCTTACCAACCAGCTTCTCCCTATCCAGGTTCCCGGACTGGATCACGTCACGGCCATTGTTGAAGACAGCCACTCTTCCTCCATGGCCTTGAAGTCCGATGGAACGGTGTGGGGATGGGGGAACAACAGCGTCGG
>Ga0209751_10005068_pt1 | contig 12503 bp, 9 predicted proteins | sample RifCSP13_1_FD_184019 | JGI IMG/M metagenome (GOLD analysis project Ga0209751, IMG submission 184019) | Soil microbial communities from Rifle, Colorado - Rifle CSP2_sed 13_1 (SPAdes) (version 2) | ecosystem: Environmental > Terrestrial > Deep subsurface > Rock core/Sediment | place: Rifle... | reverse complement strand
ACGACGTGCTGGACTACTCGGGAGACTTCCACGAAACCGGCAAGAACCTCGGCGACGATCTGAACGAGGGCAAACCGACCCTGCCGCTCATTTACGTCATTCAGCGCGGGACGCCGGCGCAGGCCAAGATCGTGCGCCGCGCGATCGAGCATGGCGGGCGCGACGCCTTCGCCGCGGTCATCGAGGCGATCCATGCCGCGGGCGCGCTCGATGTCGCGCGCGACCAGGCCCGCCGCGAGGCCGCCGCCGCATGCGATGCGCTCGGGGCCGTCGCCGATTCAACCTACAAACAATCTCTGCTACACTTGGCCGCCTTCGCGGTCGAGCGCAACTATTGAGAAGCGAGCGCCGCCGCTTCCCTCCCGGATCGGGGTGTAGCTCAGCCTGGTAGAGTACTGCGTTCGGGACGCAGGTGTCGCTGGTTCGAATCCAGTCACCCCGACCATTCTCTCGCGCCCCGCGTCCGCCGCTCGGCCGTCTGCGCTCGGCCGTCTCAAGTGTCACACTGCTCGCATCGCGCCGCTCACCGCGCGCGGCTCGGGCACCTATAATTGTTCTTGCAATGAGCAAGCTGCTGATCGTCCTCGCCGCTGCGCTCGTCCTCTACTTCCTGTGGAGAGGATTGCGGCGCGACGCGGGCGCGCGGAAGGACCCGGGCACGGGCTCCGAAGGTGAGCGCATGGTGGACTGCGGTCAATGCGGCGTGCACCTGCCGCTCTCCGAAGCGATCCAGTCGCAGGGGCGGTACTTCTGCTCCGAGGAGCACCGCCGCCTCTTCAGCCGGTGAACAAGCCGTCGGCGCGAGAGCTCGTCCTGCCCCGCACCCCGGACCCCGCGGTGCGGCCGGAGGCGCAGACCGTCCCGGAGTCGTTCTGGGTCTCGCTCCGCTACTTCAACGCCTACCGGATCGCCATTGCCGGGCTCTTTTTCGTCTCGGGCCTCGCCTATGGCGACCTCCTGAGCCTGGGAAGCGAGAACGTCCGGCTGTTCGCCGCGACGAGCGCCGTCTATCTGCTCGCCGCGATCGCCTATCAGGTCGTCCTGACCCGGGTCCCGCGGAACTTCGACACCCAGCTCACCGTGCACGTCTGCACCGACGTCGTGGTGACCGGGCTCCTCATGTTCGCGAGCGGCGGCTTCCGCAGCGGGCTGGCGGTGATGCTGCTGATCTCGATCGCGGCGGCCTCGCTCGTGAGCCGCGGCCGGCGCCTGCTGTTCTACGCCGCGCTCGCCACGATCGTGGTGCTCGTCGAGCAGGCCGTCGAGGTCGTCGTCCATGGCGACCCGGTCGGCGGGTTCGTGCCGCCCGCACTGATCTCGATCGGCTACTTCGCGACGGCGTTCATCACGAATCAGCTCGCGCAGCGGGTGATCGCGAACGAGCGCGTCGCGCGTCAGCGCGGGATCGATCTCGCCAACCAGCTGCGGATCAACCAGCTCGTGATCCAGGACGTCCAGGACGGCGTCCTGGTCGTCGACTCGAACGGCCTGGTGCGCAGCCACAACCGGCGCATCGACCAGCTCCTCGGCCGGCCGGCGCCGGAGCTCGACCAAATCGACACCTACTCGCCCGAGCTCGCGCAGGCGCTCGCCGGGTGGCGCAGGGGCGCAGGCCGGACCAGCGCGAGCCTCATGCTCGGCGACTCCGGGACGTTGGTGCGCGCGCGCTTCGTCGAGGCGGGCGTAGCGGGCGATAGCTTTACGGTGATCTACCTCGAGGACCTCTCGAAGCTCGAGGACCAGGCGCGGCAGCTCAAGCTGGCGGCGCTCGGCCGCCTGACGGCGAACATCGCGCACGAGATCCGCAACCCCCTGGCGGCGATCACGCACGCCGCCGAGCTGATGCAGGAGGAGAACCGCCAGCCGGCGCGCGAGCGGCTCACCCGCATCATCCGCGACAACTCCGCGCGACTCGATCGCATGGTGAAGGACGTCCTCGAGCTCAATCGGCGCGACCGGGTCCAGGCGGAGCCCATCCTGGTCGGTCACTTCCTCGCCGCGTTCCTCGACGAGTTCGTGCAGAACGAGCAGCTCGATCGGGGGGCGTTCGCGCTCGAGCGCGACGGCGACGGCGTCGTCGAGTTCGACCGGGTCCACCTGCATCAGGTGCTCTGGAACCTGGCGCGCAACGCGTGGCGACACTCGCGGAAGCGCTCCGGCAGCGTCCGTCTGCGGCTGCAGCGGCAGGGCAATCGGCTAGAATTGCGCGTCATCGACGACGGCCCCGGCGTGGCGAAGGACCTGCAGAGCCAGCTCTTCGAGCCGTTCTTCACGACCTATAGCGCGGGTACGGGGCTCGGGCTCTACATCGCCCGCGAGCTGTGCGCGGCGAACGGCGCGGCGCTCGACTATGTCGACCGCAGCTCCGGGGCCGACTTCCGCATCACCTGGCTGGGAGTACGGGGATGAATCGACCCGAGCGCCGGACGGCCGCCAAGACCACGGTCCTGGTGGTCGACGACGAGGCCGATATCCGCGAACTGCTCGAGCTCACGCTGCTGCGGATGGGGCTCCGCGTCGAGTGCGCCGGCTCGGTCGCGCAGGCGACCGAGCTCCTCAAGGCACACGGCTTCGACCTCTGCCTGACCGACATGCGCCTGCCCGACGGCGACGGGCTCGAGCTCGTTCGCTATATCGGCGCGAACTGCACGGACCTGCCGGTCGCCGTGATTACCGCCCACGGCAGCACCGAGAACGCGGTCGCCGCGCTGAAGGCCGGGGCTTTCGACTACGTCTCGAAACCGCTGTCCCTGGAGCAGCTCCGGACGCTCGTCAAGTCCGCCCTCAACCTGCCGCAGAAGCCAGCGGTGAAGCCCGCGCCTGGCGGGGGCTACGGACTGCTCGGCGACAGCCCACCGATCCAGCAGGTGCGGGCCATGATCGACAAGCTGGCGCGCAGCCAGGCGCCGATCTACATCACCGGTGAATCCGGGAGCGGCAAGGAGCTCGCCGCCCGGCTGATCCACGCGGGCGGCGCAAGACGCGACCGGCCGTTCGTGCCGGTCAACTGCGGGGCGATCCCCGAGAATCTGATGGAGAGCGAGTTTTTCGGCTACCGGAAAGGCGCGTTCACTGGGGCCGAGGCCGATCGGGAGGGGTTCTTCCACGCGGCGAACGGCGGCACCCTGTTCCTGGACGAGGTTGCCGACCTGCCGCTGGCGATGCAGGTCAAGCTCCTGCGCGCGATCCAGGAGAAGCGGGTGCGCAAGGTCGGCGCGACGACCGAGGATCAGGTCGACGTCCGGATCATTTGCGCGACGCACCAGAACCTCGCGGCGCTCGTGGAGGCGGGCAGGTTCCGGCAGGACCTCTACTATCGCCTTGCGGTGATCGAGCTGCGGATGCCCCCCCTCAGGGAATGCCGCGAGGACATCCCGCTGCTCGCCGATGCGATCCTCGCGCGCCTGGGCGTGGAGGGGGGCGCATCGGGGCCCCGGCTCGCCAAGCCCGCGCTCGACGCGTTGCTCGCGTACGACTTCCCCGGGAACGCGCGCGAGCTCGAGAACGTCCTCGAGCGCGCGATCGCGCTGTCGGGGTCGGCCGAGATCCAGCCCGACGACCTGCAGCTCGCGCCACCCGCGGCAGTCGAGGAGCCGCGCGCCCCCAACGCGAAGTGGCCGCTTCAAGAGTACCTGGACCGGCTGGAGCGCGAGGCGATCCTCGAAGCGCTCGACAAGACGCGGTTCAACCGCACCGCGGCAGCCAAGCTGCTCGGGATCACGTTCCGCGCCCTCCGCTACCGGATGGAGCGGCTCGGAATCCAGTAGGGCCGTGGCTCGGCGCCCCGGCTCGGGAGCGCGTCGCCCGACCCCGGTTGCCACGCGCGGCCGCGGCCCGGGGCGGATGGACATCGACGAGGCGGGGCTGCTCCGCAGCGCCCGGTTCATCGGGTCGCCCAACTCCGACGACCGTCCGCCCGCGGCCGAGGTTTCGCTGCTGGTGATCCACGGGATCAGCCTGCCGCCGGGCGAGTTCGGAGGTGACGGTGTGCTGCGCCTGTTCACCAATACCCTCGACTGGGCCGCGCACCCGTTCTACGAGACGCTCAGAGGCGTGCGGGTCTCGGCGCATTTCTTCGTCCGGCGCACCGGCGAGATCATCCAGTTCGTGCCCTGCGGCCGTCGCGCCTGGCATGCCGGCCAGTCGAGCTGGCGTGGGCGCGAGCACTGCAACGACTTCTCGATCGGAGTGGAGCTCGAAGGCGTCGAAACCCGGCCCTACACCGAGCGCCAGTACGCGCGGCTCGTCCGGCTCGCGGCCACGCTTCGACGCCGCTACCCCATCGCCGAGATCGTCGGCCACAGCGACATCGCGCCCGGACGCAAGACCGATCCCGGCCCGGCGTTCGACTGGCGACGACTTCGCGCGTCCGTCGGCCGCACCCCGCGGTCCAGCTAACTGCTGCCCGGCGGGCGAGTGCCGGGGCCCGCCGTCATGACGATTCCGTGACGAACTTCACACGGCTCGCGCGCACAACGCGCGCTGGAGCCGTGAATGGCTTGAGAAAAATCTTGCTAAATCAGGCTGGTCGCACTAGACTTCGTAGCGGAATTCGAAGGACACACTATATATAGTGTGTCAGCCCGGGCTAGGCGCCGGGCCGGCGGGCCCCGAGCCAACCAGAAAATCGCGCGCGAGAGGAGACGGAGATGCAGCTTGCCGGTGAGACCGCACCCCAGGCATTCGTGCCCGCAGGTCTGCCCGCTCCGTCCCCCGTCCACCAGCCCTCGCTCCTCGCGCAGTACAAGATCATCCGGCGCAACGGCGCCGTGGTCGGCTTCGAGCCCACCAAGATCTCGGTGGCGATGACGAAGGCGTTTCTCGCGGTCAGCGGCGGGCAGGGCGCAGGATCGGCACGGATCCGCGAGCTGGTGGCACAGCTCACCGAAGGCGTGGTGGGGGCCCTCATCCGACGCCAGCCGGCAGGCGGCACGTTCCACATCGAGGACGTTCAGGACCAGGTCGAGCTCGCGCTCATGCGCTCGGGCGAGCACGACGCTGCCCGGGCGTACGTGCTGTACCGGGAGAAGCGCGCCCAGGCGCGGGCGCAGGAGGCGGCGCAGAAGAAGACTGCCGCCGCGCCCCCGGTGCTGCATGTCGTCGAGAACGGCGAGCGCCTCCCCCTGGACCTGGTCGGCTTGGCCGGGCTGGTCGACGCGGCCTGCGCGGACCTCGGCGACGCCGTCGCCTCGCCGCCGATCCTGCAGGACACGCTGAAGAACGTCTACGACGGTGTTCCAATGGACGAGCTCCGCAAGTCGGCGATTCTGTCGGCGCGGGCGCTGATCGAGAAGGACCCCGCGTACGGCTACGTCACGGCGCGGCTGCTCCTGAACACGATCCGGCTGGAGGTCCTGGGCGAGGAGGTGTCCCAGGCCGACATGGCGGCGCGGTATCCCGACTACTTCCCGCAGTTCATCAAGCGCGGCATCCAGGCGGAGCTCCTGGACGAGCGCCTGGCGCGCTTCGACCTGCTCAAGCTCGGCGCCGCACTCGACGCCCGGCGCGACCTGAAGTTCGGCTACCTGGGGCTGCAAACCCTGTACGACCGGTACTTCCTGCATGTCGACGGCCGCCGGATCGAGTTGCCGCAGGCGTTCTTCATGCGGGTCGCGATGGGGCTCGCCCTGAACGAGATCAACAAGGAAGATCGGGCGATCGAGTTCTACGCTGTGCTCTCGAGCTTCGACTTCATGAGCTCGACGCCGACGCTTTTCAATTCCGGGACGCGGCGCTCGCAGCTCTCGAGCTGCTATCTGACCACGGTTTCCGACGATCTCGACGGCATCTACGAGGCGATCAAGGAGAACGCGCTGCTCGCCAAGTACGCCGGAGGGCTGGGCAACGACTGGACGCCGGTGCGGGCGCTCGGCAGCCACATCAAGGGGACGAATGGCAAGTCCCAGGGGGTCGTGCCGTTCCTGAAGGTCGTGAACGACACCGCAGTGGCGGTCAATCAGGGCGGCAAGCGCAAGGGCGCGGTCTGCTCGTACCTGGAGACGTGGCACCTCGACATCGAGGAGTTCCTCGAGCTGCGGAAGAACACCGGCGACGATCGCCGTCGCACCCACGACATGAACACGGCCAACTGGATCCCGGACCTTTTCATGAAGCGGGTGATGGAGAACGAAGAGTGGGTCTTGTTCTCGCCGTCCGACGTCCCCGAGCTGCACGACAAGTACGGGCGCGCCTTCGAGAAGGCCTACCTGATGTACGAGGAAAGGGCGGCGCGCGGGGAGATCAAGCTCTTCAAGCGGATCCCGGCCGTGCAGCTCTGGCGCAAGATGCTCTCGATGCTGTTCGAAACCGGGCACCCGTGGATCACCTTCAAGGATCCCTGCAACATCCGATCACCCCAGAGCCACGTGGGCGTGGTGCACAGCTCGAACCTTTGCACCGAGATCACGCTCAACACCAACGATCGCGAAATCGCGGTCTGCAATCTGGGGTCGGTGAACTTGGTGGCCCACATGCGTGAGGACGGGCTCGATCACGAGAAGCTCAAGCGCACCATCGCCACAGCGATGCGGATGCTCGACAACGTGATCGACATCAACTACTACGCGGTGGCGAAGGCGCGCAATTCCAATGCCAAGCACCGCCCGGTCGGGCTGGGGATCATGGGGTTTCAGGACTGCCTGCACCTCCTGCGGGTTTCGTATGCGTCGCCGGAAGCGGTCGAGTTCGCCGACCGGTCGATGGAAGCGATGGCCTACCACGCCTACTGGGCGTCGACCGAGCTCGCGGAGGAGCGCGGGCGGTACTCGAGCTTCAAGGGATCGCTCTGGGACCGCGGGATCCTGCCGCAGGACACGTTGAAGCTGCTGAGAGACGAACGGGGCGGCTACGTGGAGCTCGACGAATCGGAGGCGCTCGACTGGAAGGCGCTCCGCGAGCGGATCAAGCGACACGGCATGCGGAACTCCAACTGCCTGGCGATCGCACCCACCGCCACGATCGCCAACATCATCGGCGTGTCCCCGTCGATCGAGCCGACGTACCAGAACCTCTACGTGAAGTCGAACCTCTCGGGCGAGTTCACCGTCGTCAATGAATACCTGGTCGCCGACCTGAAGCGGCAAGGGCTATGGGACGAGGTGATGATCGCCGATCTCAAGTACTTCGACGGCAGCCTGGCCAAGATCGACCGCGCGCCGACCGAATTGCGGCGCCGGTACGCGACGGCGTTCGAGATTGAACCGTCGTGGCTGGTCGAAGCGGCAGCGCGGCGGCAGAAGTGGATCGACCAGTCCCAGTCGCTCAATATCTACATCGCCAACGCGTCGGGGAAGAAGCTCGACGACACCTACAAGCTCGCGTGGGTCCGGGGACTGAAGACCACCTATTACCTACGCGCTTTGGGTGCGACCCACGCCGAGAAGTCGACGGTGAAGGCGGGGCAGCTCAACGCCGTGCCGAACGAGGGCAGCGTCCCCAGCACGCGGACGGCCGAAGCAGCGGAGCCGGCGTTCTGCGCCGTCGACAACCCCGAGTGCGAGGCATGCCAATAGCGCCAGAGAAGCGCGCGGAGGAAAGGAGAATGCTCACGTTCGACGAAGACCCAGGGATCACCAGAGTGCTCGGGCTGCAGGCCATGTCGGGGTTCGGGCTGCAACCGCTGGCCGGCTTCGTGCCGGCCGCCCCGGCCGCGCCCGCGCCGTCCGAGGATCGGGGCGGCGACGGCCCGGAGCATCGCCGGATCCGCATCGAGGACAAACGGATCATCAACGGCCGGACCGACGTCAACCAGCTCGTCCCGTTCAAGTACAAGTGGGCATGGGACAAGTACCTCTCAGCGTGCGCCAATCACTGGATGCCGCAGGAGGTCAACATGAGCCGCGACATCGCCCTCTGGAAGGACGCGAATGGCTTGACCGAGGACGAACGGCGAATCGTGAAGCGCAACCTCGGGTTCTTCGTCACGGCGGACTCGCTCGCGGCCAACAACATCGTGCTGGGGACCTACCGCCACATCACCGCGCCCGAGTGCCGGCAATACTTGCTGAGGCAGGCCTTCGAGGAGGCGATTCACACCCACGCGTATCAGTACATCGTGGAAAGCCTCGCGCTCGACGAGGGGGAGGTGTTCAACGCCTACCGCGAGATCACCTGCATCCGTGACAAAGACGAGTTCCTGATCCCGTTCATCGACACGCTGACCGACCCCTCGTTCAGGACCGGTACGCCCGAGAACGACCAGCGGCTGCTGAGGAGCCTGATCGTGTTCGCGTGCGTCATGGAGGGGCTGTTCTTCTACGTCGGGTTCACCCAGATCCTGGCGCTCGGGCGCCAGAACAAGATGACCGGCGCGGCCGAGCAGTACCAGTACATCCTGCGGGACGAGTCGATGCACTGCAACTTCGGCATCGACCTCATCAACCAGATCAAGCTCGAGAACCCGCACCTGTGGACACCGCAGTTCCGCGAGGAAGTGCAGGGACTGCTGAGGCAAGCCGTAGAGCTCGAGTACCGTTATGCGGAGGACACCATGCCGCGCGGGGTGCTCGGACTGAACGCGCCGATGTTCAAGGAATACCTGCGCTTCATCGCCAATCGGCGTTGCCAGCAGATCGGCGTGGAGGTGCTCTATCCGGGTGCGACCAACCCGTTCCCGTGGATGAGCGAGATGACCGACCTCAAGAAGGAGCGCAACTTCTTCGAGACTCGGGTGATCGAGTACCAGACGGGGGGCGCTCTCAGTTGGGACTAGGGTGTTGTCGATCGGTGCGGACTCGTTTAACGTTGCGTCAACCGGGCGAGTCGCCCAGGGCGCATCTGGATGGTGGATGCGTTGCGCGGCGGCTCAGGGGCGCGCGCAGCTTGCGCGCAGGGGAATGCACGAATGTCGGACCCTTCCCGGGTTCCGACATTTTTTTGTGGAGCGCCGCGTTCGAGACGCGTCGCTCATGGATTCGGCGGCTGGGGTTCGCTCCAGCGGCTGGATGTCCGGCCGGGTACGGCCGGGCGCAGTAGAGCAGTACTTTCGTCAACTCGCGAAGGAGTCTGAGCATGGCAACGAAGCGCAGGAAGGCTGCGAAGAAACCCGCCAAGAAGAAGGCTGGCAAGAAGAAGAAGAAGGCTGCCAAACGCCGAGCAGTAGCCAAGAAGAAACCGGCGAAGAGGAAGAAAAAGGCGGCCAGGAAGGCCGCCAAGAAAAAAGCTGCGAAGAAACCCGCCAAGAAGAAAGCCAAGCGACGGATGAAGGCGGCCAAGCCTGCGGCGAGACCAGCGGCACCGGCCCCGGCGGCGGTTCCTGCTGTACCGTCGACGGCGGCGGCCCCTGGGGCAAAGACTGCCCTAAATCCCGCTGCTGCTTGGCCGTTTCCAACCGGGTCACGGCCCTAGGCGGTGGTCGAATTGTCTGCGGTCGGGCTTTGTGTAGGCAAAGTCCGATCCGCAGACATTCGGCGCTCGAAGTGCCTGTCCCCCGGGCTCTCACCATGGAAGACCCGCGTATTTTATCAGTCGGCCGGTGGCGAAGCCGGGGCGCTCTTGGCCCAAAATTTTTTTATTGTGCGTCGCAGCACAAACGTCCACCCAAGTGTTTGATCCAGCGTCGGTTTTCGGTCGCTTGACAGATGCTAACTCGTTCATTAGACTGCGGTTTCGCGCAATTCCACAACGCGCTACTCAAAGCGCGACGCGCGGCTGAGAGAGTCTCGCATCCGAGGTGGGTCGGATCAGTGAGGCTGGGGCCGGGCGGTGCGCCGTCGGGGGGGTCCGGAAAGCCGGGAGCGGCTTCTCGCCGGACCAGAGCTCAAGCAGGGGACAACGAGGCGTCCGGGGCGCTCATGCGAGCGCGCTTGGGCTCCCGCCGGCGTGCGTTGCGCGCACCGGCTACGTGGCATGAATGGAGGTCGACATGAGACTACCCAACCTGCCGGTGCAGGTGCGCATGGGATGGCAAGCGGTCGTTGGTGCGCTTCAGGGCGCGCTCGCCGGGTTCGGCCTGCTCGCGCTCCTGTTCCTGGCGGTCGAAGGAGGACGGTTGATGCCCTTCGGGGGAGCGCAGCGCGGCGCCATCGCCCACGGCAAGGCGCTCGAGGCGCCACCGCAGCTCGACCCCGCTCCTGGCGCGCGGCCCAATCCGCAGCACCAGGTGCTCGCCAGCTACCTTGCGCGGCGCTATCGGATCGCGACGGACGCAACCGCCGACCTCGTGAGCGAGGCGTATGCAGTCGGGCGTGCCGTAGGGCTCGACCCGTTGCTCATCCTCGCCGTGATCTCGGTCGAGTCGCGTTTCAACCCCATCGCCGAGAGCGACAAGGGCGCGAAGGGTCTGATGCAGGTGATTCCCAAGTGGCACTACGAAAAGCTCGCCGAGCATGGCGGCGAGGACGCAGTGCTCGACCCGCGGACCAACATGCTCGTCGGTGCCCAGATCCTGAAGGAGTACATCGTGCGCGCCGGCAATCTCGAGGCGGCTCTGCAGATGTACAACGGCGCATCCGACGATCCCTCGCAGGGCTACGCCCAAAAGGTGATTGCCGAGAGGCAACGCTTGGAACAGACCCTTCCCCGGCCCGGGGGCCGCGGGACCGCCACCTAGTCGCGGCCTGCCAGGGCCCCTGATCCGGCGGTTCGCGGGATCGACACCCTAATCGCCCCGCAGGAACCGCGCGATCCGCGCTACACCTTCCTCCAGATCCACGAGCGACCGGGTGTAGGCGAAGCGGACGTGCGACCGGGCGCGGTGCACGCCGAAGTCGATTCCGGGCGTGATGGCGACACCGGCTTCCTCGAGGAGGCGCAGCGCGAACGACTCGCTGTCGTCGGTGAAGCGGGCGCAGCCGGCGTAGACGTAGAAGGCACCTTCCGGCATGAGCGGCACCGCGAAGCCCAGCGAGCGGAGCGCGGGCACCAGGAAGTCCCGCCGGCGCTGGAACTCCGCGCGGCGGGCCTCGAGGATCTCGATCGTCTCCGGCCGAAATGCAGCGAGCGCCGCGTACTGTGCCGGGGCGGACACTGAGATGAACGCGTTCTGCGCGAACCGCTCCATCTCCCGCACGTACTCGGGCGGCGCGACGAGCCAGCCGAGGCGCCACCCGGTCATGCTGAAGTACTTCGAGAAGCTGTTGACGACCAGGATCTCCTCCGAAATCCGGAGCGCCGTCGAATGGTGATGGCCGCCGTAGGTCAGGCCCTGGTAGATCTCGTCGAGGATAGCGATGCCGCCACGGCGCGCGACCTCGGCGAGGATCGCTCGCAGCGCGTCATGCGGCACCATCGTGCCCGTAGGATTCGAAGGGGAGGCGAGCATGACGCCGCGCGTTCGTGGGCCCCAGTGCCGCTGCACGTCCTTCGCCGAAAGCTGGTAGTGCGTCCCCTCGTCGGATGGGACGGTCTTCGCGATTCCCTCGAACATCCGGACGAAGTGCCGGTTGCACGGATAGCACGGATCGGGCATCAGGAGCTCGTCGCCGGGATCGATCAGCGAGCCCATCGCGATCAGGAACGCTCCCGATGCGCCGGCAGTGACCATGATCCGCTCCGGCGCCACGTCCACCCCGTAGCGGTCGGCGTAGAACCGCGCGAGCGCCTCGCGCAGGGCGGGGAGGCCGAGCGATGCGGTGTAGCCCATCGGCTCGCGATGAAGCGCCCGGATCGCCGCGTCGATCACCGGCTGGGGGGCCGAGAAATCGGGCTGTCCGATCTCCATGTGGATCACGCGCCGTCCCGCAGCTTCGAGCTCGAACGCGCGCCGCTGCACCTCCATCACATGGAACGGCTCGATCGCGTCCATGCGCGAGGCGAGGCGCAGGCGTGCGTGCTTCGGGACTGGTGCGGCGGCGTCCATGCGGGTCGGTTCGGCGCGGCTCGAGCGCACGATTCTAACCGCTGAGCGGGGCGTGACCCGGAAACAAAGACGCCCGGTCAGACCCGGACGCCGTCATTGACCCCCCCGGTCGCTCTAGAACCCGATCCCGATGCCGCCGTACCAGCCGCCGCCCCAGCGGCTCCAGCCATAGCCGAGATACGGGTAGACACGTGGCCCCAAGTAGTAGGGGTACGAGAACGGGTCCCAACCCACGTAGGGGTCGTAATAGCGGTAGTAACGGTAGACGCGCTGTGCGCTCGCGCGGACCTGCGCATCGCGATCGGCCTGCGCCGTGATCGCATCGATCTTTTCCGCCTCACGCTCGTGGCTCACCTCGTATTCCAACACGCGATGATCGACGCCACGACGGCGCAGCTCGGCGGTCTGCGCGTCGCTGAGCTTCAGCCGCGAGCCGGACTGGTAGAAGCGATCGATGATCTGATCGGGCGAACGGCCCTGCTGTGTCAGGCGGACGAGGTCTTCCGCGGAGAGCTTGACCAGCGCGGCCGGTCCGAGCTTCGCGAGCTCCTGCGAGGTCAGGCGCTCGAGGCGCGGGTTGCCGATCGCGTCGCGCTGGCTCACGCTCGGCGAGGTCGTGCAGCCGGCGGCGGCGAAGGCGAGCAAAGCAATGAGTGTCTTGGGCATGGCCTGATGACGTCTCAACGTTCCGAGGGTAGCGGCGTTG
>Ga0209751_10005062_pt1 | contig 12510 bp, 7 predicted proteins | sample RifCSP13_1_FD_184019 | JGI IMG/M metagenome (GOLD analysis project Ga0209751, IMG submission 184019) | Soil microbial communities from Rifle, Colorado - Rifle CSP2_sed 13_1 (SPAdes) (version 2) | ecosystem: Environmental > Terrestrial > Deep subsurface > Rock core/Sediment | place: Rifle... | reverse complement strand
CAGCGGCGAGCTCCCGATCGAGAGGCCGATCCTGCGTGCGGCAGCGCTGCTCTCGGCGCCTTCGACCTCGATGGTCACGAACTTGGTGAGCCCCTCGCCGTCCTTGGCGACCCAAATCGCGAGCTCCGTCATGAGATCGTGAAGCGCCGTCGTGAAATCCTTGAGTGCTGGGTCGGAGGCGCGTGTCACCCGTTTCTGGCCGCGGCTCGCGGCCGCGCCGGTCGCGAACAGGATGAGGGTGTCGGATGTCGAGGTATCGCCGTCGACCGTCACGCAGTTGAAGGTCTTGCCGGCCCCGCTGGCGACGAGCTTCTGCAACACCGGCCGTGCGATGGCTGCGTCCGTGAACAGGAAGCCCAACATCGTCGCCATGTCGGGGGCGATCATGCCGGCGCCCTTGCAGAAGCCGTTGATCGTGACCGCGACTCCGCCGAGCGTGGCCGTTCGCGTTGCGAGCTTGGGGAAGGTGTCGGTGGTCATGATCGCTCTGGCCGCCGCCTCGTAGGCGTCGGGCCTAGCCCGCTTGACGAGATGGCCCAGGATGTGACCAAACGTGCCGGCATCCATGGGCTCCCCGATGACGCCCGTCGATGCAACAAAGACCTCGTCGGGCTTGCAGCCTGCGGCCTCGGCGGCGAACTTGGCGGTGAGCTTCACCGTCTCCCGGCCTTTGAGGCCGGTGAAGGCGTTGGCGTTGCCGGAGTTGACGACGAGCGCGCGGGCGCGGCCGTGCTCGAGCTGCGCGACGCACCACTCGACCGGCGCCGACCGCGTCTTGGATTGGGTCAGCACGCCCGCGGCAACGGTGCCCGGATCCATGACCGCGAGCATGAGGTCGGTGCGTCCCTTGTAGCGGATGCCGGCCTCGGCGGTGGCGAAGCGCACGCCGGAAATGGGCGCCATCCTCGGCAGCGTCTTGGGCGCGAACGGCGAGACGGTCTTGGCTTTGCCCATGGGGCGCTCCGGCGCTCTCGGCGTGAGGCCGCTCACAAAGCAGGGCTTGCCGTACAAAATCAAGCCGGAGAAACGGGGTCGGACCCGCTGCGGCCGACCGCGCAACGGACGTATCGGGACTTTCGTGGCATTGAAGAAGTCCGGATGCGCGGAGGCTCACCCTGACACCGGCTACTTCTTCTCTTGGGCCTCCATCTTGTCGATCTGGGCACCGAAGGCCTTCTTCTGCGCCTCGGCCTTCTTGGCGTCCTCCTCGACCAGCTTTTTCACCTCAAGATCAATATACTCGATCTTGGCCTTCTCCCTGAGCTGGCCCGCGATATCCTGCGCCTTCGATTGGACCATCGAGCCGATCAGTCGGTCCTTCACCTCGTCGAAGGTCGGGGGCGGCTTCTGGCGCCGGTTCTCGAGCTTGATCAGATGCCAGCCGAATTGGCTCTTTACGGGCGCCGAGAGCTCGCCGATCTTGAGGCCGAAGGCGGCGCGCTCGAACTGAGGCACCATCTGGCCACGGCCGAAGTAGCCGAGCATCCCGCCCTCGTCCTTCGAGCCCGGGTCCTGCGAGTTCTCTTTCGCGAGCTGGGCGAAATCGCCGCCGCCGGCAATCTTCTCGGCCAGCTCGTTGGCCTTGACTTCGGTGTCGACCAGAATATGGCGGGCCTGCACCTCCTCCTCGGGGGGCAGCATCTTGACCTTGTCCTCGTAGATGCTCTTGGCCAGGGTCTCGCTGATTAGGCCTTGCACGTTCTTCTCGAAGAACGCGTCGCGCAGCGCGCGCTGACGCCAATAGCCGAGCCGCTTGTCGAACTCGGGCCCCGCCGAGAGCTTCTCGGCCTCCGCCGCGCCGGCGAAAAGATGGGTCTCGATCAGAAACTCGACGAGCACGCGCCGCTTGGTCGCGGCCGGAAGGTTGCCGAGATCGCGGCCGATCTCGGCATTGGCGAGAGCGAGATCTGCCTCCGTGATGTCCTTGCCGTTGACCTTGGCCATCACGGTGTCTTGGGCCGCGGCCGGGAGGGGGCCGAGACAGAGGGCCGCGGCCAGCACGGCGGCAGCGAGAGCGGACGGGGATTCGGACGGTCGCACGGCACGTTGTTCCTTGCCGGTTGATGGGAGGCGCAATACCCCTACGCTGCCGCGGCGGCAAGGCACAACGTCATTGAACGCGAGGCAGGGATAAATCAGCGGTCGAACGGCTGCCAAGTTAAGAATTGGAGAGCTTTGATATGACGCTGCGGCCGTCCCTCGGCGGCGGCGGCGCCCCCTTGCGCCGGTGCGCCATGCGTTGACAAGCCCGCTACGCGATCCTTATGTCTGCGACCGTGCGCGAACCGGCCGTCGAGGCCATCCTCGCGGTCGAGGTTTTTTCTTTGGTCGACGGCCGAATGCCACCGGGCGCGACAGGTAAGGTGAGCCGCAGGGCTCGCGCGGCTTGGCAACGACGAGATTTGCGCGGCAAGCCCTTGAGCTGAGGAACCAAACGGATGCTGTCCATCGGCACGCTCGCCGGCAGGATTTTCGGCACATCGAACGAACGGCGGATCAAAAGCTTCCGCCCCAAGGTCGAGGCCATCAACGCGCTCGAGTTCGAGCTCGAGGGGCTGTCGGATGCGGATCTCAAGGCGCGGACGGCCATGCTCCGCCGCCAGCTCAAGGAGGGCGCCAAGCTCGACGACCTCCTGGTCCCGGCCTTCGCCACGGTCCGCGAGGCGGCCAAGCGCACGCTCGGGCAACGGCACTTCGACGTGCAGCTCATCGGCGGCATGGTCCTGCACAAGGGCAGCATCGCCGAGATGAAGACGGGCGAGGGCAAGACGCTCGTCGCCACGCTCGCCGTCTATCTCAACGCACTCGCCGAGCGCGGCGTTCACGTGGTCACCGTCAACGACTACCTCGCCCGGCGCGACGCCGAGTGGATGGGGGCCATCTACAGGTTTCTGGGTCTCGCGGTCGGCTGCATCGTGCATGGCCTCGACGACAGCCAGCGCAAAGCGGCCTATGCGTGCGATGTGACCTACGGCACCAACAACGAGCTCGGCTTCGATTATCTGCGCGACAACATGAAAATGCGCACCGACGACATGGTGCAGCGCGGACACGCGTTTGCCATCGTCGACGAGGTCGACAGCATCCTGATCGACGAGGCGCGCACGCCTCTGATCATCTCGGGCCCGACGGAGGATCGCGCCGAGCTCTACAATGCCGTCGACGCGCTGATGAAGGATCTGGTCAGGGATCACGACAAGATTGCAAGGGAGCTCGAGAAGTCCCACGACAAGGAAGAGCTGAAGGAGCTCTTGAAGAGCAAAGGGCTACTCGAGCTCGACGAAAAGCAGCGCCAGGTGGCGCTGACCGATGCCGGCAACGAGCGCATGGAGGATATCCTGACTAAGAGCGGCCTCATGACGGGCTCGCTCTACGACATCGACAACGTGTCGATCGTCCACCACGTCAACCAGGCATTGAAGGCGCACAAGTTGTTCCAGCGCGACAAGGATTACATCGTCAAGGCGGGAGAGGTGATCATCATCGACGAGTTCACCGGCCGCATGATGCCGGGCCGGCGCTACTCGGAAGGCTTGCACCAGGCGCTCGAGGCCAAGGAGCACGCCACCATCCAGCCGGAGAACCAGACGCTCGCCTCGATCACCTTCCAGAACTACTTCCGTCTGTACAAGAAGCTCGCCGGCATGACGGGCACCGCGCTCACCGAGGCCAACGAGTTCATGGACATCTACGGGCTCGAGGTGCTCGACATTCCGACCAACCTGCCGGTCGCCCGCGACGACGAGGACGACGAGATCTACCGCACGCAAAAAGAGAAGCTGGCGGCCATCGTCACGACCATCGCCGACGCCCACAGGCGCGGCCAGCCGGCCCTCGTCGGCACGACGTCGATCGAGAAGTCGGAGCAGCTCTCGGCGCTTCTAAAGGACCGGGCCTACATTGCCGAGCTTGGCCGCTCGCTCACGGCTCAGGCCGAGAAGCTTAAGGATGCAAAGAAGGACGGTAAGCCGAATGCCGAGGCAGAGCTCAAGGAATTTCTGTTGGATATAGGCGACTATCTAACCACGGTCGCCAAGTCGAAGAGCAACTCCGATCCCGTTCCCCACCAGGTGCTGAACGCCCGTTATCACGAGCAGGAGGCGCATATCATCGCTCAGGCCGGCGTACCGGGTGCCGTAACCATCGCGACCAACATGGCGGGCCGGGGGACGGACATCCAGTTGGGTGGAAATGCGTCGTACCGGATAAACGATTGGCTCGCGGAGGAGTACCAGGCTGGGCGACTTTCGGAAGTACTCGGCCACGATAGTATCAACACCATAAAAACATTGGTCGGCACACGTTGCAGTGTTCGCACGGAAGAACTCGATTTGTTTGGAGACGATGCGGTCTCAACGGATAGAATACGCCCACCGGGCAAGGCGGGGGACACACATTTCAACACGCTCGATACGTGGGTGGACACAATTCTCCGTAGTTGGGTTGAGGCGGATGCAGCAGCAGGCCGTAAGCCAAGTCAATCTGAGGCCGATGCTCGACGTGCGGTCATTGAAGCAAAGTGTCTGGAGATCGATAAGAAGCGCTTTCAAATTGAGACGGACGTCGCGGAGAAGAGAAAAATAGCCATCGATGCGGGCGGCCTCTTTGTCATCGGCACCGAGCGTCACGAGAGCCGGCGCATCGACAATCAGCTGCGCGGCCGCTCGGGCCGCCAGGGTGATCCCGGACGCTCGAAGTTCTATCTCGCGCTCGACGACGACTTGATGCGCATCTTCGGCTCGGAGCGCATGGACGGCGTCTTGAAAACGCTCGGCCTTCAGGAGGGCGAGGCGATCACGCACCCGTGGATGAACAAGAGCCTCGAGATGGCGCAGAAGAAGGTCGAGGCGCGCAATTTCGACATTCGCAAGCAGATCCTCAAGTACGACGACGTGATGAACGACCAGCGCAAGGTGATCTTCGACCAGCGCATCGATATCATGGCCGAGGAGGACGTCTCCGAGACGGTGAAGGATTTGCGCCACCAGGTGGTGCAGGACCTCGTCACGCGCTTCATCCCCGAGAATGCCTACGCCGAGCAGTGGGATACCAACGGCCTGAAGGAGGCGATAGCCGGCATATTCGGGCTCGATTTGCCGATCGGGACGTGGGCCGAGGAGGAAGGAATCGCCGACCGGGAGATCTCGGAGCGGCTCATCGCCGCGGTCGACGAGCGGGCCGCCAAGAAGGCCGCCGAGATCGAGCCCGGCACCTATCGCCAGATCGAGAAGATGGTGCTCCTGCAGACGCTCGATCACCTCTGGCGCGAGCATCTCGTCACGCTCGAGCACTTGCGGCAGGTGATCGGTTTTCGCGCCTACGGCCAGCGCGATCCGTTGAACGAGTACAAGAGCGAGGCATTCGTGCTGTTCGAGAGCATGCTTGCAAGGCTGCGCGAGGCGACGACCGGCCAGCTCATGCATGTCGAGCTCGCCCCGCCCGAGGAGCAGCCCGCGCTCAAGCCCGTCGAGCTGCCGGAGATGCACGCCCATCACATCAATCCGACGACCGGCCTCGACGAGTTCTCCGGGGAGCTTGCGATGGCCGACGCGGCCATCGCCGCCAGGGGCCAGGGCAGCCGACTGCCCGAGAAGCGCGCGCCGCTGCAAACACGCCGGGGGGCCGACAGCATCGATCCCGCCGATCCTGCGACGTGGGGCAAGATCGCGCGCAACGCGCCCTGCCCGTGCGGCTCGGGCAAGAAGTACAAGCACTGCCACGGCAAGTTCGACTGAGGGTTAGCAATTCGGTGTCTGACTCTGAGGGTCAGATATCGTCGCTGAACACGAAATGTCGAGATCGGCGACCTCGGCTAGGAATTCCACGACTGTGAAGAGGCCCATGCACGCCATCGCGCCCGTGCGCCTCTCCGTCCCGCGTGCGAGGCGCTTGGCCAGGATCACGGACGGTATGGCGGGCACATAGGCTCCGTGTCCGCTTCCGGCGACAAGGTGCCAGTCAACGCGCTTGGGCTGCCCCTGCCGATCCTCGCCTTCGAGCACGACGAACATGCCCCCGCGGTCGCTGCCGAGGAAGGAGAGGTGGCGCTTCACGGCGAGGAGCGGGGCCGCGAACCGATCGGGCCGTCCGATTGCTCCCGCCCGCACGAGCCACGACAGACCCCACAGCCCGAGATGGACAAGGCCGACCTCGAGGCCGGCTTGGAAGCGCACCGTTCTGAGCGAGGGATAGCGGGCAGGAAAGAGGTCGAGATCGGGCACCTCGACGTAGCCCGTCCAGCGCCGGCCGAGCTCCGGGAAGACGGCACGGCCGAGCCCTTGCCAGCCGTAAACCATCCTCGTCTCGCCATCGAGCAACATGGGGATAGCCTTGCCGGCGCCGCCGAGCACGGAGGCCGCCGTTGCCGCGCCGGGATCGAAGCTCGAGCCCGGCGAGATGGCGATGTCGAGCCGCTCGAGGCGTCCGAAGCCGCCGGCGAAACTTGCGACGACGGCCGAGGATAGCCCCGGCACGGAGCTGGCCCCGCTCGCGACGAGCACGCCCGCGGCCTTCGCCTCCCGATCGAGCGCCATGACGCCCGTGACGAAGGAGCGAGCGTCGGCGAGATCGACATAGTGGCAGCGGGCCGCGATGCAGGCTTTCGCGAGCGCGTAGTCCCGAGCCTGGTAAGGCCCCGAGGCATTGATCACGACCGAGGGCGCGAGCGCGCCGAGGTCGGCGGCGGTTGTCCGGGTCGCGTCGAGGACGGCCGAACCGATACTGGTCTTGGCTCCTCTACGGAGCGCGGCGGCCGCGGCCTCGGCCCGAGTCCGGCTTCTGCCGGCGACGACAATTTCGAGATCGCTTTCACGCGCAAGCCGCTCCGCCGCGCGTGCTCCGAAGGCGCCATAACCGCCGATGATCAGGACGCGCATCGCATCGTTCTCATCCGAGCGTGTGCGATAGCATGGGTTGAGCAGTGCGCAATCGCGAGCATGAACTTGGGCTCAAGCGTCGGTGTCACGATCACCCGTGACGCGCCCGAATGCTCGTGCCAGTTAGCGCCCGCTTGGCGGCGCGCTCGCGGAGGGAAGAGGCCCGCCGAGCCGGCTCATGTGCTCGGCCGCGAGCTCGGGCCTGCTCTCGCTCGCGGTCACGAGCGGCTCCGGGCAAGCCTCTCGGATTGAGCCTGCTGCCGAATAGCGCCGGCCCTTCTTGTGCGAGCTTTCGGCGTCCTTTGGCTTGCTCGCCTCCTCGACACTGGCGTCCTCGATGCGGTAGCGGCCCTCGCACATGCTGATGCGCGGTGGGCGGTGCGTGCGCTCGAAGGACTCGTAGCCCTCCTTGAGGTCGAGCCAGAAGCTTTGCCATTCGCTGGACTTGCGGGCGCTCAGGTTCTCTTCGGTCATCCTGAACGGGAACACGTGCACGGGCACATAGCGATTGCCGCCCCTCATAGCAGCCGCAACGAGCCCGTAGATCTCGGCGATAACGGGGTTGGTCATGGCAACGCAGCCGACCGAGGAGCAGCCGCCGTGCATCAGGATGTAGGAGCCGGTGCGGTCGTGGGCGCGGTCGAAGGAATTCGGGTAGCCGAGATTCAGGGCCCGGGGCCAGCGGCCGAAGCGCTGGAGCTGCCGCGACGTGATCGTGTAGAAGCCCTCGGGCGTCTGCCGGTCGCCTTCTCGGAGCTTGGGACCGAGCGTGCCCGACCAGTTGCAGATCGGGTAGCTCGCGAAAAGGACGTAGGAGTTCTCCTTCTCGATCCAGATCTCGAGTTGCTGCTCGGCCTTGAACAGGCGCATCAGCACCGGCGATCCGGACTTCAAGCCTTGTCCCGCAAGGCGCTCCTGAAGATAAGCCATGTCCGGCGTGCCCGGCAGCGGCAGGCGGCCGGCCTCTGCGGCCCGCTGGCGCTCGATCCGGTCCGGGGCCACATCCTTGAGCTCGATGGAAAGAGCGAGTGCGGGGCGAGATGTCGCCGTCGCGCCGGCGGCGAGCGGCAACGCCAGCCAGACGAGGCTCGAGACGCGGCGCAACGCATCCCCATTCATACGCTCACTCCCTCCACTCAACCTGCGCCGGGGCCCTTCCCATCCGGCTCCGCCGGCCCGGGCCCTCACTCAATGCACAGAGCCGCCGCTCTTTTGAGAGCAGAATGTCCATTTGGCCCGCATGGGCAAGATGAATCTTGGTTAGCGGACAGTTCGACGCGCGGATGATGTGGACAATCGTGCCCCGCCCGCAACGGCGCCTGTCCGCTCAAGAAAGAAGGATGGCTAAGCCGCCGGCTTCGCTGCCGGGCACCGCGCCTCGATCGGCGTGCTGCCATCGGCCGCCGATCCCGCAGCCTCGACCGCATAGCGCGCGCCGCACACGCTCACCTTGGGCGGAAGGAGGCTGGACGCGAAAAGATCATGGCCGGCCTTCAGTCCCCGCCAGAATTCGGCGTGCGGGCTCGCGCTGTGCCGTTCGAGGTTCGTTTCCGTCATGCGAAACGGGAAGACCTGGACCTGGAAGCGCTTCTGGCCGTTGCCGAGCGCGGCCGTGACGATGCGCCAGATCTCGTCGATCACGGCATTGGTCATGGCAAAGCAGCCGATCGAGGCGCAGCCCCCGTGAACCATGAGCAGCGAACCCGTACGCCCAAGCGCGCGGTCGAGCGCGTTCGGGAAGCCGAGGTTGAACGAGCGGTGCCAGCGGCTGGCCGGGTTCAGGGCCTTCTCGTCCACCGTATAGAACCCCTCTGGCGCCTGGCGGTCGCCTTGGGCGATCTTTGGGCCGAGACGACCGGACCAGCGGCAGATGGGGTAGGTGGCGAAGCGGTGGAAGCGCCCGTCGCGGAGAAGCCACAGCTCGAGCTCGAACTCGCGCTTGAAGATGCGGATGAAGACGGGAGCGCCGAGCGCGACCCCATGCGCAGTGAGCCGGCCATCGAGGCTCGCGAGGTCGGGGGTGCCGGGGAGTATTAGACCGAAGCCGACCAGCGCGGCGCGGCGCGCGCGCTCGAATTCGATCCATTGCTGCTCGATGTCGCCGGCCGAGAGCGGCAGGTATCGGAGCGCGAGCAGGGCGGTGGCCAAGAATATGAAGAAGACAGGAACGAGGAGGCGCTGTCTCCTGCCGGGCCTGGCCTTCGCCGGGCGGTTGCGGCCGGGAGGCGGCGCGGCCCGCCCCTCACCGGCGTCGGAATGGCTGCCCCCGCCCAAGCTTCACTGGCTGAAGCCGAGGGCGGAGGCGCCAGACGGCAGCGCGCCCGTCCGGATGACATCCGCGCCCGCCTCCGCCTCACTCATGCTCACTGCCGCAACCTCGGCTGCGTTGCGCACCTTGGGGCCACGCACGGTGATCCGCTCCTGGGCGATCTGCCACTCTGTCGGCCGCGGCGCGAAGGGTTCGAGAACAGGCCTCTGGAAGGCCGGGCACCTCCCTTTTGGATCGATGGAGCCACTCGCAGGCAACACGACGTTCACGACATAGCGGTGCTCGCACACGGCGACGGTAGGCGGCACGCGGTTGATCTCGAAGTAGTCGTAGCCTTGCTTCAGCATCGCCCAGAACCGATACCACCGGTGGCGCTTGAAGCGGGCCAGCTTCTCGTCCGTCATGCGGAACGGGAAGGCGTGGATCTCGAAGCTCGGCTGCCCGGCCTTGAACGCCTCGCGCGCCAGCGCATAGATCTCCTCGGACAAGGCGTCGGTCATTGCGTAGCACCCTGCCGACTTGCACTTGCCGTGCACCATGATGGCCTTTCCGGTGCGGTGCTGTGAGCGGTCGTAGGCGTTGGGAAAGCCGAGGTTGAAAGCGACGTGGAACTGCGAGTCGGGTTTCATCTGCTCAGGCGTGATCGTATAGAACCCCTCGGGGGCCTGCTTGTCGCCCTGCACCAGCTTGGGGCCGAGCTCGCCCGACCAGTTGCAGATCGGGTAGGTCTTGAAGTGATAGAAGCGCCCATCATCGCGGGCCTTCCACACCTCGAGCTCCGACTCCTCCTTGAAGATGCGGATGAAGACGGGGGCCGTGGGATCCATGCCCTTCCTGCCGAGAAGCATCAGGGCTTCCTTCTCGAGGGGCTGCTCGGCGGGGGGAATCTGAGGACCGCTCGAGCACGAGCCGAGCACGCCGACGAGCGCGAACGCGGCAAGCGCCGTCCGCACGCGGACCATGCTGTTCCAACAGAGGATGATCAAACGCACACGCAATCCCCCCGGCGCAGGCTGACCACCATCGAGCAGAGACCGTAAACTTTTCGTTAACGTCACGGAATCCCTATCCTTCTTAGAGGACGGGGAGCGCCGACTGTCAAGCGAGTATCTGCAGGAATGCGGCGTCCGTACGGCGGCGCGTAAATCGTTGGCGGGCCCGTGGTTTGCGCCCGGCGCAGTGACGCCGGCCGGACCGGATTGGGGGACTGCCGCGCGGGATGGCGTGCGAGCGCAAAAGCGTCGCCTCGCGGCGCCAAGCGCCCGAGGTCATCCCTGAAAACTGATCGCCGACGTGTCATCCCGGACGCCATGCGGCCTCCACCCCCTTTGTCATCCTCGGCTTCATGCCGAGGATCCATGGTGCAGCAGCGACAGCATCAAGTGTGTGCACAACAATTCCCTTCCGCGCACTCTGACCGCTGGATCCTCGGGACCCTCGGCCTTCGCCAAGGGCAAGCAAGCCCGAGGATGACAGTGGAGTGTTGAGGCGCGCGGATATCCCTCGCGGCGCGGACGCCCGAGACGATGAGAGACCGGGGAGCGGGGCGGGTCGGGCCCTTCTCTTGTGTTCGGTTCGGATGCGGCCTTCGCCGCCCCACACGAGCGCAGCGGCTGTCCGCCGCCATTCCCCGGATTGCATCCCTGCCCGGGGCGACACCAACATTTTCGCGTTGGCGGCAGCATTGACCCGGGTGCCAGCTTATGGGCCCCGGCCGGCCTGCGCCGGTCCATTCCGTACAAGTCCGCCAGCGCACGTCTGCACCCCCGGCCGTTGGAATGGGCGGGTCGAGTGTAAGGCGCGTGCGGGGCGCGGGGATTTCTTTGTTCGCGTCCGGTGTCCGGCGGGCGCGCGCCGAGGGAGTAGAGGCCGTTGCTCTTTGCAAGGAGGGCCGGGTTTTACTTTTCCGCTCCTGGGTCCATCCCTGACGCTGCCGCGGAGGGGCATTGTGGGCGGCGGTGGGCCAGGTGCGGAAGTGGAAATTTCTTCCCGTCAGTTCTTGCGGCACCAGGAGTACGGGTTTGGTTGGCCTCTGCAATAGAGGGGTGACGCAAACAGCCGGGTGAGTTTCTGTTCACCGGCAGGTGTGCTGCACGGCGATGCCTGACGACTCGGCAATACGCCCGTCTGGTGTCGGAGTGGATTGCTAACTCCGGGTTGGACCCGAGCCTGTTCGGCACACACTCTCTGAGGCGCACTAAAGCAACACTGAACTGCCGGGGTGCACTGGGATGCTCGCGCATCACTCCCGGAGTGATGCGGAATCAATTGCGCTGTTTCCACCTTTCTCCGGCAATGAACATTTGGCGCGGTGTCAGCCGTGAGCAGCAGCGACTCGAGACCTTGGCTCAGGCCACAAGCAAGTCGCCGAGATGGATCTCGAACAGGCGACCGTCGTTGACCTGATCGGCCCCGTAATCGGCGACGAAGAGACTGAGCTTGCCCGGATCGTCGTTCGGGTCGCTGCTCGGCGCAAATTCCAGGTCATCTATTTTGACGTTTGCGTTGTTAATCGGGTTGCGGTAGCCGCTGAGGATGTCGATCGTATCCAGGATCGCACCGCTGCGGTCAACTTGCCAAATATTATAGCTGGATTTCATGCCGACATAGAAAACGTCTTCGCGGGCGTCGTAGACCAGCGCGTCGGGATCCTGAATCGTTGACGGAAGGGTAATGTTCGAGAACACCTGCGTGCCGGTGCTGTTGGTCTCGATGATATTGCGGCTCGGGGTGCCGTTTATGATGAACAAATGGCCGTTGTTCGGGTCGACCGATATGTCGTCCGGGTCCATACTGCCGAGGGGCTTGGTCGCAAACTCCCCAAGCTTGACCGTAGGGTTGGCCGGATCGACCCAGAAGACCCTGTATTTGCTGTCATCGGAAATGAACATGTAACCCGTCGTGGGGTCGAACGCCAGGCCCGTCGGTTCCTTGGTGAAGCTGGTCAGGCTATACGATTGGATGAGGGTGCCGTCGGTCTCCATGGCGTGCAAATTGATCGGACTGAAATACGGGCTCTCATCATGCTCCGAGTCGGAGAGGAAGAGGGTCCCCAATGTGGGGATATAGGCGAGCCCCGACGGGTCCCCACTGCCGATCGTCCACGTGTTGTGGATCGCGACGACGCTGGGCGTGGGTGCGCCGTCGTCATTGGTGATGGTGCCGAGGCCCTGGTTGTCGACGATGGTTCCGCCGCTCGCGTTCGTCAGATTGACGAAGAACGTCTCATTGGACTCGAAGGTCGTGTCACCGTTGATGGTCACCGACACCGTCCGCGACGCCTGGCCCAAAGCAAAGCTCAGCGTGCCCGATTGCGCCACGTAGTCGCTGCCGGCCGTGGCCGTGCTGTTGGCGGTGGCGAAGTCG
>Ga0209751_10005061_pt1 | contig 12510 bp, 11 predicted proteins | sample RifCSP13_1_FD_184019 | JGI IMG/M metagenome (GOLD analysis project Ga0209751, IMG submission 184019) | Soil microbial communities from Rifle, Colorado - Rifle CSP2_sed 13_1 (SPAdes) (version 2) | ecosystem: Environmental > Terrestrial > Deep subsurface > Rock core/Sediment | place: Rifle... | reverse complement strand
CCCGCCTGCGTCGGACTCCGTATGAGATCGTGGGCCTGCGTCGCCTGCGCCGTGGTCCTCGCCTTCCCGGCCGGAGCCCGCGCCGGCGGGCCGGCGCAGGCAGGGGCGGGCAGCCTCAGCGCGGCCCAGGCCGAGGCGCTCGTGCGCGAGATGAGCGCCACCGTCGAGAGGCTGCGTCGGCTCCGGTTCAAGACACCCGTCACCGTCGAAGTCGTCGACAGCGCCGCCGCCCGCAAGGACTTCGAGTCGCAGCTCGACGACGCGGAGCGCGAGAAGGCGCGGCTCACGCGCGACGCCTGGGTCCACATCGGGCTCGTCGCCGCGGGCACCGACCTCGTGGCCGCTCACCTCGACACCGCAGAGAAGGACGTGGTCGGCTACTACCAGTCCAAGAGCAAGACGTTCCGCCTGCTGAGCCACGTCTCGGAGCGGGAGGTCCGCTCGGTGATGGCTCACGAGCTGACTCATGCGCTCGAGGACCAGCACTACGACCTCGAGAGCGTCATGAAGCGCGCGACCAACGCGGACCACGCGGTCGCGATTCGAGCGGTGATCGAGGGATCCGCGATGGTGACGACGCTCTCGATACTTCGCCGGCAAGGGGGCATCGGGAAGGCCAAGGAGGCGGCGGCGCTCTCCTCGCAGGCACGCGCCAGGAACGTCCAGGGCAAGCCGACGTTCGTCCAGATGCAGCTGCTGCTGCCCTACACGCTCGGGTTCTCCTTCCTGCTCCGCGGGAAGCCCTGGGAGCTGCTCTTCGACGGCGTCCGCCTCGAGGACATCGAGCAAGCCTACGCCCAGCCGCCGCACTCGACCCGCGAGGTCCTGCACCCCGAGCAGTACTGGGGAGGACGCCGCGAGAGCGCGCGCTCGCTGTCGCTGCCCGACCTGTCGAAGGTCCTCGGCCCGGGCTGGTCGCAGTCGGTCACGGGTGCCATCGGCGAGCTCGGGCTGACGCTATTGACCGGGTCGCAGCTGAAGAACGGGGGCTTCGAGATGCTGCTTCCCACGAGCTGGGAGACCCCGGGCGCCTCGGGCACCGCCGGCGATGCCTATCAGCACTACGTGAACGGGGACCGCAGCGTGACCGTCCTGCTCACGCGCTGGGAGAGCGTGCGGGACGCCGACGAGTTCCAGCGGACGCTCCGGCCCGGCCGCAGGACGCTTTTCCGCTTCGGCGCCAACCTCCTGATGCTGATGGGCGACTTCGGCGACAAGGGCGAGGCACTCGCCGCCGAGTGCGCCCGCAGCGTCAAGTACTGGGCCGGCGAGTGACCAAGAAGGCCTTCGGGAGGCGCGCGAGGGCCGGGGCAACGCGCCGCGTCGGGCTATGATGAACAGCCCGGAACAAGCCGAATGAAGATCAGCATCGCCCACAGCCCCGACAGCGACGACGCCTTCATGTTCTACGGCCTCGCCCGTGGCGGTGTCGACACCGGAGACCTCGAGGTGAGCCACGTGCTCACCGACATCGAGACCCTGAACCGCCACGCGCAGGAAGGCCGCCACGAGGTGACGGCGATCTCGTTCCACGCCTACCCGTTCGTGGCCGACCGCTACGCGCTCATGCCGTGCGGCGGGTCGATCGGCGACGGCTACGGGCCGCTGCTGGTGGCGCGCGAGCCGAGAAGCCTGGAAGAGGTCCGCGGCATGACGATCGCCGTGCCCGGCACGCTCACCTCGGCCTACCTGGCGCTCCAGCTGTTCGCGCCCGGCGTCGCGACCCGTGTCGTGCCGTTCGACCGGATCCTCGACGAGGTGCGCGAGGGCCGCGCCGAGGCGGGGCTGGTGATTCACGAGGGTCAGCTCACCTACGGCGGACAGGGGCTCGTGAAGCTCGTCGACCTCGGCGCGTGGTGGAAAGAGGAGACGGGCCTGCCTTTGCCGCTCGGCGGCAACGCGGTGCGGCGCGATCTCGGCCCCGAGCTGATGGCCCGGCTCACCCGGCTGGTGCGCGAGACGGTGAAGCACTCGCTCGCGCACCGAAGGCAGGCGCTCGAGTACGCGATGAGCTTCGCGCGCGGCATGGACCCGGGTGTCGCCGACCGCTTCGTCGGGATGTGGGTGAACGACATGACGCTCGAGATGGGCGAGCGCGGCCGGCGGGCCGTGCAGCTCTTCCTCGATCGCGGCTTCGCCGCCGGCGTCGTCCCCAGGCGCGTGAGCGTCGACTTCGTCGAGGCCTAGGGATGGCGCCAGGGGCCCGTTGCTCCGGGCCGTTTCCCGAGCTGGAGCTCGCCGACCTGGCTGGCGTCCGGCACCCGCTGGCGGGGGCCTGGCGCGAGGGCGAGGCGCTCTTCCTGATCGGCCACGGCGACTGCTCCACGACGCGCCTCACGCTGCCGTACTTCGAGCGCATCCACCGGCGCTGCAGGCGCGGGACCGCGTGGCTCGTGCTGCAAGACAAAGCCGAGGCGGCGCGGGAGCTGCAGGCCGAGCTGGGTCTCAGCGTCCCGATCCGTCTGGAGCCGGCGCCCTACGCGCTCGCCGCGGAGCTGCGCATCGAAGCGGTCCCGACTCTCGTCCTGGTCGGCCGGGACGGGCGGATCGTTCGAACGTCGGAAGGGTTCGACCGGGACGCGCTCGAAGCCCTGGCCGCGCGCCTGGGGACCGAAGGCCCGCTCTTCGCGCCGGACGACCACGCCCCGGTGTTTCGCCCGGGCTGAATGCCGAAGCAGGCCTCGGGCGAGGCATAATCCAAGGTTGCACGGGGAGGGCGGATGAATCTGAGCCCAGGCGCGGAAGCCGCCTGGATGATCGCGGCTGGCGAGGCGGCGGCGGGCGGGCACGCGCTGATCGAGCCGGCCCACCTGCTGATCGGCTCGCTGAGCCTCGGCAAGCTGGGCTCGGGCCTCGCGAGCGGCGAGCTCGGGACGAACGCCGCGCTCGTGCGCGACGAGAACGCCCGGCTGCTGAAAGCACTCTCGTCCTGCGGCATCGAGGCCACCCGCCTGCGCCGGCGCGCCCGCACGCAGCTCGGGCGCGGCAGCGTCTCGGGCCCCCCGCGCGGGCCGCTCTCGCGCTCGCTCACGTGCAAGGCGGTCTTCGCCGCCGCGGCGGACCTCGCGGGGGCGGCCCAGGGCGTCGGAGTGGCGCACCTGCTGGCGGCCCTCGCGGAGGACGTGGACGTCGTGACGTCGCGCATCATTCGCGCCGCCGGGGCCGAGCCGGCCAAGCTCCGCGGCGCGTTGCTCGAGGCGGGAAAGGGCCCGGAGGTGTTCGGCGCCGGGCCGGCCGCGACGGCTCTCGACCGGGCGGGCCGCGACGAGACGCTCGAGAAGCTGCGCGAGCTGCGCCCGCGTCTCGAGCGTGAGCGCCGCGTCTCGATCGCCGACGAAGCGCTCGTGACCGCGGTCGACCTGTCGGTGCGCTTCGAGCCCGACCGCAAGCTGCCGGAGAAGGCGATCGAGCTCGTGGACAAGGCGGCCGAGCGCACGAGCCCGCCCCTGCCGCTGCGTCCGGGAGGAGCCCCGACGGACGCGCCGCTCGTCACACCGCTCACCATCGCACGCGTGCTCGCCGAGAAGCGCCAGCTTCCGCTCGACCTCGTGACCGAGACGCTCGACACGGGCATGCGCGGACGGCTGCTCGCGCTCGAGGACTTCCTGCGCGAGCGCGTGCTGGGGCAGGACGATGCGACCTCGCGCGTCGCACGGCGGCTGCGGCTGGCGCTGTCCTCGCCCCCGAGCCGGCAGGGCCCGCGTGCGGTGATGCTGTTCGTGGGGCCGAGCGGCGTGGGCAAGACCGAGACGGCGCGCCTGCTCGCCGAGCACCTCTTCGGCTCGGCCTCCGGCATGATCCGAATGGACATGTCGGAGCTGCGCGAGGAGCAGTCGGTTGCACGGCTGATGGGGCCGGCCCCGGGTGACGCCGCAACCGACCGCGAGGGGCGGCTGACGATCGCCCTGCGCCAAAAGCCACAGGCGCTGCTGCTGCTCGACGAGATCGAGAAGGCCCACCCGCGCGTGCTCGACGTTTTCCTGAAGATGTTCGACGAGGGCAAGATCACCGACGCGCGCGGCCGCACCGCCGACGCGCGCCAGCTCGTGGTCGTGATGACGTCGAACCCGGGCGCCGCCCGCGGCAGCGCCGCCCCCAGCGAGGAGGAGCTGCGCAAGGTGTTCGGCCTCGGGCTGCTGAACCGCGTCGACGAGGTCGTCTACTTCAGGGACCTCGACCCCGACGACGTGGAGATGATCGTGGGGCGGGCGCTCGCCGACCTCACCTCCGCGGTCGAGCGCCGTCACTCGGTGCGGGTACGCGTGACCCCCGAGGCCGCGCGATTCGCCGCGCAGCAGGCCGCGCAGGCCGCCCCCGGTGCGCGCGGCGCGAAGCGAACCGTAGAGCGCCTGATCCACGGCCCGCTCGGCGCCCTCGTCCTCACCGGCAAACTGACCCGCCACACGTCGTGGGTAGCGGTCTACGACGAAGGCGGGATTTACTTACTGCCGGAAGGCTGATCCGTCGGCCTCCGGCGGCGCGCTCGTCATCCAACATCACTGGGACTCGCGGCCCAAACGGGCCTACGGCCTGTTTCTGGCTTTCTCGTAGACGAGGGGGCTCCGCCCCCTCGAGCACCCCTGGGTTGCGGTGGCCGACGAAATTGTGGAGCCCTGGGCCTCTTGCCTCGGGCGCTCGTCAGAAGATCTTCGTCTTGAGCAGCTTGTTGACCTGGTCCTTGGCGACGCCGGTGGCTGCGGCCTTTCCCACGCGCGACAAGAGATCGGTCTTCGGCTCGAGGGTCGTGCCGTAGAGCCTGAAGTCGATCGTCGCGAAGCCGTCTGGGCCTTCCTTGAAGGCCGCGCGCAGCTCGGGACGCGTGATCCTGGCGAGGAGCTTCGGGGCGAGGCCCAGCGTCATCTCGTAGTCGAGGCCGCTCGTGTCGAGGTTGACGCTGCCGCGTCCCGAGAGCCGCACGGCGTCGCCCGTGAGCTTCACGACCGGCGTCGCGAAGCGGCTTCCCACCTGGTTGAACTCGACGTGGCACGCCTCGAAATCCGGGTTCGCGAGCTCGGGCACCTGCAGCGCGCCCGCGAGGAGCGCCAGTATCCGGCTGTTCTCCGCTCGGCACGAGGCGATGTCCGCGCTGCCCTGGCCACGCATCGTCGCGAGTCCGCCCTTGCCCTCGAAGTGGGCCTTGCTCGAGAGCGTGCCGGAGAGGGCCGCGACGGATCCGGCCTCCTCGAGCAGCGTCTTGACCGAAGCGCCCTTGACCCCGAGATCCGTGCTGAAGCGGAAGCCTCCCTTGAGGTCGACCTTCAAGTCTCCCGAGACCTCTCCGCCCGCGAGGTCGCCCCGGATCGGCGAGAGTGTCACCCTCTGCTTCGACATCGAGAGAGGTGCCCTGACTCCGCGCACGAACAGGACGTCGGCGAAGTTGGCCTTGCCGATCGCGACTTGTCCCGCGCCCTGCGCCACCCCGCTTGCGACCTCGAAGGCACTCCGGAAGTCGATGTCCTCCACGGCCATCAGCCGCGCCTTCGCCTGATCGTTCATCACGATGGAGCCGTTCTCTACGGCGAGCGACTTCATCACGATCCGCAGTGGAGCTGCCGCCATCGGGGCCGCCGGGCCGGGCGTCACGGGGGCGCCCTTGGCGGCCGCGCCGCCGAGCTTCTCGTAGTTGAGGCCGCCCTTTGCGTCCATCGCGAGCGCGAGCACGGGCTTCTCGAGAGCCAGCCGGTCCACCTGGACCCTGCCGGCCAGCAGTGGCAGCAGGCGGTAGCGCAGCACGAAGGCTTCGGCCGTCAGCAGGTCGCCGGGGAACGGTGCCGGGTTCGCGATGCGGATCCCCTCGAGCGTCACCCCGGACAGGAGCGACACTTCCATGTCCTGCACCTGGATCTCGGTGCCGAGCGTCGCCTTCGCCTGGGCGAGGACCTGCCTTTCGAGCTCGGGCGTGTTGAGCCTGGAGGCCAGGTAGAAGCCCAGGCCAGCGACGGCGATGACGGCCAGCAGCAGCAGCGCGCCGACCGCGAGCAGGATCTTCTTCATCCGTTCTCCTTCAAGGGCCGTCGACCTTGACGCGCCAGTGCGCGCCGGCCCGCGCGAGCCGTCCCGCCATTGTAAGGGCGATGTCCGGCAGGCTGGCGTTGGTGATGCGCATCACGCCCCGACAGGGGGCCAGCTGCGTCATTCTTGGTGGAGCGTAGACTGGTGTCCTGGGAGGTCTTCCAATGAAGCGGCTACAGATCGTCGCCGTGGTCCTGATCGGGCTCGTGCCTGCCGCGTGTCAGCGCCCGGCCGCGCGCACGGCGGACGCGGGCGGGCCGTCGGCCGCGCCGCCCGTCGTCGCGGCGACTCCCGCGCCGGCCGAAGCGGCTCCAGCACCGGTTGCTGCGGAGCAGCCCCAGGCAGCGCCAGCATCTGAGATCCGGCCGCCGGCGACGCCCCGGACTGCGCCTGCGGCGCAACCCGAGCCCGCGTCACAGGCTCCCGTGCCGGAACCGACACCCGTACCCACGCCCGCGCCGACACCGACGCCGCGCCCGCGCATCGTGGCCTCCGGAACCGCGCTGAAGGTCGTGCTGCAGCAGGCTCTATCCACCAAGACCGCGAAGGCCGAGGATCCCGTGCTGGCCGAGTTGGCCGAGGACGTGAGTGTCGACGGGGACGTGCTGCTGCCGCAGGGGTCCGAGGTCCGGGGCCACGTCGTGAGCGCGCTGCGCTCAGGCCGCGTGAAGGGGCGCGCGAGGCTCGTGGTCTCCTTCGACGAGGTCCGCGTGGACGGCCGCAGCTACCAGATCGAGGCGACCGATTTCGACGTCACCGCCGGCTCGAGCAAGGGCAAGGACGCGAAGATCGCGGGCGGCGCGGCGGCTGCCGGCGTCCTGATCGGCGCGATCGCCGACGGGGGCTCGGGCGCGGCCAAGGGCGGCCTGATCGGCGGGGCCGCGGGCGGGGCGGCCGTGCTCGCCACGCGCGGCGTCGAGGTCGAGCTCGCGAGCGGCTCGAGCTACACGCTCAAGCTCCAGAAGAGCCTGCGCCTGCGCTGAGGCGCGCGTCGAGGCGCCCAAGCGCCCAGCGCGCGTGCTCGGCGACGAGCGGATCGACGTCGCGCGCCAGCCGCTCGAGCAACGGGCGGTGGCCGGCGTCGCCCGCGTTCGCGATCGCGACCGCCACGTTGCGCAGCAGGCCGCGCCGCTTCGTGCGCTTTACCGGGCTGCGGCGGAAGCGCTCGCGGAAGCCCTCGTCGTCGAGAGCGGCGAGCTCGGCGAGGTCGGGGCCGACGGCACCTGGCCGTGGCTCGAAGGCGGCGCCGGCTCGCTTGCGGCGCCTACGGTTCCACGGGCAGACGTCCTGGCAGATGTCGCAGCCGAAGACGTGGCGGCCCAGACCCTCGCGCAGCGCTTCCGGGATCTCGCCCTTGCGCTCGATCGTCAGGTAGCTGATGCAGCGCGTCGCGTCGAGCACGTAGGCCGCGGGGAAGGCCTGCGTCGGGCAGGCGTCGAGGCAGGCGGTGCAGCTGCCGCACATGTCGGCGCGCGGCGCGTCGCCCTGCACGTCGAGGTCGGTCACGAGCTCGCCCAGGAAGAACCAGGAGCCGTGCTCCGCGTGCAGCAGGCAGGTGTTCTTGCCGAGCGCCCCGAGACCCGCGGCCGCCGCCCACGCCTTCTCGGCGATCGGCCCGGTGTCGACGTAGGCGCGTGCCTCGAAGGGACCTGCCTCCGCCTGCAGCCGCTCGCGCAGGCGCTCGAGCATCGCCTTCATCACGTCGTGGTAGTCGTCGCCCCACGCGTAGCGCGAGATCCAGCCGCGGCCCGCGGGCGCGTCCGTCGAGTAGGCGTGCGGGGTGTCGTATTGCAGGCCCACGCTCAGAACCGAGCGCGCCCACGGGAACGCCACGCGGAGGTCGCTGCGCTTCGCGACCTGGCTCGTCAGGTAGGCCATCTCGCCCGCGTGGCCGCGCGCGACCCACTCGGCGAGAAACGCGAGGTCGGGAGCGGCGTCGGTCCGGGCGAAGCCGGCGAGGTCGAAGCCGGTCTCGAGTGCGAGCTGCTTGGCGCGCTCCGCGAGCAACGCCCCGCTCGACCCCGGGGGCACGCTCACTCGGGCGGCTCTTCGGCCGCCTCCTCGCCGCCCAGCCCCAGCCCGCACTCGGGGCACTCGGTCGCCCCGGTCGGCGGAGAAGCACCGCAGGCGGGGCACTGGACGTAGCCCTTCTCCGGGTCGAAGTGCGTCTCGACGGCGTGCACGTCCGCCGCGTCCTCGTGCGGAGCCACGAGATCCGTCACGGCCGCAAGTGCAGCCTTCGCGTCGCCGTCGCGGACGAGGATCGCGTAGCGCGGCGGGGCGCCCTTCGCGGCACCCGGCTGCTCCGCGAGCCGGCAGTCGATCGTGCGCTCGCGCAGCCGGTCCGCCATCGGCGCGAGGTCGGTGGCCCGCGCGGTCATGAACAAGACGCGATAGCCGGCGAGCTCGGCCTCGGGCGCCTTGTCCTGGGCCGCACTCGGCGCGGGCTCGTCCCCGGGGCGCCGGTCCTCGAGCTCGCCGCCGCAGTCGGCGCAACGCACGATCTCGGGCCGGTACTCCTCCCCGCACTCCCGACAAACGCGCACGTGCTGGTACACGAGTGGGCGAGCCTCCTCGGTCAGCGGCAGGGCGGGCAGCCGATGTCGAGCACCACCCGCCACACGCCGTCCTTGTCGAGGCGCCAGGTGGAGTTGAACGTCGAGACGCGGTTGCCTGCGGGGTCGAACACCGGGCCGCTGCTGATCGCGAGCGTCCCCGAGAGCGTGACCTCGACGCGATCCGGCGACCACGAGAAGGGCGCCGGTCCCTCGAAGAAGGGCTTCCAGCCCTCGACGACGGCCTTGCGTCCGTGAAACGGCGTCTGGCCCATGAACACGGCATCCTCGGCCACGAAGGTCCCGAAGGCCGCGTGGTCGCGATCGGCCATCGTCTTCGCGAACGCGATCTCGCGCGCCTTCACCGCGGCCACGAGCGCCTCGCGCGACTCGGCGGCCGGCGCCAAAGCGGCGCCGCCCAGGAGCAGCAGGCAGCCAGTCAAGAGGGTTCTACGTTCGATCATGATCCTTCCTCCGCGCCCCGGCGCCGCAGACCGGTCCGGCGAGCGACTATCATACGGCTGCCGATGAGCGTCGCGATCTCGTCCATCATCCTGGACTTCGACGGCCTGATCGTCGACACCGAGACGCCGATCTTCGAGGCGTGGCTTGCGGCCTACGCTCGCCACGGACAGCCGCTCGGGCTCGACGAGTGGCAGCACGCGCTCGGCACCCACGGCGGCTTCGACCCGCTCGCCCAGCTCGACGCGCTCACGGGCGGCGCGCTCGACCGCGAGGCGGTCCTGGTCGAGGTAAAGGCCAGGACGGCGAAAGGCTGTGAAGGCCAGCCGCTGCTCCCCGGCGTCGAGTCGGTCCTGCGCGAAGCCCGAGCTCTGGGCCTCGGCCGGGCCGTGGCTTCGAGCAGCTCGTGCGGCTGGGTGGAGGGCTGGCTCCGGCGTCACGGGATCCGCGAGCTGCTGGACATCGTCGTGGCCCGCGACGACGTGCGCAAGGTCAAACCCGACCCCGAGCTGTTCCTGCTGGCGGCGGCTCGGCTCGGCAGCGAGCCGCGAAGCTGCGTCGTCTTCGAGGACTCGCCGAACGGGATGCGCGCGGCCCTCGCGGCCGGGATGCGCTGCGTGGCGGTGCCCAACGCGCTCACCCGCCCGCTCGAGCGCCCTGAGGTCGACCTTGCGCTCGCCTCGCTGGCCGAGCGGCCGCTCGCGGAGCTGCTCGACGAGCTCGCGCGCCCCCGCGCGCGCTCCTGACGTTCAGCACGAGACGGCCGCAGGGGCTCAGGCCGGCAGGCCCTTCGCGATCACCTGTTCGATCGCCTCGCTGAAGCGATCGACCTCGTCGGTGGTGGTGTAGACGCAGGGCGTGACGCGCAGGCCCTCGAACTCGGGGTGCTTGATCGGCACCACGATGATGCGCCGCGTGTCGAAGAGGTGCTTGGCGAGGGCGACGGAGTCGATGCCCTCGACCTGGAGGTTGCCGATCCCGCACGACATCGCCGGATCGAGGCTGGTGTGGACGCGGACGCGCGGCGACTCGGCGAGCCGCCGCAGGAAGCGGTCGCGCAGGTAGCGCAGGCGCGCCGCCTTGCGCGGGGCGCCGATGCCGTGGTGGAACACGAGCGCCTCCGCGATCGCGTTGTGGTTGGCGGCCGGGTGCGTGCCGATCTCCTCGAACTTGCGGATGTCCTCGTCCTGCTGCTTCTCGGCCGCCATCAGCGGCCAGACCCTTCCGATCTTCGAGCGCCGCACGTAGAGGAAGCCTGTGCCATGCGGCGCGAACAGCCACTTGTGGAGGCTGGTGGCGTAGTAGTCGCAGTCGAGGTCGGCGAGCGTGAAGGGGAAGTGGGCGAAGGCGTGGGCGCCGTCCACGATCGCCTCGATGCCGCGCTCGCGGGCCATACGGCAGATCCGAGCTACCGGGAAGATCTGACCGGTGAGGTTGGTGATGTGGCAGACCAGGATCACCTTGGTGCGCGGAGTGACCGCGCGCTCGAACCGCTCGTAGAGCAGGTCGAGGCTCGGCGGTGGCACCGGGAACGGGATCGTCTTCAGCACGACGCCGTCGCGGCGCTCGCGTTGGCGCCAGGTGGTGAGCATGCGCGGGTAGTCGTGGGTGGTGGTGAGGATTTCGTCGCCCGGCTTCAAGTCGAGGCCGAGCTGGACCGCCTCGAGCCCTTCGCTGGCGTTGCGCGTGATCGCCATCTCCTCGGCGTCGCAGCCGAACTCGCGCGCGAGCTCGCGGCGCACGGACTCGATCTGCGGCTCGAGCATCTGCCACATCGTGTAGACGGGCGCCTCGTTCGAGAGGTCGAGGTAGCGTTTCATCGCCTCCTGCACGATGCGCGGCGACGGGCAGACGCCGCCGTTGTTCAGGTTGACGTAGCTGCGGTTGACCGTGAACGCCTGCTGGACCTCGCGCCAGTAGGCCTCGTCGGCGGCGACCGCCTCGGGTGCTTCGTCCGCGGTCTCGCGCCCGGCCGCGAGCACCCGCGGCAACGCGTCGTCGCGGAACGCGGCCACGGCGGACGCTCCAGCCGCGAGTCCCAGGAACGCCCGGCGCGTGGACATGCTCCCTCCGATTGCGGATCGGGTCTTTAGTACCGAACCGACGCGGCCCGACCGCGGTCCGCATCTTACTTTGACGGCGCGGCGGGTGCGCGCGATTCGAGACCCGACCCCCCGGGGCGTTGTAGAGTCCTGCGGTTCATGGGAAGTCCTTCGCCCTGCGCACCCACTCTCGCGCGTGAGATCGGGCTCTTCGGCGCCACGATGCTCGTGATGGGGGGCATCGTCGGCTCGGGCATCTTCATGAACCCGTATGTGGTGGCGGGGCAGGTGGGAACGCCCACGCTGATTCTCGCCGCCTGGAGCTTCGGCGGGCTGGTGGCGCTGGCCGGAGCCTTCGTATACGCCGAGCTCGCCTCGCTGCGGCCCGCCGTGGGGGGGCAGTACGCCTACCTGCGCGAGGCCTACAGCCCGCAGGTCGCGTTCCTCTACGGCTGGGTGCTGCTGCTCGTCACCCAGAGCGGCGGCATGGCCGCGGTGGCCGTGACGCTCGCGCGCTACCTGGGCGAGCTCTTTGCCATGCCCGTCTCCGAAGCGGTGGTGGCGCTTTGCGTGCTGGCGGCGCTCACCGGCGTCAACTGCCTGGGCGTGCGCGCCGGCAACGACGTGCAGTCGCTGCTGATGGTGCTGAAGACGGTCGCGATCCTCGGCCTCGTCGCCACGGGCTTTGTAGCGTTCGGCGGCGAGCGGGTGACGCTGCACCCGCTCTTCGACCGGCCGCCGTCGCCCGACCTCGCGCTGGCCTTCGGCGCGGCGCTCGTCCCCGTGCTCTTCGCCTACGGGGGCTGGCAGACCTCGGGCTTCGTGATGGGGGAGCTGAAGCGGCCCGGGCGGGACATGCCGCGCGCGCTGCTGCTCGGCGTCGCGGGCGTCGTGGTGCTGTACCTGGCGGTCAACCTCGTCTGCCTGCGGGCGCTCGGCGCGGAGGGGCTCGCGGCGAGCCGGGCGCCGGCCACCGACGTGATGCGCGCGGCGCTCGGCGAGCGGGGCGCGCGGCTGATCGCTCTCGGCATCGTGATCTCGACGCTCGGCTTCCTGGCCCAGGGCATCCTGACGGCGCCGCGCGTCTACTACGCCATGGCCCGGGACGGCGTCTTCTTCCGCGCGGTGGGTGAGCTCCACCCCAGGACCCGCGTGCCGGTGCTGGCGATCGCGCTCCAGGGGCTGGTGGCCGGGCTCATCGCCGTCTCCGGGCGCTACGAGCAGATCCTGAACTACGTGGTCTCGGTGGACTTCATCGCGATGGGCCTCACCGGCGCGGCGCTCTTCGTCTTCCGCAGCCGCGGGGAGAGAGGCGCCTTCCGGGCCCCGGGACATCCCTGGACCACGGCGTTCTTCGTTCTCTCGTGCTGGCTCGTGGTGGCCGCGACCATCCACCGCTACCCGCAGGACAGCGTCAAGGGGCTCGCGAAAACGAAGAA
>Ga0209751_10005060_pt1 | contig 12510 bp, 7 predicted proteins | sample RifCSP13_1_FD_184019 | JGI IMG/M metagenome (GOLD analysis project Ga0209751, IMG submission 184019) | Soil microbial communities from Rifle, Colorado - Rifle CSP2_sed 13_1 (SPAdes) (version 2) | ecosystem: Environmental > Terrestrial > Deep subsurface > Rock core/Sediment | place: Rifle... | reverse complement strand
GTGGTGCCGCTGCAGGCGGTGCGCGGGTTAGTGGGGGAGATCCGCCTTTGGCGGAGCGATCCACCTCTGGTAGCCGCCGAAGAACGCCTGCTACGCACCATCAGCAGCCAAGGCGCCCTGGCCCTGGAACGCGCCTGGTTGACCCAAACGGAGACACGCGCCAAGGTGCTCGAAGAGAGCGACCGCTTGAAGTCCTCGTTACTCTCGTCGGTTTCACACGAGTTGCGGACGCCGCTGGCGACGATCAAGGCTGTGGTGACCAGTCTGCACAGTGGCACAATCGAATGGGATTCGGAAGCGCGCCAGGAATTGCTGGCAGTGCTCGAGGAAGAAACCGACCAGCTTGACCGCCTGGTGGGCAACCTGCTCAACATGTCGCGCATCGAGGCGGGGGCGCTCCAACCCCAACGCCGCTGGAATCACTTAGCGGAGATCGTCGCCGGAGTGATGGACCGCCTCCGCCAACGACGCATAGCCGGAGCCGCGGCCGCAGCGTATATCTTCGAGGTGGATATCCCGGAAGACCTGCCCCTGGTGCCGGTCGATTATGTGCTGATGGAGCAAGTGTTTACCAACCTGATCAGCAATAGCATTAAATACTCGCCGGCGAAGACTACGATCAAGATCAATGCCGGGCGAATAGACGATCATACCCTGCTCGTGCGGGTGAGTAACCAGGGGCCGGGTGTCCCAGAAGAACACCTGGAGCGCATCTTCGATAAATTCTACCGGGTGACGGCCGCCGACCGGGTCACCGGGGCAGGACTGGGACTATCGATCTGTAAAGGTATCGTCGAGGCGCATGGCGGGCGCATTTGGGCTGAGAACCTGCCGGACGGCTTTGCCTTCAACTTTACCTTGCCAATCAATTGGGAGGGCGCGCCGCCGCGCGTAACAATCAATGACTAGCCAACCACATATTCTGGTGATCGACGACGAGCCGCAGATCCTGCGCGCCCTGCGCACGATCCTGACGGCCAAGCATTTCCGCGTTTCGGTTGCCGGGCGCGGTGAGGAGGGCCTGGCCCTGGCCGCGGCCGAGGCGCCAGATGTGATCATCCTGGACCTGGGTCTGCCAGATTTGGACGGGGTGGAGGTGTGCGCCCGGTTGCGCGAATGGACCCAGGTGCCGATTATCGTGCTTTCGGTGCGGGAAAGCGAGCGCGACAAGGTGATGGCCCTGGACAGCGGGGCGGACGATTACCTGACCAAGCCCTTCGGGATCGAGGAACTGCTGGCGCGCATCCGCGTGGCGCAACGTCACTCGACCCAGGCGATGGGCAGTAAGAGGACAGTGGTCACCGCGGGACCGTTGGAGATCGATCTGGCGCAACATGTCGTCAAGCGCAACGAAGTTGAAGTGAAACTGACGGCGACCGAGTTTAAGCTGCTGGCCTACCTGGCGGCCAACGCCGGCCGATTGTTGACCCACCGGGCGATCCTGGCGGCAGTTTGGGATCCGGCAGACGTGGACCGCGTCGAGTATTTGCGGGTATATATCCGGCAGCTACGTAAGAAACTAGAAGACGACCCCGAACAACCCCAGTATATATTGAATGAACCAGGGATAGGGTATCGATTCGTAGTGGAAGATTAACCTTTTTACCCTAATCCATTGCCCTAAACCCCTCTGCCTTTCCCCATTCCGGGGAAGGCAGAGGGGTTTTTTGTTTCCAGGGAGGATTTTATACTTTTTTTATTGAATTGGTCAAAAAAATTTTTCGGTTTTTATTTGTGTTATGTACACTCAATCGGTAAAGAATATCGATGCTTCGCGATAACGAGATGGAAAGATTGAGAGGAAGCGATGGCCACACAATTATTCAATGCACCGGTTACATTGCTTAAAGAGGATTTGGCTGACCAGTTACAACTCGAATACCAGGCACAAGAGACCCTTTTTTATATACAACCACCAAGGGTTCAGCGCATGTTCGAATTGCAGGCCCGCCTGGTAGCGAAAGCCATGGTAGATCGCCTATCTCCACTTTACTTTACTCTACCGGATCAGGTGGTTTGCAAAGTTGATGGCACAGGCGAGTGGGTTGCCCTGACGTTGCCACAAGACCAGCGGGAACAGAAGATCGGCGGTCTCATGGATATTCTCGAGTATTCAGAATTGCGCCAGCGTCTCTTGGAACTGGAAGCCTCATTCGAGCAAGCCATCTCCACCAGTGCCAGATTGTTGCGACATGCGATCGCCATGCACATGGCGCACACGATGCTCCCTGTTGCTCGCCGGGATGAAGTTCACGAGCCTTTCACCTCTTGGGCAGGCCGGATCATCATGCCGCAGTGGGTGGCCTTCGACGAGCAGGATAATTTGCTGGTGAATTCGATGGAGGAGGCGCGAGCGTGTATTGACTCGATGCAGCGTTATCTATCAATCCTTAAAGTTGCAAGTGGATTCGCTGCTTACATCGTCGCGGATGTTGGATACCAACAAAGGCGATCCGGGGTGCTCGGTCAGCTGGTCACCCAGGGACGATCCCTGGCGCGCCATGAGACAGGCGAGATCGTCTGCACCATCCAGCGGCGAGCGGCTACCCACAACCTAAACCGCGGGCTCAGCCTGAGTCTGCCTTACTTCGACGATCGGGTGTTGGAGATAGGATTTCGGGAAATCCAGGTGATCCCAGCGGGAAGGGTCATGTTCGTAGCAGCTTTCCTGGTGCTTGCTTCAAAGTTGGAGCAGATCAAGGTCGAGCACGACCCGCAACTCAGCCCTTCGACGCGCGATCATCTCCTGGAAGAATTGAAAACCCTGGAATTGGCCTTTGAGAATAATTGCTGCAAGCAGCGGTAAAGAGGATATTTGAAATGGTTTTTTCGATCTTGCTTCTACTGGTAATTGTTTACCTTTCTTATCGTGCCTCCCCGCGCGAACGACCGGAAGACGCCCACGTGCACGGCGCCGGGCAGATCGGCCTGCTGGCAGCCCTGGCGTTATTTGGAGTGGATTATTTCACCTCGTTTTATTACGCCAGTGGTGAAATGTTGCATGCCTTGCATCCTTATGGCCTTGAACATTATGGCTATTTAACTGCCGCGGCCATCGCCATCGCCAATATGGTTTTCGGCGGATTGTACATGTACTCTTTGGGGGTTTTTAATGAAGGTGGGGGTTCTTATACCGCCTCGATGCGGTACTTGAAGCCCACCCTGAGCCTGATCGTTGCCATAACCCTTATCGAGGACTACATTTTGACGATCGTTGTTTCGGCGCTCTCAGGCGGCGACCAGATACTTTCTATTCTGAACCTGTATGGTAAGCACTGGTGGCTGCACTTCTTGTTGGGAGCAATCTTAGCCGCGACCACGTGGTATCTCACGATCCGGGGGCGCGGAGAGTCGGCGCGGGTGGTGTTCACCCTGTTGGGCATCTTCGTCATGCTGACCATTACTTTGGCGATCGGCCTGTTCATTGCGCATTTCAGGGGTGTGGGCGGCTTACCGAGTATGGAGGAAGCCCAACCCGTCACGATCGGCCAGGCTTTGTATCACATGCTGACAGCGATCATGAAAGGCATGGTAGCCTTGACTGGCCTGGAAGCCGTATCGAATGGCATTCAGTTTTTTAAGAACGAAGACGCTGGGATCGTCAAATGGGGCAAAGTACGCCTGCCGCAGCTTAAAGGCGTGTGGAATTTTTACAGCGGCAAGTCGGGCATCGGCCGCTTCGTGCAGACCTCATTCCTGTTCTACGGCGGCTTGACGACCTTCTTCCTGACGACCTTCGCCATCCGCTTCGACGCCTTCGATGGTACTCTGGGCCGCACACTGGTGGGCAACCTGGCCTGGATCGGCTTTGGCCAGGTGCCGGGTGGCACGATCCTGTTTTGGACTTACCAGCTCCTGGCGGTGGCCTTGCTGTCGGCAGCATCAATGACAGCTCTCCAGGATGCCCAGGCGACCGAATGGCGCGATGTTGCCATCGGTGAGATCCCGGAGCTCATCATCTACCGTGACAAAAAAGGCACCTTCACACGCTCGGTAACGTTCACTTTCATTGTAGCTGTATTTATAATGTTGCTGGTCAGAGGGCGGACGAGTGTGGCAGTGCCATTCTACGGGGTGGGAGTTTTTTTGCCGATTATGATCATGGGCCTGGCAGTTCGTAAACATGTGTTGCAGACCTACTCAGGTCGCATCCGCAAATGGGGCGCGATCGGCGCGGGCCTGGCGGCTGCCCTGTCAGGCACTGTGTTCGTGGGTCAGATCGTTGGCAAGTGGGAAGAAGGCGGCTGGGTGCGCTTATTGACCTTCACCACACTCTTTACAACGGCGCACCTGGTGCTACTTTCCCCCATCGGCTATCGCGAACCGAAACAGATTCATCGCATTGTGCGTGAAAAAGCACGGGTTAGGGGCGCGATGGCCTCCATTGTTGAGTGGCAGTCGCTGAGCATGCAGGAATACCGCTATTCCTTGCTGGTGGCCATTTCTCGATTCTACGCTTTGTTTGGTATCTACCGCCCGGTGCGTTACACCCCACCCGTACCCGCCGGCGATTATGACCACGCCTTACATATTGATCACCCCGAAGCGCCTTCTATCTTAGCACCATACCTTGACCTGCCGTCAACGCCAAAATTGGGTGGTAAGCGAGCAGGAACCCATCCTGCAAGCCGCTAAGACTTCTCGGGCTTCAATCCTACCCAGATCTGTTGCTTTCTGAAGTGTTTAATATAAATATTGGGTTTTCAGAACGCCATTGGCGGTCTAAGACCCCTTTTTTTATTCTTTTTTTATGGATTTGCTTGAAATCTTTTTCACAATTTTATTTTGAATAGATAGACTGTGGTTACCAATAGGCTGCTACCTATCCCCAACCCTTGAGCAGCGTCATCGTCGCTCTACATAAGAGAGAGTTGGCTCGAGTGATCGCTACTTATATCGAGAGGAACTATGATTACTCAACAATTGGTTGCCCGGACCCCTGTTCTCGAGCAGGACTTTACAGGCGAATTGCATGAGGAATATTTAATTCAGAAAGCTCTTTTTCAAGCTCAGCCCCTGGTGGTTAAACGCAAGCTTGAGCTGCAGGCTCGATTGGTTGCCAAGGCGATCGACGAGCGCTCGTCGCCGGTCCATTTCGAACTGCCGGAGCAGGTCGCTTGTGAAGTGGATGGCGGGAGTGGGAAAACCCTGTTAACGGTGCCGCCTGATATGCGTGAGCAGAAAGTTGGCGGTCTAATGGAAGTGCTAAGGGTTTCGGACCTGGACCAACGGCTTTCCGAGCTGGAAGCTTCCGCCGACCGGGCGGTGTCTACCTGCGCTGGATTGATGCGATATGCAATTGCCTCTTATATGGTGCACGTCATGCTTCCAGATGGTCGAAAGGCAAAAGAGTTAGCCTATGAGGGTTACGTGAAGAGGTTTTTCCTGCCGCAATGGGTAGCCTTCGATGACCAGGACAATCTATTGGTCAATTCCATCGCCGAAGCAAAAGCGGGCATCGCTGCGTTACAGCACTGTGTGGCTGTTCTCCGAACCGCAGATAGTTTGACGCCTTATATCGTCTCTGACAAGGAGTACCGACGTAAGCTCAACGGAGTGATCGGACAGCTGATCAACCAGGGCCGCGCCCTGGCGCGTTACGAGACGGGCGAGATCGTTCGCATTATCTGGAGGCGGGCGGCGATTAACAACCTGAACCGCGGGGTGAGCCTGAGCCTGCCCTACTTCGACGACCAGACGCTGGAGACAAAGACCTATGACTTCGAGGTCATTCCGGCCGGACGGATTAACTTTGAGCCAGTTTATCTCGTATGGGCTGCACGCTATGAACAGAACAGGCTGGTGCATGACATGCGGATAACTCCTTCGACGCGCAAGCATCTGCTGGCTGAGCTGCGTATGTTGGAAAAAGCTTTTGACAAGTCTACCGAGTCTTGACCGGTATTGGAAAGGCATTGGATATGGTTTTCTCGATAGCTATCTTGTTGGTAATTGTTTGCCTGGCATATAAAGCCGCCCCGCGCGAACGGGCGGAGGACGCCCATGTGCACGGCGCCGGGCAAATCGGCCTGCTGGCGGCGATGGCTTTGTTCGGGGTGGACTACTTTACTTCGTATTATTACGCCACCGGTGAAATGTTGCACGCCCTGCACCCTTATGGTCTGGAGCATTATGGATACATTGCTGCGGCGATGATCGCGGTTAGCAACATGGTATTCGGTGGACTGTATATGTACTCGCTGGGCGTTTTTAACGAAGGTGGTGGTTCCTACACTGCTTCGATGCGCTACCTCAGACCAACATTGAGTCTGGTGGTGGCGGTGGTGTTGATCCAGGACTATGTCTTTACCATCGTTGTCTCGGCGCTTTCGGGCGGCGACCAGCTGCTCTCGATCCTGAACCTGTACGGCAAGTACTGGTGGTTGCATTTCGGCATTGGCGCTATTCTGGCTGCTACCACGTACTACCTGACTATCCGCGGGCGGGGAGAATCGGCGCGGGTGGTGTTCGTCCTGCTGGGCATCTTCGTCATGCTGACTATCATTATGGCGATCGGCCTGTTCATCGCCCACTACAAGGGCGTGGTTGGCCTGCCGGAGCTCGAAGCACCACAGCATGCCTCGATTGGGCAGGCGTTATACCACCTGCTGACGGCTACCATGAAAGGCATGGTGGCCTTGACCGGCCTGGAGGCCGTGTCGAATGGCATCCAGTTTTTTAGGAACGAAGACGCAGGGATCGTCAAGTGGGGCAAACGGCGCTTGCCGCGCCTGAGTGGGCTGTGGAGCTTCTACAGCGGCAAGTCGGGCATCGGGCGCTTCGTGCAGACTTCCTTCCTATTTTACGGCGGGCTGGGAACCTTCTTCCTGACGACCTGGGCGATCCGTTTCAACGCCTTTGATGGCACACTGGGCCGTACCCTGGTGGGTAACCTGGCTTCGATTGGCTTTGACCAAGTGCCAGGGGGTGCGATCTTGTTCTGGGCTTACCAGATCCTGGCGGTGGCTTTGCTGTCTGCAGCGTCGATGACGGCTATGCAAGACTTACAAGCCACAGCCTGGCGAGACGTGGCGATCGGGGAGATCCCCGAGATCGTGGTCTACCGTAATCTGCAGGGCACCTTCACCCGGTCGGTGACGGCCGGTTTTATTGTGGCTCTGATCATCATGTTATTGGTACGCGGCCGGACATCTCTGGCGGTGCCCTACTACGGCATCGGCGTATTCATGCCGATCACGGTGATGGGACTAGCAGTGCGTAAGCATTTCCTACAAAACTTTACAGGGCGGAAACGCACCTGGGGCGTCCGGGGAGCTACCCTGGCTACCAGCCTGGCAGCGTTGGTGTTCGTCGGCCAGATCGTTGGGAAGTGGACGGAGGGCGGTTGGGTGGTGTTGATCTCCTTCAGCCTGTTGATCTTGGCGGCGCACGCTATCCTGATCTCCCCGATTGGCTATCGCGGACCAAAACAGATTCACCGCATCGTACGCGAGAAGGCGCGCGTGCAAGGAGCTATGGCTTCGATCGTGGAGTGGCAGTCGCTCAAGATGCAGGAATACCGGTATTCTCTTTTGATGGCCATTGTCCGTTTCTTTGAATTGTTTGGCGTGCGCAGACCGCTGCGCTATGAACAGGCACCGGTAGCAGCCGGGGATTATGACCATGCTATTCACGTGGATCATCCGGAGGCCCCGTCTATCCTGGCGCCATATCTCGATCCCGAACCGAAGCCCAAGGTGGGTGATTAACCGAATAAAACTCCCTCTTCCAAATAATAGGTTGGGGACGTAAAATATAGGCGGATAAGCCGTCATCTCCACGGATTAGTCCTCCGGGTTAGATTCCACGCAGGATTATGGTTTGCGCGTTCCGGAGGGGAGTAATATCTTTGGAGACCTAGCCGGAGTGCCTCATCTTTTGTAAAGGAGGTGGGGTGAGCCGGCTGATCGTTGTTTGGGATAGAAAGGCATGGATAAACAATTAAAGATCAATTCCGACACTGCCGATGCGGCGACAAGCCATTTGCGGCAAGAATACGAGGCACAGCAAGCCCTGGCGCGGGCTCAGCCAGCCATCGTACAACGTTTCCTGGAGACCCAGGCGCGCCCCTTGGCGGAGGCTGTGCTCCAGAAGCTGCCTCAGGTGCACTTTAAGCTGCCGGACCGGGTGGTGTGTGATCTGGAGAGTGTTGAAAAAGCGAAACCACTCCCCGTTCCGACCGAGTTCCGCGAGCAGATGGCTGGTGGGTTGGTTGTTCGCCTGGTTCGCACCGATTTGCGCGCCGCCCTGCACCAGCGGTTGGTCGAGTTGGAAGAGTCACCGGATAAGGCAGTTGCGGTCAGCGCAGGGCTGATCCGTTACACTACCGTGGCGCATATGGTGCATGGGATGTTGCCGGCCGGCCGTTCAGTGACCTATGCCGCCGCGGAAGGTGAGGAAATCCCCAGCATCCCCGTGGGAGACGAGCTGGAGCCAGAGTCGGCCATTACCGCCAAAACGGATGCCATCGTCGAAGAAGGCCAGGGAGAGGCAGGGCGTGGCGAGCTGATCGTGCCTTATGTCCCGGCGGCCCGGCGCTTCTACCTGCCGCAATGGGTGGCGTTTGATGACCGCGACGAGCTGCTGGTCAACTCGGTTCAGGAGGCCGAGGCGCATATCGCCTCGATGCAGCGTTTTCTCGAGGTTCTCCACGCCGCGGTCGGGCTCGCTCCGTACATTATCGCCGACGATGAATACCAGCAGAAACGCTATGGCATGTTGGGCCAGCTGGTCAATCAAGGCCGCGCCCTGGCGCGTTATGAGACCGGCGAGATCATCCGCACGATCAACCGCCGGGCGGACACTCAGGATTTAAACCGCGGCTTGAGCTTGAGCCTGCCTTACTTCGACGACCAGGACCTGGAGATGAAGATACACGATTTCGAAGTCATCCCTGCCGGGCGGATCATGTTTGTGCCAGCCTTCGTGGTGCGCGCCACCCGCATGGAAGAGGCCAAGATCGCGCAAGACACGCGCCTGAGCCCCTCGACCCGCAAGCACCTGCTAGCAGAGCTTAAGATGCTGGAACAGGCTTTTGATTCTTCCTCCGGTTCCTAACAGGCGTTGGGAAAAGCCTAGGGAAGCAAAATGCTCTTTTCGATTGCACTACTGATCGTTTTTCTTTTTCTTTCTATCAAAGCAGCCCCGCGCGAGCGGGAGGAAGATGCCTATGTACACGGCGCCGGACAGGTCGGTATGCTGGCAGCCCTGGCATTATTCGGCGTGGATTACTTCACTTCTTATTTTTACGCCACGGGCGAGCTGATGAGTGCCCTGCACCCCTATGGATTGCAGAAGTATGCCTATATCGCGGTCGCCGTGATCGCGCTTGCCAACTTCGTCTTCGGGGCGCTTTATATGTATTCCTTGGGAATCTTCAATGAGGGAGGCGGTTCGTTCACCGCGGCAATGCGTTATCTCGGCCCTTCGTTGAGCCTGGTGGTAGCGGTGGTGCTGATCCAGGATTATGTGCTGACCATCGTCGTTTCAACACTTTCAGGTTCGGACCAATTGCTTTCAGTGATCAATGCTTATAATGTTTCCTGGCTCTGGCATTTTTTCATCGGGGCTTCGCTGGCGACCGTGACCTGGTACTTGACAATTCGTGGCCGGGGCGAATCAGCTCAGGTGGTATTCACCTTGTTGGGCGTCTTTGCCATGTTGACGGTCACGATGTTGGTAGGTTTAATTGTGGCTCACTCGAGCGGCCTGCCCCCAGAACCAACTGGCGAGCCATATAAGACAGCTACGCTAAGTCAAGCTCTCTACCACCTGTTGACCGCTTCCATGAAGGGTATGGTGGCGTTGAGCGGTCTAGAAGCCATGTCTAACGGCCTCCAGTTTGTGATCGATGACGATATTAAATTGGTCAAGTGGGGGAAGAAGCGCCTTCCACACCTGAAGCGGTTTTGGCAGTTCTATAGTGGTAAATCTGGGGTCGGCCGCGTGGTGCAAACGTCCTTTTTGTTCTATGGTGGATTGACGACCTTATTCTTGACGGTCTTTGCCATCCGATTTAACGTATTCAATGGAACTTTGGGTCGTTCATTGGTAGGTAATCTGGCCTGGATTGGTTTCGGCCAGCTACCAGGTGGTACTATTTTATTTTGGGCTTACCAGATTTTGGCAGTATTGCTCTTAGCAGCTGCCTCGATGACAGCTTTTCAAGACCTGCAAGCGATGGCCTGGCGGAATGTTGCCATTGGCGAGATCCCAGAAGTCGTCGTCTATAGAAACCCGAAGGGGACTTTCACACGCCCAGTCACAGCTGCAGTTCTGGCTGCCTTTTTGATCCAGCTATTAGTGCGTGGCAATACTGGGGTAGCTGTGCCGTATTATGGCGTTGGGGTATTTTTACCAATAACAGCCATGGGGCTGGCCATCCGAAAGCATTTTCTCCTGAACACGACCGGCCGGTCGCGATCCCTTGGAACCATTGGGGCGACCATCGCTACCGCGCTTTCTGGTCTCGTGTTTGTCGGGCAAATTGTGGGGAAGTGGACGGAGGGTGGCTGGCTTGTCTTGCTCTCATTGTCGGTCTTAATATTAATGGCCCATGCGATCTTGATCTCCCCAATTGGTTACCGCGACCCCGACCAGATTTACAGGATCGTACGTGTTAAGTCGCGCATCCAGGGACCCATGGGTTCGATCGTCGAGTGGCAGTCGCTCAAGACCCAGGAATATCGTTATACCCTGCTTTTATCCATCGCCCGTTTTTGGGAGTTGTTCGGTATACGGCGCCCCGTCCGTTTTGAGAAACCCACCCCTGCGGGTGATTACGAAGAGGCGGTTCATCAGGATCACTCGACTTCTTACCTAAACCCTTATCTGGATGGCACATCTGAAGTTGAACCAGAGAACAACGGGTCACCGACGGAATCCGGCAATTCTCATTCTGAATGAACTCAGAGCCCATTTTTAACCTGCGCGCGGCGGAGGTATTTAAGGCCCTGGACACCAGTCCAGAAGGCCTGACGATCAGCGAGGCAGAGGCACGCCTGGCGCTTTACGGGGATAATATCCTCAGCGAGCAGCCGAAAGTCTCGCATTGGAGCAGGTTTTTCGCCTTCACAGCCCACCCGATGGCATTGCTCTTGTGGGCAGCGGGTGCGCTGGCTTTCCTGGCGCGCCAGCCGGCCCTGGGGATGGTGATCTGGATCATCATCCTGGCTAACGCTGGCTTCACCTTTTGGCGGGAGTACCGCGCTGAGCAAGCCATGCTGGCCTTGCAGAAGTTGCTGCCGGTTTACGCCCGTCTGGTGCGGGGCGGGACAGAAGCCCTGGTGCCGGCCAGCGAACTGGTACCCGGTGATCTGCTGGTGTTGGCTGAGGGGGATAACATCCCTGCCGACGCGCGGGTGGTCGAAGAATACGGCCTGCGCACGAATAACGCCAACCTGACTGGCGAAGCAGTCCCGGCGCGCAAGACGGCCGATGCCTCGCTGCGGGAGGGGATCAGCGAGCTGGAGCGCCCTAACCTGGTCTTTGCCGGGACCTCGGTGGTTTCGGGCACCGGCCGGGCGATAATCTACGCTACCGGCATGCTCACCCAATTTGGACGCATCGCCCGCCTGACCCAGGCAGTCCAGGAAGGCCCCAGCCTGGTGCAGCGCGAATTGGCGCGGATCAGCCGGATCATCTCACTGGTCGCCCTGGGCATCGCCGGGATTGTTTTCGTGGTCGGTATCTTTGACGTCGGCCTGGCGAGGTTCGAGGCATTTCTGCTCGCCCTGGGTATCCTGGTCGCCGCGGTTCCGGAGGGGTTGCCGGCTACCGTCACTCTATCCCTGGCAATGGCGGCGCAACGCCTGGCGCAGCGGGGCGTGCTGGTCAAAAAACTGGCGATCTTGGAAACGCTGGGGACAGTCTCGATCGTCTGCACCGATAAGAGCGGCACGCTTACCCAGAACCAAATGACCGCCCGCGAAGTGTGGGTCGCCCGGCAGCGCCTGACCGTCTCAGGCGTCGGGTATGAACCCGTTGGGGGTTTCTCTCCAGACCCATCGGGAACCCCCCTGGAATCCACGCTCAATGCTCTGCTGATCGCCGCTGCGCTGTGCAACAATGCCCGGCTCAACCCGCCCACCCCGGATCGCCCGCAATGGACCTGCCTGGGGGATCAGACCGAGGCTGCCTTGCGCGTAGCCGCATTAAAGGGCGGGATCAGCGAAGATGACCTTGCGGATAGCTTCCCACGCATCCACGAATTGCCGTTTGACGCCCGGCGCAAGCGCATGAGCACGATCCACATGGCGAAGGATGAAGGCAGGGCCTCTGAAGACAGCGGAGGGTCAAAGGCTGAAGGCGAAGGGTGGATGGATGATTCTTCAGACTTCAATTTTCAGCCATTATCCTTTCAAGAGGTGGCACTGGTAAAGGGCGCGCCGCGTGAAGTGTTGCAGCTGTGTACACGCATCCTGATCGAAGCGGAAGAACGTCCGCTTGATGATGAGGTGCGGGCGGAGATCCTGGCAGCGAATGACGACTATGCCCGCCATGCGTTACGCG
>Ga0209751_10005057_pt1 | contig 12513 bp, 15 predicted proteins | sample RifCSP13_1_FD_184019 | JGI IMG/M metagenome (GOLD analysis project Ga0209751, IMG submission 184019) | Soil microbial communities from Rifle, Colorado - Rifle CSP2_sed 13_1 (SPAdes) (version 2) | ecosystem: Environmental > Terrestrial > Deep subsurface > Rock core/Sediment | place: Rifle... | reverse complement strand
CAGCCGATGAAGTTCGAGTTCGTGATCAATCTAAAGACAGCGAATCAGATCGGTCTCACGATTCCGCAGTGGACGCCGATGAAGGCGGATAAGGTGATTAGATAGGCAATAGGCATGAGGCTCCGCCTGAGGCGGATCAGCCTTCGCACTCACCCCGATCACGGGCGATTTGGACTGATCGCGGGACGCCACCCGATGAACTTTACGCGAGGCTCGATCCGACGACAGAGAGTGTGTGAAAAATCCCGTTCATGGTTCGAGAGCCTCAGCACGAACGGAAAATTGTCAATGTTATCAATGTAATTTCTGTTCGCCCTGAGCTTAGTCGAAGGGCGAATCGATATTTTTTTCACACACTCAGACTGGTTTGCTTGTCCCGGGTCAAACTTAAGTTGACATAGCTACGCCCCTGACGTAGCCTACACCCGTGTTCACATTCATCGAGTCCGCGGTTTTCGAGCGCGTATGCGCTCTATATCTCGATGATAATGAGTACGCTGAACTACAACAGTTCATGATGGAAAGGCCAGAAGCCGGGAACGTGGTACCCGGCTCTGGAGGTGTAAGAAAGCTGCGCTGGAAACGCAAAAGTATGGGCAAACGCGGCGGCTTGCGCGTGATCTACTACGTGCGCTACCAACCCAACGAGTTCTGGATGCTAAACCTCTATGCCAAAACCAAACAAGAAAACGTGCCTGCACACGTTCTCAAGCAACTAAAGGAGGCGTTTGAACATGAGTAAAAAACTGAACCGGCGCGCGCTTGCCAAATTCGAGGCCGGACGCGATGTTTGGCAGGAAGTATTGGACGGTGTGCGCGAAATCAAAGCCGGCGGTGGCCGACGGTCTGTGGTCGAGCCCCGCTCACCCATTGTACATGCCCGCTTGAAAGCCGGCCTCACTCAAGCGCAGTTCGCGGCGCTACTCGGGGTCTCGCGACGTACGCTGGAGCAGTGGGAGCAAGGCCGTCGCAAGCCGAGTAGAGCGGCAAAGACGCTCATCAAGGTTGTAGAGCTTCATCCCGAGGTGCTACGCAAGATCGCAGCCTAACCTGTTTTTTTGCCTTGGCCTAACATTGTCCGATCGAGAAAGATAACTTCAGCCCACAGTGCTGTTCCGCGCCCGAATCTGATGATCAATTGACAGTGGGCAGTGGGCAGCGCGCACCAAAACTCTGGAGAAACTTCTGAGGAAAACAACCGCTATCATCGTGTTGTGCGTTTGGCTCTTTGCGCTTAGTGTTCCGGCCGCCGCGCAGCAGCCGAAGAAGGTCCCTCAGATAGGGTATCTATCGGCGTTCGATGCAGCTCGTGATTCCGCCCGTGCCGAGGGAATTCGGCTGGCTCTGCGCGAGCGTGGCTATATTGAAGGACAGAACATCGCCATCGAGTACCGGTTTGCAGAGCAAAAGAATGAGCGCCTGCCTGAGCTTGCGGTGGACTTGGTCCGTCTTAAGGTTGATCTGATCGTGGTCTCATGAGGGGGACCGCCGCCGTTAGCGGCGAAGGGAGCCACCAGTGCCATCCCCATCGTGATGACGGGCGCCACGGGCCCTGTGGGTACAGGTCTGATTGCCAGTCTGGCGCAGCCGGGAGGCAACGTCACCGGGCTTTCGAGTTTCGCGGCCGAGCTAAATACCAAAAATTTAGAGATACTCAAGGACGCAGTGCCCAGGCTCACGCGAGTTGGAATTCTGCGGCAGCCGGGAGCATCCGTCCAGCAATGGAAAGAGATCAGGCCTGCGGCTGTGGCACTGAAGCTAAAATTGGAAGAGATCGAGACTCAACCCGACGCCAAAGGTTTAGAGACCGCCTTTAAAACCGCGGCGCTTCCGGGTTTACTGTGGAACTGTACTCACCACAGAGACCCAGCGCGGCAAAGCCGCAACCAAAGACGAAAAACTAAATTTTACCACGAAGGTCACGAAGAGCACGAAGTTAAGAAGCTTAAAAATATCGATGTCCGAAACCTTCGTGGCCTTCGTGTGCTTGGTGGTGAGATAGTATTGTTGATTTAGAAAATTAAGAATGATGCGTCAGAAAATTTGCGCAGGCCGCGAGAATTTTAAACTATAGTAGTACACGCTGAGTTCGGAGTAATTTCTAATCAAAAACTCTCTACTCCGCGTCCTCCGCGCCTCCGCGGTGATTCACACGGAAGCCTGAAGACCCTTTCTTATCGAGACCTCCTCGGGATCCGGCAATCGGGAGCAAACTTCAGCCGGTGAGAACTTCAGGATTCACCGGCGACCGCGGCGGCTCGCCCTTGAGAGCCCGTGCAACCTCTTCTGCGGCTTTGGTCTGAAGCTCGATCACCGACTCGCGGGAGTAGAAGGCCAAGTGAGGTGTGAGGATTACGTTCGGCAATTTGCGCAGCGGATGATCCGGCGGCGGCGGCTCGACACCGAGCACATCGAAGGCGGCGCCGCCCAGCCTTCCTTCTTTCAGCGCAGCAGCGAGGGCCTGCTCGTCCACGATGCCACCGCGCGATGTGTTGATGAGAAACGCCGTAGATTTCATGCGCGCCAGCTCGCGCGCGCCGATCAGGTTGCGGGTCTCCGGCGAGAGCGGGACGTGAATGGAGATCGCGTCCGACTCGGCAAGCAGGCGGTCGAAGTCAACAGCCTGCGCGCCGTGACGGGACATCGCCTCTGAGCCAAGATACGGATCGCACGCCAGCACGCGCAGCCCAAACGACTGAGCTTTCGTTGCGACGGCGACGGCGATCTTGCCGAAGCCGGCCAAGCCCAGCGTCTGGCCACGCAGCCGGCGAATCCCCGCGTGGGCGACGACGTCCCAGGCGCCGGCTTTCACCGCGCCGTCGGCCGGAACGATCCGGCGCGCCAGCGCCAGCAGAAGCGCGAGGGCATGATCCGAGACTTCGTCGATGCAGTAATCGGGAACGTTGGTGACCACAATCCCGGCGCGCGTCGCCGCGACAAGATCGACGTTGTCGACGCCGATGCCGTAGCGCGCGATGATCTTGCAGCGGCCGAGCTTTTCGATCACCCGCGCCGTCATCTTCGCGTAGCAGTTCAGCACCGCGTCCGCTTCCTGGGTCAGTTCGATAATTTCTTCTTCCGATTTGCACTGCCGCGGCCGCAGCTCGACCCCAAGAGGCGCGAGCACGCGCTGTTCGGGCTCCAGCGATGGGAAGACATAGTCCGTGACGGCGACGACGAAGCTCATGGCGCACTGCCTGATCAGAAACCGGACGTGCCAGGAAGACATCGCCCTTATATCACAAGGGTGGGTGTTCAGGAACTTGATCCACGCGGGTACCTGACATAGTGTGCCGCGCTGATCGACGACAGCTACCGCGACATCGTGCTCAACGCGATGAAAGGCGGGATGGTTCTGCCGCTCTCCACGATGCCGGGCGAAGAGGTGAGCCACGTCTATCAGGGGCCGATGCTGGCGGATACGAATCACTTCATCGAAGCAGTGGCGCGCGATCGTCCCGTGCTCGTCACGCCCGAGCAGGCGCGGCAGGTGATGAAAGTGACCCTGGCCGCCGACCTTTCGGCCGAGCGCAATCAGCCCGTCAGCCTGCCGTTGGAGAACTGAGGCAACTTCCGACTTCCGAATTTAGATTGAATCCAAAATTCGACATCGACTGTTGTAGGATCGATTTGATAAACCCACGGCAAAATTAGCGGCGGAATTGTCTCGTAGGAGAATAAAATTGTATTACAGGGTTAACGTCATGCTTCAGCGGCGTCGGCGAAGCCGACGACTGCTGGAAGCATTAGTTAGCTGGCCTCTATGTGTGGAAGATAAATCTTGTAGTACCAGAACGCTGGCAACGCCACGAACCCAAATAAAAACAGGACTAAAAACCATCCCACGCCCGCCCGGCCAAGCGGACGATTGCGGTAAGCGTAAAACATCGAAACGAACATAAGGGGCAGACCAATTACCCCCACAAGAAGTACCACAGCCCTATCCGGAACTTTAAGATTCATCAAGAACAGCGCTGGCGGAATTGCCGTGGCAACCCCGAGCACATATCCGCAAGCCATTCCGTAGCGACCTGCACGCCGTCCCAATCCCTCCAGCCTTGTCGATAACCACTGCAAGGTGATCCCCCCGACGCCTTGTTGACGAGGTTGCTTATCTTGTTCGTCTGTCAGCTATGAAGTGACCCGCGTTAGCCGGCGAAAAATGCCGGTTGGCCAATCGCGGAACGCGGCGAATTTAAGCATATCCAGATCGATTGCAATATCCGCCAGCTACCTTAGCTTGTCAACAAATCGACGCGCCGTCTCCGTCTGATTGAAGAAGGCTTTCTTGATCCACAATCACGAAGAGGTAGAGAATCTACGCTAGCCGAAGCAGCCGCGCGGCGTTGCCGCCGAGAATTTTTTCTTGGTCGGGGCGGCTGAGCTTGAGCGCGGTGACAGCTTTGACCGGGCGCTCGTAGCCCATATCGAAGCAGTAGTCGCTTCCCATCATCACCTGGTCGGCGCCGACAAGATCGATGAGATAGCTGAGCGACTTCGGAGCGTGGCTGATCGTGTCGTAGGTGAAGCGTCTCAAATAACTCGACGGCGGCTTCTTCAGGGCTTTGCACTCCTGCCGCACCTTCCAGCCGTGGTTCAGGCGACCGATGAGATACGGAAGAGCCCCGCCGGCGTGGGGTAGGCAAATCTTGAGTTTGGGAAAACGATCGAGGAGTCCGCTAAAAATTATATTGGCCGCAGCGACTGCGGTATCGAACGGATTGCCCAGCAAGTTATGCAAGTAGTAGCTCGTCAACCGCTGGGCTCCGATAACGTTCAGCGGATGGAGAAAGATCGGCACTCGCAGGGCGTCAATGCGCTCGAAGACCGGGAGGAATGAGGGATCGGTCAGCTCTTTGCCGCGAACGTTGGTGCCGAGATAGATGCCGCGGGCGCCGAGCTGGGTCACCGCGCGATTCACTTCGTTAACGGCGGCTTCAGGATCTTGCATCGGCAGCGTGGCAAGAAAAACGAACCGTTCAGGATGTGCCCTGCTCGCCGCGGCCATCGCCTCGTTAACGAGCCGCGCCAGGCGGTTGCCGAGAGCGCCGTCGGCCCAGTAGACCATTGGCGGCATCAGTGAAAGAGCGTGGACGGCTACACCCTGCGCGTCCATTTCTTTTAGCCGCAGGTCGAGGCCGTGGTAAGGCGCCGTGACGGGACCAATCACTACGTGGCCGGCGACGATCAACGGTCCATCGGGACCGTGGCGGAGTCGTAGTCCGTAGCGTTCTCCTTCCGCCTCGACGAGCCGGAGATACTCTTCGGGAACGAAGTGAGCGTGAATGTCGATCGCGCGAATCGAATGCCGACGGGAGCGGCGCGTCCGCTTCGCGGCGCGTACTCGCGCACTCGATGTCTTGGTTCGTCGCTTAGTCAAAGCCTCTTGTCTCGCGTCCTGTCACAGAAATCTGCCGAATAGTTCGCACCAGATTCCGCCCAAAAATCTCCCCTTCCCCTCTTTTCCAAAGAGGGGTTAAAATCCAACGGACAAAACTCCCCCTTTGAAAAAGGGGGATCAAGGGGGATTTAAGTGCAACATCGGTCGCTGCCATCATTTCGAATTTTTAAATGCACTTCTGAGCCATAGCACTAGTCGATGACGGTAATTTCTTCTATGGGAAATTGCGTCGTGACTTCCGGACCTTTCTCCGTGACCACCATCATCTCTTCGAGCCGCACGCCCCATTGAAGCGGTTTGCCGTGCTGCGTCTCCAGAGCAAAACTCATCCCCGGCTGGATCACCACGGGAAAGTCGAGAGAATAAATGCGTGAGATCACCGGGGTGTCGTACTGAGCGAGCCCGAGACCGTGGCCCCAGAGATTCGCCGCCGCCTGATCCTCTTCTTTATATCCCCAGGTCTCCATCGCCGAGGGCCAGACCTCCGCGATCTCCTTGGTCGTGGCTCCCGGTGTGACCTTGTCGATCGCCCGATAGAGCCATTCGTAGGCGATATTGTAATAGTCTTTTTGCTCCTGAGTCGGTTTTTTCCCGACGCAGTAGGTGCGATACATGCAGCTCTTGTAGCCGTTCCAGGTAACCGCCGCCATATCGATGATCACCAGGTCGCCGGGCTGGATGATGCGGTCGGAAAAATGGCGCCAGTTGGGCCAGCTATTGGGGCCGGAGGAGACGATGATGTCTTCTACGTCTTCAATCCCCGGAATGCTGTATAGGAAGTTCATAGCGAAGGCCGTGATCTGATGCTCCTGCATTCCTGGTTTGATGTAATGGGAAATGGCCGTGTGGCAGCCATCGCAGATGGCGGCGACGATGCGCATCGCCTCCAGCTCGTCCTCGTTTTTGATCGCGCGGGCTTCGACCATGGGCGAGGCGCCGTCGGTGTAATTAATTCCCGCCTCTTTAAAGGCGTTGATCATATTAAGATCGATGAAGTCGACTCCCAAGGGAGCTTTCTCTACGTGATACTTGCGCAACTCTTCCACGATCGCGTTGGTGAACTTCTTCACCTGCTGCCGCGAAGCGCCTCCCACCGCCCCTTTGATCCAAGAGTAGGCGTAACGCACGTTGTCGCGCGGGATCCACGGGCAGTGGCGATTGATCTGGATGCCGATATCGCCTTGCTCGAAAAGCACGGGCTCGGCGCCCTCGCACAACAACGCATAGCGAAGTCCGGGCTTCAGCCGGCACCACCCCGGCGTGACGGTGCTGGAGATGTAGCGCACGTTTTCATCGTACATCGCCAGCAAGGCGCCCAGTCCGTTGCGCTTCATCGCCTCGCGGGCGCGATTCAAACGGTACTTGCGCAGCCGCTCCCAGTTGATGCGCTGCTGCCAATCGGTGCCGACCAAACCGAAACTCGATGTGCTGCGGGTTACCATTGAGGCCTCCTTAGCCATGAAGAAAAGAGATGATCCGTTACCACGATCAGCCGAGCGTGCCGCGGGCAAAACTCCTTAGGGCGAGCCCGCCAGTTTTAACTCTTAGGTCATCTTAGCGAGGGTTGTCAATTCGTCGCAGACATAGGGGCCATCTGCCGTTGGTGACTGGTCTCTTCGAGCTGCTGATTTCGGAACTCCATATTTGAATTCACATGGGCAGCGTTCTGTGGTACGAGGTAAGAAACTCATGGCCCCAAGAATCTTTGTCACGCAACCGATTCCCAGAAAAGCGCTGGCTCGACTTCGAGAGCATGGGAGCGTGGAGCTCAATGCCGATTCCGCCCACATCATAACCAAGCCTGAGCTGATGGCGGCGCTGCGGCAGAGTGACTACCTTCTATGCTTGCTCCATGACACGGTGGACGCGGAGGTGATCGACGCGAGTCCGAATCTTAAGCTGATCGCCTCGATGGCAACCACCCCCGCCGGGGTCGACGTTGCGGCGGCGACCGCTCGGCGCATTCCCGTCACCAGAAATCCTCCGCTCGTGACCGAGGCAACCGCGGATCTTCATTGGGCGCTCCTGCTCGCGGTGGCGCGCAGAGTCGTGGAAGCGGATCGCGCGCTGCGATCCGGCCTCTTCCCCGGCGGCCAATCGATCCATTTTCTCGGAGGTGAAGTAAACGGCAAAACCCTGGGCATCGTTGGTCTCGGCGCCATCGGCGAGGCCGTGGCTCGGCGTGCCAAAGGATTTGGCATGCGGATTCTTTACACCAAGCGTCACAGACTCGAAGAGAGGCGGGAATTCGAGCTTGGCGTTGCATACCGAAACCTGGATGAGATCCTGAGCGAATCGGACTTCGTTTCGATCCATGTCACCTTGAGCCCCCAGACCGTCCACCTGATCGGCGAGCGAGAACTGCGCCGCATGCGGCCCTCGGCTTACCTAGTGAACACGGCGCGTGGCCCTATCGTAGATGAGAAAGCGTTGGTGCGCGCGTTGCAAGAGCAGCGGATCGCCGGCGCCGCGCTTGACGTATACGAGCATGAGCCGCTGGTCGAGCCGGGCCTCATCGAGTTGCGCAACGTGGTATTGACGCCGCACCTGGGCAGCGCCGCGCTTGACACCCGCGAGCGGCTCGCCGGATTTGCGGTCGACAACGTCATCGCCGTGATCGAAGGGCGCCAGCCGCCGAACCTCTACAACCCGGAGATTTACGGGACGTAGTCCTGAGTCCTGAGTGCTGAGTCCCCACCACCCCACTCAGCACTCAGGACTCGTTACTCAGGACTCAGCACTACTTGCGCAGGACTCAGCGCTCGTTACTCAGTACTGCGAAAGGACCCCTGCATGAAGCGAATCGGCATCATCGGTGTCGGCCTTCTCGGCAATGCAGTCGCCTCTCGCCTTCTTCAGGGGAGATTCGTAGTGACAGGCTACGACACGCGTCCCGAGCCGCTCAGGGCGCTCAAGGCTCGGGGACTGATCACAGCGCGGAGCGTTGCCGAAGCCGCTGCAGAAGCTGAGGCGATCTTCACAATCTTGCCGTCGCTCGAAAGCGTCGAGGCGGTGATACTCGGCTCGGGAGGTATTCTGGAGATGGCGCCGCGCGGTGCCACACTGATTCAAATGAGCACGATCTCCCCGGATCTGACGCGCCGTCTCGCCAAGGCTGCCTTGACCAAGGGCATCGGATTCCTCGACTCGCCGATGAGCGGGACGAGCGCCATGGTCGCCCGCGGCGATTGCGCGATTTACGTCGCGGGAAACCGCGCGAGGTCGGACGCTTGCTTGCCGATTTTCAACGCCATAGCGAAAAAGACTTTCTACGTGGGCGAAGCCGGCATGGCGTCGCTCGCGAAGCTTGCCACAAACCTGTTGGTCGGCCTCAATACCGCGGCGCTGGCGGAAGCGCTCGTGCTTGGGGCCAAAGGGGGGCTGGCGCCGGCGTTGCTGCTCGATCTCCTCAAAGACAGCGCGGCCGCCTCGAAGATGGTCGACGTCCGCGGCCCGCTCATGGTGAGCCATCGCTTCGATGCCCAGATGAAAATTGATCTGTTCTTGAAGGACTTCAAGCTTATGCTGGAAGAAGGGCGGCGCCTCGGAGTCGCGTTGCCGCTCACCAGCATCACCCAGCAATTGGCCACGGCCGCCGCCGCGGCTGGACGCGGTGAGGAAGATTTAGCGGCCGTGGTGACAACTCTGGAAAGGCTTGGCGGATTGAAAGAGGATCGTCTCGCGGCGAAAAGAAACGCGGCACGCGGTTCTATTGCCAGCAAACGGCGCCATCGACAATGACGATCTCTTCCGAAGAAACCAGCGAGATCGTGCCGTCGTCCCAACGCACGTTCACCAACTGCCCGCCTTCTCCTTCTAACTCGTAAACGATCGTTCCCTCGGTATCGGGGCTGATGGTTCCAGTGAGATCCAGGATCTCCTGCGCCGCGCGGCAGCGCACTCCCTTGAGGCTCACATCGATCATTTTCCTGCTCCCCCAATTTTCAACGAAAAACCCGTGTCCATTCGAGACCTGGAACTTTAACCATGATTAAGCGCCGAAATCAACGGGAAAACGGCAATCCGGCTTGCGAGCGAAAAATCGGGGATAATGAGGGTGCCTGACCAAGGCCGTCGAGCCGGCCGCAGGTGTTGGCACCCAATCGGCGCCGCCCAAAGATCGATCTCGAGTGGCAACCGTTCCCGTGATCGACTACGCGATCAGCACGAGGCGAAGATCCATGACATTCGTGAATGTCGGGCCGGTGACGAGCAGGTCGCCAACGGCGCTAAGAAAAGTGTGCGAATCGTTTCGGCGAAGAAAATCCGCCGCATCAAGGCCCTTGTCCCGGCCGCGTTGAAGCGTCGTTCCGTCGACGACGCCTCCCGCAGCGTCGGTGGGCCCATCCGTGCCATCCGTTCCGGCGCTAAGGATAACCACTCCTTCGGCGCCGTCGATGGCCGCGGCGGCGGCCAAAGCAAACTCTTGGTTGCGGCCGCCCAGGCCTTTGCCGCGAACGGTCACCGTGGTTTCGCCGCCGGAAAGCACACAGGCCGGCCGCCCAACGGGATTGCCGGTCGTTATAATCTCCATGGCGATGGCGGCGTGGGCCGCCGCCACCACTTTGGATTCACCTTCCATGCAACTTGACAAGGCCAGCGTGTTGTAACCCAACCCCTTGGCTCTAAGTCGCGCGGCCTCAAGCGCCATGCGATTATTTCCGACGATGACGTTGCGCACATGCTGAAATATCGGGTCCCCGACTTTGGGCGTTTCTTCGACGTCTCCCCTGGCGCCGGCTTCGAGGAAAGCCCGCACCCGCGGCGGGATTTTTTCCTTTAGTTCGTATCGCTCGACCACACGCAGGCAATCCGCAAACGAGCTCGAGTCCGGCACCGCCGGGCCGGAGGCGATGACGTCGAGGGAGTCGCCGACCACGTCGGAAAGAATCAATGAGACCAGCGTCGCGGGATAGGCCAAGCGGGCCAGTCTACCCCCTTTGATTTTGGAAATATGTTTGCGCACCGCGTTGAGTTCGTGAATCGTCGCGCCGCAATCGAGCAGAATCTGAGTGGTCCGTATCTTGTCTTCCAGGGTTATTTGAGCGACCGGACAAGGCAAGAGAGCCGACCCGCCGCCGGAGAGGAGGAAGATTACCAGATCTTTTTCCGTCGCTCGGCGTAAGAGATCGATGATTCGCGTCGTTCCCGCCACTCCTGCCTCATCAGGTAAAGGATGCCCGGCTTCGACAATGTCGACAAGGCTGAGCGGCTGCTTGTGGCCATACTTGACGATGACGATGCCAGAGGAAATGTGGTCTCGCAGAAGTTCTTCGACAGCGGAAGCCATCTTAGCGGCGGCTTTGCCGGCGCCCAAGACGTAAACCGCGCGATACTTGGACAGCTCGTAGCGGACGCCGGCGACGTCAAGTGCACCCCGTTCGCGGCGCACCCAGTTCTTAACCGCATCCGCGGCGTTCGCGCGCTTTAGACCAGCGTCAAATATCGTCCAGGCATCTTCTCGAATCTGCGTTATCGAGCGCATGGTTTTCGATCCAAAACCAGAGCGGCGCGAGGTGCGCTTGAAACCAGGCAAAGCGCTATTTCATCTCGACCCAAGATGATCAATAACTTAAAATTTTCAGGAGGAAAAGAAACAGGAGATGAAACGATTGAGATTGGAAAAACTAAAACAGTCTGAATCCGCCGAAACCGTATTCGCCAATCCATTTGCCCGTTGCGGGGTCAAAGATATCGATGAGCATGTTCTTTTCGGGGTGGCCGGCGAGAAAGCGAGAAAAAATTTCGATGAAGTGTTCCTTCTCACCTGCATCGGCCTGCAGAAAGCCTTCTCCAATATAGAGTCTGTGCGGCCTTTTGCTGCCGTCCAACCGCACCCAGTAGCGGGAACCGTTGGAACCGAGTCGATCCAGCCACGCTTTGTATTCAACTATCCGGGCCTGGATCTCCTTAAAGTTGACCGTCTCAGCGGGAGAAAGAGCCGGGAACAGCAATGCGAACGCAAGGAACGTTAAAACTGCTTTCCTTTTTAATCGCATCACCGCTCCCGGCCGGTTTTCCCTAGTTGACCTTGATCTCAACGCGACGGTTCTTCGCGCGGCCTTCTTTGGTCTTGTTGTCGGCGATCGGTTTGCTCTCGCCGAAACCCTGGCCCGAAATTCGGCTGGATTCGACGCCCTTCTTTACGATGAAATCTTTAACCGAATTCACCCGCCTTTGGGAAAGTTTTTGGTTGTAAGCATCGGTGCCGACGCTATCCGTATGCCCTGACAGCGCGGCCTTTTTGTCCTTGTTCTCCCTCATGAATGCAACGAGGCGATCCAAAATGGCCCCTGCTTCCGGCTTGATGTTGCTCTTGTCGAAATCAAAGAGCACGTCATCCAAGATAATAGTCCGTTCCACCTTGGGAGCCGGCTTCGGTTTCGGCTTCGGCGCCGGAGGAGGAGGCGGAGGAGGAGGCGGCGCCGGCTTCGGTTTCGGCTTCGGCGCCGGAGGAGGAGGAGGAGGAGGCGGCGGGGCTGGCTTTGGCTTCGGATCTTCGGTCATCAGATATGCCAGCCCACCGCAGAGCAATGCTCCGCCAATCGCACCAGCCGCAATGTAGCCTGCCTTACCATCTCTGTCTTGGCCGCGGGCTGCAACCCCCGCACCGACTCCCCCCATCGAACCGCAAGTCAGAGCACCGACCACAGCCGCTTGATTCTTCGTCATCACACCTGTACAGCCGCTGAGAAAAAACCCCAGCGCGGTGAGCGCAAAATACTTATTTTTCTCCATCTTTGCCTCCCGATGAAATGAGCATCAGCAAATTTTTTACAACGTAATATAAGCTTGGTTTGTTGTCAAGGAAAAACTGAGATATTTCGGGCAAACCATGGCATGCCAATAAGACGCCGTAATTTCATCCATATAACATGGCCGAAAAAGAGGCGCAATTTATTGGTATTTCAACGGAAAACCCCGAGATCGACGGTTAACACAAGAGCCGATTTCAGGATCGAATTTGGCACCGCTGTTGAATCCCTTTTAAACGCCGTGTCAAATGACCTAGCCCCAATACTGTTCACTTAAATAGCCAGGTGTGGTATCCTGTCGGGAAATCCGACAGGGGGACCGCCTATGGCACGAACCGTTGCCGAGCTTCCCAGTGG
>Ga0209751_10005056_pt1 | contig 12515 bp, 12 predicted proteins | sample RifCSP13_1_FD_184019 | JGI IMG/M metagenome (GOLD analysis project Ga0209751, IMG submission 184019) | Soil microbial communities from Rifle, Colorado - Rifle CSP2_sed 13_1 (SPAdes) (version 2) | ecosystem: Environmental > Terrestrial > Deep subsurface > Rock core/Sediment | place: Rifle... | reverse complement strand
GTGCTTTCAGCCTCAATAGAATTGAGGCATGCACCTTTTGCCCTCTGGATTTACGACCTTTCTGCCAAAGACCCTTATTATGTTACCCCTATACTCATGGGTGCAACAATGCTTGTCCAGCAGAAGATGACACCGTCAACCGTGGACCCTACGCAGGCAAAGGTAATGCTAATCATGCCGGTGGTATTTACCTTCATGTTTTTAAACTTCCCGTCAGGCCTTGTCATCTACTGGCTTATAAACAATGTGCTTTCCATTGCCCAGCAGTATTATATTCAAAAGACGGCAAAATAATGTTGGAGGCTGTAGGTTTTTGCCTCTAACCTCTGTTCTAAAACCCCTACCTTCAATCCATGAATTTTCCTGATACCATATGCGCCATAGCAACACCTGTCGGAGAAGGGGGAATCGGCATTATAAGGATAAGCGGCAGTAACGCAGAGACAATTGCACACGCAGTCTTTAAACCGCACAAAGAGCCGGCGGTATTTGAAAGCCACCAGCTATACTACGGGACAATTTCCAATCCAACAGATAATACAATTCTTGATAAGGTACTCATGGTATTGATGAAGAAGCCAAAGTCATTTACAGGCGAAGCTGTTGTGGAGTTTCATTGCCACGGCGGGCAGCTTGTCCTTCAAAGGGTGCTTGAGGTTGTTTTAAGGCAGGGGGCAAGACTGGCTGAGCCCGGAGAGTTTACAAAAAGGGCATTTTTGAACGGCAGGATGGACCTTGCCCAGGCAGAGGCTGTAATAGATTTGATAAGGGCAAAGACAGATTTAAGCCTCAGGGTGGCATATAGCCAGTTGGAAGGTCGGTTGTCCGGAAAGATAAATATGATAAAGGAGGATATCGTTAATCTCCTCGTGCATATAGAGGCAGAGCTGGATTTTTCTGATGAAGAGGATGTGGGGAGTATGCCTGATTCTGATATCGGAGGACGGTTAAAGAAGGCCGGCAGCGAAATTCAGAAGCTTCTTTCCACATATGAAGAAGGGAGGATTTTAAAGGAAGGGGTGAATTGCATCATCCTTGGAAGGCCTAATGTCGGGAAGTCAAGCCTTCTCAATCTTCTTTTAAAGGAAGAACGAGCCATTGTTACTCCGGTTCCGGGGACCACCAGGGATGTTATAGAGGAGGTAGTCAATATAAAAGGTATACCGCTGAGGCTTATGGATACAGCAGGGCTCAGGGAGACAAGGGATGAAGTTGAGAGCATAGGTATAAAATTCACCATGAAAAGGCTTGAGTCAAGCCACATGGTACTTTTTGTTGTTGATATATCAGCAGGTGGATTTGAAGAGGATATCAGGATTATGGAAAATATAGTAAATAAAAATGTTATTGTTGTTGGCAACAAGATAGATGCGGCCAGCGATAAGGCGATTGATTCTTTTCACAGGGCATTTGGAGGTATGACAAAGGTAGAGATTTCCGCGCTCATGGATAAAGGCATTGAAGAGTTAAGGCAGACCATATATAGTGAGGCAGCAGGTCAAAGGTTTGATGAGTTTGCGGAAACGGTTGTATCCAGCGCACGGCACAAGCTTGCGCTCGAGCAGGCTAATGAGGCTATTATAAAGGCAGAGGAAACCTTGAAGGACAACCTGTCCAGAGAGTATATTGCAGTAGAACTTCGCGAGGCAATTGAAAGGCTTGGCGAAATAACCGGAGCAGTGACAGCAGAAGATATCCTTGACAGAATATTCAGCCAGTTTTGCATAGGGAAATAAGTTTGAAATGTATTTATATGCAAAACATTATAAAAGAATTGCTTGCTTTCTCTCCGGCTTTGCTGGTAAAATGCCTGAAAATTTTTTGTGATGATAACAATTACAGTGCAAAATGAAAAAGCGCTGGATAGTTCGTCCTCCGGACATAGAGCGTCAGGAACTTTTAGGCAGAGAGCTTAGAATCTCGCCTTTGACAGCCCAGCTTTTGATAAACAGGGGCCTTGTCGATATAGACAAGGCTTTTTCTTTTCTTTCTCCTTCCCTTAAAGACCTGCATAATCCATTTGCGATGAAGGATATGGATAAGGCAGCGGAAAGGATTATAGAGGCTGTCAGGAAAGGCGAGGGGATTGCTGTTTATGGCGACTATGATGTTGACGGAACAACCGGCACAGCACTTCTCTACCTTTTTTTCAAAGATACAGGGATTGACGTCAAATATTACATTCCTGAGCGGTTAAAGGAAGGCTATGGACTTAACAGGAAGGCCCTGAAACATCTGTCTGACTCAGGAACGAAACTTGTTATTACAACCGACCTGGGTATAGCAAACTATGATGAAGTAATATTTGCCAATAGTATAGGCCTGGATATAATCATTACAGACCACCATGAGCCGCCTGAAAAACTCCCGCCTGCCTATGCCGTATTAAATCCCAAACAGTCTGGCTGTTCTTTTCCATTCAAGGAACTTGCCGGAGTAGGGGTTGCGTTTAATCTTATAATTGCGCTTAGGTCCAGGTTTAAAGATTGCGGTTACTTCGCAAACGGCAATATCCCAAATCTTAAAGGCTACACCGATATCGTTGCACTTGGGACCATTGCTGATATGGTGCCGTTGATAGACGAAAATAGGATATTGGTCAAGTATGGATTGGAAGAGCTCACCGCCGGCAGACGGCCCGGGGTAAGGGCACTCAAGGAAGTAAGCGGCCTAAACAATATTGTAAAGGCAGGCTCTGTTGGATTTCAGCTCGCTCCACGGATAAATGCCGCAGGGAGACTGGACAATGCAAGCACAGGCGTAAGACTTCTCATTGCGGATGATGACAAAGAGGCATCTGATATTGCAAGGGAGTTGAACAGGGAGAACATTGAAAGGCAGCGTCTGGAGGGCGATATGCTGTCTGAAGCTTTAGCAACCATTCAGGCGCCGGGTTTTAATATCCAGAATAAGAAGGCCGTTGTGCTTGCCAAGGATGGCTGGCATCCTGGTATCATTGGTATTGTGGCTTCAAGGATTGTGGGCCGATACCACAGGCCGACCATCATTATATCCTTGAAAGACGGCATTGGCAAAGGTTCAGCAAGAGGGATAAAAGGGATTGACATACTGGGGAATCTGAAGAAATGCGGCGGGTTTCTGGATAAATACGGCGGCCATAAAATGGCAGCTGGTTTTTCAATAAGGGAGGAAAATATTAAATTATTTGAATCAGCATTTTATACTCTGGCTGACGGAAAATTGAGTTTTGAAGACCTTATCCCTGATATATCATTGGATGCATATATTAAACTGGGCGAGCTAAATGAAAAGATAATTACAGAAATTGAGGGCCTTGCCCCTTTTGGGCTGGCAAACCCCGAACCCTTGCTGGCCATCAGGGATGTCAGTATAGTTCAGAGTGAAGTAGTTGGAAAAAATCATTTGTCGCTCCAGATAAAAGCAGGGGATTTAACCTCTCCGGCAAGAGGGGTGTGGAATGGGATCGCTTACAGAATGGGCAATATACATCCTTTGAGCGGGAATGGCTTTGATATTGCCTGTGTTCCTTATATCTATGAATGGAACGGGAATAAGACTTTGAGACTCAAGGTCAATGAGATAAAGCATTCTGCGGAGGTTTAGTTTCAGTTGTTAAATTTTTTAACCCAGCAGAGCTTTGGTCTCTTACGGTGTAAAAATAGTTTTAAAAACCTTGACACGGCGGGAAAAAGAAAATATATTTCTTTGCTAAAATAATAACGGAAAATAGTTGAATCAAAATTTTGGAATAGGAGTAAAAACTGTGGCTAAAAATAAATTCTTAAAAAGACCTATTAGGCCGGTTGAGATTATTTCAGGGGCAAAGGTGAGCGAGCTCCTGGACAGGATGGGGGATATAGGGTTCCAGGGGAAAAACCTGGCCGTTGCCGTTGATGTCTGGGAAAGGATGCTCAAAGGCAATGTTACGATATTTTTTGGCCTTGCAGGTGCAATGGTTCCTGCGGGGATGAGGAAGGTTATAGTACACCTCATTAAAAATAGGTTTATAGATTGCCTTGTTTCAACGGGCGCCAACCTTTTCCATGATATACATGAGACGCTTGGCAAATATCACTATCAGGGTCATACAATGGTGGATGATGTGGAACTTAAAGATGAAGGTATAGACAGAATCTATGATGTCTTTGCAGTGGAAGAGGAGTTTGAAAGGGCAGACAGGTATTGCTACAGGTTTGCGAAGACGCTTGAAAAGCGGCCTTACACCACAAGGGAATTTTTGAGCCTCCTTGGCAAGAGACTTTCCGAGGGTGTAAAAGAGGATGGAATACTTACAGCTGCGTATAAAGCCGGTGTGCCTGTTTATTGCCCTGCCATAGGCGACTCTTCCATAGGTATTGGCCTTGCAATGAAGACGGAAGAGGATAATTTTATATTTGATGTAATAGGAGATGTTAAGGAGACTGCCCTTATTGCTGCCGAGGCAGGCAATACCGGTGTTGTTTATGTGGGCGGCGGAACGCCAAAGAATTTTATCCAGCAGACTGAGGTTACCGCAGGGCTTATGGGCAGGGATGTATCGGGACACAAATATGCTGTTCAGATTACTGCAGATGCCCCGCACTGGGGAGGGCTTTCCGGCTGTACCTTTGAAGAGGCCCAATCATGGGGGAAGATTGCAAAGAAGGCAAAGATGGTGACTGTGCACTGTGATTCCACAATTGCACTTCCTATTATTACTACTGCACTTGCCGGAAAGGTGAAAGGGTTTAAGAGAAGAGGCGTAAGGTTTGTATTCCCGCTGTATTAGAAGTCAGAAGTGACAAAGGTCATTTTGTAATCCTGAGCGATAAAAAAGAGATTGCTTCACTTCTTCGCAGTTACGTACAACGAAGGATTCAGAAGGACAACTTTATTGTCACTTTTGAAATTTTCTTGAAAGGAGAGACGCGATGCTGCTTGTACCAAAAAGGGTATTCTTTACAAAAGGGGTTGGTACCCACAAAGAGGAACTGCATTCCTTTGAACTTGCATTAAGGGATGCAGGAATAGAAAAGTTTAACATCGTTACTGTATCCAGTATCTTTCCACCGGGCTGCAAGATAACAAGCAGGACGCAGGGACTAAAGATGCTTTCACCCGGCCAGATAGTGTTTTGTGTCATGAGCAGATGCTGTTCCAATGAGCCGAGGCGGCTTATGGCAGCATCTGTAGGGTGTGCGATACCAATGGACAAAAAACAATATGGATACTTAAGTGAGCACCATGCGTTTGGCCAGACAGACAAGATTGCCGGCGACTATTCGGAAGACCTTGCAGCGGCCATGCTTGCGTCCACACTGGGCATTGAACTGGATCAGAACCTTGGATGGGACGAAAAGAAGGAGATTTACAGGATAAGCGATAAGATAGTAAAAACAACCAATATTACGCAATCTGCCATTGTAAGGGGAGATGGAAGATATACAACTGTAATAGCTACCGCTGTGCTGATATTGTAATCCTTGTTTACAAGGTTCATCCCTTTATAGTGGACACGGGGATACATTGGCGAGGATAGTGGATTTAGGACTGGCGTGGGAGTGGATATATGACCGTGATTTCATTTATGGTCTTGATGAGGCATGTCAGCGCAGAGGTATTAGAAGCTATATAATACATCCGTCAAATCTTGATGAAACACTGGCTATAATAGCCAACGGAGAGCTTATTATAAGGGCTCTCCTTGACAGGGCATCCGATGCAATCCCGAGATTTCATGACTTAATACATCTGGCGCGGAAGGGTTCCTTCTGGATGATAAACGAGCTGTCCCTTCTGCCCCGCGCAGTTGATAAGGCAACCATGCATCTGGAATTTCTTTCTGCCGGCATTGATGTCCCGTATACAATAATTTTATCTCCATGGCAGAAGAGCCGGCACGTAGACCTTTCAAAAATAAGGAGGCTGGGGAAACCATTTATTATAAAGCCTGCTTGCGGCGGGGGCGGTGTAGGGGTGATTACAAACGCCAAAAGCGTTAATCAGGTTATAGCGGCGCGGATGGAGATTGCCCATGACAAATATCTGCTGCAGGAAAAGATTACCCCCGTTATCCTTGGAAAAACGAGGAGGGCATGGTTCAGGGTTTTTTATGTGGACGGAGATGTAATTCCATGCTGGTGGGATGATTTAACGCATATATATGATGAGCTTAGGCCGGAAGATATGAGGCTTTACGGTCTTTCCAGGTTGAAAGACATTACGAACAAGATAGCGCAGATATGTAAACTCGATTTTTTTTCCACAGAGATTGCAGTGGCGGAGGGAAGAAGGTTTGTTGTGGTTGATTATGTAAATGACATGTGTGATATGAGGAGAAAATCAGAGTATTGCGACGGAGTCCCTGACAGGGTTGTGGGTGAAATAATCTCAAAACTTATTAACTATGCGGAAGAACGGCTGAAAAGACAGAAGGATTAAGATATGAGGGTTGGCATAACATATAATATTAGGCCAAAGGCTGAAGGCTTAAGGCTGAAGAAAGACAAAGGAACAGGGAATCCTTCAGCCTTAGCCTTACCCCCCGATTTTTTTGCGGAATGGGACGACGATGATACTATAAAGGCTGTGCATGCAATCCTTGCCAAAAGGCACGATGTTGTGCTGATAGAGGCTGATAAAGATGCATACATGAAGCTGAAGACAGAAAAACCTGATATTGTTTTCAATATTGCCGAAGGCCTGTGGGGAGACAGCAGGGAATCACAGATCCCTGCAATCCTGGATATGCTGAGGATATCTTATACAGGCTCAGGGCCATTGGCGCTGGCCATATGCCTGAATAAGGCCAGGGCTAAAGAGATTCTTGCATACCACGATATTCCAACACCAAGGTTTTTTGTGATTTCAAATCCGAAATCCGAAATCCGGAATCCTAAATCTCTGTCCTTTCCTCTCATTGTGAAACCTCTTTATGAAGGCTCCAGCAAGGGCATAAGAAATAATTCCATAGTCAGCGATAAAGCTGAACTTAAAGAGAGGGTAGAATGGATAATAAGAGAATATAGGCAGCCTGCCCTTGCTGAGGAATTTCTGGATGGCAGAGAGTTTACCGTTGCCATGGTCGGCAACGGGAGCGATTTGAGGGTGCTTCCCATTGTAGAGATAAATTATTCAAGCCTTCCGTCCGGCGTCAATCCAATCTATTCCTACGAGGCGAAGTGGATATGGGATACACCTGACAACCCGCTTGAGATATTCAGGTGTCCTGCAGATATTGATAGCCGGCTTAAAAGCGCAATAGAGACAATATGCAGTGACGCCTTCAATGTTCTTGATATAAAAGACTGGTGCAGAATAGACATAAGGCTTGATTTTGAAGGAAGGCCGCATATACTGGAGCTTAACCCCCTGCCCGGAATCCTTCCTGACCCCAGGAGCAATTCGTGTTTCCCAAAAGCGGCGAAGGCAGCCGGCATGGAATATGGTGAACTTATAAATACTGTATTAGATGCCGCATGCAAGAGATATGGAATATTATAGAGTTAAAAAAGTTGCCATAATTTATAATGACGACATGGACCTCATGTATGGGCAGGGGCACGGCAGCCTGCCGTCTGACGGGGTCGTATCTACGGCTATGGCAGTTGAAGAGGCCCTTAAATCAGGGGGTTTGGCAGCGCTCATTATCCCTCTGAGATGCGATGTGGAAGGTCTTATCAAAACCCTGAAGGAGTTTACCGCTGATATTGTTTTCAATCTATGTGAAGGGGCAATGGGAAAAAGCACCTTTGAAATGAATGTTGCCGCAATGTTGGAACTCTTCGGTTATAGATTCACAGGTTCTGGCCCCCTTACACTCGGTCTTGCCTTGAATAAAGGGAGGACAAAGGAGGTGCTCTGCGCAAACGGTATTCCTACTGCCCCCTATATGGTTTTGAAAGAGGTTCCTTCAAGGTTGGCCAGGGATTTAAGATTTCCCCTCATAGTAAAACCAGTTCAGGAAGATGCGAGCATCGGTATTGATGAAAATGCAGTTGTAAAGGATATGAATGGCCTCAGGAAGAGGGTTGATTATGTTTTTACAAATCACAAACAGCCTGCAATTGTAGAGGAATATATAAATGGGAGAGAGTTTAATGTTGCAGTTATGGGGAACCATAGGCCAAGGGCGTTGCCTGTATCTGAAATAGATTTTTCACAGCTTTCTGCGGGAAACCCAAGGATTTGCACATACGAGGCCAAATGGATAACAGACAGTCCGATTTATTTGAAGACGCCCCCTGTATGCCCTGCTGATATTAACAAGGGGCTTGCACAGGAGCTTTGTAATATTGCAGTAAATGCGTACAATGTCCTTGGTTGCAGAGATTATGCCAGGGTAGATATAAGGATGGGAGAGGACGGCATACCTAAGATTCTTGAGGTAAATCCAAATCCTGACATATCACCGGATGCCGGTTTTGCAAGGAGTGCAATAGCCAGCGGCCTTACCTATTCACAGTTAATTGTTGAGATAGTAAAGTTGGCAGATGGCAGGTATATTGATGCGAGGTGATGGATATAAGGTGAATATGTGAAAGGCGGGGTTATGGATATAAAAATAAGGGAGGTTGCTTCAAAGGATAAAGATGTTATAGAAACTATCATAAGAAGCAATGAAAATTTTACAGACGAGGAAAAATGGTGCGCTGCTGAACTGCTGGACATGTATTTGAAAGGGACAACACAGGGAGAATACCTATTTATCTGTGCAGTGAATGAGGATGATAAACCGCTTGGTTATATCTGTTACGGCAAAACGCCGTTTGCTGATGATGTGTATGACATATATTGGATAGTCATTGATCCGGTATGGCAGGGCAAGAGAATCGGCAGGGCGCTTGTGAAATATGTAGAAGATATGCTTAAACAGAAAGGTGCGAGGATGATTGTCGCAGAAACATCGTCACAGCAGAAATATGAGAAACCCCGCTTGTTTTATGAGAAGGTTGGGTTTGCTGAGGTCTCGAGGGTCAGGGATTTCTACAGGGTTGGAGATGATAAGATTATATATATTAAGAGAATTGGAGAATTAGAAAATTAGAGGATTTGCTTTTTCTAATTAACCAGTTCGCTAATCTCTAATTTACTAAACCAGAGGAGATTGATTTGGAGCTTGAAAGTATAAAAAAGATTTATGCAGGCTATTCAAATGTATACGATGTGATATTCAAGGGCTTCTTTTACCCCCGGATAAAGCATGCAATACACTCCATGGGCATAGCGCCAGGGGATAAGGTGCTTGATGTAGGTGTGGGGACAGGCCTCTCACTTCCATTATTTCCGAAACACTGCAAGGTTATAGGTATTGACCTGTCGGCTGCTATGCTTAAGAAGGCAAGGGCAAAGATTAAAAAACTTCACCTTGACCATGTAGAGCTTCTTGAGATGGACGCAATGAACCTTAAGTTCCCTGATAATGCATTTGATAAGGTCTTCATTTCGCATGTGGTCAGTGTTGTGCCGGACCCTTACAGGACAATGGCTGAAGCAAAGAGGGTTTGCAAGAAGGGCGGGCGCATAGTGATTGTCAACCACTTCAAGAGTAAAAATAAAGTTATAGCAGGGGTTGAGAAGATATTTAACCCTGTAAGCAAGAAAATAGGTTGGAGGTCTGACCTTTGCCTAGACGAATTTATAAAAAATGCAGACTTAAAGGTGGATAAAAAATATAAGTTAAAAAAGATTGACCTCTGGCATGTAATATTCGCTACCAACAACAAATAATGTCAGAGTAGCCGGGTGATAGTATCATTTAATTCTATGCCGCTTCGACGCTTTGATACTATGACACTCCGACACTTCCTTAATATACCGACGCTACCGATGCCGGATAGCCCCGTTCCTAAAGACCTTACGATACTGCCTATGACCTCCGATGACCTTGAGGATGTTTTGAAGATAGAGCGGCTTTCTTTTCCTGCGCCCTGGTCAAGGTCTCAATTTGAAAAAGAGATTCAAAATCCGTTCTCCGGCAAATTTACAGCAAAGATTATCCATAAGGGAAAAGAAGTTGTTGCAGCATACATAATCTTCTGGGTGGTGGCTGATGAGGCACATATCCTCAACATAGCCACGCATCCCGATTTTCGCAGAAGGGGTATTGCAAGGACGCTTTTTTCCTTTATATTGAGCCGTTTGAAGGAGAAGGGAGTAAGAGAGATTTTTCTGGAGGTCAGGAGGTCAAATGCCCCTGCCCAGAAACTTTACCTTGATTTTGGTTTTAAAAAAATAGGGATAAGAGAAGGTTATTATGGTAACAATAACGAAGATGCAATTGTAATGGCGTTGGATATTAAAGGACAGCACAGGATTAACTTAAAGAGGAAAGATGATGGTTAGTAACCTTCAATGATTGCAGATGTTCTATATAACAGAAAAATCCTTCCTGCCTATTATAGGCTTGGAATCGGCTTAAAAAAAGTTCCATCCTTTAAGCCCGGGCAGTTTATTATGCTTCGCATTACTGAACAGGTTGACCCCTTGTTGAGAAGGCCGTTCGGGGTATATAGGATATTGGGGTCAAGGGTCAGGGGTCAAGGGTCAAGGGTCAGGGGTCAAGGGTCAAGAGTCAGGGAACAAGGAATTGAAATACTGTATAAAGTAGTTGGAAAAGGCACGCGGCTGATGACAGCTTTAAAGCCTGGGGATAAATTGGACATACTCGGCCCGCTGGGTAATAGTTTTGAATTAAGCCATAGCACCGGGGATATTATTATGATTGCCGGCGGTATAGGTATAGCGCCGTTCTATCTATTGGCTGAAAGGCTGAAGGCTGAAGGGTTCAGGCAAAGGCTGTTATTTGGAGGAAGAAGCAAAGATGATTTGCCAGGACTTGATGATTTTAAAAAACTGAAAATTAACATAAAAATCTCCACGCAAGACGGCAGTGTTGGAAAAAAAGGATTAGTAACGGATCTATTAAAGTCTGAACTCCGAACTCCAAACTCCAAACTCCAAACTATCTATGCTTGCGGGCCTAAGGGGATGCTAAAAGAGGTTGAGAGGGTTGCAAAAACTGCTAATGCGCCGTGTTATGTATCTCTTGATAATGTTATGGCCTGCGGTATCGGCGCATGTCTGGGGTGTGCGGTGAAAAGCAGAGCTCAGAGTTCAGAGCTCAGAGTTCAGAGATTAAAAGGCTTGAAATCTCCGCTCTCCGCTCTCCACTCTGAATCCTCTTATAAAATGGTTTGCAAGGACGGGCCAGTCTTTGATGCATGGGAGATAGAATGGGAAGAAGTGTAAAGAAGGCTGAAGGCACAAGGCTGAAGGCTGAGGGTAGAAAAAACAAACTGCTAGCAAGCTTATCAGTGAATATTGCCGGTATCCAGCTTAAAAACCCTGTTATGACAGCATCCGGCACATTTGGCTATGGTGAGGAGTTTGCGCCGTATCTTGATTTAAACAAGCTCGGCGCTGTTATTGTTAAAGGAATTTCTCTTAAACCAAGACAAGGCAATCCTCCACCCAGAATTGTGGAAACAGCAGCAGGCATGTTAAATTCCATAGGACTACAGAATGTTGGGGTAGAGGTATTTGTAGAAAAGAAACTACCGTTTCTTAGAAAATTTGATACAAAGGTCATTGTCAATTTCTTTGGTGATTCTATTGACGAGTATTGCGAGGTGGCAAAGGTCTTGGATTCTGCCGAAGGCGTTGCCGGCCTCGAGATGAATATCTCGTGTCCGAATAAGCAGGAAGGGTGGCTTGAGTTTGGCACAAATCCTGAGATGACATCCAGGGTTGTCGGTGCAGTGAGAAAATCTACTAAGCTCCCTTTAATTGTAAAGCTTTCCCCAAATGTTACAGACATAACAATAATTGCAAAGGTAGCTCAGGATGCAGGTGCTGATGCCCTTTCTTTAATAAATACGCTGTCAGGTATGGCAGTGGATGTAAATACTCGAAGACCAAAGCTGGGCAACATTATTGGCGGGCTTTCAGGCCCTGCTATAAAGCCTGTTGCCTTAAAAATGGTTTGGCAGACAGCAAAGGCAGTCAGATTGCCGATTATAGGCATCGGCGGCATTATGACAGCAGCTGATGCAATAGAATTCATGCTCGTCGGCGCATCAGCAGTTCAGGTAGGGACAGCAAACTTTGTAGACCCGCAGGCCAGCATCAAGATACTTGAGGGGATTGGGGATTACTTTAAAAAGAATAAGATTAAAAGTGTAAAAGAGTTGGTGGGGAGTTTAAGGGTTTAGGAGAATTCTTATGTGAAATGTTTGAAAGTCAGTTTTAATTTTATTGGAGGAACACAGAGCTTGTCTAAAAATTCTTTTTCTGCAATAAAATATGCAAAAGAATTGTCAGTAAGGTTTAGCGATTTGATGATTGATTCATATACTCTTCCACAACATCTTTTAAAATCTCATAAATCTCATCTTCTGTAGCAAGTTCTTTAATAATATCTGCAAGTTTCGGATGTCTGCCGAGTTTTCCGTTTGCCATGACCTTTATGCCCTTTTTTTCAATAACAATAGATTCTGTTGGGCAGACCTTTGCACAGTCTTCACAATAGACGCAGAGATTGTAGTCAAATACGG
>Ga0209751_10005054_pt1 | contig 12520 bp, 10 predicted proteins | sample RifCSP13_1_FD_184019 | JGI IMG/M metagenome (GOLD analysis project Ga0209751, IMG submission 184019) | Soil microbial communities from Rifle, Colorado - Rifle CSP2_sed 13_1 (SPAdes) (version 2) | ecosystem: Environmental > Terrestrial > Deep subsurface > Rock core/Sediment | place: Rifle... | reverse complement strand
CTTCCATATCGAGGGGGTGTGCCGCCACAGGATGCTTCCTTCGGAGGAGCGCGCCTCGCTCATCAGGTAGGGCGCTGGCATGGCGCCGTCGTTGGCGATGGCGGCCACGATGAGCGCCATCAGTAGCGGCGTCACCGCGAGTTCGCCCTGTCCCATCGCCGTGGAAGCGAGCGCGAAGGTCGCCTCGTCGCCGGTGAAGAAGTCAGGCCGCCGAGAGGGTAAGCTCGCCTCGGCCGGCACCTCCAGCGGCGGCTGCTCGCCGAGTCCGAAGGCGCGCATCGCCTCCTGGTAGGCCTGCGCGCCTATCTTCAGGCCTACCTCGCTGAAAGCGACGTTACAGGAGTACGCGTAGGCTCGTGTCAGGTCGAACGTCAGCGCGGTGTGGTTGTGGCAGGAGACGAACTGGTTGGCGTGCCAGGGCTGCGGCTGCTGCCGGTTCGGCGGGTTCAGCGAGTAGCTGAAGCTGCTGGCCGGCGTCATAACGCGACGGGCGAGGGCTGCCGCGAGCGTAACCGTCTTGAAGGTGGAGCCGGGGGTGTACAGTCCCTGGAGCGGTCGGAAGAGCAACGGTTGACGGCCATCGGACTGCAGCTCCTGCCACGCCGCCTCGGCGCGCCGCGCCCCGGCGACATCGCCAGGTGCATACACCAGCGGGTTTGGGTCGAAGGTGGGCCGTGAGACCGCTGCGAGGATGGCGCCGCTCCGCGGGTCCAGAACGATGACGGCGCCGTCGCCGTCGCCGAAGGCGGCCTCGGCGGCCCTTTGCAGGTCGGCGTCGATGGTGAGCACGACGTCGGCGGTTATGGTGGGTGGGTTCGGCGAGAGCTGGGCCACCAGATCGTCGGCATCAGTCGGAACGCCAGACTCGCGGGCCGCGCCCCGCAGGAACTGGTCGGCGGCCTGCTCCAGGCCGGTCGTACCTAGCTGAGGGGAGAGCAAGCCGATGAGCGGGCCAAGCGACGGTTGCGGATAGCGGCGCACATAAAAGCCACCCGTCGCCTGCTCGCTGACCGCGAGGAGTTCGCCGCGCCTGTCCAGCAGGCGCCCGCGCGGCTGCTGGAACCGGGCCAGGGTGAGGCGAGGATTGTCGAGCCTCTGGGCGAGCTCTCCGGCTCGAGCCAGAAGCCAATAACTGAGCGCCCCCAGCGCAGCCGTGAAGCCGGCGACGAAGAGGGCGAAGACCCGGAGAAAGGCGCGTCGCTGCATGGGCTCTGACCATAGTAGACTAGCACACACCAGGGTCGCAGTCCCAATGAGTCCGCATATGGACTTGACAGCGTCCTTGAGGCGGCTAGGATGATGAGCAGCCCAGACAGAGGTCGCTGAAAGGGAGCCGTGCCGCGAGCGATGCCACCGCGCTACTGGCCCGTTGTCGTGGTTGCGCTGCTGGCGTCGCTGCTGGGCCGATCGGCGCAAGCGGAGGCAAATCTCCTGCAGAACAGTGGTTTCGAAGCGGGATTTCCGCCTTGGCAACAAGCTCGGGGGTCCTGGAACCTGGTGAACCCGGGTAAGACCGGAAACAACGCGGCGCAAGCTGGCGGTATGGTTCAGGCAAAGCTCCAGCAGTCCTTGACGCCCGTGGGAGGCGCTGTCTACAGGTTTGAAGGATGGGCGCGGAAGAACGACGCGTCTCGTGTGGAGCTAGCAGTGGTGTTTATGGACTGCGATCTGGCCATGCTCAACTCATTTCAGGCGACTCTTGACGCGGTCAGCAGTGACTACATCTTCCTAACCCGCGACGCCCTTGCCAATGACCGCAGTTGTCGTGCGCGGGTAGAAGCTAGTCTCGCAGGCCTGTCAGACACTTCTCGCGCCTGGTTCGACGACATCACGCTCGCCGTAGTCAGCCTGCCCCCGCCAACCGCGACGCCCACGGTCATTCCCACTGCCACCGTCCCGCCATCGCCGACTCCGACACCAACGTCCTCGCCCACGGCAACGTCGACGCCAGCCGCCACGGCGACGCCGACGCGGACTGCGACAGCGACGCGTACGGCAACGCCAACTCACACGGCGACGCCATCCAGGACACCGACGCCCACCCGAACAGTCACGGCGAGCGCCACCCTCACCGCGACAGCGACAAGCGCTCCCAGCGCCACCTCGGTCCCGTCGCCGGCCACGGCCACCGCGACGCCCTCGCTCCTTGGGGCGCAGAGCACGCCGGTGGGGTCGGGCGCGCCGGGGTCAGCGACGCCGGCGAATGACATCACCACCGAAGTGCTCAGCGGCTTCGGCCCTATCACCCTGAACCCAAGCCCTGTTCCCCAGGCGGTCGAACGAGAGACAGGGGGCGGGCCGGGCGTGGCCCTGTCCGTCGGTCTCATCCTGGCGGCCGGCCTCCTGGGCTACGTGGGCTGGCGCCTGCGCCGATGACGCGGCGGTCCTGGGTGCGCCCGCGGCTCGGTGTCATCCTGCTGTTTGCCGCGCTCTCCACGGGGTTCGGGCCCCCATCTTTCACCGAGGGCGACGGCGCCTCGTTCCGCTGGACGCGCGAGTCGTGGCGCGCGCTGAGCCGCCAGCTACCTCCCCCGAATGTGGGAGAGGCCGCGCTGCTTATGGATGGAGAGACCGGGCTGGTGCTCTTTGAGCGGAACGCCAACGCGCGCCGCGCCCCGGCCAGCCTGACCAAGATCATGACCGCGCTGGTGGCCCTGGAGCAAGGGCGCCAACAAGACCAGGTGCATATCACCCTTGAGGACATGGTAGAGGGCTCTAGCATGGGCCTAGCGCCGGGTGACGTCCTGTCGCTGGAATCTCTCTTGTATGGCCTTCTGCTGCCTTCGGGTAACGATGCCGCCTTGGCCATCGCCCGTCACGTGGGCGGAACGGTCGAGTCGTTCGTCGCCATGATGAACGCGCGTGCGCAGCGGTTGGGCCTGCGCGACATCCACTTTGTCAATCCGCATGGCCTTGATGAGGACCAACATTATTCGAGCGCCTACGATATGGCCGTTTTGACGAGGGAGGCCCTGCGCGACCCCGTGTTTGCGCGGATCGTTGGCACGACCATCATCACCGTCACGGGTAACCGGCCGTTTCTGCTGTCGAACAGCAACCTGCTGTTGCATCAACCGGGGCTGCTCCAAGGGATCGATGGTGTGAAGACCGGTCATACCGAGAATGCCGGCGACTCGCTGGTCGTCTCGGTCACCCGCCAAGGCCATCGGCTCATCGGTGTCGTGCTCGGTGCGCAGAACCGCCAGGACGCGGGCTACCGGCTTATGGCCTATGGTCTCGCCGCGTATCAGTGGCGGCCCCTTCCGGAGCTCCCCTCCTACATCCTTCGCTATCGCGGCTCAGCCTGGAGCTATCAAACGAGCAACGGGAGCTTTGCTCTCGGCTCCTTGCTGCCATCCTGGGGCGCGGCGCGAGTGGCGCTGCGTGTGCAGTGGGAGGAAGAGCGAGGAGGCGGCGCGCCGTTGGGAGGGCGCATTCTGTATACTTGGGGCGACCGGCCCTTCCTCGAGCAGCCGTTTCGGCTGGGTCCCTAGCGCCGACAGCAGTGATCGAGCCCAACGAGACCATAGCGATAGACGGTCCGCCTGCCTCGGGCAAGACGACGGTTGGCCGAGCCCTCGCCCGCCGCTTGGGCTATCGCTTCTTGGATACAGGGATCCTGTACCGCGCCCTGACCTGGTGCCTCCTCCAGACCGGGACCGACCTCGCGGACCCGCTGGCCATCGCTCGCGCTGCCAAGGAAGTCAGCCTCACGCTGCGTCCGACGACGAAGGCGTCTTGGAGCGTCTGTGTGCAAGAGCGCGAGTTGAGCGAGGCGGAGCTGCGCTCGCCACAGGTCGATGCAGCGGTCTCGCAGGTTTCCTCCGTGCCGGAGGTGCGCGAGCAGCTCCGCGGACTCCAGCGTGCGCTGGCGAAGGCCGGACACGTCATCATGGCAGGGCAAGACATCGGCTCGGTCGTGCTACCCGATGCGCCGGTCAAGGTCTACCTGGAAGCATCGCTTGAAGAGCGAGTGCGCCGACGGAGTCGCCAGAGCGGTAAGGCGGCGGAGATTGGCGCCAGCCTGGCGCGACGTTCCAGCCTCGACGCGGCGAGGGCCGTCTCGCCGCTGGCCCCCGCGCGCGATGCTCATGTCATCAACACCGATGCTTTCACGGTGGAGCAAGTGGTGACACAAATCATCGCGATCATCCGCCAGTCAGACTCTTGACCAACCTGCTCTACCGCCTCTGCGTGGTCTCCGCCCGGCCCGTGATGAGTCTCCTCTCGCGTTGGGAGGTGCACGGCCGGGTCAACGTGCCGGCCACTGGCGGCTTCATACTGGCGGTCAACCACTGCTCGTACGTTGATCCGGTGCTCCTGATCGTTGGCGTGCCGCGCTACCTACGTTTTATGGTAAAATCCGAGCTGTATCGGCTGTCGCCGGCACGCTGGTTCTTGCGGGCCTTCGGGACTTTCTCCGTTCGCCGGGGCTTCGCGGATCGGGTGGCGCTGGCCGAGGCGCAGCGGTTGTTGGCTGAAGGCCATGTGGTAGTGCTGTTCCCGGAGGGGACGCGCAGCCGCATGGGGCGCCTGCTCAGGGGCTTGCCTGGGACGATGGCCTTGGCCGTGCGCTCCGGTGTGCCGGTGCTTCCGGTGGCTATTATGGGAACGGAAACAGTGCGTGGATGGCTGGGCACATTGAAACGGCCCCGCATGGTGTTACGGATCGGGGAACCGTACAGGCCCGAACGGCCGGAGGGCCGGCTCACCAGCGCCGCGCTGCAGGCTCTGGCGGATGACTTGATGCTGCGGATCGCGGCGATGCTCCCGGAGGAGCGCCACGGCGCCTACGCGAAAGGATGGAACCATGACCGAGCCGAGCGTGCAGGCTCCCGCTAAAGCCCTGGAGATCGTCCTAGCCACCGACATGGGCTTCTGCTTCGGCGTGCGCCGGGCGGTGGCGATCATGGAGGAGGCCGCCGCAAAGGAGGGCTCCATCGATAGCCTCGGCGCCATCGTGCATAACCCGGTGGTCGTGCGAGACCTGGAACGCCGGGGGATCCATCACGCGACCGGCCTGGACGAACTCCAGCGGTCCACGGTGGCCATCACCGCTCACGGCGTGGGACCCACGGTGTGGGACGAGCTGGCGAAGCGGGGCTATGAGGTCGTCGACACCACCTGTCCCATCGTGACGCGCGCGCAAAAGGCTGCGCGTCAACTGAGCGAGGCCGGCTTCACTGTCGTTGTGTTTGGACAGCCGGACCACCCGGAGGTGCGGGGCGTGCTCGGCTACACCGGTGGCCGCGGCTTCGCCACCACCGAATGGCAGAACGTCGTCGGCGCCGGCCCTTTTCCGCGTCGCCTCGGTATCATCGCCCAGACGACGCAGAACCTGCACCACTTCCAGGACTTCGTGAAGGGCTTGATCGAAGCTGCCGCTGAGAACCTCTGGGAGCTTCGCGTCGTCAATACGCTCTGCGATGCCACCTCGACCCAGCAAGCCGCCGCGCGCCTGCTCGCCCAGGAGGTCGAGACGGTGATTGTCGTAGGCGGTAGGCAGAGCGCCAACACGCGCCATCTGGCTGAAGTCTGCCAAGAGGCCGGCGTGTCCACGCATCACATCGAGACTGCTGCTGAACTGGACTCTGTTTGGTTCCGTCCCGGCCTCAGGGTCGGCGTGACCGCAGGCGCCTCCACTCCCGACGCCTCCATCTACGAGGTGATCTCCTGGCTGGAGCAGTGGCGGCCCGACTAGCTCGGGCGGCGTCTGCCGATGCCCCTTTTTCGCTTCTAGGGGCCTCTCCTTCCCCGCCTTCCGCACGCGGGGGCGTCATCGCCGCCGTAGAGCCAGATAGCCCGGCCGCTGCTCTTGGCCTCCGGGCCGGCGACCGCCTCATGACCGTCAATGGCCGTGCGCTTCGCGATGTCATCGACTATCGTTTTGCCAGCGCCGAGGCGCGTCTCGTGCTCGAGGTCGAGCGCGGAGGGCGGGCGTATCGCTGCAGCGTCGAGAAGCCCGCGGAGGCAACGCTGGGGCTTGAGTTCACCGAGGCGCTCTTTACGAAGCTGCGCGTCTGCAACAACGGCTGCTTCTTCTGCTTCGTCGATGGCGTGCCAGAGCAGTCGCGCTCCGGCCTGCACATCAAGGACGACGACTACCGCCTCTCCTTCCTCTTCGGCAACTTCGTCACGCTCACGAACCTCGTCGCGGCAGACTGGCAACGTCTGGCCGAGCAGCGGCTGAGCCCCCTCTATGTCTCGGTGCACGCGACCGACCTCGCCTTGCGCCGCCGCCTGCTGGCGAACGCCAAGGCGCCCGACATCCTGACGCAGCTCCGCCGGCTTGGTGGCCTCGGGATCCAGGTCCACACCCAGGTCGTCCTCTGTCCTGGCCTCAACGACGGCGACACCCTGGACCAGACCATCGGTGACCTCAGCGCTCTCTATCCGACGGTCCAGACCGTCTCGGTCGTGCCTGTCGGCTTCAGCGAGCACTATCTGGCGCGGCCCGGTGCCGAAGGGCGAACGCTGACGCCCGCCGAGATGATCGAGGCGGCGCGGCAGATCGCCGTCTGGCAGCGGCGCTTCCACACCGAGTTCGGGCGGAGCCTTGTCTACGCCGCCGACGAGCTGTACCTGAAATCGCGGGCGCCCCTGCCATCCGCGGCTGCCTACGATGGCTTCCCGCAGTTCCACAACGGCATCGGCATGGTCCGTTCGATACTCGCCGAATGGGCGCTCGAGCGGCGCCGCTGGCGACGAGGGGCCCAGAGGCGGCTCGAACCCTTGGCGGTCACGATTGTCTGCGGCACCCTTATCGCACCGGTCCTGGAACGCCTCGCCGGCGAGATGCGCGCGCTTACGGGGATAGAGGGCCGGGTCGTGCCCGTGGTCAATCGCTACTTTGGTGCGACCGTGGGCGCTTCCGGCCTCCTGACGGGACAGGACGTTCTGGCGACGCTGGCGAACAAGCCCCTCGGCGACGTGCTGGCGCTGCCTCGCTTCATGCTCGATGCGGCGGGCGCCCGCTTCCTGGACGACCTCAGGCCCGCGGATCTCGAGGCGGCGCTCGGCGTCCCGGTGGTGGCTGCGGAGTCGCCTCGCGATCTCGTGCGCCTCCTCGAGCGAGGCGTTCCGCGTTCCTACGCCGAGACCCAGGCCGTGCCGCAGCCGCCGCCTTGGCGGCTCTCGGCGGCGGGCCCGACCGCGTATTATCGCGTCCGCCGTCCCCGCTGGGAGCATCCAGTGGCCCTGACGGCTGCCGGCCTTTAGGGGGAACAATGTGCGGCATCATCGGTTACACGGGTGAACGCGAGGCGGCCCCCATACTCATCGATGGGCTGCAGCGCCTCGAGTACCGCGGCTACGACAGCGCCGGCATCGCCGTCGCTACGGAGGAGGGCACCCTCAGCCTCCGTAAGGCGGCGGGCAAGCTGCAGGCCCTCATCACGCAGATGGAGGGGTCGCTGCCCTTCGGCAACGCGGGCTTGGGCCACACCCGCTGGGCAACGCACGGCCTCCCATCCGAGGTCAACGCCCATCCGCATGTGGACTGCCACGGCGACGTCGTGGTCATCCACAACGGCATCGTCGAGAACTACGCCGACCTGAAGAAGACGCTCCTCGACCAGGGGCACCACTTCGTATCCCAAACGGACACGGAGGTGCTGTGCCATCTCATCGAGGAGAGCCTCGATGATGGCGAGAGCCTGACGGCGGCGCTGCGCGCCACCGCCTCGCGCCTGCGCGGTTCCAACGTCTTCCTCGCCCTCCGCCGTCAGCAGCCCGGCACCATCGTCGGCGTTCGTCTCGGCAACGCCGGCGGCCTGCTCATCGGCTACGGCCGGGGCGAGATGCTGGCGGCCAGCGACCTCCCCGCGCTCCTCCCCTACACGAAGGATGTCGTCTTCCTGAGCGACCGCGAGGTGGTGACGTTGACGCCGAGCGGCGCTGCCTACACCGATCTTGATGGACGTCCTCTAGACAAGCGGCCCATCGTCGTCTCCACTGACCCGGTGGCCGCGGCAAAGGGAGGCTACAAGCACTTCCTCCTCAAGGAGATCTTCGAGCAGCCCCAGGCCATCATGGATACCTTCCGGGGTCGCGCCCTCCTGGACCCGCCCGAGATATTGTTGGACGACCTGCCGTTCAGCCAAGGGCAGATCGCAGCCCTCGAGAGAGTGGTTTTGATGGGGATGGGTTCCGCCCTCCATTCCTGCCTTGTCGGCAAATTTATGATCGAGGAGCTGGCCGGCATACCGACGGAGGTGGACAACGCCTCGGAGTTCCGCTACCGCAATCCCCTTGTCGGCCCGCGTACTCTCGTTGTTGCGGTCACCCAGTCGGGTGAGACGGCCGATTCGCTTGCCGCCATGGACGAGGCGCGCCAGAAAGGGGCGCCGGTCGTTGTCATCACCAATACCGTCGGCAGCCAGGCGACGCGCCTTGCCGACGGTGTCTTCCTGACGCACTGCGGCATCGAGATCTGCGTCGCCGCCTCCAAGACGCTGGCCGGACAGCTCACCGCCCTCTACCTTCTCGCGACGTATCTCGCCCGACAGCGGAGGGCGCTTTCAGACAACCGTCTCCAAGGCCTTCTGGAGGACTTGGCCGGCGTGCCCAACCTGGTCGCCTCTGTTCTCCCCGGCCTTGACGCGCAATGCGAGGCGCTGGCCCGGCGCTACTTCCGGTACCGCGACTTCCTGTACCTGGCGCGGGGTGTCCAGTACCCGATGGCCCTGGAGGGCGCTCTGAAGCTCAAGGAGCTCTCTTACATCCACGCCGAGGGCTATCCCGCCGGCGAGATGAAGCATGGCCCCATCGCCCTTGTGGACGAGAACCTGCCGGTGCTCGCCATCGCGCTGCGGGACCGCACCTACGAAAAGATGCTGAGCAACATCGAGCAGGTGAAGGCGCGCTTGGCCAAGGTCATCGCCGTGACAGACCTGGGCAACGACGCGCTGGCCGAGGAGGTGGACGAGGTGCTGCAGGTGCCCATGGTCAGCGACCTGCTCAACCCGCTGCTGACGCTCATCCCCATGCAGTTGCTGGCCTACCACATCGCCGAGCGCCTCGGCTGCGACGTAGATCAGCCGCGCAACCTCGCCAAGACCGTCACCGTCGAATAGGCTCCCGAGCACTGTCATTCTGAGCCGCAGGCGAAGAATCTCCTACGTCCCACAAAAGATGAGCGTCTGTCGTCGCCACGTCGCTTTTAACGAGCGGCAACCTGTTTGCCGTAGCCAGAGATCCATAGAGTCCTGATGCGCACCCAAACCACCGCCACGGCGCCGCTCGCACCGGGCGGTCTGCGCGTGTTCACGGCGCTCCGCCACCGGAACTACCGCCTCTACTGGATAGGCTTCCTGCTCTCCATCATCGGCTTCCAGATGCAGCAGGTGGCCATGCAGTGGCTGGCGTACGACCTGACCGGCTCGCCGCTCTACCTCGGCACCGTGGGCCTCGCCTCGGCGCTGCCGACGATCGCCCTGACGCTCTTCGGCGGCGTCGTGGCGGACCGGGTGAACCGGCGCCAGCTGCTCTTGTTCACGCAGGCAGGGCTTGGCCTTATCGTGGCGGCCGCCGCTCTTTTGGTGTGGCTGCGGCTTATCGAGCCCTGGCACCTGCTCGCCTTGGCTTTTCTTGCCGGCGCTATCACCGCGTTCGACCAGCCCTCGCGGGCGGCCATCGTGCCGCATCTGGTCGACCGGCGTGACCTCATGAACGCCGTCGCCCTCATCTCGGTGGTCTGGCAGTCGAGCCGCATTGTCGGGCCCGCCTTGGCCGGCGTGCTCATCGGCTTCCTGGGCTCGACGGCGCCGGTCTTCGCCATCGCCACGCTGGGGTCGGCCGCGATGGTGGCGGTGCTCCTGCTGCTGCGCCTGCCACGCTTCAGCCCAGAGCCGACATCCAATGCGGTGCTGGGCGACCTCGCCCAGGGCCTGCGCTTCATCCTGGGCAACAGCCTCTTCTCCTCGCTCATCGGCATGACCTTCTTCAACAGCGTCTTCGGCATCTCGTACATCATCATGCTGCCCGTCATCGCCAAGGACGTGCTCCAGGTCGGGCCGGAGGGCCTCGGTCTCATGAACACCGTCTCCGGCATCGGCGCCCTGGCCGGCACCTTCACCGTCGCGACCCTGGGCGACTACCGGCGGAAGGGGTGGTTGCTGCTCTGGGGCGGCTTCGCCTTCGGCGTGGGTCTCGTGGCCTTCGCGGTGACGCCGTGGTTCCTGCCGTCGCTGGCGCTGCTGGCCTTCGTGGGCTGGTGCAACCAGGTCTACATGACCACCACCAACACGACCCTCCAGGCGGCCGTGCCCGACGCCCTCCGCGGCCGGGTCATGGGGACCTTCGCCCTCACCTACAACCTCATCCCGCTGGGCGGGCTCCAGGCCGGCGCCATCGCCACGGCGTTCAACGTGCAGACGGCGATCGCCTTCGGCGGCGTCCTCGTGGCGGCGTTCGCCATGGCGGCGGCAGTGACCCTGCCCGCGGTGCGGCGGATGGGGGAGGCGGAGGCGGGGTAAGGGGTGAGGTCTGGCTGGCACTGGTGGGTATAATGGGTTCGCAGCGCCATCGCCGCGTTCGATAGGGAAGAGCGCCCTGGAGGTCGTCGATGTCAGGTGAAAAAGCGTCGATGCTGAAGGTCGGGGTTTCTCTTGAGGAGCTGGTGAAGGCTTTACAAGAGATGGACGAGGAGGACCGCGAGTGGTTCGTCGAGAATCTTGTGGCGGCCACCAGTCCGGAGTACCTCAAGAGCATTGAGGAGGCGGGGCAAGACTACCGCGAGGGACGTGCAGTGAGCGTGGCACCGGAGCAGGCCAAATGACCGACGTGCTTGGCAGCACAATTGGGCGGGTCGAGCTTGCAGACAATCTGGATATCCTTCGCGAACTGCCTGACGAGTGCATGGACCTTATCTATGTTGATCCGCCGTTCAACACAGGCAAGCGCCAAGCCTTGCATAGAATTAGGACTGTGCGGGACACGGATGGCGATCGCACAGGTTTCCAAGGAAACCGTTACAAGACAATCAAGATAAGTCAGTCTAGCTACGTTGACGTATATGACGACTACTTAGAGTTTCTTGAACCACGACTCGTTGAGTTCAAGAGGGTTCTGAAGCAAACTGGGTCCCTCTACTTCCATATTGACTACCGTGAGGTTCATTACTGTAAGGTCTTGTTAGACCATATTTTTGGCCGTGAGTGCTTTCTCAATGAGATTATCTGGGCATATGACTATGGAGCAAGAACCACAAAGAAATGGCCGCCAAAGCACGACAACATCTTGGTCTTTGTGAAAGACGCACAGAATTACTACTTTGATGTTGAAGCGGTGGACAGGATTCCGTACATGGCCCCCGGTCTGGTTGGACCTAAGAAGGCTGAGAGAGGCAAACTCCCTACTGACACTTGGTGGCACACAATAGTTCCCACGAATAGTCGAGAGCGAACAGGGTATCCGACCCAGAAGCCGATCGGCATTTTGAAGCGTGTCATCCAAGCCTCTTCGCCCCCTGGTGGCCTCGTGGCGGACTTCTTTGCAGGGAGCGGGACGACGGGCGCGGCATGTTACGAGCTTGGCCGCAGATTCCTAATGGTGGACAACAACCCAGAGGCGATCGAAGTGATGGCCAAGAGATTCGCGAATTTCTCAGGAGTGCAGTTCGAGCGTTCTGTGCCAGAGCCATCTGGGCAACTATCGCTTTTCATGGGTGGCTAGTGGCTACCAGGTTCCCACAGCCGCAGCCGATAAACGACCCGGACGTCGTTCTGCTTGCGACTATTTCGGCTACGTTGATGCCTGACTATGTCAATCCGACTGAAGACCCGTGGTCGGGCAGCCCATTCTCTTGGATCAAAACACGTCCTTCAAGGCAGATGGGGGCGATCGGAGAGCAGCTCGTATCAGGATGGTGCGCTGCAAAGGGCCTGGACGTAACCCGTACGGGTGATGCCGAGGCTGATCGCGTTATCAATGGCAGGCGTGTCGAAATCAAATTCTCGACACTATGGACTAATGGCGACTATGTGTTTCAGCAAATCAGAGATCAGCGATATGACCACGCATTGCTTATAGGACTGTCGCCCTTCGCCGCCAGTTGCTGGGTGGTTCCGAAACCAGTCCTGTTAGAGCAACCATTCAAGAAGGGTTTGCGACATCAGCACGGCGGAAGCGAGGGAAGAGATACCATCTGGCTGCGTTTCAAAGCCGCAAACGTACCTGAGTGGCTTGTACCGTACGGGGGCAGTCTTGCTGCAGCTTACCGGCGACTGCTGATTTTCTGAGACGTATGGCGCGGCATTGCCGCACTGATCGCGGTGCTGGGCATCTCTCTATCGGCCATCGTCGTGCGGCTGGCCGCGGTGTCGCCGACGACGACGGCCTTGGCTTCGGCGAGGATGAGATAGCATGACCGAGCCTGACCGCGTCAAGGCGCTCGTCGACGAGCACCTGACCGCCGACCCGGACGCGTTGGTACGGGACCGGCTCGGCGCCAGGAGCGGCCCGTGGGCTCTGCCGGCAGCCGCTGCACGGCCCCCCGTCCCCACCCACCTCCTATGCCCAA